>ERZ779877.634-NODE-634-length-36444-cov-12.021820_pt1 | contig 36444 bp, 59 predicted proteins | sample MGYA00511556_ERZ779877 | MGnify/ENA primary metagenome ERZ779877 (study PRJEB29588, sample SAMEA2159338) | human gut metagenome | biome: human gut; feature: human-associated habitat; material: faeces | place: Denmark | collected 2008/2010 ...
CCCTCGGGGAGCGTCTGCACCTGCACGAACGGCACACTGACGCTGACGGCGAAAGACACGAGCGGCAAGGCGTTGTTTGTTATTCCCTCCGCCGGAACGTGGACGGTCACGGCGGTCAAGGGCAGCCAGAGCGCGAGCAAGGCTGTAAGCATCACCGCCGAGGGACAGGTCGAGACTGTAACGCTGATGTTTAAGCAGTATTTGTTTACGAGCGGGGAAGGCGTAGTTGATGACTGGACACCTTTATATGGTGGGTATACGAACGCGGCTGTCACAAGTGAAAAAATGACATTAAATGGTGGTGAGGCTTTCTATTATTCCTCTACCGCAGCCGTTACTTCTAATAACGCAATTGATTTAAGCGGATATAGTAAGCTTGTCGTTGACTTGCAAACGAATAAAGCCGCAACCGATAACGTATACGCCTGGGTCGGGGTCTCGGCAACGAAGTTCACAAGGGGCTCGGAGAGTAGCACCATCAGTATCAGCAATAGCGCGGCTTATACCAAAATCAGCACAACAACTCGGTACGAGATAGAAGTTGATATAGCGGATATAAATACAGGCTATGTTTTTGTGGCATCCAACGGTACAAACATCAATACAACTGCATATAATATTTGGCTTGAGTAAGGAGAATATGACATATGACAATCTACATAGACAACGATTATAAATGCTATGTCTCCGCAGCTGACGGCCGCAGGGCAATTGAAACGGACGCCTTTAACGGCAAGTGTGCAGAGTGGATAGAGAGCTTCCGCTTTGTCCCAGCGGGTGAGACGTGGACACGCGGGGACGGCGAGGTATTCAAGGGCGAGATGGCGGCCCCGTGGAAGGACTTGGGCAGCGCTTATGCGGCGCAGACGGCGTATGTGGCAGCGCAGAATACACAGTATGAAGCGGCACTGACCGAGATTGAAGCCGCACTGGAGGTAACATCATGACCATTGAAGAAAGAAAACAGGCTATTCTTGCCAAAGTTGCCGAGATAAAGCAGGGCGGCAGCGATGAAGAAAAGCAGGACATGAAAGCTGCATTGGATTTACTTGGTGTGGTCAATGAGGAGGAGACGGCATGAGCTATCTTTCAAGCGCACAGAAGCTCCGCGCGGCGATGGACACCGCGGGGAATGCCCTCTCGGACGCGCAGGCGCTCACCTGCAAGCTTATCTATCAGCAGTGGTCTAATCTCATAGGCACGACCGCAACGCCGGGACAGCGCTTCCTGCACGGCGATACGCTATACAGAGTTCGCACCGCCGCGTCGGAGCACACCTTCAGCGCCGAGTGGGTGCCGGGCGTGCCAACCGCCGCACTCTACGAGGCTATAGATGAAGAGCACAGCGGCACGATTGACGATCCTATCCCGTTCACTCAGCCGATGCAGATTTACAATGGCAAGTATTACAGTCAGAACGGCAAGGTCTATCTCTGCACACGCGACAGCGGAAAGCCGCTCGCGTTCAACCTCGCCGATCTGGTGGGACTCTATGTAACGGAGGTAACTGAGTAATGGACGATGAGAAGACCGACAGCGGCTTGCTGACGGAAGACGCACGCGAGAGCGTAGACCCGACAGGGTGGCTGCTCTCAAGATTTACGACAGTGACATGAGGAGGGCACCATGGGAATTATTGACAATGCCGTAACGTGGGCACGGAGGATCGCCGCAGATGATACCCACGGCTACGATCAGGCCGACCGCTGGGGGCCTGACTACGATTGCAGCAGCCTGGTGATCTCCGCTTTCAGAAAGGCCGGAGTTCCGCTCAGCTGCACTTACACGGGCAACATGCGCGGGGACATGCTGCGCTGCGGCTTCGAGGACGTGACGGGCAGCGTCGACCTCAGCACCGGCGCGGGACTTGAGCGCGGGGATGTGCTCCTGAACCACGTCCACCACACCGCCCTGTATATAGGCGGCGGTCAGCTCGTGCAGGCAAGCATCAACGAGTACGGCACTACGACCGGAGGGCAGACCGGCGACCAAACCGGGCGCGAGATATACACGCGAGGGTACTACAACTATCCGTGGGACTGCGTACTCAGATACTCAGGGGGAAACAGCGCGGACGATCCGGAGAGCACGCCGGCCGCCGCGTACTGGCCGCCCCGGCTGCTCCAGTACACGCCGGGGCTCCGGCTCATGGTCGGCCCGGACGTGCGCGCGGTGCAGGCGCTGCTCCTCTGCCGCGGGTATAACCTGGACGTCGACGGAGAGTACGGCCCCGCGACTGCCGCGGCGGTCGGGCGCTTCCAGACGGTCTCCGGGCTTGACACGGACAGCGAGTGCGGCCCCAGAACATGGGCGGCGCTGCTGGCACTTCCGGGAGGTGATGCGGCATGAAATAGGATTACCGGGCAGCTCAACCACAAAACGGAGGACATCTACAATGTCAGAAGCAATAGTCTGCGCCATCATCGCCGGGATCGTTTCAGTCGTCGGCACCTGGCTCGCGAATCGCAGGAGTCAGGCCGTCTTTCAGGCGGTCATTGAAACAAAATTCGAAGAACTCAGCAAGCACGTTGAGAAGCACAATCAGGTCATCGACAGAACCTATGCGCTGGAGACTCAGGCTGCCCTCATGGACGAGCAGATCCGGGTCGCCAACCACCGCATAGCTGATCTTGAGGCTTTTCACAAACCGTGAATGTGCCCGAATCGGGCACAAATCGAAAGGAGTCAAAACATGGAAATAGTAGGCATAGCGAGCGTGGCGGCGATCACCGTCATCGCTTATCTTATCGGCGAGGTAGTCAAGGCAACCGGCCTTGACAACAAATGGATTCCCGTTATATGCGGGGTCTGCGGCGGCGCGCTGGGTGTCGTGGGCATGATGATTATGCCGGAGTTTCCGGCGACGGATTACATAACCGCCGTCGCCGTCGGCATCGTGTCCGGCCTCGCAGCTACCGGCGCGAATCAGATCGTTAAGCAGCTGGGCAAGTCCGAATAACTATTAACAGGGTCTGACGCAAGCCGCGTCAGACCGCACAGGAGGAGCGTTGCCGCGCTCCGGGTTTGCCGGCCGGCATGATATGACGATATCGGCAGAGCTGCGCGAGCAGCTTTTAAGACCGCACAGCAAGCCCAGTCTGTCGTTTCCGCGAGAGCTCAGAGAGCAGCTGGAACGCGACTGCGGCTTCACCGATGAGGAGATCACCGTCCTGCGTCTCTGCGGGCGCGGATGGTGCTATGCAAGGATCGCCGACGAGCAGCATTGCAGCGTCGAGGTCATCAAGCGGCGGGTGCGGTCGATCAAGAATAAGATAGCGAACTTATAGCACAGAACGCAGCAGGTTTAAGCCTGCTGCGTTCTGTGCGCTTCGATATCCCTTTTAATGAGCGTCTTAATGTACTCCCCCACGGGCAGCCCCTGTTCTTCAGCAGCGGTCTTAACAGCGTCCCGAGTGAGGCCGTCGCGGCCGTCCTTCCGGAACTGAATAGTAACGGCGTCGTAGGTCTCACGCTTATGGTTCCGGCGGTACTCGGTGCCCTCGGTCTCTTCCCAAGTTGATTTAATCGACATCGCTTTCAAAGTCCTTTCCGTCGTCGAACTCGACGCCGTTCTCGACGAGACAGAGCGAGCAGAACAGGCTGTCGTTAGGCGTGTTCATCATCTGCACGAGGTGGTATCCCTCGACCTTCCGGAGCCTCTGCGCGATGTCTCGCGTGTCCTGCACGCTGATGTGGTTGATGCCCAGCTCTGCGGCGGTTTCTCTCAGGGAGACGATGCGCATATCCTGTGACTTCTCGATCATTTTGTTAACTATGGTCGCCTTAAATTCTTTCATTTCCGTTTCTCCTTTTCTTTTACTTGGGATGGTTTAATTATACCATACCAAGCGCAGAAGTCAAGCATTTTCTTGAAGTTTTTCAAAAAATTTTTCACGCGAAACGTACACCAAGAGCCGCTCAAACGTACACGTTTGGGCGGCTTTCGTGCATTAGAATATAAGCAGACAGGAGGTGTCTGTGTGTACGATTATAACAACCCCATGATGGGGAGACCTCAGCCGCAGCCCATGACACGGGGCGGCTTTGACAGCGGAGTGATCGTGTTCGTCCCGGCCGTGGAGGATATAGAGCGCGTCCCGGTCATGTCTGGGGAAAAGGTCTATGTGATGGCCATGAACGACGCCGTTATCGCCTGCCGCACCGGCGGGAATATGGGGACTGAAACAACCTTCTGCAAGATGGAGGAGTTCGTCCCAGCACCGGCTCCGAAGCCGGAGGATTATATAACCAAGGCCGATCTTGAGGACATCCTGTCGCGCCTCCTCACGCAGCAGTCAGCAGGTCAGGCTCCGGCGAAGGGAGGCAAGAAAAGTGAGTAATCCCTTTTTCAAAGGGTCGAAAAGCCCCACTTCCGCGCCGTCCTCCTCGCCGCTTGCGCTGCTCGCAGAGTTCAAGCGTTTTGCAAAAAACGTGACCCCGCAGCAGGCCGAGACGGAGATCAACCGGCTCCTCTCCAGTGGGCAGATGAGCCAGCAGGAGTTTGAGTATCTCAAGGGTGCGGCCAAGCAGTTTATAACTTTTCTGAAATAAACCGGGTCGACACGGTTTATATAACTCTGAAGAAAGGAGGATCCTCATGGAGAACTTTTCTCTTTCGGACATCAAGAGCGTTCTCGGCGACGGCGACGGTTTCGGCGGCGGCTGGTTCCTGATCGTCGTGCTGTTCCTGTTCATGATCGGGTTCGGCCGTAACGGATTCGGCGGACAGAGCGACTTCGGCCAGTACGCGACCGCGGCCTCGCAGCAGCAGATACTGTTCAACCAGCAGTTTGAAGCGCTCAACCAGCGCCTCGCGAATCTGGGTAACGGCATCTGCAATCTCGGCTACGAGATGCAGGGGAACATCAGCCAGCTCGGCAAGGAGATGGCCCTTGCGCAGAACGGCACGAACGCGACCATCACGCAGACCGGCAACTCTATTGAGCGCCAGATCTGTAACCTGGGCGCGAGTATCGACGCCAAGTTCGCAGCGCTCGAAAAGTCGCAGCTTGAGCAGCGCATCTCCGAGCAGGCGGCGCAGATCGCGCGCCTTGAGATGGACAACCGTCTCTTCGGCGTCGTGCGCTACCCGAACGGCTATACCTACAACGCGGGCAACTCCCCGTTTTGTGGGGGCGGCTGCGGCTGCTGCGCATGACCCCAGATGATTAACCGCTATTAACAGCGTCAGGCCCGGACGGCAGCCGCTGTCCGGGCATCACTTATTGAAAGGAGCATTACTATGTCTTGCAATCAGAGACTTAAAAACTCGCACTACAAGAGCGCGCAAAACGCTTACAATAATACGCCCCAGGCGTTCATCGCATCGGGCACCCCCGTCAATGTCCTCGGTATCCTTAACACCGATACCGGCTGCTCGCTGGAGACCGTGACGGGCGGTTTCGTTGTCAATAACGGCGGCCTTTACCGCATCAGCTACGACGTGATCTTCACCGCAAGCGGTGCCGGCGTCGCAGAGCTGAAGGCGCTCAAGGACACTGTCGCGCTCCCCTGCGCTGATGCGCAGATCACGACCGTGGCCGACAACGTCTACACGCTGCACATTGAGACGACCGTTTACATCCCCGTGTGCTGCAACGGCACTCCAACCATCAGCGCAGCGATCGGCGGCGTTGCCGGTACAATCAACCATGTCTGCGCCAGCATGGTCAAGCTGGCCTAAGTTGAGGCTGAACCATGGGAATCACCTGTGAAGCCCTCGACAAGGAGATAAGCGCGCTCAAGGCCGGGAAGATGACTTGGGACACGGTCAAGCAGCTCAACCTGCTTTTGGACCTCCGCGCCAAGCTCGGCGACGACGCCGGTCACGGCGAGCGCCTGACCGACGATGAGCTGCGCGCATGGCTCCAGCGGATGGACAATGCCGACGGCTCGACCGGCCAGCACTGGACAGCGGATCAGACCGCCAGCATCGCCGCGGCGATCGGCGTGACGTTCGACCATGTCACGGCCGAGGAGTTCTGCGCTGCGATGAACATGATGTATTCGGATTACTTCCCCGTTGGCGTCAAATACGGCGTCGACCGGCCGGAGTTTTACGCGGATCTCGCCAAGGCGTTCCTGTTCGACAAGGACGGTCCGGCACCTGCGGAGAAGCTCGCCGAGTACTATCATGAGGTCGTAAAATAGGGCTCAAAAAGTATCTTGAAAGTATCTTGAGAGAGTCAGTATCTTGGCCAGTATCTTGAAAAATTGAGGTTATTTGACGAGACTTGAGCAGACCTGAGAAAATGAAAAACCCTGTAGTTTCAACGACTACAGGGTTTTTTATTGGAGCTGCTACCCAGATTCGAACTGGGGACCTCATCCTTACCAAGCGGTTGGTTCTCGCGGCTATGTCCATTGAAATTTCAAGGGAGACACCGTTTCTACGCAGTTAAGTATCTTGAAAAGTATCTTGAGAGCTGAAGGCAGCAAGCACAGATTTTGCGGTATCTTCCGGGCGATTTTGCATCAGATGCGCGTATATATTCAGCGTGATCGCCGCCGTAGCGTGACCGGCGAGATACTGCGCCGTCTTGACATCAGCTCCGGACAAGATGAGCTCGGAAATGTATGTGTGCCGCAGCAGGTGCCGCGTTACATGGAAGTCAAAGGCAACCTTGATATCTCTGTACGGGACATCGTCCCCGACCTTCAGCTCTTTTGTGATCGTCTTGCCCTTGTTTTTGTTGTCCTTATAGGTCACGGTGTGAACCTCGCGCACGGCGACGGCCTCCCATTCGTGCCGGAAGGACATGCTTGTATGAGGCGATCCGTCCCGGCGGCAGCAGACATAGCCGCTGTCGCGCCTGACGCTGCGCAGATGCTCCGTCAGAACGGGCGGTATCGGGACATCACGCCGCGCAGATTTGCTCTTGAGAGTATCCGTCAGAACGGGCTGGTTGTGCTCCCATCGTAGAGCACGGCGGACACGGATGTGAGGAGCCTTGCCGTCGAGGTCGACGCAGTCCCATTGCAGCCCCAGCGCCTCCTCCCTACGGAGTCCGGCATACATACAGAGCATGACGAAAGTCAGTATACGCTCCCCTTGCAGCTCTTTAATGAGCGCGGCCTGCTGTTCTTTCGTCAGCGCGACCTTTTCGGGAGGCTTGCTGCCGCCGGCTTTAAGCCCCCGGCACGGAGAGCGGCTGATCAGCTCGTTCTCCTCAGCTGCTGCAAACATCATCTTGAGCGTCGTGACGATCTTCTGCTGGCTCGCTTTCGACAGATTCGCCGCGGCCAGCATTACGGCGCGGATGTTATCCGGCTTCACCTCATCGAGACGCATCTGACCGATGACTGGGCAGATATGGTTATTTATCGCGTTCCTGTGGCTCTGCCGCCCGCTGGAGGACAGCCCGGCGGTGTTCAGCTCGTACCACTTCGCAGCGTACTCAAATACATACGGCGACTGCGGGTTTTCCATCTCGGCAAACTCCGCCTCTTTTTCGCGCAGGCGCTCACGCAGCTCAGCTTTTGTCTTACCGTAAATCGCAAGCCACTTGCCAGTCTGCGGGTTTTTTATTTGCTTTTTATAATACTTCTTTTCCTCGACCCATGTAAACTCCGGGCGATTATTCTTCGGCAATATTCTTTCACTCCCTACGTAAAAATACGTAAGTTTTGCTTGACATACGTAATGTTACGTGTTATAATATAGTTACAGAGGATAAGAAAGGACGTGAGCACATAAAATACAGCGAGTTGGAACGAGAGCTAAAAAAGGCCGGGTGCTACATCCTGAAAGAAGGTGGCAACCATTCAATATGGTTCAGCCCAGTGAGCGGCCAGAAGTTCACAGTACCCCGGCACAAGACACAGGACGTCCCGAAGGGGACGCTGAAATCAATCAGGACGGCTGCGGGGCTTGAATAAAGCCCCATAGCCATCAAAGAAAGGAGACCAAACACATGGCGAAATATGTTTACCCTGCAATATTTACGCAGGAGGAAGAAGGTGGGTTCTCTATCCGGTTCCCTGACATTCCCGGGTGCTATACATCGGCCGAGACTATCGACGAGGGTATCTCAATGGCGAACGACGCGCTTTGCCTTATGCTTTACGACATGGAAGAAAACGGCGAAACTCCGCCCGTGCCCTCTAAGATCACCAATGTAGCCGTCGGCAGCGGCGAATTTGCAACGCTCATCGCCTGCGACACCATCGAGTACCGCAAGTTTTACGACAACCGAGCCGTAAAGAAAACACTCAGCATCCCCTCGTGGCTCAATACGATGGCAGAGCGCGAGAATATCAACTTTTCCGCAGTCCTCCAGCAGGCACTGAAAGCAGAACTGAAACTCTAAAAATGTGCCCGAATCGGGCACAAAAAAAGAAGTAACCGCCCTGGCTCCAACCCGGCGGTTACTTCTCTGTTTCAGTCCTGTCTTGTTATCATTGGTATTTGCAACCTGTTAATACAGGCACATAAAAAGAAGTAATCGCCGTTCCCTCTCAATATTCGGCGAGCACTTCAATTTTGCATATTGCATATTGATTATATGCGCGCCGTATGGATTTGTCAAGTTCTCAAGCGTCAGCTACCGCATCCCAAAAGTCAGTCTCATTGACAATCTGGATAGCCGTCCCTTTTTTCCGTAGCCGTAACGCCTCTTCGATTTTTCGACCGTAGCAAGCAAATGCCCAGCACGGATTTCCAGCGTTGCCGACGACAAGGTAATCGGTCTTTGACGATACTCCGCTACGCGGCACACCGCCGAGTCGCGTGACCGTATCGACGAACTCTGCTCGGCTGCATTTATACGATTCGCCCGTAAAACAGAACGCGCGTCCCTCAAAGACTATGTCAGGGCACATAGCGCAGATGCCGGAAACCGAATATTTCTCGCGAAGTGCGGCAAAATCCGGTTCAATTAGATTATAAGAATCCTTGAACTCAATCAAATTGCTGATAAAGGCCATAAGCATATTGCGCTCGTCCGTGCTGACCTGCCCATCAGCTAAAGCATAGGTCGTAAGAGACATCAACTCGTCATAAGGATATACACCCGCGAGAAAATCGTTGTTATCCAGCCAAGCCTTGAGTTGCTTAATCTCTGCGTCCGACAGTTCACCGTCAGCAAGCAAGCCGTGCGCCATCCCTGAGAGATACTGCACAGCAGAGGTGATCACGTCGTAATACGGGCTACTCTCCGCACAGTTTTCGCAAAGCCACAATATATTTTGGCGCTCCTCGACAGTGAAAACGCCATCGACAAGAGCTTCCTCCACGGCTGGAATAAGTTCTGTAAATGGATGGCGATTGCGCAGATTAGCATGTAGATTGACCCAGTTGGACAACTCGCGAATCTCTTCCACGGAAGCGCTACCGTCTGCCGAGATTCCGGCAACAAGACCACGCAGCATATTAACAGCCTTATGCAGTTCTGCGGGTTTGCAGAACGACCGGTAATCTTCAAGATTGGCCGTATTCATCCTCGTCGCCTCCTGATAAAATCGCCGGTGCCCGAATCGGGCACCGGCGTGAATTTATTTCCCCCGCCGCTCTTTGCGGCTTATTACAAAGAAATGCACCGTCGCGGCGACGCCGGCCGTCAGCGCAACGATCACGACCGCTCCGACTACGGACGGGGAGCCCCGCCACAGGCCGAAGTCGGGGTCTATGATATCAAGTCTCAAATACGGGACAAGCGCGATGATCGCCATCGCTGCGACGAAGGTCAGGCAGTAGATCAGCCTGTCCTTTGCCCGCAGCGCCCGCCGGTGCTGCTCATACGAACGTTCCAGCAGCTCATTTTCTCGCTTGACTGCCGCATTATCGTGCTCGAGCACCTCTATGCGGTGCTCGTTCTCCGGAGTTTTATCCGGAATTTCAATGCCGAAATACTCGTCCAGCGACACATTGCAGACCCGGCAGATCGGGCCGACCGTGTACACCGACGGGTCCTTTGACGCTCTCGCGAAGAATCCGTTAACCGTCGCTTCCGGTACTCCAGACAGCTCCGCGATGCGCCTGCTTGAGTTGTTCCCCTTATTTGCCCGACACAGATCTTTTAACAGCGGCTTTTCCGCCATTTTCTCGCCCCCAAAACTCATTATATCCTGATTAAGGCATCAGATACCCGAGCTTCGCGGCCATTTGACCGCGTTTGCGCATAGACATAACCGATGATATTATGATAATGTCTAAGCGTAACAGATAGACCATAACACCGGATATCTGCTAAAGCTTCGGCCCAGGCGGCAACCAAGGCCGGAGCAATTCTACAATGAAAGGGGGCGCAAGGCCGGCAGCCCTGCGGTGTTCCTGTGCGCCGCAAATTTATTTTAGGAGGCAACCATGGAGGACACCAGACGAAGAGACCAGATCAACCGCGTTATCAGCAAGTATCAGATCCTGCCGCCGGAAGACCGGGAGAGGGTGCTCACTTTCCTTGCGTCTCTAAAAGAAGATCAATGTATTCCTCCAGGCGCTGCAAGTTCCTATCGCTAAGTCTCTCCAGCTTCTGATTAAGTCCGTCGTCTTTGACGACGGGCTTTTCTTTTTTCTTGACGTCGCTCTGCCCCAATAGATAGTCAGCTGAAACATCAAAGAGTTCTGCCATCTGCCGAAGTGAATCAAAATCGGGCTCCGTTCTGTCGTTTTCCCAATTACTTATCGTGGTTTGAGCAACGTGCAGAAGATTGGCTAAGTCAGACTGTTTCAAGCCTTTTGAAATTCGCAATTCCTTGATGTTATTCATGTGACCACATCCTATACACAATGCCAATTTAGCACGCGGCAGCAGATATGTCTATGCGATATGCAAAAACTTCGTAGAATTTAATATTACCTCTTGACATATTAAATTTCTTGGTGTATTTTAATATCAGAAAACTTAATACAAGCAAGAAATTTAATAAATCATAACGGAGGCGAGGGCAGGAAAATGACCGAGCAGGAGTACCGGGAAACGGTGCAGCGAGAGTGCGCCGAGCGAACCCGGAATATGGAGAGAAACATAAGAAGCTTCAAGCGGAACCTCAAAGCGTTCAACGTGATCATGATCGCGCTCGCGAGCCTCATGCTTGTCAGCTCGCTCTTGGAGATCTTCGGAGTTATATAACCCCGAAGATCTCCAGAACAAGCCTTATGACCTCCAAGGCCAGAGCAACCCCGGCGATGATCACCGCCGACTTTGAAAGTCGGTTAGCTGTCCCGGCGCATTCCCCGGCCAGCACTGCCCGCAGATGCGTTTCATAAGCATCAAGAAGCTTATGGCTGATCGTGACCGGCGGATCGTCCTCATCAGATCGGAAGTCAATGTCGATCTCCTGTGTGTAGTAGGGTATGAACACATTATTGAGTGCTTCGTAATCCTCAAGACCGGTCGCAGAAAGAACCGGATTGAGCTTACCGTATTCAAGAATCGCTTTACAGACTTCGGCTTGTTTATTAGTCATGGCAACAACCACCTTTCACGGCGATATTACCACGCGGAATACATAAACGCAAATAAATCATAACGGAGGCGAGGGCAGGAAAATGTACATACATGAAGCGATTAAGAAAGCGCAGGAGAGAAACGCCGCCGGGCAGTCATGGGGATTGCGCCGCGCAGACTGGGGCGAGGATTACCTAAGCTTCGGCACGTTGTACCAGCCCGGCAACGGACATGACACATGTGGGTTTCTAATTTTACATGGCACCTGCGTGGGTGCCTGGCAGCCCTCAACTGAGGAGCTTACCGCAGATGATTGGAGATTGGCACCTCTCGGCGGGCCGAAAATCCGGCGCTAATCAAAGCACCCCTACCACAAGGAGGCAGGAAATGAAAGTATTCGTCAGTATCTTCTTTGGAGCGGCGGTGATCCTCACGGCCTACTCGAATATAGGCGCATGGCAGAGCGCGATCGTGCTCTGGAAGTACGGCAGCCGCTGGCCGGTCGTAGGCGTAGCTCTGCTGACGCTCCTGACGCTGTTCGCCTGGGCCGCAGGCTGCTACCTCATTAAGCACTATATATTTTAGTTTTTTCCTTTTCTATCCTCTCTATACCTTTCCCCTTGCAGCTCCCCGCGGTCTTTGCTCTTCTTTTCCCGCGGGGAGGCCTTAATGCAGCCGACGCCGGTCGCAAGCCCGGGAGCAAAATGCAGAGCGAGGCAGACAGAAAGCAGGTGATGATAATGGACGAGCTCAAGAGGCTGCGCGAGGCCGCGGGACTATCCCAAGTCCAGCTTGCATTGAGACTGGGCGTGTCGCAGGGCACTATAGCACACTGGGAAATCGGCAGACGCGCTCCGCAGGCCAGGCACCTTATAAAGCTGGCGAACATCCTCGGATGCAGCGTTGACGCGCTGCTCGGACTGAACACCCAGAGCGCGGACGCAGCCCGTGACAATACAATACCTGACAGGGAGGTGCGTGTCCATGGATAAGGACGCCCGGAACATCTATAAAAACGCGCGGCAGACTGCCGGTCTGACGCAGGAGCGCTGGGCGGAGCTGCTGGGGATATCCCCGGACAGCGTCCGACGGTACGAAGCCGGGGCGATGCTGCCCAGCGACGAGACGGTGCTGATGATGGCGGAGACGACGGGTATCCTCGTGCTGCCGCTGTGGCACCTCAGGGCCAAGAGTGCGATAGCGCAGGACATGCTCCCGGATGTGCCGGATGTGCCGCTGCCGCAGGCTGTGCTGAAGCTGCTGACATCGGTCAAGGCCGTGAGCGGCAGCATCGACAACCTGATACAGATCGCGTCTGACGGAATGGTCGACAACCGCGAGGAGGCGCTCTTCGAGGAGATCGCGGGCGATCTCGACGACGTTATCGAGGCGGCGATTGCCGTCAAGTGCGCGGGAGGTGCGAGGCATGCAGAGTGACAGATATCAGGGACGCTTCCCCGGCTACACCGGGAAGAAGCTCTTCGAGGTCGAGCACCCGGTATTCGGGCGCTGCACCGTGGTCGCACCCGACGAGAACGCGGCGTTACTGCCTGCGGCGACCTTCTGGCACACGTTCTGGGGAACGGCGGAGTTCTACGCATACGCGAAGGTAACACGCGCAGGACTGCTGGAGAGGAGCTCCAATGGCTGAGCTTACGGTGATGGTACGCGCCGCGCTATGCTTCGGCGTGATTGGGACTGTCCTCAGCGCGCTTGCGCTGGCGCTATATTGGAGGAGGCACTGATGGACGACAAGCTTATATCGAAGCTGGACGCCGCCGATATGCTCGGGGTCTCCGTCTCGACCGTCGAGCGGCTGATCGCCGACGGCGACCTTCCCATGTACAAGATACGCGGGCAGTGCAGGCTGATGACGTCCGACATTAAGACGTACATAGCGGGCTGCCGCAGAGTTGCGGCTAAGGCAGCCCCCGTCCCCGCGCGCAGGCAGCCCGCCCGACGCGGCTCGAAGCTCGTCGGCTGCGGGTATTACCCGGGGATGAAAGTGGTATAACGGGCGCTTTGGAACCTGCGGCATCGGGAACGGTGCCGCATATCGAGAGCACTCGAAAAAGAGGAGGAGAGACTATGGCTACAGGCGCATTATGCCGAAAGCCCGGGTACTGGGCAGTGCTGCCCGCAAGGGTGCGGTATGACGAAGAGCTGCGCCCCAATGCGAAGCTCATTTACGCAGAGATCACGGCGCTTGCGGACAGTACCGGTTTTTGCTGGGCGACAAATAAGTATTTGAGCGAGCTTTTCGGGCTGTCCAAGAAGACCGTCAGTGATTTGATCGGGACGCTTGAGAAAAAAGGCTACATACAGATTGAGGTCGTCCGCGACGAGAAAGGTGCGGTTTCAGACCGAAAAATCTACGTCGACCGCGTGAGTGTCGTAGTGCCTGACCCTATCCCTAAAAATGGGGATAGGTATCCCCAAAATAACGGATACCCTATCCCCAAAAATGGGGAAGAGAATAATATATATATTAACAATAACCCCCCTATATCCCCCCAGGGGGATGATGTGTGTGCTTCTGATCCGAAGCATAAGCCGGAGCGCTTCACCAAGCTCTGGAGCTTCTACCCGCACTCCAAGCGCGGCAGTAAGCAGCGGGCTATGAGGGCATGGGATAAGCTCAAGCCATCGGACGAGCTGATCGACACCATTGCTAAGGCGCTTATGAGGCAGCTCCGGACGGACGAATGGAGCCGCGGCATAGGGGTGCCGCACCTCAGCTCCTACCTCAACGGGCGGCTCTGGCTCGACGCCGAGGAGATCGACGAGGCCCCGGCCACAGTGACCGGGATAAGCGACGACGGAGGGGAGCGAGAAGAATGGACCTGACCGGCTACTCGGCCTACTACGACGCGCAGACGGCAGTCCTCGGCTCGCTGCTGATCGAGCCGGAGAAGCTCGCGGGACAGATCATGCACGTGGTCAGCCCGGAGGACTTCTCCGACCCCGTCAAGCGGAACCTCTTCACCGCGGCGCGGGAGATATTTCTTAAGCGCGAGACGCTCGACGCCGTGACGCTCGTGGAGCATGTCGGCGCTGCGTATTCGCAGCAGGTGCGCGAGATACTCCAGCTGACGCCGACGGCGAATAACTGGCGCGAGTATGTGAAGCTCCTCAAGGACGGCGCGATGCTGACACGCATCCGCGATCTGGGGCAGGCACTTACAGAGGCGGCCAGCGCGGAGGACGGGCGGAGGCTCCTTGTCGAGGCACAGGGGATGCTGAGTGTGCGGCCCGGGCGGCGAGTCCGGAACTACACGGAGATCCTCGCGGACTTCTTCGACCGTATGAACGACCCGACGCCGCCGGACTTCCTCAAATTCGGGATCGAGGCGTTGGACAAGAAAGTCAAGATCAGCCGCGGCAGCTTTGTCGTCATAGGCGCGGACAGCTCCGTCGGCAAGACGGCGTTTTCCCTTCAGCTCGCGTATAACATCGCAGCCGGCGGGAGCCGGGTCTGCTTCTTCAGCTACGAGACGAGCCTTGAGGCGTCGGCCGACCGCACGATCGCGAACACCGCAGATGCGCGGCTGTCGGATATCAAGGCGAAGAACATATCCGAGCACGTCGCCCGCCGGGCGATGGCCGAGGCGGAGCGTTCCGAGCGCATCCCGCTGTACATACAGGAGTCCGCCGGGATGACGGTGGACGACCTCCGGGCAGAGACGCTCTGCGGACAGTACGACGTGATCTTCATCGACTACGTTCAGCTCGTCCCCGGGCGGAGCCGGGACAGCCGGTTCGAGACCGTAACGGCGACGTCAATGGCGCTGCACTCGATGGCGCAGGAGCTCGGTGTGACGGTGGTCGCGCTGTCGCAGGTGACGCCGCCGGAGCCCGGAAAGGACGGCAAACGCCGTCAGCTGCGCAAGGAGGATCTCCGAGAGAGCCGGCAGCTCCTCCAGGACGCCGAGGCGATCCTGATGATGGATCTCGCCGACCCGAAGGATTACAGGAGCCAGCGCGTTCTGATCGTCGACAAGAACAAGGACGGCGCACTCGGCAGCGTCCGGCTCGACTTCGACCCGGAGCACATGAGATTTACGACCGCACAGCGCAGCGGCAAGACCCCGCCGCCGGATCAGGTGACATTCAAAGAGCTGCCGGACAACGGCGACGAGCTCCCGTTTTAGGAGGTGGGCACGACGAAGATCGGAGACAAGATTCGATTCATTCCCTCAGCATGGACACAGTTCAGCGACGTAAGTTCCCTCAGCTCCTACGGCGTCAAGGGCGACGTCGAGGGCGAGATCGTCGAGATCAACTATGCGCACCGGTGGTACAGAGCACGGTACCAGGCGGGCGGCGCGACACTTTACGAGTCATTCAAATTTTAAGCAAAATCAGAGTCTGGAGGACCACAACGATGAGAACAACCGCGATAATCAACCTCAAGGGCGGCGTCGCAAAGACGACGACAGCCCTGAACATGGCCGCGATACTGGCCAAGGACTACAAGCAGCGCGTCCTGTTAGTGGACGCGGACAGCCAATGCAACTGCACCGAGTTTTTCCAGCGCGGCAACGCGCATCCCGGCACCCTCGCCGATATGCTGCGCGGCCTTGCGCCGTGCATCGAGCACAGCCGTTTCGACGGCGTCGACCTCCTGCCGGGAGACGACAGCCTGATGGATCTCGATCTGACGAAGATCGAGACCGGCAGCGCCTCCGCCGTGTGCCTGCGTGAGCTGACCGCGGAGCTGGGCGACAGGTACGACCGGATGATCATCGACTGCCCGCCGGCGTTCAATGCGGCCTCTGCCGCGGCGCTGGTGGCGGCGGACGAGGTCATCATCCCGATCAAGCTCGATGCGTTCTCCCTGCGTGGGATGGCGAACATCATGCAGCAGGTCAGCAATATGCGCAAGATCAACGACAGCCTCACCGTCGCTGGCATACTGCCGACGATGTGGTACAAGTCAGATAACATCATCGAGGCCGAGAAGATGCTGCGCGAGTTCGGGCTCCCGGTGCTGCCGCATGTTCGGCGCACGAACAAGGTCGACGACATGACCTTTGCGCAGGAGCCGCTTGTCATCAGCTCGCCGAAGAGCGCGGCGGGCGTCGATTACCGCCGCGTCGTCGCGGCGCTGATGTGAGGAGGTGCGGTCATGGGATTCGATTTAGCATCGGTGCTTAAAAACGTGCCCGAATCGGGCACAAGTGACGGCCGTGAGCGTATCGAGTACATAGGGCTCGACAAGCTGCACGACGACCCGAACAACTTCTACTCCCTCGACGGCATCGAGGAGCTCGCCGAGAACATCGAGTTTGCGGGGCTCCAGCAGCCCGTCCGCGTCCGCCGCGATGCGGAACACAGCGGTGAGTACATCATCGTCAGCGGTCACCGCCGCACGGCGGCGATGCGCAAGATCGTCGAGGACGGCAACAAGGCCTTTGAGACGGTGCCCTGTATCGTCGAGGCCGACGGCGGCAGCGAGGCTCTGCGTGAGCTGCGCCTGATCTATGCCAACTCCGACACCCGCCGGATGTCCTCCGCGGATATCTCCAAGCAGGCCGAGCGCGTCGAGGCACTGCTCTACCAGCTCAAGGAGGAGGGCGTCGAGTTCCCCGGCAGGATGCGCGACCATGTCGCCGAGGCCTGCAAGGTGAGCAAGTCGAAGCTGTCCCGCCTGAAGGTCATTCGCGACAAACTCGCTCCGGATATCTACGCCGGGTACTATGAAAGGGGCAAACTGCCGGAGGACACGGCCTACGAGCTCGCCAAGCTTCCGGCCGACACCCAGCGTGTCATTGTTGACCGCGCGACGCGGAAAGACAGAGACGATATTAAGCTCCTTTATTCGAGCAGGGTCAAAGATCAGGGCGCGGATATCCAGCGTTTCAGCAAGATGGTCTGCCGCTGCGAGCAGGGCGGAACCTGCGTCAATGTTCCAAATCTCATGGACAAACTTTACTCCAACGGATGGCGAGGCTATACGCACTGCGGCTCCGGCTGCTGCTACGACTGCAACGAGCTTGCGACCTGCTCAAAATGCTGCTCCCGCATGGCGGAAGTTAAGGCGCAGAAAAAGGCTGAGAACAAAGAGGCCAAGGCCGCGAAAGCTGCGGCGCAGGCCGAACGCGACAGGCCGATGATCGACGCGCTGCGGCTCCTCTGGAACCGGATGGGCGAGGCCTGCAAGCGGTCGGGCGTCGATTACAACGAGGTCTGCGACAAGGCCGGCATATACGCCACCCTGCCTCCCAAGGACGCGACCCCGCTGCTCGACGGCGGCGGCAAGCTTACGGCAGACACCCGGCTTCCGTTCGGCTACGTCGTAGGCCGAGACGGTATATCGAGCCTCGTCAAGCTGGCCGATCTGCTCGGCTGCTCGCTGGACTACCTCTTCGGCCGCGATGTGCCCGAATCGGGCACCGGCACGGCGGAGCCGAAGTGGATCGCAGGCAGGCCGACGAAGCCCGGCGTGTATCTGACCAAGTTCCACCCTCTGGATGATGACCTTGTGCTGGCTGACATCCAGACCGTATATGCCGACGGGTCGTTTTCCCTCGGCGATGTCGATGTCGTGGCGTGGTATCCTATCCCGCCAGAAGTGTGAAAGGAGGAAATGAAACATGACAAACGAGGAAATCATTAAAGCCCTGCGCGTCTGCGGCCGGGGAGAGTGCGACGGGTGCCTGATGCCTGAACAAGCGTGCGGCGCGCTGTGCACCGAGGCCGCATCCGCCCTTGAGAATCTGGTAGAACTGGCAAGAGAGAACGATAAGAGGGAGGACGAAGCAGAAGAGAACGCCGCGAACCTCAAGCATAAGCTTGCCTGCAAGCAGACGGAGAACAACATTCTGCGTTCAGAGCTGCGCCGAATGTTCCAGCTCTACGTAGCTGCCGAGATGCGAGCGGACACGGGCGTGAACACGGATGAGCTGTGATAACTGCCTATGCCGCACCTGCATTTTCTCCTGCGAACTGTCCCACTCCCGCGATTCTGACGAGCTCGACGCAATAGATGATATCTGCTTTACGTGCGACGAGTGTCGCTGGTGGCACGGTGCCGACCCCCGGTATCGCATCCAGACCCGCTGCGAGTGCGAACGGTACCGGGAATCACGGCGGGTAATCGACCGGCGGGCAGAGGCCGCACGGAGGAAATTCACGATAACAAACGGAGGAAAAATCAATGGATGAATACATCACCAAGAAAGAGGCGCTTCGCGTGATATCCGACGTCTTTTTTGAAACCGACTCCCACGGCACCGATCAACTCGCCGTACTCAAGTGCTCACGAGCCGTGCGCGCTCTCCCGGCAGTGGACAGAATGCTTAACGATCCTCACAAGATAGACCTGACCGGCCTGGCTCCGGACGCGCCGATCTTGATCCGTTATCCCCTCATCGCTCCTTGCTCCCCGTGCATCATGGAGTGCAAGGCCTACATCTCCGGCCTTGAGGTCAACGCTGGGGAAAAGACGTTAACGTTGACATTCGACGTCCTTAGCTCGGGGAAACTCCATGAGTAAAAGCGGATTGCTCGCCCGGCAGAAGGCTGAGCGCGAACTGTGGACGATTAAGGTGATCGCCTACACCGAGCAGCAGACGCTCGATGCGGTCTGCCTCGCACTTGCTGAGGGCTTTGGGTTCAATCTGCCAAGTTGAAATATATAAAGCTTCCGTATGCCTCTCCGATAGCGTATTGCTCCACATTCGGCTCGGCAGACGTAGGGACAAACCCGGAGGCGCTGGATGATGAATGAACCTGGCATTAACTATCTCCCAGATGTGGAGTTTCGAGGCCATATCAGCGATACGGACAACTGCGTTTGCTCCGGCTGTCACAAGACGGACTTCGTCCTCAAACTAACAGTACCGGAGACAAAGTATCACGATGGTAAGCGCCTTTCAACGAAGTATCACGGATACTGGATGTGCGTCGATTGCGTTGCGAAGGTCGCGAGGTGTTCTGATGCAGCGGTAAGGGATCTGTACAAACTGTAAATAACAATTCTTCCGCCGGGTGAGCCAGGCTCCACGGGCTATGATTTCAGGAGGTAAAACATGCCCGAGAGCATAGCTCTTAACTGTGACTGCATGGAGTACATGCGGTCACTGCCCGACAAGGCTTTTGACCTTGCCGTGGTTGACCCGCCGTATGGTGGCGGATGTTCACAGTCTGTTAAAGCAAAGAGAGACGGGCTCCACGGCGGAGCTGCTGACTACGAAATCAAGCCCCGGTCGCGATTCGGCGGCATCTTCGACCGCTACTATATCGGCAGCCCGTACAGGTGGAACATGGGCAGCGAAGTACCGCCAACGAACACTGGGGCTGATATCCGTCATTGGGATATCGCCCCGCCTCAGGAATACTTCGATGAGCTTGCCCGGGTGAGCAAGAGCCAGATAATCTGGGGCGGGAATTATTTTAACCTCCCGCCGACACGCTGCTTTCTGGTATGGCGCAAGCTGAATATTCCGCTTGAGGGGTTCAGCATGGCTCCTGTGGAGTATGCGTGGACATCTTTCAATCTTAACGCCGCAATGTGCGAGTTCTTCTCCTCCGGCGGCAGCGGCCGCGGGGAACGATTTCATCCGACGCAAAAGCCCGTAGATCTGTATACATGGATCTTCAAACACTATGCCAAGCCCGGCGACCGAATCCTCGACACGCACCTCGGCTCCGGCAGCAGCCGCATCGCGGCGTACAGTCTCGGCTTTGACTTCGTCGGCTGCGAAATCGACAAAACATATTTTGAGCTTGAGGAGAAGCGTTTCGAGACGTTCTCCTCACAGCAAAGCTTATTTTACTAATTAAACATCGCGGTCTATGGCCATGAGGCAAAGGACGTCAGGAGTATGCACATGGCTTACCGCAAAAAGATCATATCGGCCGGGCCGCTGGTTAAGGAGATCATATACCCGTATCGCTCAGGCGGCAGCAGCTCAAACGGACGGCAGCGCACCGGGACAAGCTCGGAAGCGCAGCGCCGGATGAACGCCATCTATTCATGGCAGAAACTTGAGCTGCTGCTCGCAGCGAACCTCGTCAAGGGCGACGTCGTCGGGTGCCTGACCTTCGACGACTATCACCTCCCGGAGACCCGCGAGCAGGTCCGGAATAAATTCAAGTGGTTTCTCGACAAACTCCGGGCAGCGCGCGAAGCGCGAGGACAGAACCTTGTCATGCTCTGGTCGATCGAGCACCTCCACGGCGAGGGGCGCTGGCACATTCACATAGCCTGCAACGCGACCGGCAACGACTACGAGGAGATGCTCCGGCTATGGGGGCAAGGTGAATGCGAGTTCAACGCGCTGCGCGTCGATAAGAAAAAGAACTATGAGACCTTGGCCCGGTACATGGCCAAGGAGGAACGGGACAAGATAGGGCAGCGCTCTTGGAGCTACACCCGCAACGCTAAGAAGCCGGAAGTTGAGAGCTTCTCCGTGCGGGAGTTCACGCCGCTGCGCGTGCCGAAGGACACGACAGTGTTCGAGGACGTCCGCAGCCGCGGCGAATGGCAGTACGTTAAATACGCTTATAACAACGCGCTTAAGGTTCGGCGGCACCGCAGACGCCGGTCGTAGATTGTGCCCTATTCGGGCACCGGAAAATCTTTTTTATAAATTTTTTCTGGCTTGAAACCTATGTTATTAAAAGGAAAGGAGTGCTGAAAAGTATTGCAATCTCAAGGCTTTTCTGGTAAACTAACAGTGAAAGACGGGTTCCTCCAGTGCCCGACTTGTCGCGGCAATAAAAAGCTGCTCAAGATCGAGCCGGACACGACGGCGACTAATCTGGTCGTCTTCTGCCGTTTCTGTAAAACCGAACATCGGATCGACATCAGTCGGGGCCAGTGCTTTGAGAGCCGGGGCCAGTGATAGACACATGTGCGTGTTTGTTGCTGGCCCCGGCTCTTTTTCGTTTCCCGGACAGCGCCGAGGCGATAGCCGGCGCACGGGGAAGAAAGGGCCGGGTGTCCGCGTATGAGTCAATCCTGGGCGAGAGGGTTCTACTCCGGCAAGGCGTGGCTGCGCTGCCGCGCTGCGTTCATCGCCAAGCGCCGCGCGATCGACGGCGGGATGTGTATGGACTGCGGCGAGAGGCTCGGCTACATCGCGCATCACTGGCCGGTCATGCTGACGGCCGAGACCGTCAACGATCCGGACATCGCGCTTAACCATGCAAATCTCCGCTGGGTCTGCAAAGAATGTCACGACAAGTATCCCGGGCACGGCGTCGCGCCGTCGCTTACGCCGCCGATCCGCTTCGACGCTGACGGAGACCCTATCCCCCCGTAATTTTTCTGCGGCCTCGGCCGCTCCTGACCGCCGCCCAGCCTCGGGAGAATACACAGGGTCGCGCAAGGCCCCCCACCGAAAGCGCAAAAATCGGGCAGAAGAAAAATATCAACAAAGACCCCGCGCACATGAGGAAAAGCCGCGAAAGGAGGGCGAAAATGGGGCGAAATGCAAAGCCAAAGACCAAAGCTGACCGGATAAAAGCCGAAAAAAAACGACTTGAATCCATCTACCAGGACATAGACCCCGTTCGCCAGAAGCTCGCCGCTCCGCTCATCGAGCGCGCCGCTTTCATGCGCATCGAGTGCGAGGATCTCGAAGCCGACATCAAGGAGAACGGCTGGACTGAGATGTTTACCCAGTCGGCCAACGTCGAGCCTTATGCCCGTGCCCGCCCGGAGGGGCAGAGTTACCAGAGCCTGAACGGGAACTACCAGAAGATCATCCGGCAGCTCGACTCCATGCTCCCCGCCGTTGCCGGCAACAGCGAGGACGACGGCTTCGGCAGTTTCGTCACGGGGCGTGATGACCCGTGACAAAGCGCAGGTCGTATCCCCTCACTTTCGCCCCGATACGCGAGTACTGGACGAAAATCGAGAGCGGACAGGAAGTCGTCTCGCAGAAGATCTACCGGACCTACCGGCACATAGTCCGCCGCATGGACGGAAAAGGCTCGGAGTACTTCTACGACCCGCGGCGCGCTAACCACGTGATCGAGTTCGTCGAGAACTACTGCCGGCACTCCAAGGGCAAGCTCGGAGGTCAGCTCATCCAGCTTGAGCTCTGGGAAAAAGCGATGCTCGCGACGGTGTTCGGCTTCGTCGACATTGAGGGCAACCGGCAGTATCACGAGGCGATCCTGATTGTCGGCAAGAAGAACGGCAAGAGCCTGCTCGCCTCGGCGATAGGCCTGTACATGCAGCTTGCCGATTCTGAGCCCGGTCCGGAGGTCTATGCAGTCGCTACCAAGCGCGATCAGGCTAAGATTATCTGGTCAGAAGCAAAACGCATGGTGCAGAAGTCCCCGACGCTGCTCAAGCGTGTGCGGCCGCTCGTCGGCGAGATCGCCAGCGACTACAACGACGGCGTATTCAAGCCGCTGTCCTCCGACAGCGACACGCTGGACGGCCTCAACGTTCACTGCGCGCTCCTCGACGAGATTCACCAGTGGAAGAACGGGCGGCAGCTGTACGACATCATCGCCGACGGCATGTCAGCCCGCGAGCAGCCGCTGCTGTTCATCACCTCGACCGCCGGCAAGATTCGCGAAGATCTCTATGACGAGAAGTACGAGGAGATAGAGCGGGTCATAAACGGCTATGACGACCCTGACGGCTATCGCGACGACCGTCTCGTCGCGTTCGTCTACGAGCTCGATGCCCGTGCGGAATGGACAGACCCCGCCTGCTGGAAAAAGGCCAACCCCGGCCTCGGCACTATTAAGAGCTACCGCACACTTGCCGAGAAGGTCGAGAAGGCCAAGGCGAACCCCGCGCTTGTCAAGAATCTGGTCTGTAAAGAGTTCAACATCCGCGAGACCAGCTCCGAGGCGTGGCTCACCTTTGAGGAGCTCGACTGCCGCGACACGTACAAGCTCAACCCCTCGGAGCGGATCTTCGTTTGGGTGCATAACGGCGTTGAAGAGGTGCTGCCGTATCCGACCTACGGTATCGGCGGCGTTGACCTGTCGAGCACGACCGACCTCACGGCCGCCCGTGTCATCTTCCAGGTTCCCGGGTGTGAGAAGATCTTCTCGATCTCTATGTACTGGCTGGCCGAGGATCTTCTCACCAAACGAGTCAACGAGGACAAAATCCCGTATGACAAGTGGCTCGACCGCGGGTTGGTTCAGCTCAGCCCCGGCAACCACGTTCACGCGAAATACGTGAAGGAGTGGTTTGTCTACGTTCAGGAGGAGCTGGACATCTACATCCCCTACGTCGGATACGACAGCTGGAGCGCGACCTACTTCGTTGAGGACATGGCTGACTACTTCGGCAAGATGTCAATGATCCCGGTCGTGCAGGGCAAGAAGACGCTCAGTGAGCCGATGAAGCGCCTCGGCAATGACCTCGGCAGCAAGCGCATCATCTACAACAACAATCCGATCGACAAGTGGTGCCTGGCGAATACGGCTTACGACGAGGACGTTAACGGCAACATCCAGCCGCACAAGACCAGCAAGCCGACCCGCCGCATTGACGGCACGGCTGCGCTGCTGGACGCGTACACCGTGTTCCTGGACAAGCAGGACGAATACCGCGACCTGATCGCATAGGGAGTGATGCTTTGAGCATATTCGACAGATTTATAAATAAGACAATTTCCCGCGTCGACCTTGTGACTGAGCGCGGCAACGGCTTTTTTGCATGGAACGGCAAGGCTTACCAGAGCGACATTGTCCTCTCCGCCATCCGGCAGGATGTGAAGGCCGTCGGCAAGCTGACGCCGAAGCACGTCCGGGAAAGCTTCACCGCCGACGGCAAGCGCAAGATCGACATAAATCCGGAGCCTTACATCCGGTTCCTGCTTGAGGAGCCGAACCCGTGGATGACGGGCTCGGTGTTCCGCGAGAAGCTGATGACTCAGCTCAAGCTCAACCAGAACGCTTTCGCGCTGATCCTGCGTGATGACAACGGGCTTCCGGTCAATATCTATCCGATATCGGCCTCCGGCTGTGAGGCGATCTATGACCGCAGCGGTGAGCTGTTCCTCAAGTTCTTTTTCAACAACGGCAAAATCTTTACCTTCAGGTACACGGACGTGATCCACCTGCGGGATAACTTCCACAAGGACGATATCTTTGGGACGCCGATATTTCCGGCGCTCGAACCGCTGATGCAGATCGTGTCCGTCACAGACCAGGGCATTGTCAAGGCCGTCAAAAACAGCTCGGTCATCCGCTGGCTGCTGAAGCTCAACAGCTCGATGCGGAAGAAGGACGTTGAAGAGCAGGCGAACAGCTTCGCCAAGGCGTTTCTCGACGTCGAAAACGGCCGCGGAGTGGCCGCGGTCGACGCGAAGGCTGACGCCGTGCAGGTCAACCCGACCGACTACGTGCCGAACGCCGCGCAGATGGACCGAACCACAAAGCGCATTTATTCGCTTTTTGGGACTAATCAGAAGGTCGTTGACACCTCGCGCAGCGAGGCCGAGTGGGGCGCACACTTCGACAGCGAGGTCGAGTGGGTGCAGAACCAGCTCAGCGAGGAGTTTACCCGGAAACTGTTTTCCCGCAAGGCGCGAGCCTTCGGGAACAAGATCGTATTCGAGGCGAGCGCTTGGGACTGCGCGAGCATGCAGACCAAGCTCAATCTCGTTTCACTCGTCGACCGCGGCGCTCTGACGCCGAACGAGTGGCGCGCTGCGTTCAACCTCGCACCGGTCGACGGCGGCGATGAGCCGATACGGCGTCTTGACACCGCGCCGACAAAGCAAATAGGAGAGGAGGCATCATCCGGTGAGAATTGATGTAAAGGGCACCATCGTCAGCAGCGATGAAGCCTGGATCTACGATTGGTTTGGGATCGAGAACACAAGCCCGAAGCCGATCAGGGACGCTCTGGCGAGGGCCAGAGGCGAACCCGTTGACGTCTACATAAACTCCGGCGGCGGCGATATCTTCGCCGGGTCGGAAATATACTCTGAGCTCAGAGCCTACAAAGGGCCGGTCGCATTGCATGTGACCGGCCTTGCTGCATCTGCGGCCTCGGTGATCGCCTGTGCAGGCCCGTCGGACATCTCGCCGACGGGGATGGTCATGGTACATAACGTGTCCGGCAGCGCTGCCGGGGACTACCACACCATGGACAAGCACAGCGACGTCCTCCGCAAGGCGAACGAGACGATTGCCGCCGCCTATGTGGAGAAAACCGGCATGACGCTTGACGAGGCGCTGAAGCTCATGGACGAGGAAACGTGGCTCTCCGCGGCTGACGCTGTGGAGAAAGGTCTGATCGATAAGGTCAGCGAGCCCGCCGTCCGCATCACGGCCGCCTGCTGCACGGTGCTGCCGGCGGAAGTTATCAACAAAATGCGCAACTCGATCAAACCGCCCGAGGGCGAGCCCGCGGACGATCTGATAAAAGCCAAGGCCAAACTCAAATTTTTTGAACTGAAAGGAAGATCTCTCACATGAAGAAAGAAATCTATCTCCAGAAGCGCGGCGAGCTTATGAATCAGGCCCAGCAGCTTCTGGACGCCGGTGATACCGAGAAGTTCGAGGATGTCACCAAGCAGATTGAAGCCCTCGACAACGAGTACGAGGAATCCAGCAAGCGCCAGGCGAACCTTGACGCGCTCAAGGACCGTGTCGCCGGCCCTGACTTCGCCGCCGCTGCCGCTAACCCGCAGTTCGGCAACGTGGTCGGCCGCTACGAGCAGGGCGCGCCCGACGATATGTACGACTCCGCCGAGTATAAGGCGGCGTTCCAGGCATACGTCTGCCGCGGCGTTCCCATCCCGGCGAAGTTCTCCAATGCCGACCAGAACACCAAGACCAGCGATGCGTCCGTAGTCATTCCGACCACGACCGTCCAGAAGATCTATGAGGCGATGGAGCGCGTCGGCAACATTCTGCCGCTCGTCACCCGCACGAACTTTGCCGGCGGCATGTCCGTGCCCACCTCCAGCGTCAAGCCGACCGCGACGTGGGTCGCCGAAGGCGCAGGCTCCGACACCCAGAAGAAGACCGTCTCTTATATCTCGTTTTCTTACCACAAGCTGCGCTGCGCAGTCCGTGTCAGCTACGAGATGGATAACATGGCTTACGGTTTTTTCGAGGCACAGCTGGCGCAGAACGTTGCCGAGGCGATCGTCAAGGCCGAGGAGACCGCCATCTTTAAGGGCACCGGCAGCGGCCAGCCCAAGGGCTTCCTGGCCGAGACCGCCACGGGCAACATCGACATCGCCAACACCAAGCACATTTCTTACGCCGACCTCTGCAAGGCCGAAGGCCTTGAGGAAGACGACGAGGCCATCTGGGTTATGACCAAGGCGACCTTCATGAACGAGATTCAGGGCATGGTCGATACCGACGGTCAGCCCGTCGCCCGCGTCAACTACGGCCTCAACGGCAAGCCCGAGTATTACATCTTCGGCCGCCGCGTCGAGATCGTCAACAAGGCTTACATGGATGACGCGAACCCTAACCCGACCGCCGACACCATCTGCGCCGCGCTCTACAACTTCCGCAACTACATTTTCAACAGCGGCGTCGCACTGCGCTTCCGCCGCTACACCGACGACAAGACCGACGATGAAGTTACCGTCGCGATTGAGGTCTGCGACGGCAGGAGCGTCCAGAATCAGAGCCTTATCACGCTGACCAACAAGAAGGCGGGCGGCTAATGTGCCCGAATCGGGCACAAGTGCGTGGGAGGTGCTTAAATGGCGATTCTCGATGATGTAAAGCTCTCCCTCGGCGGGATCTCCCACACAAGGCTCGACAGCGAGATCGAGGCGGCTATAAACGCGGCCTGCCTCGATCTCCACATCGGCGGAGCGGAGAGCGTGGACAATGCCTGCAACGCCGACCCCCTCGTCGTTCAGGCTATTAAGAACTACTGCCGTTACTGGTTCAACTATCAGGGCAACGGCGAGTTCTGGTTCAGCTCATACAAGGCGCTGCGTGATTCGATGGCGCTGTGCGGGCTCTACAACAGGGGTGACGACGATGAAGAGTAACCGGACACCGTTCACAGATCTGTGCAAGCTCATCGCAGTCAAGAAGACCTACGACGACGCGAACCACTACGAGACGGAGGACGTGCCGACCGAGGTTCTCTGCTCCGTCTCCCAGGGCGTCGGCCGCACAGAGTTTTACGAGGCTCTCAAAGCCGGCGTCAGGCTGTCCATGGTCGCAGAGATCAACGAGTTCGACTACGACGGTCAGACCGTGCTTGAGCACGACGGGCACCGGTACAGCATCGAGCGCACGTATCCGACCGGGTACGGTACGTTAGAGCTGAGCTGCGCGGAGGTGACGCGATGACGATAGATGAACGCATCACCACGGCCGTGACGCCGGTCGTGCCGGAGGTCGCGCCGCAGATCTATGAGGGCAGCGCCCTCACCTATTGCACCTACAACTATGACGAGATGCCCCAGCTGCACTCTTCCGGAAAGCCGAGGCGCATCACCTATCTGTGCCAGCTGCACCTCATGCTCCCGCTGGGCGCTGCTTCCGTAACGCTCCGCCGTGAGCTCTGCCGGGCGCTGTGGCACGCGGGCTTCACGTGGCCGCAGATCACCGACGCCTACGACGGCGACGGGCAGCACTGGGTGTTTGAGTTCGAGGGCAAGGAGGCGCTGGGGGATGGCTAAGTTCTCCTCCGACGTCGGCCAGCTCATGCTGGACATGCAGCAGATTGCAGAGATCCCGGAGGACGTGATCGACGAGATGCTTCAGGCCGGCAGCAAGGTCGGCGTTGAAGCAATGCGCCGGTCGCTGCGCCGGATGGGGCTCGTCAAGACCGGGCAGCTGCTGAACAGCATCGTTGCAGTGCGCAAGACCGGGAAGGACGGGCGCATCTACTATCTGGCATACCCTAAGGGGAGGCGCAAGGCCGAGCCGCATGTACTCTCGGTCTCCAATGTTAACCGGGTAAATCCGCTGCACACCTACGCCAAGCCGCCGACTAATAACGACGTCGGCTTTGTGTGGGAGTTCGGAGCCCCGAAGCGCGGCATACAACCGCGGCAGTGGATGCGCACGGCTAACGAAGAAAGCGCGGACGACGTAGTCGCCGCGGAGTTCAAAGTTTATGATGATTGGCTCAAATCCAAGGGATTTTAGAAAGGACTGACACATGGCTAACGAAAAACATTATGTACCGTATGGCCTGAGGGACATCTGGTTCGGCGAATACTCGTACTCTGGCGGTGAGATATCCTACGCCAACCAGCAGGTTCTCGGCCGCGGCATCACGGCGACTTTCGACCTCAAGTTTGCCGAAGGCCGTCTCTACTCCTCCGGCGCGCTGAGCCGGTACAAGAAGAAGCTCACCGGCGGCTCGATCTCGCTCAACGTCGAGGATCTCCCGCAGAGCATACAGAAATCCATTTTCGCCGCGACCGAGTACAGCCGCAATGTCGGCACCGGCAGCAGCACCGCAGTCAAGAGCATCGGCTACAACCGCAACAGCGGCGGCCGCTACGTGGGCATCGCAACCTACGTCCCGGCAGACGAGGCATCCGGTGACGGCTACATCGGCGTGTTTGTACACAAGGCAATGTTCGGCCCGCCGAGCATGTCTTACCAGACCGAGAACGATTCCATCCAGTGGACGACCCCGACCACGACGGGTGAGTTTGTCGACCCGGACGGCACTCAGAGCGACGGCTCCCCGTGGTCTCAGATCGAAATCGCGGAGTTTTCCACCGAGGCCGAGGCGCTGGCATGGTGCAAGGCCTGTCTGGGGGTGACCGGATGAGCGACATCAGAAGCGTGGTCATGCCCAAGACGATCGACGGCAAGGTCTACCCCCTGACCGTCAACTACAACGTCATCGCCGATATACAGGCGGAGCTCGGCGACCTCCGGGAGCTGTTCAAGCCCTCGAATTACCTCAAGGTCGCTTCCGTCGCGCTGGCGGCAATGCTCAACGAGGCCGCTTATCAGATGAAGCGTCCGGATCGCTTCGACTCCCGCAGCGTCGCGCAGTATTTCCCGCCTATCACGGACATGGCAGCAGCGACCACCGAGGCCGTTGAGATCGTCAAGTTCGTGCTGGATGCGATGATCGACCCGGAAGAGGCCGGGGACGCGCCCGAAGGGAGCGCCGAAAAAAACTGAGCTCCGGCGCATTGCCGGAGCTGAAAATTGATTTTGCGCAGGCGCTCGCGGTCTGGCTGATGCGGTTCAACGGCACGGAGGAGAGCTTCTGGCACGGGCTCTGCCCGCGCCGCCTGAACGCTCTGTGCAAGGTGCTGCTGCCGCAGCAGCGCCCCCAGTCGCTCCAGAACCGCGATAAGCCGTCAGCGCGTGAGTTTTTCCTCGGAGGTGATTAAGTGCCAGATCGCAGCATAAGAACAAGGTTCGAGCTTGAAGGGGAAAAACAGTATAAGCAAGCCATATCGGAGATTAACAGCGGCGTCAAAGTCCTTGACTCCGAAATGCGGAAACTGTCTGCCACATTTGAGGGTGAAACGGGAAGCCTTGACTTTCTTGAGCGAGAATATGACATCCTCAACCGAAAAATGCTGTCGCAAAAGGACTCCGTTGAAACTCTGCGGCAGGCCGTCAAGGACGCCGGACAGGCATATAAAGAGTCTGATCCCCGCTTGCAGCAATGGATCATCAGACTTAATGACGCTGAGACTGCTCTGGCGAAGACCTATGGAAAACTCGGAGAGGTTCAAGCGGCTATTGATAATGATTTTATCGACACCCAAACCGTCTACGTCAAGGAGCTCTCCGAAGAAGTAAAGGTCTTTGATTCTCAACTGGGCTTGCTCGATAAAACTTATAAGGACAACGCCGACAGTGCCGAGTACCTGAGTCAGAAACAAGAGATTCTCAAGGCCAAAATTAGCAATCAAGCCGAAGCCGTTGATGTTCTCGATGCCGCCCTCAAAAAGTCTATTGAGATTCACGGGAAAAGCGCCCAGCAAACGCGAGACCTTCAAATTGCGCTCAACTCTGCAAAAGGCGAGCTTATCGAAACTCGGTCAGCCGCCGACGATACGGCAAAGGCTATGGAGGAACTCAACAAGCCCGTAGAGGAGACCGTTCCGGAGATGAAGTCCCTCGGTGATGTTCTCGACACCGTCGCTGACAAACTCGGTGTTAAGCTGCCGGACGGTATCTCTAAGTTTACCGGAGGTCTCGGTAAGATTCCGGTTTCCACCGCCGCGGCCGCAGCCGGTATAGCCGCCGTCGTCGCAGCGGGGATAAAGCTTGAGCGCAAGCTGATGGACATCACGCAGGAGTCAGCAGCTGCAACCAAGGAACTCGAAGCGCTCTCCTCACAAGTTGGCATCAGCACGCAGAATCTGCAAGCGTTTCAGTATGCCGAAGATTTTATTGACGTCAGCACGGACACTCTTGCTGATTCACTCAAAGACCTGACCACCAAAATGTCCGACGCGGCGAACGGCAACGAGGAGACCGCCGCGAAGTTTGACCAGCTCGGCGTATCTATCTACGACGCACAGGACAACCTCCGCAGTTCCTATGACGTGTTTCTCGACGTGATAGACGGCCTCGGCGAGATGGGCAACCAGGCAGAGCGCGACGCGCTGGCCATGGGGCTTATCAACGAGAGCGCGCAGAAGCTGAATCCGCTAATTGAGAGCGGGACAAGCTCCCTTCGCGGTTATGCGGATGAGGCAGAACGGGTCAGTTACGTCTTAAGTAACGATCAGGTTAAGGCGTTAACGGATACCTCGAACGCACAGCTTGAACTTGAAAAAGCGCAAGAATCCGTAACGAAACAGCTTAGCTCGCAATATGCCCCATACATGGAGGCCACGCTCAACATGCAGCGTGAGCTCACCCTTGAAGCCGGGAAAGCCCTTGTTGACAGTGGAATAATCGAGGGTTTCGGTCGCCTACTTATTATAACCACCAATATTCTCGCTCCGCTGGGGACCTTAACTGAGAAGGTTCTTCCCGCCTTGGGCTGGGCCCTTAACGGCATTGCCGGTGTAATGGCTGTTATTGCGGACACTGCCGACCTCATTACGGGTTTCCTTTCACTCAACTGGGGGAAGGTAACTACGGCTCTTGGCTGGAACTCGTCCCATGCCAGTTATACACAGCGTGTGCTGTATGGCGGCGACTATAAAGACGGTTACAAGAACGAAAGTTACTATCAGTCTTCCGGCAACTATTACGATCCCGAAACTGGTCTGTGGACTGGTAACTATTATCGTTATAACAACGCCGGGGGCAACGACAACTTCCCCGGAGGGCGCACGAGGGTCGGCGAGAACGGCCCGGAGACCGTTTACCTGCCGCAGGGGACGGTCATCGCCAACGCGCAGGAGACGCGCGCTGACGGCGGCTACGACACGCCTGTCAACGTCTACATTGAGGCGCGGACAATTCAGGAATTCAACGACATTATCGAGATAGTGCGCGACGCCCAGCGCGTCCGCCGGATGAAGGGAGCGCCGAGATGAGCACTACACTGACACTGACCGCGAATAAGTCGGCGGCAATATCCCGGACATCCAGCAATGCAGCAACAGATTTCAACGACCACACTTCGACGATGGTTGACCTGTCCTGGAATCTTGGCCGGGTCGACACAAATTATTTGCTTGCCGGGTTCCCGGCCGTCGCAGCGTCTTACGATTATAAGCCCATCCTCCGCGCGGTCGTCAAAGCTTATCTGAGCTGCGACACCGACTACACGACGTCCGCGACAAAAAAGGTATGGGTCGAGAGCGTCACATCCGATTGGGACGAAGCGAGCGTTACCTCTCGGAAAGTGGCCTTTGCCCCCGGTTCCGGGTTTGTCAGCGTGCCGGGCGGTGCGGCGGGCGTATACCAATTTTCAGCGCTTTCAAAGGAATCCGCGAGATACGCTTTGCTGCACGGCTGCGCGATACACTCCTATTCAGCCCCGCTGTGGTACCTGTCGGTCGGCACCTCCCGCTACTCTTCACCGCCGCAACTTCTCATCACGTTTGACGACAGCAACGTCCAGCCAAGCTTGATAACACCGTCTCCGGCAAGCGGAGCGCGGCTCAACAAGGCCTCGGCAATAACGTTTTCAACAAGCCTTGTGCAATCCAGTGCCTTCACGCTTAAGAATCTGACCGCGGTAAGCGGCACATTTGAATACCGGCTTAAAGGTGCATCGTCCACAACAACGGCGGCCGCGACAATAAGCTCTACTACGATTTCATACACTGCCCCGGCCAACACATTCGCCGCCGGAGAGTATGAATACCGCTTTACGGTCACGGACAATCTCGGCCAGACGGCCTATACCGCATGGTCGTCATTCGACACCCGCGACACCATTCCTGTCGCGACGCCGCTCAGCCCCGACAGCTCTCTCGAAGCCGGCACACAGGCGATCACGTTCCGCTGGATGCACAGCAACGAGAGCGGCAGTGCGCAGACCAAGGCAGAGCTACAGAAGAGCGCCGCCGCCAGCACATGGACAACACTCGGCACCGTGACGGGCGCAGCCAACGAGTACGCCGCCCCGGCCGGTACATTCACCTCCGGGACATGGTACTGGAGAGTACGCACCTACAACCTCGACGGCGCTGCCGGAGAGTGGAGCACCGCGCTGTCGTTCGTTGTCGTCGCGGGCCCGACTAAGCCCGTGATCGTAGTCAAGGACGCCTCCCCGCGTCCGCTCATAAACTGGCAGACCAGCGAACAGAGCGCCTATCAGCTACAGCTTGACGACATCATAGATGTCACCGAGTACGGCAGTGAGAAGACGTGGCGCTGCCCGGTCTATCTCGACGACGGGGCGCATACATTCTGCGTCCGCAGCCAGAACAGCTATGGACTGTGGAGCGAATGGGGCAACGCGACCTTTACCGTCAGCCACACCGCGAGCGGGGCCGTCGTGCTCACGGTCGACGCGGATCACCGCGCAGAGCTGTCATGGAGCTACGCCGGGAGCTGGACCGAGTTCGTGGTCTACCGCGACGGCGTTGCGATAGCTAAAACGACGGACTACAGCTATACGGACGACTACTCCGTCGGCACCGTGAGGTATCAGGTGCGCGCCTGCGCATCGGACGGGACGTATAACTATTCGCTCTCGAATGAGGTCACAGTATCCGTCATGCCCGAGACCGTCATGCTGTCGGCTTTAGGCTCCGGGAAATGGCTGTTTTTAAGGCTCTCCACGGCACAGCACAGGACGAACACGATCAAGGCCTCGCGCGCGTTCAGCCTGACGCATCTGTCCGGGCGAAAATTCCCGGAGGCGGAGCTGACAGAGTTCTGCGACCGGTCGATATCCGTCAGTTATGCGACGGACGACGAGGCTGAAAAGACCGCGCTGGAGGCGCTGATGGGCTCCCCCGTCTGTCTCAAGACGCCGGGCGGCAAGATGGTCATAGGCATCCTCGACACGCTCAGCGAGACGGAGAGCATGTTCTACAGCTCCTACACCTTTGCCGTGAGCCAGATGCACTATCCGGAGGAGGTCGATCTTGATGCGTGAGACGCGATACAAGCTCAACGCCCTGCGCAATGGGGCGTTTCTTGCGGAGCTGCTCTTCTCCCCGGACGACGCGCCGAACATCAAGTTTGCCGCGGATGGTGAAATAAAGGGCAGCTTCTCCGGAGCTATTATCCCCGATGAGCGGTTCGATCTGCTGCGCGACGAGCTCCAGCCGATGATCTTCACCGGCACCGGCTGGAAGAGCTTGGGCATCTTCCGCCCGACAACTCCGACGCTGCAAGGCAGCACGACCGGAGAACGGCAGCAGATCACCGCCTATGACCGCGGCTGGATACTGAAAAATGACCGAATTGAAAGCCGCCTGTTCATCGCGGCCGGGACGAACTATATAACCGCAGCTGAGCAGCAGCTCGCTGCGGCAAACATAGCCCGGACGCGCATCATCCCCAACGCCTCCACGCTTCCGGCTGACCGTGAGTTTGAACCCGGAACGACGAGGCTCGACATTATAAACACTCTGATGGGCGAAATTGTATACCGCGACGTCTGGTTTGACGGAGATGGCCTGGCACATCTTGAGCCTTATGCAGCGCCCGCCGTCGAGCGGATCAAGCACCGGTACAGTTCACGCAACATTCTGCGGGAGCCTATGGCCCCGGATTACAGCGCCGGGACGGACATCTTCTCCGCGCCCAACGTGTTTATCTGCACCTGCGCGAACGCCGACCGGAGCACGACTCTGACGGCGACCGCAGTCAACGACTCCCCGGTGTCTTCCAAAAGCACTATCAGGCGCGGGATGCGCATCTGTCAGCAGGTCAAGGTCAATGAGATCGCCGATCAGGCAGCGCTTGACGCTTACGCGAAGAGGCTCGTTACAGAGTCGCAATTGAGCACACAGACGGTCGAGTTTTTCACACTGGCCGAAGCCGGGCACGGAGTCGGGGACATTATCGCGATAGATCACCCGACCATTGGGGGAATTTATGAGGAGACCGGCTGGAGCCTCACTCTCCGCGCCGGTGAGCTCATGAAGCACACTGCGAAAAGGACGGTGCTGTAATGGATGAGTTCTTCAACCTGCCCGCCGCCGAGGCGGAGCGTCCGCAGTTCCTGATCGCCACTGTCGGCGCTGTCGCGACCGACGGCGTGACGCTGATCTTCGCGGGCGAATCCGCACCGTCGACAAAAAAGTACAAAGGCAACGCCGCTCTTACGCTGAAGGCCGGGGATCGTGTGAAGCTGTCCTACGACAGCGGCACGTACCTGATCGACTACGTGATCGGCGTGCCGAAGTCCGGATAAGGAGGTACACCATGCTGACTATCCTTCAGGGGGACGCGCTGAGCGTCCCGATATCCATCAAACTCAACGGCATAGAAGTGACCACCGCCGATATAGTGGCGGTCAAGGTCACGATGGGCGGCGTTGAAAAACGCTATCCCGGCGAGATCACATACGACTCCGGCCGATTTCTTTTCCCGCTGACGCAGGAGGAAACGCTGGGCATGACGCCGGGCGTCAATGAGGCGATAATCCGCCCGAAGTTCTCCGCCGAAAGCCTCCGCGGGGCGAGGATAAAGACCGCCTTCAGCGTGATCGCCTCGCCCGACAAGGAGGTGCTGTGATGGGCTGCTGCGGGCTGACCGTCGAGCTGATAGACGAGGCCCTGACCGTTGAGCTCGGCCCCGCCATCGTCGGCAGCGGCGGGGGCATCTATGACTATTATGACGGCGCGTATGAAGTCGAACCGCTCCGGACGGCACAGGTGCTGGAGACCAAGGGGCTCGTCATGCGCAAGGACGTGAACGTCCGGGGCGTCACCTTTCAGCAGACCACCAACGCCGCCGGAGGAAAGACCTGCAACATAGGAGGTGCAGATAACTAATGGGAAACAGTAAAATCATTTTTTACGGCGAGACCCTGATGGATCTCACCGGCGATACCGTGACCAAGGAGAAGCTGCTCAAGGGCATCACCGCGCACGACAAGGCCGGTGATCCCGTCATCGGCACGTGTGAGTTTGACAGCGACACGAGCGACGCCACCGCGAACGTGGACGATCTCCTCGCCGGGGAGACCGCTTACGCGCGCGGCGCGAAGCTTACCGGCACCATGCCGAACCGCGGCGCTGCGGCCGGGGAGATTGCCTCCAAGGACGGTGAGTACACCATTGAGCTCGGCTACCACGACGGCAGCGGCAAGGTCGGCATAGCCGCTGCGGAAAAGCTGAAGCTCGTCGCCGGGAACATTAAGAAAGACGTGACAATCCTCGGCGTCAAAGGCACTTACGGCGGCGAGAGCGTCAACGCGCAGAGCAAGAACGCGACCCCGGCCAAGACGGCACAGACGATCCTCCCCGACGAGGGGTATGACTACCTCTCTGAGGTCGTTATTGCCGCCGTGCCGTACACCAGCGCCGCGAACGCTGCCGGAGGAATGACCGTCACGATCGGAGCCTGAGCATGGGAAACAGTAAGATCGTCTACTATGGCGAGACGCTGATCGACCTCACCGGCGACACCGTCGAGCCTGCGAAGCTCCTCAAGGGCATCACGGCGCACGACAAGAAGGGCGAGAAGATCACCGGCACATTTGAGGCGGCCGCCCCCTACGCGATTATCAGCGTGACATACCCCTCGGGGAGCGTCTGCACCTGCACGAACGGCACACTGACGCTGA
>ERZ779877.641-NODE-641-length-36185-cov-23.742984_pt1 | contig 36185 bp, 29 predicted proteins | sample MGYA00511556_ERZ779877 | MGnify/ENA primary metagenome ERZ779877 (study PRJEB29588, sample SAMEA2159338) | human gut metagenome | biome: human gut; feature: human-associated habitat; material: faeces | place: Denmark | collected 2008/2010 ...
ACAGCTGTAACAAAAAGTCCGACTTTTTAAATCGGACTTTTGATGTTCGCAGATTACTATGTCATAAAAAACTTACAAAATCTGCGTCTAAAAAAGAAACTGCCTTCCCAAGAATAGTTTATTTTAACTTATGATTCTTTTAGATTACTTGTTCTTTGCAAGCCAATCTTTAGCGAAGTTAACACCCTTTTCGATGTTCTTCTGTAACTGAGGAGCTGCCTCATCGATTAACTTCTGCTCATACTCTGAAACAGTACCTAAATCTAAGGTCTCGTCCCAGCCGTTCTTGCCAAAGCGTACACACTGAGCAAAGAATGGAGCGTACTTTGAACCGCCTTCAACGTAGGAGTACTCGTTAACACCAGGCTCGCCTAATAAGCCTTTTACAACCTTAAGAGCAAAACGAGCACCAGCTGTTGCCATTGATAAGGTAGCAGAACCAGCACCAGCCTTAGCTTCAACAACCTCAGTACCAGCGTTCTGGATACGGTAGGTTAACTCTTCGATTCTCTTCTGAGAGATCTTCTCATGACCGATAACCTTAGAGATTAAAGGAACGATAGTAGTGCCTGAGTGACCACCAACTACTGGAACTAGGATACGCTGATTTGAAATACCTAACTCTTCAGCTAAGAAAGTCTCTGAACGTAGTACATCAAGAACTGAAATACCGAATAAACGGTGCTTGTCGTATACGCCTTCTTCCTTTAATACTTCAGCTGCTAATGGAACAGTTGAGTTTACTGGGTTGGTGATGATGCAGATACATGCCTTAGGGCAGGTCTTTGCAATGTTGCGAACTAAGTTTGCGATGATGCCTGCGTTGATGTTGAATAAATCATCACGAGTCATACCTGGCTTACGAGCAACACCTGCAGGAATTACTACAACATCAGCGCCTTCTAAAGCCTTAGTTAGGTCGTCACCTGTGAAGCCGTCGACTGTTACGTCTGTAGGAATGTGGCTTAAGTCCTTTGCAACACCAGGGGTAAATGGTGCTACGTCGAACAGGCTCAGAGAAGAACCAGCTGGTAAATTGTTCTTTAAAATCATTGATAAAGGCTGGCCAATACCGCCTGCTGCACCTAAAACTGCAACTTTCATGTGTTACTCCTAACAATAACTATATTTACAAAGTCCTATTACCTAGAACTTTATTTTGAAAAAATCTATTGTCGAAACTTTATTGTAGAAAGATCTACTAAAAAGAGATAAAACTCTTAACTTTTCCTATTATAGCAAACGATTACATCGCTTGTGCAATATGAATAGTATACAACTCTCAAAAATGAGATCATATAAAAAAAGCAGAGTATATTTCTCACTCTGCTTTTTCAAGTATAGGTTGATTTTCAGAAAAATAGTAAATACTACTTGCTAAAATCCAACAGTGAGTAGATCTCACTTTCTTTGCCATCAAGGCATTTGGTGTTTTCAAAGTATTCTTCAACTGTAGGTAACTTGCCTAATTTTGCAGTAACAGCAGCAAGCTCTGCACTGCCTAAGAACACATTTGCACCATTACCTAAACGGTTAGGGAAGTTTCTTGTAGAAGTTGAAATTACAGTTGCGTTATCTGCAACACGTGCCTGATTACCCATACATAGTGAGCAGCCAGGAATTTCAATTCTAGCACCAGCCTTACCTAAGATAGAGAACAGACCTTCATCAGACAACTCCTGTCTGTCCATTCTGGTAGGAGGAGTCATCCACAATCTTACAGGAACTTCATGGCTCTGACCTTTTAAGATCTCGGCAGCTGCTCTGTAATGGCCGATATTAGTCATACATGAACCGACAAAAACCTCATTAATCTTAGTGCCTGCAACCTCTGATAATAAACGAGCATCATCAGGATCATTAGGAGCACATAAGATAGGCTCGTTAATTTCATCGCAGTTAATTTCTAGTACAGCTGCATATGAGCAGTCTTTGTCAGCTTCTACAAGCTCTGGGTTGTCAAGCCACTTCTGCATAGCATCAGCACGGGCTAATAAAGCTTCTTTGGTCTCATAGCCATCTTTTGCCATTTGACGTAAGAGAGCGATATTAGACTTTAAGTACTTAGCGACAGACTCTTTTGATAAAGAGATAGCGCAGGCAGCAGCTGATCTTTCAGCTGAAGCATCAGCTAATTCAAAAGCATGTTCAACTGACAGATCCTCAAGACCTTCAATTTCGATGATTTTGCCTGAGAAGATGTTCTTTTTGCCCTTCTTCTCAACTGTCAATAAGCCCTTTTGAATTGCAAAATAAGGGATAGCATGTACAAGATCACGTAAGGTGATGCCAGGCTTTCTCTTACCTGTAAAGCGAACCAATACAGACTCAGGCATATCAAGTGGCATGATGCCGGTTGCAGCTGCGAAAGCTACAAGACCTGAACCTGCTGCAAATGAGATACCTAATGGCATACGGGTATGTGAATCACCACCGGTACCTACAGTATCAGGCAGACACATTCTGTTTAACCATGAATGGATAACACCGTCGCCTGGGTGCAGAGCAATACCGCCTCTGTTTTGGATGAATTGAGGTAAGGTGTGATGAGTCTTAACATCAACAGGCTTTGGATAAGCTGCAGTATGACAGAATGACTGCATTACAACTGGAGCTGAAAACTTAAGACAAGCTAAATCAATTAACTCATCTCTTGTCATAGGTCCTGTTGTATCCTGTGAGCCTACAGTTGTAATTACAGGCTGACAGTACTGACCTGGACGTACACCTTCTAAGCCACAAGCCTTACCTACAATCTTTTGAGCTCTGGTGTAGCCACCAGCACCTTCAATTTTTGAAGACTTTGCAAAGACTTCAGACTCAGATAACTTTAAGAACTTTCTAGCTTTTGAGGTTAAATCTTTACCAATGATAAGAGGAATACGACCACCTGCTCTAACCTCATCTAATAAAGTATTAGTCTTTAAACTGAACTTAGTTAAAACCTCATCTGAATCATGACGGGTAATAGTGCCGTCATAAACATTTAAATCTACTACATCGCCTGAGTTTAAGTTTGAAACATCAGCTTCAATTGGAAGGGCACCAGAATCCTCTAAAGTGGTGTAGAAGATAGGAGCAATCTTACCACCTACAACTACGCCACCTGCTCTCTTGTTAGGTACACCTTCGATGTCATGACCGATGTGCCAGATAAGTGAGTTAGCTGCTGACTTTCTTGAAGAGCCAGTACCTACAACATCACCTACGAATAAAAGAGGATTGCCCTTTGACTTTAATTTCTCGATAGTAGAGATTGGGCCCTTTACACCTTCAATATCAGCCTTTAAGTCATCACGAGAGATCTTGTACATAGCAAGTGCATGCAGTGGGATATCAGGACGTGACCAGGCATCAGGAGCTGGTGAGAAATCATCAGTATTAGTCTCACCTGCTACTTTAAATACGGTTAAAGTAACTTTCTTTGGATATTCAGCTTTTTTAGTAAACCAAGTTGCATCAGCCCATTTTTGAATTAAAGACTGAGCATTCTTATTGCCATTGGTTGCTAATGTTGCTACATCATCAAAAGCGTTGTAGATTAAAAGAGTCTGCTCTAGAGCATCTTCAGCGTCCGCTGCTAACTCTTTATCTGACAATAAAGACACCAAGTAACCTACATTAAAGCCACCTTTCATATTGCCTAAAAGAGCTACAGCTAATTTCTTATCAACAATGGGGCTTACAGCCTTGCCTGTTGCAATTTCATATAAAAAGTCAGCTTTTATTTTTGAAGACTCATCTACACCTGGATTGATTCTGTCTTTTAAGAGGTGTAAAAGGTCATTTTCTGAACCTACAGGAGGTGTTTTTAGAAGTGAAACAAGTTCTTTTGTAAAGTCTGCATTCAATGCTAAAGGCTCTACACCTGCAGTCTGACGCTCTTTCGCTTGTTCAAAGTAAGAAGTAAGATAGTTAGCCATAAGTTTGGTACACCTCTGTATCTTTAGGTTATCTTTATTTTTATCTTAGGCCACTCCAGTCAAAATAAGGACCAGGGTCGGTCTTTCTGTTTGGAGCGACTTCACTATGAGCTGCAACATTATTACCAATTGCAGGATAGGTTTGCTTAATAAGAGCTACGACTTCTTTTAAACTCTTATACTGATCTATAGTGTATTCACTATCATCGCTTCCCTCAAGTTCGATACCAATTGAGTAGTCATTGCACTCTTTATGCCCATTGTATGATGAACGACCAGCATGCCATGCCCTATCAAGGAATGAAACGTATTGAGTGATACGACCAAGTCTGTTGATAAAAAGATGAGTGGATACTTCAAGAGGGGCTACATCCTTAAAGTAGGGATGAGCGTCAGGATCAAGACTTCCTGTAAAGATATCATCCACATAATGTCCTCCAAAATGTTTTGGAGGCAAAGCAATACAGTGGATGACAATTAGAGAGATTTCAAAACCACTAGGACGAGGACCGAATCTTTTGACCGGAACCTGACGAATTCCTTCAATCCATCCGGCCTTAATTGACAGCATCTAATATAATATCCTTAAAAGGATCTTAGTGCTTTCTTGCTATCAAGAAAATCAATAGCATGTTCAGGGCTTTCAGCAATCTCATTTGTAAATTCGATAACTTCATAGTTCTTAGGATCTGCTAAGAATGCTCTTAATAGACGGTTGTTTAAATCATGACCAGTCTTGTAAGCTTTGAAATTACCTAGGATACTGTGACCATCCATATACAGATCACCGATTGCATCTAATAACTTGTGCTTTACGAATTCGTCTTCATAACGTAACCCTTCAGGGTTAATTACTCTGTTGTCATCTAAAACCACAGCGTTTTCTAATGAACCGCCTAAAGCTAAGTTATGAGCATGCATGAATTCAACATCACGCATAAAGCAGAAGGTACGAGCACGAGATACTTCACTTGCAAATCTCTGACCTGTAAAGTCCATTGCAAAGTGCTGCTTATCTCTATCCATTGCAGGGTGGTTAAAATCGATTTGTAAATCTAAATGGAAGCCACTCTCTGATGGAGTTAATTCTGCCCACTTACCTTCGTTTTCTACACGAACCTTACGAGCAACTCTTAAAAACTTTTTAGGAGCAGATAATTCTTTGATCCCTGTTGTACCGAACAGATAGATAAATGGTTGAGCTGAACCATCCATTACAGGAATTTCAGGCGCATTGACATCAATAAAAAGGTTATCAATACCTAATGAGCTTAATGCAGCTGTAAGATGCTCAACAGTTGAAATTCTTACGCCATTATCATTGACAAGTGCAGTACATAACTGAGTATCTCTTACAGAGTCTGCATTACACTTAATTGTTACGGCAGGATTTAAATCTGTGCGAGTATAAACAAGACCGGTATTAGCAGGAGCTGGTCTGAAAGCCACTTCTACTTTAGCACCAGAATGAAGACCGATACCTGTCATAGATACAGGTTTTAGGATTGTTCTCTGCTTGATCATTTGAATACCTCACGCCAATGTGGTGCAGAATTTGCACACATTATATAACTTTTTTGCGATCTAGCGAACATTTTTAACATTAAGTTAAACAATAGTTTACAGATCTTTTATTTGCTGCATGTGATATTAGTCGCTTATTCTTAGGTAAAAATTAGCAGAAAGCGACAATTTAAAATTTAATTATTTTCTTAAATTTATAAAAAAAAGCGTAATTACCTGTCTAGTGTAATTACGGCTTTATCGTATGTATAATCCGATTTTTATCAGGTTTATAACCTGTTTATCTCAAGATTTTTATCTAATTATTTGCAGGATTTAATCTGTTGATAGCCTGATTTGAAGGTAAATCAATATCAGTTGAACTGATACCGGTTACTAAAACTGTAGCAACAATCTTACCGTCATCAAGTTTGTCATCAAAATACAGACCAAACTTACATGTTGCATCCTCGCGAGCGTATGCCTGAATGGCGTCGCAAACTTCAGACAACAGATTTACAGGAATATTCTGGCTTACTCTGATATTAGCAATAAGGCCAGTAGCTGAACCTAAGTTTACGTTATCAACTAATGGGGAGTTGATTGCCTTTCTTACAGTATCTTCAACTAAGTTTGGTCCCTGACCTTCAGATGAGCCAATCATAGCCAAACCGCTGTTTCTCATTACGGTTACGATATCAGCAAAATCAAGGTTGATAAAACCTGTGTTTGTAATAGCTGAGGTAATACCTTCTACTGCCTGATATAAAACATCATTTGCTTTTTCAAAGGCATTCTTTAAAGATACGTTCGGGCCTAAGTTTCTTAATAACTTGTCATTATCAACAATAATGATGGAATCAACGTTTTTAGCAAGCTCACTGATACCAGCCATTGCATTGATACGGTGACGTTTACCTTCAAAAGAGAAAGGCTGAGTTACGATAGCAACTGTTAAGGCTCCAACTTCTTTAGCAACTTTGGCGACAATTGGGGAGGCTCCAGTGCCGGTACCACCGCCCATGCCAGCTGTAATAAATACCATATCAGAGCCTGAGAGTAACTTTTTAATATCCTCATAGCTCTCTTCAGCAGCCTTACGTCCCTTATTAGGATCGCAGCCTGCACCTAAACCATTGGTAGTTCTTACACCAATCTGAACTTTTAATTTTGCATTGGTTCTTTCAAGAGTCTGAGGATCAGTATTGATAGCCATGCACTCTACACCAGCTAAATTTTTATCCATCATATACTGCAGTGCGTTATTACCGCCACCGCCGACGCCGATGACTCTAATTACACAGCCACATGAAGGAGTAATGGTATCTCCCTGCATGTTAATATCGTTTTCTACTTTAACATCACTCATTTATCTCTTGGCTCCGAAGTTTATATTGAATGACATTATAAAAAATAAGTTTTATTTTGCAACCTCAGGCTGACATTTATGTGTATTGCACACTTATTGAATAAGAGAAAAATGTAAAGGATAAGTATTAGTCGGAAAGTATGTCTATTTTGGTTTTGCTCTGACAAAAAACGGAGCTTATGCTCCGTTTTTTATTTAATCATTGCAATCTTATTCAGACTTTGAACGTAAGATTGGAGGTAATTCCCAAATGTTGCTGTTGTCTTCAGCAGGGCTCTTACCAAAGCTGTCTACAGGGACTTCAGTTGCGCTCTTTAAACCTGTAAAGGTTGGCTCCTGTGGAGCTGCCGAGCCAAAGCTACCATTATATGCAGTCTGAGCAAATGGATCTGATGTCTGAGCGTGCTGCTGAGGCTGTTGCTGTGGTTGTTGTGGCTGTGAAGCAGTGAATGGCTGTGGAGCAGCATCAGTTCTTGCTTGTGTGAAGAAACCTCTTGCAGCAGGTCTTGTACCTGGCATTGCAGGGCGGTTTAAGCCTTCAACAGTATTTGGACGAGGCTTATTAGCTGCTAAAGTATTGTCTGTTGCGCTGATACCTGTAATTAAGATGGTAATTGCAACCTGATCTTCAGCGATAGAATCGTCAAAGCTCATACCAAACTTGCAATCTGCCTCTTCATCAGCATATGACTGAATTGCGTTACAAATTTCTTCCCATTTTGCAATTGGGAAGTTAGGGTTAACACGAACATTTGCAAGTAAGCCTGCTGCTGACTTGATATCAACCTGCTCAATTAGAGGTGAGTGGATAGCTCTATCTACAGCGTCCTCAACAAAGTTTGCGCCCTGACCTACACCGTTGCCGATCATTGCATGACCACGACCACGCATTACGGTTACAACATCAGCAAAGTCAAGGTTGATGTAACCTGGGCTTGTGATAGCGTCAGTAATACCCTTAACTGCATTTAACAGCACATCATTTGCTGCATTAAATGCGTTAACAATAGAAATGTTTGCACCTAAGTTCTTTAATAACTTGTCGTTATCAATAACGATTAAAGAATCAACATGCTTTGAAAGCTCGGTAATACCAGACTCGGCATTAACCATGTGTCTCTTGCCTTCAAACTTAAATGGCTTAGTTACAACTGCAACTGTAAGAGCACCGGTTTCTTTTGCGATCTCTGCAATAATAGGAGCTGCACCAGTACCTGTGCCACCGCCCATACCTGCGGTGATAAATACCATGTCAGATCCCTGAATCAACTTCTTGATGTCTTCCTTGCTTTCCTCAGCTGCTTTACGACCCTTATTAGGATCACAACCTGCACCAAGACCGTTTGTTAACTTAACACCAATCTGAACCTTTAATGGTGAAGTTGACTTAGAAAGAGCCTGAGAGTCGGTGTTTACAGCAATAAACTCCACACCTGAAAGACTGTCATTAATCATGTGCTGTAGTGAGTTACCGCCACCGCCACCGATGCCTAATACTCTGATAACACATTTTCCTGAAGGAGTGATAGTGCTCCCTGCATTTGAATTTGACACTGATTCAACACGAAAATCGCTCATTTTTGTACTCTCTTAAAAATCTTTACTAAATCATACCAATATTTGAGACATTCTGCTCAAATTTAGCATAAAATTTTGTTATAGCTCACGTCAAAGTGAGCATATAGTAATCTATAACTCTCTTTTCATCCAATTTTTAAAGTTGCCAAGGAAACCTTTTCCAACTTCATCTGAATCGTCGTTTCTGCTTCTTGAATTTGAGTATTGCTCTAAATTGTCAAATTTAGCCACTCTCAAAAGTCCAAAAACTACAGCCTGATCTGGTCTTGCAACTATACCAGGAGCCATTGAGCTTCTTAATTCATTTGGAATTCTAATGTCATCGCACATTCTCAAGCCTACAGGTACACCAATACGAACCTTGCTGTTGCAATGCAAAAATTCATTAGCAGGATTCTGGGTGTAATAGTTGATGTAGTCTGATAGCACTGTATCAATACCGCGTAACATGGCTGTTCCACCAGTCAACACCACACCAGCACCAATATCTAAAGATTTTAAGAAAGATTTACCATGACTTGTTATTCTTTGGAACAAAAGTTCAAACATGCTGCCTAAGCATCTGTAGATAACTGCAGACAACTCACCTAAAGTAATGGTTACCTCTTCAGTCTGATTTGTGAACTGAGTTGGAACTTCAACTTTAAGTTGATAATTTTTCTGATCATCTGGGATGATATCAGGAGATGCTATGCCGTATTTGAGTTTTAGCTCTTCTGCTGACTGTTTAGGAATAGCAAACTCTCTTGCAATAGAATTGGTAATATAGTCACCACCATCAGAAATTCCCTGAGAGATTAACTGTTTACCAGCATCATACACAGTAAATGAGATGGTGCCACCGCCAATATCAGCCTGAATAACACCGATTTCTTTTTCATTTTCGGTAATAGCAGCAGCAGAGACTGCGTTACCTACATAAATAACATTCTTAGTATGAATATTTGAACTTATCATGCTGACAGCTTGTTCAATGTTCTTTTTATATAAGCCTTTGCAACCTATAAAATGAACATTTACATCAAGTCTTTTAGCATAAAAGCCGATTGGGTTAACAATGTTTTCTGATGACTCGGTTGAATAATTCTGCGGATTTTTGTGAATTACCACAAAGTCATTGCGGTTTAACTGTTGTAAACCAGCAGCAGCGTTTTCGATGGCCCTATTTCTATCAGTTTCAGTTACCTGACCTGAACTTACAGTGATATTACCCTGCTGATTTTCGCCCTGAATAACGTGACCTGGAACCCCAGTTACTACATCTTTAACCTCAATTCCATATTCATTCTGGAACTGCTGCACAATAGAAGCTATTGAGCCTGCCAGTTTTCCAATATCGTTAATTTCGCCATTAGAATAACCAACACTCTTAATTTCTTTATAGCCTCTGATCCTAATCTGTTTATCAGGACCTACATAACCTGATAACAAACGCAGATGACTACTACCAATATCAAGGGCGGTGATAAGTTCTTCCTTATCACTCTTTGCAACTGCATTATTGTTTTTCTTCTTCATATTTAACATTATGAATTATTTCCCTTAATAAAAACTCTTTTAAACGCATTGCGCTTTACTGAGCTTAATAGTTTGCACTGTCGGTCTGTACTGTATTGTTAGAGTTGGCGTCTCTCTTACCTACAGCAAAGCCCACATCATACCTTAAATCCACATAATCGACATCATCGATGCTAAGTCCAGTGTGACTAAATGATCTTATAAATCTCTTTAGTCGGTTAAGAGCCTTGTCCTGACCTCTACCTAAGATTAGCCTAGTTCCATTATCTAAAGTAATGGTGTAACACCTTACTTTATCCAAATACAAAGCTACCATCTGGTAGGGACTGTCATTCATAGCTCTTATGAACAAAACCGCACTGTCGTAAACTTCATTGCACAGATTATCCCTAAATGCCCCAAGTTTCACTAATGGTTGGCTAAATTGTGACAGATCAGGATAAAAAATTGATTTTGTGCGGGCATCATAGATGCCATTATCATTCCAGTAGGCAGCAGGTACATGTTCAATTACAGATAATACGATAGTATCTGGCATTTTTTTCTTTACAGCAACCTGAGCTACCCATGGATTTTTCATGAGTTCAGTCTTTAAGACATTAGTGTCTAGTGTTGCTATATTCTGACCTGCGCAAACCCTACCTGTAACATCTGCTATGCCTTTTCTTGTAATCTGTCTGAAGACTCCATCAATTTTCACCGCCTTAACTGGTAATGCTCCAGTTTTAGACAGTGTATTCTGAATGATGTAGTCACTTTTTACGATGGCAATAAGCAGGACTAGCAGGAACAATGCACCTGCTATAAAGTAACCTCTTGTCTGTCTACTGCCTGCCATACTCTTTAAAGCCTAAATTAAATCTTTTCCCAGATTTGACTTAAGTTTTTGGCAACCTGGACTACGTTACCAGCGCCTTGAGTCAGAACTAATGAGTTATCCTCAACAAGTTCTTCTAAAAGAGCAGGTACTTCATCTACAGTCTGCACAAAGTGAGGTTCAATCTTACCCTGCAATCTGATTGACATACATAAATGTCTGCCATCGGCACCTGGAATTGGGGGTTCACCTGCTGGATATACATCCACTAAAATTAACTTATCAACCTGCTGTAATACTCTTACAAAGTCCTCATAGCAGTCACGTGTACGTGTGTAGCGGTGAGGTTGGAATACCATAACTAATTTCTTGTCAGGATATGCCTGTCTTGCCGCTTTAATAGTTGCATCAACCTCAGTTGGATGGTGACCGTAGTCATCTACTAAGGTTAAGGTACAGCCTTTTTTAGTCTTAAACTCACCATAATTTTGGAAACGTCTGCCCACACCTTTAAAGTTCTTTAAAGCCTGCACGATAACGTCACCTTCAATACCTTCTTCTAATGCTACAGCAATAGCAGCAGCTGCATTCTTTGCCATATGAAGACCTGGAATTGGAAGTTCAATCTTTAATGGTGCTGCATCTTTTCTTACTAAGGTAAATGAGCTGTGAGGACCTGTTTCTTTAAAATCTGTTACTCTAAAATCAGCATCTTCACTTACACCATAGGTAATAACAGTTCTGCCAATCTGGGGAATGATATCTCTTACATTAGGATCATCAACACAAACTACGGCTACACCGTAGAATGGCAAGTTGTGTAAGAACTCAACAAAGGTCTTTTTAAGACAGTTAAAATCACCACCATAAGTATCTAAATGATCAGGCTCAATGTTGGTTACAACAGTCATCATTGGCTGTAAGTGTAAGAAAGAAGCATCTGACTCGTCAGCTTCGGCAATTAAATATCTGCCTGTACCTAATCTAGCATTAGTACCAGCACTGTTTAAAAGGCCACCTATAACAAAGGTAGGATCAAGTTTTGCAGCAGCATAGATAGATGCAATCAAACTTGTGGTTGTAGTTTTTCCGTGAGTACCACTAATGGCAATACCATAGCGGTAACGCATTAGCTCACCTAACATCTCAGCGCGCCTTACCACTGGAATATGTAGAGCTCTAGCACTCTCAACCTCAGGATTACCCTCATGAATTGCCGATGACACTACAACTACGCTAGCGCCATTTACATTAGATGCATTGTGGCCAATAAATACGGTAATACCTAAATTTTCTAATCTTTTGGTAACTTTAGATGATGCAATATCAGAACCAGATACTGCATAACCTTCATTTCTTAAAACCTCAGCAATACCGCACATGCCGGCACCACCGATACCTACAAAGTGAATTCTTTTAACTTTGTGCATCAAAGGCACATTGCAGTTTAACTTTGAACTTTCCATTTGATCTTTCTTTATCTTGTACTTGTGTAACTTGTTTACGTTCTTATTTATGTATGACTTTTTTGCTAGTCTTTAACCACGCTTTCAATAATCTTTACAGCGCGCTCTGTAGCATCGGTAATTGCGCATTCATAAGCTTTTGCAGACATGAATGCAAGTTTCTCTCTGTCATCTACTAAAGATTTTACCAAATCATAAAGAGAATCTGCACTAAGTGATGACTGCTTGCATACAAAAGCAGCCCCTGCTTTTGCCAGAACTGAAGCGTTCTTGGTCTGATGATCATCTACTGCTGTAGGTAAAGGTACAAAGATAGCAGGAATACCAGCAGTTGAGGTCTCAGCTACAGTTAAAGCACCGGCTCTGCAGATAATTAAATCTGTATTGGCATACAACGCATCCATGTTATCAATAAAATCAGTTGCTTCTACTTTAAATGAAGCACTTTCATATAAAGCTTTAACCTTGTCACTGTTACCCTTGCCACACTGATGAGTAACCAAAATTGAGTCATCAGTAAATTTCTTTAGAGCAAGAGGTACCAGTTCATTTAAGGCTCTTGCGCCTAATGAGCCACCGATAATACTAATTCTTACAGGAGTATGTGTAAAATCACGAGTCTTTTCGTGCAAAGCAATAATACTGTCACGTACTGGATTGCCAACTACTGATACTTTCTCACCTGCAAAAGCCCCCGGAAAGCCTAACATTACTTTTGAGGCAATTTTAAATAACAACTTATTGGTCATTCCGGCAGCTGCATTCTGTTCATGTAAAACTACAGGAATGCCTGAGAGGAAAGCAGCAGCTCCACCTGGACCTGAAGCATAACCTCCCATACCTAAAACAACATCAGGCTTAAACTCTTTAATTACAGCTCTTGCCTGAACAATAGCTCTTGCTACCATAAAAGGAGCTTTTAAAAGTGTTTTAAGACCATTACGTCTAACACCTTTAACATCAATATAACGGATGTTGTATCCGTACTTAGGAACAAGCATTTCTTCCATGCGTCCACGTGTTCCTAACCACAAAATCTCTGCGCCCTCTCTTTCTAGAGCCTTTGCAATAGCTAAAGCAGGAAATACATGTCCACCTGTACCGCCTGCCATGACTAAAACTTTTTTAACTTTCATTTTTTCGTTTATCACTTATAGCGTTATTACGCCATTCAAAATCTATTCTGAGTAATATAGCAATCGCCATACAGCAAGAAATCATCGAAGAGCCACCATAACTTACAAGTGGCAAAGTCAAACCTTTAGTTGGAATACCACCTGAAGCTGAACCTACATTGATAAAAGTCTGTACACAGAACAAGGTGCCGATACCTGCTGCGACATACCCCTGATAGATTGCATCTTGTTTTAAAATCTTAAAAGCAAGTCTAAAAGACTTATAGACAATGAACAGCTCTAGCAATAAGAGCAATACCATACCTACAAAGCCGAATTCCTCGCCAAAAATTGAGGTAATAAAATCGGTATGAGCCTCAGGTAAATAGCCTAATTTCTGATATGAATTACCTAAACCTTCGCCTGTAATACCTCCACGACCGAAGGCCATTAAAGACTGAGTTAACTGATAACCTGAACCGTACTGATCCTGCCAAGGATCCATAAAGGATTTAAATCTTGCAATACGATATGGAGATACTAATACCAGTAAAAATGCTAACAGCAGTGCTACCATGATAACCACACCATATTTAATGAAACCTGCACCTGCTATAAAAGTTAAAGAGTAAGTAATGCATGAGACCACCACTAAAGATCCCATATCGTGCTGAACTAATAAGAGCACAGCCATGACACCAATGAAAGCTAACGGTTTTATAAAGCCTTTGGTGGTGGTACTGATACTTTCAATCTTTCTTGAAACATATGACGAGAAGTACAAGATCCAAAAAATCTTTAATAATTCTGAAGGCTGTAAGTTAATAAAACCTAATGGTAACCAGCGTTTTGCACCGTTGATTTCACGACCTACTATCATTACTAAAATCATCAAAGCACACACTACAATAAAACAATGCAGTGAGTACTTTTTCCAGATTTCAGTAGGAGTCATAGCACAGAGCATACCTACAAACAGAGCCATCAGCACTGCAAATACATGCTTTTTGGTTTGGTACAGAGAATCTCCGTACTTTACCATCGACTCCATTACAGAGGCCGAACTGATGACCATAATGCCAAGACAAATCAAGAGCAAAGAGGCTACTAACAGGCCTCTATCAAAAGCTGGAATTTTGCCTTTATGAAATAACATCATCAGTTTGCTCTACTTATAAAAGATCTTACTCTTGTAGTTTTGCTACTAAATCTACAAAAACCTGACCTCGTTGCTCAAAGCCCTTGAACTGATCAAAGGAAGCACAAGCAGGAGACAGTAACACAGCCTGTCCTTCTTTAGCTACCTTATAAGCCTCGTTCAAGCCCTGTTCCATGGTCTCAACATCAAAGCAGTATTTATCAGATAAATCTAATAACTTTTGCTTATCTTTACCAAAGCAGTAAACAGCGCTGACCTCATGACCTAGATATCTCTTTAAAGGGGTAAAGTCCTGACCTTTACCTAAGCCTCCTGCTAAAAGGATAATGCCATTTTTGTGCAGTCCCTTAAGTCCAGAGATAGCAGCCTCAGTTGAAGCTACATTAGTTGCCTTAGAATCGTTGTAGTAAGACACGCCCTTGATCTTTTTTACGAGCTGACAGCGATGTGGCAGACCAGAGAAATTACGCAGTGCGGTAATCTGAGCATCACGAGAAATGCCCACTGCATCAGCTAACGCCATACATGCTAAAGCATTTAAGTGGTTATGCTCACCGTAAATGCGCATTTCATTAACGTTTAATACTTTATTGCCATCAACAGCAAGATAAGTGTCATAACCTTCTGTAATTAGACCATATTCTTTGTCATCTAAACCAAAGCTTACAATCTCATGATTCTTTAAATCAGACTCTACAGGATAGGTTCTCTTATCATCACGGTTTACAACTACAGTTTTAGCATGAGCAAAAATTTTGCGTTTAGCCTGCGCGTACTCTTCAATAGAACCGTGGTATCTGTCTAAATGATCTTCAGATACATTTAGAATGGTGGCAGCATCGAGCTTTAAAGAGCGAGTGGTCTCAAGCTCAAAGCTTGATAACTCTAAGACATACAGCTCAAAATCGTCAGATAAAATATCAAATACAGGCACTCCAAAATTTGCTCCAACGGCAACCTTGATATGAGCTACATCAGCGATATAACCTGTAAGAGAGGTTACTGTTGATTTACCATTTGAACCTGTAATACCAATTACAGGAGCTTTAGCTTCACGAGCGAAAAGTTCAATATCGCCTACAATCTCAACCCCTGATGAGGCAACTTCTTCAATGACCTCGTTGTAAATGCTGATACCAGGACTTATAACCACCATATCAAACTGCTTTAATTCTTCAGCATTCAGTGGTCCTAAGCGTAAATCAACACCAACAGGAAGATCACCTACATGAGGAGGATTCATTCTGGTGTCATATAAAGAGAATTTCTTTAAATCGTGTTTTAACAGGTATCCAATTACAGAAATATTAGATACACCTAAACCAATTACGGCGATTTTTTTATTGTTAAGCTGTGAATTCATTTTCTAATCCTTAGCGGATCTTTAAAGTAATAAGACCAATTAGAACCAATACTAAAGTAATGATCCAGAAACGGGCCATTACTCGAGGCTCAGGCCAGCCACCTTTCTCAAAGTGGTGGTGAATTGGAGCCATTCTAAAGATTCTACGTCCGGTCCACTTGTATGAACCTACCTGTAAGATCACACTTACAGTCTCTAATACAAAGATACCGCCCATGATGAACAGTAATACTTCTTCACGAATTAAGATGGCAATCATACCTAAAACCGCACCCAAAGATAGAGAGCCTACATCTCCCATGAATACCTGTGCAGGGTATGAGTTAAACCATAAGAATCCTAAACCTGCACCTACGATTGCAGTACATGCAATGGTAATTTCAGCAGCTCTAGGAACATACGGAATATAAAGGTATGAAGCAAAGTTAACATTTGAGGTTGCCCAGGCCACAATACCTAAACCTGCTGCTACGGTAATGGTAGTGATAATAGCTAAACCATCCAGACCGTCAGTCAAGTTAACCGCATTTGAAGATCCGGTTAATACAAAATAAGCTAAAGGAATAATTAAAAAGCCAATATCAGGCATGAAGTCTTTAAAGAAAGGCACTACAAAAGTAGTTTCTGATGGCAATTTTGCTGAACCATAGATAAGGCAGGATAAAACAATAGCACAAGCTGACTGCCAGAAGTATTTATACTTAGCTCTTAAACCTTTTGGATCGTGACGCACTACTTTTAAGAAGTCATCAGAAAAACCGATGGCAGCATAGCAGATTAAAGTTGCTAAGGTATACCAAACATAAACATTTGCAAGGTTACACCAAAGTAACATGGAAATGGCAATGGCACTTACAATCAGCACACCTCCCATGGTAGGAGTACCGGTTTTCTTTAAATGAGTCTGAGGACCGTCATCTCTGACAACCTGTCCGAAGTGCAACATTTGTAGTTTTCTGATCACATATGGACCAAAAAACAGAGAAATTGCTAAGGCTGTAAATAAAGACATTACAGCTCTAAAGGTCAGGTAACTTACAACTCTTAATGATGGAATATACTGACTTAGGTAATCTGATAAATAAACTATCATAACAGCTCTCCTAGAGCGATTAGTTCTTTGCTTATCGTATCCATATGCATAGAGTGTGATCCCTTGACTAAAAAGCTTACATAAGGATATTTATCTAATAAATCGCGTGCATATTGTACGAGATCTGAATGACAATTAAAATGCTTACCGCTCACTCCTGCGCATCTGCTGGTATTTTCACTCAATGGACCTACGCACAAGGTTTCATCTACTTTTGAAGCTGCATGTTCTCCTAACTTTTCATGCAACTCTACTGCTGCATTACCAAGTTCTCCCATGTCACCGAAAATGAAAACTCTATGGCCTTTATATAAAGACAGAGTATCAATAGCTGACATGCATGCATTGAAACTTGCGTTATAGGCATCATCAATTACAGTCATCTTTTTAAAATCATGAGCACAAAGACGCCCCTGCATTGAGGATGCAGACTCTAAGCCAGCTTTTAAAGCAGCCTCTGAAGCTCCTGTCATTAAAGCTAAAGTAGTTGCTGCAGCAGCATTTGAAGCATTATGAGCTCCTAGAACATTCATTTTGATCTTGTAATCATTAAGTGGCGATCTTAAATCAAACTCAATGCCTAACAGGCTCTCTTTTACATTTGAGTACTGCACAAAATCAAATTCATGAGTACCAAAAGATACTAATGAACCCTTTCTAAAAGCTGAAGCATACTCACTCTTCCAGCGCTCAAAGTACTTTGAGTCAGATGGAACTGCAGCTCGTCCGCCACGTGAGAGCACATCATCTATGATCTGTGATTTACCACGGTAAACACCGTCATAAGAGCCAAAGCCTTCTAGATGAGCACCACCTACATTGTTGATAATTGCGGTATTTGCTTTTACAAACTCACAGGTATGAGCAATATCAAACAGGTGACTTGCGCCCTGCTCAATTACTGCATATTTGGTATCTTTTGTTAATGACAATAAAGTTAAAGGCACCCCCACGTCGTTATTGAAATTACCCTGTGTACACATGCAGTTGCCACAGATAGATAAGATGGCATGGGTTAATTCTTTAACAGTGGTCTTACCGCATGAACCGGTTAGAGAGGCAATTCTAGCTTTACTCTTGCGTCTTACTAAATAACCACAATAGCCTAAAGCTTTTAAAGTATCATCACATAAAACTATGCTTACTCTGTCAGTAATACTCTCAGGTAGGACTTTTGATGACACTACTGCTACAGCACCACCTTCAATAGCCTTTTCTATATAGTCGTGTCCATCAAACTTCTCACCTTTTAGAGCTACGAATAAAGCGTTTTTACATTTTCTTGAATCGGTGCTTACAGCATCGATAACTAAATCCTGTCCCTTTAGGATGTAATTTCCAAAGGTTGCAAGTTCACCTAAACTAAAGCTAATCACATTTAACTCCTAAAAGTTCACAGGCAATTTCTCTATCTGAAAAATGAATGGTCTTATCTTTAAAGATCTGATAATCTTCATGACCTTTACCAGCAATCACAATGCAGTCTTTAGGACCTGCTTTTTCAAAAGCATATTCAATAGCTTTACGTCTGTCGGCAATGAGTACAACGTTATTAGCTTCACCAACACCTGAAGCCATATCACGTAAGATTGACTCAGGATCTTCTGAACGAGGATTGTCTGAGGTTAAAATAGCCATATCAGAGAAGACTGAGGCTTTAATTGCCATGATAGGTCTCTTGCCCTTATCTCTATCACCGCCACAGCCTATGATGCAGAAGACTTTACCATCGGGGTGATGTTCTCTTACGCCACGCAATACCTGCTCTACACCGTCTGGGGTATGAGCATAATCAACTACGATATGAGGTTTGCCTTCAGCGCTAAAGCACTCCATACGACCTTTAATTGGTTTTAGTTTTGAAGCTCCGCGTAAGAGTTTTTCAAAATCATAGCCCATTGATAAAAGTACAGTTAAGGCACAGGCAAAGTTCTCGACGTTAAAGCCACCTAATAAACCAATTTCACATTTACCAGAGCCAAAGGTAGATTCAATTTCAAGAGCAATGCCATGAGGCTTATAGGTTACAGATTTAATCCACACATACTGAGAGTAGATTAAAGATGAAACTGAGCCCATAAAGTCGCTCTTGCAGGAATAGGCCACACATTTACCGAAGGTATCTGCATATTTACATCCCTGCTCATTATCTACATTGATTACAAGTCTCTCTTTAGGAACACGTCTTAAGAAATCTTCTTTTGCTTTAGCGTAGTTTTCCATGGTCTTATGGTAATCAAGGTGATCACGAGTTAAATTAGTAAAACCACCTGCAACAAAAGTGCAACCGTCAATTCGACCTTCACAAACACCGATTGAGGATACTTCTAAAGCAGCAAAGCGAGCACCTTCATTTACCATTTCATTTAAAGTCTGTTGCAGTCTTACAGCATCTAAAGTAGTGTTAGAACTCTTTTTTAGAGTTGGTAAAAAACCATATCCTAAAGTTCCAAAGACTGCGCATTTTGTAGAAAAGGTAACACTAAGCCACTGTGCAATCAGCTGAGTGATAGTACTCTTGCCATTAGTACCGGTAATACCGATTAAACCTAATCTTTTAGAAGGTTCATCATAAAAGAAAGAGCAAAACTCACCTAAATTTCTTTTAGCAGACAACTTGATAAAAGGAACAGGAACTTCTTTTAAAAGTTCCTCAGAAGGGGTATTTCCCTCTTCGAACATGATTGCAACAGCACCTAATTCATATGCCTTTTTAGCATAATCAAGACCGTTGGCCTTGGTACCTTTTAAAGCTACAAACAGGCTTCCTTTTTTTACCTGACGTGAATCAACTTCAAGTGATGTACATTCAATGTCAGGAGCTTTTCTTTTAATGCCCAAATACTGAAAGATTTCTTTTAACTTTTTCATCTTTGTTTTTCGCTCTTACCTTTATAAATTCTGTTCTGAAAATGTATTAAAGTCCTTCAGACTTTTATTTTTCACTACTAATTCTTTTCGTCCTTCTCTCGGTCCGGCTTGATGTTATACAGCTGTAAAGCTTTAGACATCACGGCCCTAAATACAGGTCCTGAAACCACACCACCGTAGAACTTACCAGCCTTTGGAGCACTGATAACTACCACTAAAGCAAAACGTGGATTTGAAATAGGAGCAAAGCCTGCGAAGGTTGACATGTAGTATTTACCGTAACCACCAACCGATGCAATTTTAGCAGTACCGGTTTTACCTGCTACACGGTATCTGTCAATAGCAGCCTTGCCACCTGTACCTTGTGCAACTACCGTCTCAAGTGCCTTTTGCATATTAGCTACCTGATTTGACTGAGCAACTAAGGTGCCTTTTGGAGGATTCTTTAATCTTAAAATAGAAACTGGATTTCTGATACCGTTGTTAGCTAAGGTTGCATATGCCTGAGTCAGTTGCAGATTAGTTACAGCCACACCGTAACCAAAGCCTAAAGTAGCTTTATCAATTTCTGACCAGAACTTTCTGTTTTCATTAAGTCTTCCGGTGTTCTCTCCTACAAGACCAGACTCAGTTTTAGAACCAAAGCCAAATCTGGTAAAAACCTGCATGATCTTTTGAGGACCTACTCTCATAGAAATTCTTGCCATACCAGTATTTGAAGAGTACTGAATAATGTCGGCTAAGGTACCCTGAGACATTGCATGAGAGTCACGCACCATCTTGCCATCGACAATAAAAGGTCTGGTGTCAAAGACTTCAGACCAGTTTGTAGCTTTTGCCTCAAGGGCTGCTAATGCCACAATTGGTTTTAGTGTAGATCCAGGCTCAAAGATATCAGTTACAACTCTGTTTTTGGCATTAGTGCTGTCAAAGTGTTTTCTATCATTTGGATCAAATGAAGGCGCATTTGCTAAAGCTAAAATTTCACCTGTTTTAACATCGATCAGGGTTGCAGTACCACTGTCAGCCTCGTTTTCTTCAACTGCCTGTTTTAACATGGCATGAGCATATTCTTGCAGTCGATTATCTACACTTAGCATTAAGTTACCACCAAGATTTCCTTTCTTGACGGTACCTAAGTTTTCAACAATATGGTTATAGCGATCTTTTTTAGCCAATTTGGTGGAAGCAGTTGAGGTTAAATAAGAATTAAAACTCTGCTCTACTCCATAAACACCGACACCATCACCATTTAAAATACCGACAAGATTTGAGTTAATCTCTCCTGTAGGATAGTGACGACGATAGGAATCATTCAAGATAATTCCGGTCTTTGAAATCTTTCTTACTTCTTTTGCCTTATCAGGCTCGAGATAATGTTTTAAATGCACGTAACGGCGTGTAGGATCTTTAGTCTTTTTGTAGAGCTCATTAACATCAATTTCAAGAATTGAAGCTAACTTTTTCATCTTAGAAGGATCATCATAGACGCCTTCTTCATGTAAAAATTTAGGATCGGCTTCTACGGATTTTACAGGTACAGAAATAGCTAAGATTTTACCATTTCTATCGGTAATTAAACCTCTTGGAGGCTCGTAATGGTAGTTTCTGACGACACGAGCATTACCTTCACGGATAAGATTTTCTGGATAAAGGACCTGTATCCAGAATAACCTGGCTAGGATATATATGAAAAGACAGCCTACAGAAAACCATACGATGGCTATTCTGGTTGTTGATACTTGTAGGCGGCTATAGGATCCATCGTTAACTTGTTTTAAAGCCATTTATCTCAAATCGATTACAACTTCGTCTTCAGTTTTAGGCTGAACCATACCAAGCTTTTCATCAGCATTTTTACGGATCACAGAATACTCTGTTAAGGCTTCTCTGTCAGATAACAGAGTTAACCATTCCTTATGCAGAAGCTCGTTATGCCTTATAACCTCATTATACTGTATAGTCATATCACGGGTCATCTGTACTTGATGCACCTTTAATACGGCTAAAGTTGTAACGACAAGGATCAGAACATAAGTCAAAAGATTTGAGAATATGTCATTTAAAATAGTTGGAACCAAAGCCTTTTTCTGTTTTTTATAACCTTCAAAAAGGCTTAATGATGGTACAGCTAACTGAGACTCACCATCATTCAATAAATCTGTTGGTGCCTGAATTCTAATGATATGTTCATGGGTTACCTGAGTGGTAACACTAGGAACAACCTTTTGCACAGGTTTGACCTGTGGATTAGGTCTATCACCAAACTGAGGTTCCCTCTTTTTAATTTGAGGAGACTCAGTTGGAAAATTCTCTTCTAGCTTTCTTACTGCATTTGACTGTTGCATCTAGGGTAGCCTCTTAAGCCTCTTGCAGATCCTAAGTGTGGCACTTCTAGATCTTACGTTGGCTACTATTTCTTCAGGAGTTGCCTTAATAGCACCTCCTACAGGCTCCACTTTTGCTGTAGCAAGTCTCATTTTTTCGGCTTCTTCAAAAGTAATTGGAAGGCCATTTGGGATCTTCTGTCCCTGAGACTTATCTTTTATAAATGTTTTTACTATTCTGTCTTCTAAAGAGTGGAATGAGATAACACACAGACGACCATCATCTGCTAATACATCAATACTGCTCTCTAGAGCTTTTTTTAATTCATCAAGCTCGCCGTTTACAGCAATTCTCAAGGCTTGAAAACAGCGGGTAGCTTTGTGTTTAGGAGTAGGCTTACCGCCGATTACTCTTTTAATAAATTCTGATAATTGCAGTGTAGTTTCAAAAGGAGTCTTCTCGCGCTCTCTTACTATAGCTGTAGCTACTTTAGCTGCAAAATTCTCTTCGCCATAAACTTTAAAGATATAGGCGAGATCTTGTTTTGAATAGGTATTAACGATGGTCTTGGCATCTAACTTAGCACTCTGATCCATTCGCATATCTAAAGGACCATCTTTTTCAAAAGAAAAGCCACGAGTAGGATCATCAATCTGAGGAGAGGAAACACCGATATCCATTAAGATACCGTCAACCTTTCCTTCAATACCTAAAGACTCACATACCTCTTTTAGATTTGAAAATGCACTGTGTGTGATTTTAAATCTAGGATCTGTAATGGTTTTGGCTGCTTCTACAGCGGTTAAGTCTCTATCAAGACCATACAATCTGCCATTAGGACCTAATCTTTCTAGAATTTTTCTAGAATGGCCGCCTCGACCAAATGTGGCATCTACATAGATCCCATCTTCCTTGATATTCATGCCTTCAAGGACTTCATTTAGTAATACAGGAATATGTGAAAATGCCATGATAAATTCTTATTATTCTAAATACTTATAGTTTTAAATTAGCAAGCACGCTGTGTGATGCAAGATCTTTTGCTGCCTGCTGTAATAATTCGTCATCAGCCTTACGCTGAAGAGCGAAGTTATCTTCAGACCAAAGCTCAAATTTGTTGTTAAAACCGATAAGATAAGCTTTCTTAGTGATCTCACTTACCTGTCTTAACTCAGGTGGTAATAAAATTCGACCTTGGGCATCTAACTGACAAAAAACTGCACTGCCTAAAACAATACGCTGAATGGTACGACACAGTGGATCAGTCATAGTAGGAAGTGAGCCTAAGGTTGAGACTACGTTATCCCATTCACTGGAAGGGTATAACCATAAACATTTGTCAAACAAGGAGCGAGTGACTATGCACTGACCATCTCCATCATCTGCAAATATTTCTCTATAGCGTGCAGGCACAGACAGTCGCCCTTTAGAATCAAGGGAAACTTCACTTGTTCCACTTAAAAGCAAACCGTCAAACATAATTTAAAAAGCCTAATTCACACTACCTAGTAGTCATTTTGGGGAAAGATTAATACTACTTTCACCACAATTTACCACTTTTACCCATTTAGTTTACCAAATCATATGAGAATTTCAAGAAAATAATATCTAGCTCTTTTATAAAAAATCTTTTAATTCAAGATGTTACAAAGAATATGTAAATGTGGGAGAAAAAATTATTTTTGAAGATTAATCTTCTCTATCGCATTATTAATCAAGGCAATTTATTAAACAAAACAAGAAAAAAATGTGCGCAAATTGTAGCTTAAAATTACGTTGTTATAAGGATGTGATCTATTACACATTTTTTAGTGCAAATAAACTGAAAGATGTCCATTTATGAGCTTATTTTGAACTATTAATGGTCAAACAAATGCAATTGCTGAATATACTGATGTAAAAATATAGAAGTGTATCTTGTGATATTGAGATTTAAATAGAAAGAGGCTTAAAGATGAGTCAACCTGTAAGCCGAGTTCTGTTCTGCTAAGCAGTGGCAACCATTCCTCTAGACCAGCAATCGCTCGCTGGTTCCAGCAATCAACCCGCCCTCGGTTCGGACCAAACCATAGAGAGCCTATTTGATCTTGCTCCAGGTGGAGTTTACCATGCCTTTCCTATTGCTAGAAAAGCGGTGAGCTCTTACCTCGCCATTTCACCCTTACCACAAAGTGGCGGTTTACTTTCTGTTGCACTTGTCATGGGCTTGCGCCCTCCAGGCGTTACCTGGCACCTTGTCCTTCGGAGCTCGGACTTTCCTCCCCCAGTGACCGTATGCTTAAAGATCTTAAACACGCGAGCACGGCAGCGATTGCCCGGTCGACTCACGTGCATTATACATGAAAAATGTTGACTCTTCGAACTGTTAATTACTTTTATTCTAAAGCTTTTTATTCATCGCTTTTGTTTTTAAGATCCAAAGCTAGGTTATATAAATCGTTCTTTTTAATACCAGTAAGATCTGATAAGACATTAGCAACCTGTTTTACAGGAGAGGTCTTGATAAGCTCTGAAATGGCTTTTACTACAGAAGCAGGAACAGAGGATGTTTCCTGTTTTAATGAACCTATAGCTACTACAAACTCACCTTTGGTTCTATCTGGATCTGCCTTTAAAAATGAAGCAGCATCCTTTGCTTTTAATCTATAGAAAGATTCAAATGTCTTAGTCATCTCTCTGCATAAAGTTACATCATGCTCAGGTAAAATCTTACCTACAATTTCCATGGTATCGACGATACGACGTGGGGTCTCATAGAACACAGCTGTGTAATCTGCGTTCTCTAGAGACTGAACCTTTTCTGTTAATTCCTTTTCTTTTACAGGGAAAAAGCCTAAGAACATGAATTTGTCTGTAGGTAATGCACTAGCTTCAAGAGCTGTAATTAAGGCACATGGACCTGGTAGTGGCACTACTCTTACATCTGCTTTTGAGCATAGTGTTACTACTCTATAGCCAGGATCATTGATTAAAGGAGAGCCTGCATCAGAAATTAAAGCGACGATACCGCCATTTTTAACTTCATCAATAATGATAGATGCTCTTTGTTCCTCATTATGATCATGACAGCTAATCATCTTTTTACCAGAGATCCCTAACTTATCTAATAAGATTTTTGAATGTCTGGTATCTTCAGCTGCAATTAAAGTTGCGTTTTTTAGAACTTCAATTGCTCGTAAAGTGATGTCATCAAGATTACCAATTGGAGTAGGAACAATATATAAAGCACTGTCTAACATGTTTAACCTTTTATCTTTGAAAATCACAGCTTCAATTTACTGCTTTCATTTAACTAAAGAAGCATTATACCGTCTGATGGCTTTGCTTTCATGTGAATTTGGGAAAAGCGCCATTCAGTCTTCTTTTACGTAAGGATAGAAAGCTCGTCCCCAATCTCTGTCATGATGCTTTAGCATGATATCAAGAACAGATGGCATCAGTTCAGATAAGATTTCACAACCGTCATGCAACTGCATGCGATTAGCTTTACTGTTACAGGTAGCACCACCATGGAAGAGCTGATTTCTGATGGTATAAAGTCTGTCAAAGACAATGTTCAAGACCATAGCTGTATTCTGTGTCATTAAAGCTTTTAATGCTTTTGAATTGTAGCTTTTAAAAGTTAACTCCCAGTCAGCATCTCTGTCACCACTATTGTAATAATTCCAGTATGGTTGATAGGTATACTTATTTTCTAAAAGTGCTTTGATGCTCTGAGAAAATCTTTTCCACAAAATCTTATCTAAAGTCTTTTCTTCATCAAGATCACAAATTACAGTCAAAAAGTCTCTAAAACCAACCTTTTCACCAAAATAACCATCAGTTGAAATCTCTTTGCCATAAGCACAGTTAAAGGCAATCCATAAAGAAATAAACTTCAAATCAATATCTTCTTCTGGTAGCGCTCTAGCCTTTTTAACCCAACTTATGGCTCTGTGAATTCTGATACGAAATGACTCATCACAACCGTCACGAGTCGCTTTGTAGAGTTTTTCAGTGTTTTCAATACACATATCATTACCTATTACATATATCAATCAACAACTTGGCATTACTATCTACTATGAGTGATTTTTGTTTCAATACACGTTACCTATCTCACATTATGGTAAAATATCCAACCAATAATTCATTTGTGATTTAGCAGGAAACTATCGTGAAAGCTAAAAGATCAACATTAAATCTATGTTTATGCAGTTTATTTGCAGCTGCAACCATTACTCTATCTGCTTGTGCTTCAAATGAAGCTACTCAGAAAATCGCATCAACCAATGCTTTTGGTCCATTAAATCTGACCACACAGGAATATCAGCAGGCATTTGATGATGCTTCAAGCGACACTAGCTTTAAAGCTCAAGTTCTTCTGACCCGTTCTCAGATCGTTTCAGGAGATTTAGATAAAGCAGCATCTAACATCAATGATCTATATGCAAATGCGCAGACTGATGTTCAAAAAGATCAGGCTTCTTTAGTTAAAGCTATGCTATTAGTTAAACAGAACCAGTTAAAAGAAGCATCTGCACTGTTAAATCAGGTTAACTATAAAGCTCTTCCAAAGCAGTCACTGTCTTACTACTTAATCTTAAACTCAAATGTAAATGCAAAGCTTTACAGACAGACCAAAGATCCAAAGTATCAGTTAAATGCATTCAAGAACAAAGCTACTTTATTAAAGATTGTTGAAAAGAAATCAGACAGAGCAACTGTTATCACTCAGAGTAACGATTTATTAAAGGCTCTGAGCGATAAAGATTTAGCTCAGGCAATGAAATCAGCACAATCTGATTATGATAAGGGCTTTATTGAGTACGCTATCATCACTCGTTCACAGAGCAGTGAGCTACAGCAACAGGCTTTAGCAGAGTTCTCAAAGAAATATCCTAACCACCCTGTAAACGAGCTTATCGCTCCTTCTCAGGCACAGGATGCAGCAACAGAAACAGATGACAACACTGTAGTTGATAATGAAGTTGCTAATTCATCAGATGACGCAACACCTGATAATGTAGCTCCAGCTAATGTTCCAGCTAACGCTCTATTCAAGTTCTCAGACGGTGACAGAATTGCAGTGTTATTACCTCTATCAGGTCGTTTTGCTCCAATCGTAGGCGAACCTGCTAAGTTAGGTATCTTAGCTGCTCTAAAAGATAGAAATTCAAACTCAAAAGTTGTTTTCTACGATACCAACAAGAACAACATCTCTGAGATCGTAGCTAAAGTTCAGAATGATGGTACCAAGTTAGTTATCGGTCCTATCTTAAAGCCTGAAGTTAATGCCTTAAATTCAACCGATCTTAAGGTTCCTTCAATCGTCTTAAACCAGCCTGAAGGCAGCAAACCTGCTAATCAGTGGTACTTCGATTTAGGTCCTAACTATGAAGGCGCTATTGCTGCTTCAAAGATCTATGCTGATGGCTACAAAAAACCAGTTGTTATTGCTCAGAGCAGTGATACATCATCACAGCGTTCAGTACACAGCTTTAAGACAACCTTCTCAAAGGTAAATGCAAACGTACCTGTTTGCTATTACTCTGATGTTGCAACCATTAAGACTTCAATGTCAAATTGCCCTCTATCAGAGGCAGACAGTGCTTATGTAAATGCATCAGTTGTTGACGCTGTAGATATTAAAGCTGCTATTCCATCAACAGTTCATGTTTACTTAACTGATAAGAGCTACATTGGTGTTAATAACTCATCTCAAGAGTTAGCTCTAAAAGGTTCAACCTTAGGTGATATGCCTTGGTTATTAACCGATAGCCCATTAAAGGACTCATTCATGCAGTCTTTACCAAAGGCCAATAACCAAGTTCAAAGAGTATTTGCTGCAGCTTATGACAGCGTAAATTTTGCTCTTGTAATTGAGAAGTTAGCAGCTAACAAAGAAGACGTTCTACACGGATTATCAGGAGATATCTCTTTAGGCCAGAACGGTCTAATTGAATCAACTCCTATGTGGGTTGACTTAGGAAAGATTAGATAAGATTAAATCAATAATCTTCTGAAAGGTGGTTTTATAACCGCCTTTTTATTTTCAGTCGAAAATACTACTTTACAATTCTTCTTTAAAAGGTTGCAATCACAACATCTAAATTCCAAAGTTAGGAATTTATATATGATTATTACCGATATAAGAATTAACAATCTGTTATGAAGTGACCTTCCTAATGTATGCGGTAAATCCGTTTCTGTTAAATTTTCGCTCTGTTGTACAACAAAGTTGATCTAAATCTTTAACTTATTGAAAAAAAACAACAAAAGCACTTCAATTCATCAATATTTATACATAAAAACAAACTAAGATTACTTTTCAAATCCTGTATTGTTTGAAAAGTAATCTTTTAAGGTTTTAAATGGTTGTGAAAAGTAATCAGATGGTAAACGATTAGATTCTATCTCCGTATGGAAGAGATTTGATGTAGTTTTCCATGAATTGCCAATCTGGTTCATATTTATTGGTTTGTGGATTTAGGATTGCAGGGAGTTTTATTTCAATATCTTCACAAACTGTGCTATATACAGCTCTTCCATAAGAAAACTTATATTGTTCATTTTTTATAAGAGCACAAATAAACATTGCAATATAGGCGGTTAATTTAAATTTAGGTAATAATATATTCACTCTACCATGACTTACTGCATAAAAAGGCTCTTTTTGATAAAATGCGTTGCAAAACATATCCACTGTAATTAGGTTTCCGTCAAACATTTCTGCTTTTCCATCACCATCATTACTAATATACCCAACAATACCGTTATTTGTTTCCCCAGAGGATACTAGAGGAATATCCCCTTTCTCAACATCGTCAAATTTTATATCTCCTTTTGATAGCACAACATCAAAGAGATTACTTATTTTAAATTCTTTCCAATTTTGGGTATTTATATCCGTTAAAAGATGAGTTTCTTTCTTGGTTGTAATTGGCTTGCAATGAAGAGATTTTATGTATTCTTCCATAAATTTCCAATCAGGAACACATTTCCCCTCATTATTTATTGTAGAAGGTAAACTAATAATGGTGTCTTTAACGAACTTTTTCCATTTTCTACCGAAAGAGTATCTAAATCTTTCCCTACTTGTAATTGTTGCTATAAACATTCCTGAATACTGGTTAAGCTCTTTACAGTACCCCAATTTCAAATTAGCCGTTGCTATAAAGTCTCTATCCATGTAATTGCAATAACCAACAGAACCTTTTCCATCTACTATAAATACAATGCAATTACCTTTACTAAGCAAAGAATCATCTCTTTTACACCACTTCATAAAGCCATTTTCATCTTTTTTAGCTCCAACATAGATGCAATCATGCCCATCCTCTAAATCAATAGCATAAGAGTTTTTGCCATATTCTATTTTTGGGAAAATGTCTGATATTTTAAAATCGGTCCAATTATGATCATTAAGATTCATAAACATCCCCCATTTTTACTAAAAATGAAAGATAATTATTGATGGTTTCCTGAAAATCCTTATCGCTTAAAGTTGAGTAATCTGTTTTGATATATGCTTCTGAAAGCCATTCATCTTCAGCAGTAACCTCTTTATTTACTGATAAACCTGTAACTTCCTTTCTTCGTCTGTATAAATCTAACCACAAAGGCTCTATTTCGTTTTTCCAGATCCCACCTTCTCGTTCTACTCTTCCTAAATTTTTTCTCTTCTGGAAGCCATCGTCTTTAAAATAGCCAAAGAATGTCTCTTTTATTGGAGCTTTTTCATGTTTGATTCCTATATCAAAAACCATACAACAAGCACAAGCGCTAGCACCAGGATGGAAAATGTCATCGGGAAATGAAAATACAGCATCTAAATGATGTTTTTGTAGCATTTTTTCTTTAAAAGACTGGATTTCCTTGCTTGTACCAATAGCACATTGCATAGGAAGAAGAACTGCTAATTTTCCCCCAGACATCTGTTTTGCAATTTCATAAACAAAGTGAAAGCCTTTTGATGGATCTTCAGTTGGTTTCTTTTTTGACGAGCCAGTTGCCTTCCATGATGAGACATACGCTTCATTGCAATGTTTTTGTTGAGCATTGTATGGAGGGTTCATTAAAACCTTATCAATGTTTGCATCCTTAATCCATTGATAGCGTTTAAAGCAACTATCCTTGACAACGTTTGAATTACCATCACCGTGGATTAGCATATTAGTGGTTGCTAAGCCAAAAGCTGTGTCCTCATATTCAATTCCATAAATATGAGATTTCTTTACTTCCTCTTGTTCTTCCCTTGTGTCACAGTCATCTAAGGCATCTGTTAAAGCTCTAACCAAGAAAGAACCGCTTCCACAGCAAGGATCAAGAACTCTTGAGTGTTTGTTTATTCCAATAACTTTACACATAAACTCAACAATATGATCTGGTGTAAATGCCTGATTTTTATCTGCCTTACCTACATATTTGTTGAATGTGGTAAAAAAAAGATTTAATAGATCTTGACCTAAAGTAGATTTATCGTTAATAAATGGGTATATTTTATCTTTGATGAAATCTAGTATTGTTGCTATATGTTCTTTCTTTAAGGATGCAACATCTTGTGCTTCAATTACATTCTTACTTAAAATTAATAATTTTTCAGCTTTATTTAAATCTTTTCCAAGTAATTCCTCAAGAATTTGTTTTATTCCAGATAGAACTTGTTTAGTTGGAAGCTCTTTATAAATTAGATTATGTTTTATTGCTAGTAAACAAGTTCCAACAAATTGACCTCGAATTCTCTCTTTAATTCCATATTGATGAAGAAGCTCATTTAATTCATAGGTATTTTTCATAACTTCTTCACGATTATTGCTGTGTTTTGGCTTAATAAGATCTAGGTAATCAGTGAAAGTTTTTAAACATATCTCTTTAGTAAGGCGGTTATCATCAGCAGGATCATTCTTCCATACAACAATACTTTCATCTTTGGTATTGGCAAGAATTGATAGAATTGTGTAATTTGTTAATTGTTTCTCATATTTTACATATGCAGATAACTGGTCTAAGGCACTATCAAAATCATCATAAAAGTCTTGCTTTGTTTCAACGAGGATTACAAATTTATTCTTATCATCACAAAATCTTATATCTAAATTCTGATAAGTTCTCCCCTTTGAATTTGTTATTTTTATGTCATCAAAATTTACATACCTTTCTGAAAATGCCTTTTTGTAGCTAAACTCACCATTCTCAATATTAGATGTTAAAAAATCAGTACCGATTCTGTTTATGATGTCAATCCTAGACATGATTAAATACCTCTCTCATGGCTATATTTATTTTTTGAAAATAGACTTGCTCTAAGAACAGAAAGGGTAGACTACGATTAATTTCATAATTGATGCCTTATTTTTAATAAGTTATTCCAAAATTTCCTTTAAAAAGGTAACGCTTGTCGATCTTTAATTGCGTAACCTCTAGTCATACATGTTGTACTGAGAACAAAGTCTTGCAGAATACTGAGTTTATTAGAATAGGTATTTCTCGCAAAATTAACAAAATTATTGTACACAATATAATTGTTAAGATATTTAGTTGCCACACCTTTGAAGTAATGATCGACAAGTCTTTTCAGCTCTGAATGACAACTGTTTACAGTATTGATATTAAATGAGCCTGACTTATGCTTACCTCTAGGAATTCTCACATGGGTTAAACCATTTTCAAATGCAACTTTCTGATAGCCTTTGTAGCTATCAGTTACAAGGATCGATCCCTCTTGAACTCTCTGATCTAAAACCTTAGAAAAGTCTTGTATACAAGGTTTTCCTAAATTTGTTGCTACTCCGATTGAATGATGATCAAGATCTGCCGATGATGGCACACATACTTGCTCACAAGATAATCCTCGTGTAGACACGGAATGTCCACGATTATGAGCTACACGAGGAATACTAAAATTTTCTTTCTTAGTTCCTTTAAAGGAAAGATCAAAGAAAGTTTCATCACTCTCAACTATACCCTTTAGGGTAACTTCTGACTGCATGTTCTGAAGGGCATCTAAGATCTTATGTCTCCAATTAAATGCAGTATGCAGATTTATATTACATATCTGAGCGCATTTTCTTAGAGAAAATTTATTGATCATACATTCACAGAACAGTTTCCAAGTTTTCAAATCTTTTTTCGTTGAAAACAGTATGGTATTGGTTGAAATGCTGAAGATTTTTCCACAATCCTTACACTTAAACTTCTGAACATTGCCATTTCTGCCATATTTAACTACGTTATGACTTTGGCAATGAGGGCAATCTGGTCTATCGGATAATGAATTTTTAGAATGTTTTAAAACTATCTCATTTTGAGTATCTGAGGATTTAATCTTTTGATTAGGTTTATCAGCTTTGAGGTATTTGAGGAACTCAGATTTTTCATGGTCTGATAAGTTTTCAAACATCTGAGTAATGATTGATATTTGATCCATATAATCAACCTCTCTAACTTTCTATAAATATTATAACCTGTTAGAAAGGTTAGATCAACTATTTTCTACAACAGAGCTAAATTTTTAATATCTACAGTTTACACGGTAAATCCACGAATTTACATTCGCGGAGGTCACTTCATATTGACTAATAAGTACACTTTTTCTTGGAAGAGTGAGAATTGTAAACTTGTGGAACGCTAATGAAAGGGCTTTATCTTCACTGTTTAATTTTTTGATAAAAAATCAACTGTTGTAATCGTATGCGACACCGATGTAGTTACGGACGCACATAAAAATAGATTCGTCTCAAACATAAGGAAATTAGCTCTGGCTACAAACAATCAGGTGCACATTCTAGTTCAAAAACTTAATTTTGAAGATGAGCTCGCATATGCAGCAGGATTTAAAGACAAACCACAGTTATATAAAGCCTATAAAGTAGAAGGAGAAAAAGATTAAAAAAAGAAATTCTCACAAAGCTGTAACATCAGAAATGATATTAAAACGTTAAATATTGATATAGAAAAACTATGGTCACGATCAACATTGTCTTGTTTTGTAACAGATCCTTGTTTGGTCTCAATTAGAGAATTCACCTGCGATTCTAGTTGTCTACGCTTTAGAATGCAAAATTCATAGACAACTTCAAACTATAACTAATCGTTATTCATCATCCTTTACAAAAGAGAAAGCTGGTTTGTTTTCTTCTTTTGCTGGAGTTGTAGCTTCAATCTTAGTAGCTTCTGATGTCTTGATATCGGCAGGAATTTTGTCATCATCTGCTCCATCTTCATCATCCAATTTGAACATTGGAGATTCAGATGCTTCATCAGGATATACTTCATCGTCTGGAGCTAAATCTAACTGCTCTAAAACACTACCTATAGGAAGAGCTGATCCTGACTCCAAAGCAATTAACTGCTCCATAGCAAGGAAAGGAATAAAGATATCCTCACTCTTGCCCTTAAAACGAGCTTTGAATGAAATACCTTTAGATATGCATTGATAATCTGCAATGGCTGAAGGCAAAAGACTTAAGATAATGCGACCATCATTTACATATTCAACAGGAACTCTAACTCCAGGCATCTTAGCATCAACTAACAGATGTGGAGTGATCTTATTGTCGATTAGCCAATCATAATAAGCGGTGAACAGATAAGGTTTTAAGCTTTTTAATCTTTCCATAACAGATATCCTCTGAAGGATATTATACATAAAAAATGCATAAAAAAACCTCTGCGGTGAGGCAGAGGCTTTTGACAAAACAATGAAAATTGTTTTGATATTAACGCTTTGAGTACTGTGGACGTTTACGAGCTTTGTGAAGACCAACCTTCTTACGCTCTACAGCACGAGCATCACGAGTTACGAAGCCAGCCTTACGTAAAGCTGAACGGAAAGTCTCGTCATACTGAATTAAAGCTCTGGTGATGCCTAAACGGATAGCACCAGCCTGACCAGTGATACCACCACCGTTAACAGTGATGTACAGATCAAACTTGTCAGCAACTTCTAATAACTCTAATGGCTGAGCTACAACCATACGAGAAGTTGGACGACCAAAATACTGATCAAGAGTCTTACCATTGATCTCTAATTTACCAGTACCCTGCTTTAAGAATACACGTGCAGTTGAGTCCTTACGACGACCGGTACCATAATACTGATTTGCAGCCATTTGCTAATGCTCCTTAAAACTTGATAACCTGAGGCTGTTGAGCAGCATGATTATGTGACTCACCAGCATATACCTTTAGCTTACGGAACATAGCACGACCTAATGGTCCCTTTGGAAGCATACCGCGAACAGCAGTCTCGATAACATCCTCTGGCTTACGTGCTAATAACTTCTCGAAAGACTCTGACTTGATTCCACCTGGGAAACCAGTGTGGTGATAATACATCTTATCGTGAGCCTTGTTACCAGTTACCTTAACCTTTGATGCGTTGATTACGATAACATAATCACCGGTATCTAAGAATGGAGTGTACTCTGGCTTGTGCTTACCGCGTAAACGTAAAGCAATTTCAGTAGCTAGGCGACCTAAAGTCTGGCCCTCAGCATCAATAACTAACCAATCACGCTTAATTGTTGATGGTGTTGCAACATAAGTTTTCATTAAAAAACCCTTTTTTGAAGGAAAATTTCCTTTAAAACATACAGATAAAAATATCTGCTCTCTTTCCAAACAGACTGATTGCTCAATCTGCATCAAGCAACTCGGGTGGGAAACCGGTTCCTCGATTAGAGGGGCAATGGTGTATTTTAAACAAAATAGCGACTTTTATCAAACAGTATTTTCATTAATTTTACGCATAAAAATCGAAAATTAATTTTGTTTAGAACCGTTTGAACTATGCTCTTTTAGGATTGAACCTCTTAAGATAATCTCTTTTATCTTTAAATTCTTATCGACAACTAAAAGATCAGCTCTTTTACCTTCACTGATTTCACCTACTCTGTCGTCAATCTTCAAGGCTCGAGCTGGATTTATGGTACAAGCTTTTACAGCACTCTCAAGACTTATCCTCATGTTTAGAACTGCATTTACAAAGCAGTTATAAAGATTGGTAACAGAGCCAGCTATCGTGACATCTTTTAAGGTAGCTTTATTCCCTTTTACAAAAACCTTCTGCCCTCCAAGAGAGTATTCTCCGTCATCTAGACCTGTAGCCATCATTGAGTCTGAAATCATGACGATACGGTCATCTCCCATCAATGTGAAGAGAATGTTGACCATGGTTTTATCTACATGCACTCCATCTGTAATCAGCTCACAAAATACATGCTTATTTTCAAAAGCTGCACCGATAGGACCAGGAGCACGATGATTTAATGGAGGCATTGCATTAAAGGTATGAGTAAGTTCATTAGCTCCAGCTTTCATGGCCGCAGTAGCAGTTTCATAGTCTGTTACAGTGTGACCTATGGCGAAAGAGACTTTATTATGAAAAGTTTTAATCAGATCTAAAGCGCCATTCACTTCAGGAGCAATCACGACCTTTTTAATTAAGCCTCGAGAAAATTCATAAAGAGATTCTAAATCTTGTGAATTTGGTTTTAGTACATATTCAGGATTTTGCGCACCTAACTTTTTAGGACTTACAAAAGGACCTTCCATGTAGATACCTTCAAGAGATGCTTCATTATCATTTAACTGCTGTTTAAATTCTAAAGCTGAATTTATACTCTTTTTAATGGCAACTGTTGGCATCGTCATAGTAGCAGGTGCAATTGAAGTTACACCACAAGAAGCTTCATAAGCTGCTAAGGTTTTTACACTATCTAAATTGCCATCCATAAAGTCGACTTTTGCAGCTCCGTGAAAATGCAGATCGATAAAACCAGGGATGACATAACAGTCATCAGCATTGATGACTGTTATGTCATTGATTAAAGACTCATCTTTTGCATCATCACACTTGGCTTTTAGGCAAGAGATAGTGTTACCTACAATTTTAATATCTTTATGTTCAAAACCCTGTTTTGTAAAAACCAAGCCATTTTTTATCAGCATAAACAACTCTTTCTTTATTTTTAGTTATGTCTAAAGTGAGCTTTCATAGTCATAAGATGTAGCCCGTATTTATATCAGCCATTGGTCAGTAAAAATTTTGAATAAAACTTTAGTCGTAACTGTTTGATTTCAGATCACTTTCTACTAATT
>ERZ779877.663-NODE-663-length-35528-cov-8.498492_pt1 | contig 35528 bp, 30 predicted proteins | sample MGYA00511556_ERZ779877 | MGnify/ENA primary metagenome ERZ779877 (study PRJEB29588, sample SAMEA2159338) | human gut metagenome | biome: human gut; feature: human-associated habitat; material: faeces | place: Denmark | collected 2008/2010 ...
TTCATTTTTAATTTTTAATTGCTCCAGCAACGGTCCTCCGCCGATTACTTTCAGCTTATACGGCAACCGCGCGGCGGCCTCAATGAGCGTGGCCACGCCTTTCTCGTGGCTCAGACGGCCCACGTAACAATAGTAGTCGTCTTTAGAATAATCGTCCTTGCGGCACTTTTCCACGTCGATGAAGTTGCACAGCACTTTCAGTTTATCTTTCCTAAAGCCGCCCTGTGCCATTTTCTCCGCCATGAACCGACTCGGACAGATGAACAAATCCGTGCAAGCCTCCAGCCGTTCGCGGTTCCACATCACCGCCTCCTTGTAACCAATCCATGAAGCCAGCACAGAACCTTTCATGCACTTATGAGTTTTACAAAAAGTCTTGTCTCCACCGAAACATATCTCACAAATTTCCTTTCCATTTCGCAAGCAGTCGTAGCGGGGACAAAGCAGTTTGTAGTCGTGTAAAGTCCACACCGTCCGAATACCACGTTGGTGAGCTAATTCTACCAAGACAGGTGAAAGCTGCGTATGGATATTATGGACATGCACCACGTCCGGTTTGAAATCATCAAGTAATCGGCTAATTTTCCGTTTCACCTCCTGAGATCCGAAAGGTCGGGTAAACGCCATCAGCTTGCTCATGTTATTGGGGAAATATTTCTTCCATGGCGTATCTAAATTCTCAGGATAATCCATGGCAAACACGGCAACCTTATGCCCGTGTTCTTTCAGGAGCTGCTCCAAATTGAGCATACTGATACAATCGCCGCCTCGGCGGTAATAAAATTTGTTGGAAAGTAAGATGCGCATATTGAAAAAGTTTGTATTAGAAACGTACTATACCTCCATACACAACCCATTTCTTTTGAGGTAGACAATCACCAAAATTGAAATCTGTGCTGCTATTTATAGTAGGAGGTGGTGTATCTGGAAAGCCATCATCGTCTTTATGACAATTCACTTCTTCATATTCATACTCAATATTGAAATAACTTTTCATATCATAACCATCCAAATAGTCATGTGGTATGTTTTTGACAAGGGCATATTTGTTCACGTAGTTTTTCTCTCTCCACTTCTTTCCGAAAGGAGAGATAACGTTAAAGAACAAGACGTACAACTCTGGATTTGACAACTAGGCTCTGTATATTTTATTAAGTCATATTTTTCATTTTCAGTAAAATAAGGTTCACTGTCAATAAGCTTCACCGCGTTATACATATTCCTGAAATATGCACTAAGAATAGTTTGAATCGTCCTGCACAGTCTCATATTCGGATTCTTCTTTGATAATTCCATTATTTTATCTATTAAAAGTTTACAGCAGTCGTAACAACCTATTTTGTCTTTCAAAAATTGTTTCCAGCTCTCGCCTATGCCATAATAGAAAATCATATATACGATGGAAGCTATATCATGCCCATTCAACTCTAAATTATTCTCAGCATTAATTTTGCATATAGCTTGTAAAAGCCTTCTGATTTGAATTTTGTAAGCGACAAAGCCTCTTCGCCACCTTTCCATCACATTAGGATTTCTAGGTCTTGACAATTCTACCTGTTCTACATTCTTTATAATAATAGTCTATCATCTTGAAGAATGAATTCCTGATATTGTTGCGCCGTGTTTCGTAAGTTTGTTTCAGAATGGAATAAGCCAATACCATTACACTAAGGAAACCGAACAAAGTTCCTATAAACCCTTCCACAAAATCTCCAAATTTTCCTGCTAATTCTGTGACAATGCTTCCGCCACAATGAAAATATGTTTTATGGAATACTACACATCCCAGAACAATCGTAAAGACAGTTCCTGAAATGATAATAGCCCATTTGAATATTGACAAACAACAATGCATACCAAAAATAGTATTGAAAATAGCATATTAATTTTTGATAGTCATATTCAAAAAACAGAAATACTCCTCTCTAAGTTCTCGCAAGCGGGAATTGACTTTCTCCCCATTAAAATGCAGCTTGAGAAGTTTAAGTTTCTCATCCATATCGTTTGTACATATACCATCATCCACACATCCCAAAAAACCATAAGGGAATAGACCAAAATCCTTTAACAGGGACACGTGCTTGGAGTCGTTGTCCTCCGTCATGAATGTCTTTCGGCTCTTCACATAGACAAAGAAAGGTGTTCCGTTTTTCAGACTAAACACACAATCATGGAAACGATGTGTGACGACCAGTTCAAAGTAATCATATATGCCAAATTGTTCAAACGGTCCCATGTCGTTAAGCACAAAGTCACTATATTTGTATGGGCGCGGAGTAGCTATGTAATAGCCTTTGTTTTTAAAATACTTTGCCAAATCATCTGCCCAATTGTCATTCCCATACAAGTGCATGAAAACGGATGTCTTTGGAATAGTCAGATGCTTCTTTTCCAAATACTGGCGCGTTGCGTCTTTATCTATTTGCATCGTAAAAGTTGGATCTGGAACATGATGTATGTCTTCGGTTGGTCTAAAATAAGACAACAGTTTTATTGTCGCGCTGTCTCTCACTCCGATGTGGCTTATTTGTCCAACGGCCTCTTTCATCTCTTCCTTTTGGAGGGCAGACAGATTTTCATACGTCACGTTCTTAGCCGATGCAGCCAAAAAAGTTTTTTCAGCCTTAATGCCCTTTAACCAGTATGCCGATAGTCCGTCTATGTTTATCCTGTCAAGTTCCAACAGAGTATCTGCACCAACGTAAATCTTGTCGTACTCAAAGGACGCGATGTATTTTAAGGCTTCTTCCACATCGTATATTATTGGGTCTTTACCTCGTATATTCAGTTTGTTACGTTTGAAATCCTTATATTTTAACATTCTAACAATATCTCGGCAAATACAAGCAAGATTAAAACTCTTGTACGGTCGAATTTCCGGCTTGAATCCATGAAATGGAATCACTTCCACAATATCGTTAGGGTAGACACTCTTTATGGCCGAGAATGTGGCGTATGCCTGAAGATTTGTACCACAGTTCAAATCTCCATAGTAGGTAAGCAAACCTATCTTCATATCTTGAAATCTTTTTTCTTTAGAAAATTTGTCAGTAAATCAACAAAATGAGTTGGTGTAAATCGTTCGATGTCATCATGTAGTTGTTGGCCAAGCCTTATTCTGATATTATCGTCTTCCATGACCTTATTCAAGGCTTTAATGGCACTTTGAGAATCCTTAAATCGAGTCAGCAATCCATTCCTTCCATCCTCTATATATGTTCTTATGGCTGCAGTGTCAGTCGTGACAACGGCTTTACGATACAGTCCTCCCTTGAATATGACTATTTGTCCTCCTTGTGTCTTAACATTGATGGGCATGAAGACCACGCTGCACTTCTTCAGGTAGTCATTGAACGTAGTCTCATCCACATCAAAAAGCATTTCCACATTCCTTGGCAACTGTTTCTTTGGGAAACCGGTCTTTCTGGCTATACCGACAAACCTATATTGCGGCAGTTTCCACGCCACGTCTATGAACAAGTCCCAATCCCTGAATGTTGATCCACCAGAGAAAATATAACCACTGCATTCTATGGGGTCTTTGCTCTGTAATATCTTCATACCCCAATTTGCAATACAGTCAGGCAAGTAAAAGAATCTGTCTTGGGGAAGACCGTATAACGAACTATACAATTCCATTATTCTTTGGTTATTCGCAGAGGCATACATCCGCCTGAAAGCCGCCCGATACAGCACTTTCTTCACAAGGTTAGGGTGAAGAGAATCCATCATATTCAGGCAAATCACATTGTTCTTCTTCCCCAACAAAGGCAAGGTACATGAAATGAATACAGAAGTAGGCGTATCGTCCATGACAACTACTATCTCATCCTTTCTTGTATTTACTGCAACTTTTATGGCATGCGCGAAGCGGAGCAATTTCCAAATCACCCCCATTTCCGCATATCTTAACATTCGCACCTTGCTGTTTATTCCAATCAACCGATAAGCGATATGCCGCTTGCTGAATTCCGAACAAAGCCAATAGTCCTCTTTCGGCCAATAGTTCATGACCAAATATATGCTATCCTTCATTGTTTACAATTTAATGAATGTATAATTATGATAATCACGCCTTACAGACACTGCTACTTTATATTTATCTTTATACGCTCCCACTCCAATTAGTAACACAGGTACTTCATTATCGGGAATATCCATTTCCCGTTTAATTTCCTTAAGTTTCTTTTGTTTGTGTCCCATAGTCAATGGAATGGTCGCGACCCCCTCAAAATGAAGTGCATATAACAGATTCATTGCATAAATTCCGCCATCCACATAAACTTGTGACAATTCATTGATATTATATCCCCGGATATCGCCACATATAAGAATAGCATATTGCATATCCTGCCAAAAGCCCTTACAACCACCCTGCAACGAGAAAATTTTATTCCGGAGTTTTTCATTTGAATATACGTATATCCTCCAGCTTTGTCTATTACAGGCGGAAGGACTTTTTTCTGTCATGGCTAATGCTCTTTCTATGAAATCCAAAGAAATCTTGTCTGTTCCAAAATCCCGGACCGAAAAACGACTTTGGGAAAATATGTCGAATGAACTTTTCAACTGGGCAACCGTATTTTCTTTGTTCAACAAATATATGCCTCCTTTATCAATCATTTCCACTTTATTTTCTTTGCAGAAAATCATGAACCGATCTTTGACTGTAACCATATCTGCACCAAGACTTTCATTAAAAATGATGTACTTGTTTATGATAGAACATGCTTCTTCAACAAAGTCCTTATTTCCACCAAGTGAAAGATAACGTTGCAAGTCTTGTAAAAGAGATAAAACTTTAGGTTTGCCAAATCCGACCTTGATATTTCCAATGGACATTCCTTTTTCTATGGAATGAGTCCTGATAGCCAAGTCAGTTAAGAGTTTATCTTTGTCATTAATTCTGTTTCCGTTAGCTATGTATTTAGTCAATAAAACAACTTCCTGAAACTTTTCATGCAAAAGCCTAAAGAATAAAACCGTTCTGGAATTCTTCAGATAATTTTTTATGCTCATTGCTATATAGATTTGAAATATTTCACATACTTTTCACTAACTTTCGCCAAATTGAAATTTTCATCAGAAAATGTTTTCAGGCTTTTTCTCATACAAGCCCGTTCTTCTTCTGTCATATTTACGGCTTTAATAATCTTACTTTTCAAATCACTAACACTTCTATTTTTAAATAACAAACCATTTACCCCATCAATAACTCTCTCTTTGAATCCGTCTATATCACTGGCAATTACTGGCAAATTATAATAATAAGCGATCATGTGAGGTCCGCTTTGTGCTACATCTTGATACGGAAGAACAAGAAAATCATGCTTAGTGAACAATTCGGCAACTTCACAATCATCTATGCGCTTGAAGAAAACTGAAATGTTTTCATCTCCATTTATTTGTTCCAAATAGGGCTGTGGTACATTGCATTTTCCGGCAATAGTCAGATGTACTCTCTGCTTTATCTCAACAGGCAAATCCTTTACCGCTTGTATCAACAAATCCAAGCGCTTGTTTTGCACCACATTTCCAAAAAACAACAGATTAAGTTTTGAAGGGTCTATTTTATAATTATTCGTTGAAACCTCTCCATATCCTTTCAAAGTCATTGGGCAATAAAAATAAGATTTGCCGGGATAATGCTTTTTGAAGTATTCAGCGGTGAATTTGGAGAACATCTGGAAATGATTATTATGCTTAAAAACATATTTCACATAAAGTTTGAGTAACAAAGGCCATACAGGATAAGGAATAACATTATGGGCAGCATGAACTATCGGTTTATTCTTGACAATATTCAACAATATTGGATAATAAAAAGGTGCTCCGACAAAATCAGAATATAATATATTCGCAGAATCTTCCACCTGCTTGATGATACGATAATATTCTTCAATTACCCTTGGATCTTTGTTCCGATGTTTTAATTTTATGATTTGGCATCCGAGTCTACTATCTATCTGTATATTACTATTATGGCTCTTAATGACCGTCCATGAAATATCAATTTCATTCTTATAATGTTCTTTCAAGTACGGTACAAGCAGGAAATCAACGTCTATAAAGTAATCTCCTGTTATCCATGCAATCTTAAGTTTTTTCATGTCCGTGTAGATTTAATCCCAAATCATTTTTGATTTTTTCCTTTCAGTCAGGAAGTTCAGAATAGGAATTACCCAATGCCAAACAGAACTTTTGGGATAACATCTTCCATTGTATCTTCCAAATCCCATAAGCGTAGCTTTCAAATGTCCCCAAAAGCCTGGCCAATTCGACCATTCTCTTTGCTTCAACCTGAATCCATTTGATTTCAACTCCGCAAGGAACTCCTTACGAAGCGGATGTGTACAATACCACTCCCATGGCTTGGGTCTTGCTGCAAAATGTACAATTACACTTTTCGTTATCACATCTTTTGCGTTACCCAATTCAGACTGATAGCGTTTGTTATAAGGGTCATTCGTTTTATACCAAAATCTCACTTTGTAAAAAATGTTTTGCATATTCCATTTGCAAGACAAGACGAGTGTTTGCTTTCCACAGACGGCATTAAGCACGTCTTGGTCGTGATTACGGATATTCGCATATTTGTTCCGAATAAAATCCATGCACTTCTGATAGATACCATCCTCTTTCCACTTCTTCAGATTCATTAGAAGCACACCTGCATTAAAATATCCTTGGCTAATAGGTATATCAAGACGCTTAAATGCCCCATTGTTTACAGATAATGAATTCGGATGATATACGGCAGCAAGATAGTTCCCTCCTATATCCATATTCCACAATTCCTTGAGAGAGCCGCGAACCAATATGTCGCAATCCAAATAAATGGCTTTATCCAGTTCTGGAAGTAATTCTGTGGAAAAGAGCCTGAAATAAGTAGCTACACTGATGTGGGAAAGTCCTTCACCCTTAGGGAGTGGAAATCTCTTGATAAGCTCCTTATCTACGACTTTCACTGAAATCGTGTTTGAAGTTCCATCCACCAACTTTTGCAGGTTACATATACTATTGTCAGACAAGCCTTCCGTGAAAATATAGAAATTTACCCTATCATTATACCTAACCGTAGAACTGATGACGACAGAGCAGAAAGGTACAAATCTGTCATCACATGCTAATATTATGTTCATAATCTGCTTTATTATTGGATTTACAAACTATCATTTTCAAACATAACCCGACAAATGGAAAGTAGATCTGCCAAATCTGGTTGGGACGAGATGAAAGCAGAAAAACTAACAAGCATACCGTAAAACATAATCCCCATAACGCAGTTTCTGCAAACTCCTTATTGCGTATGTATCTGATAAAATAGCTAATAAGCATAATGAAAAAGAACAATGCCAATAACATATAACTGATTCCATAGTCAATTAAAGTGATGTATTGATATCCCTCAGCCCCAGCTATAGAAGAATCTTTAAGGAAGAAGAAACGTCCGTCTTCGTTGATTAACTGCATTGTATACCCCTGTCCATGCCCCCATATTGGGGCCTCTTCAAGGTAATTAAGCGTGGTCAGCCACTGCAATTCCCTCAATTCCGAAGAACTGCCATCCGTGTTTTGGCCTCCAGTCAGCACAAGGTCGGTAATTCCTGCGACGTATTTTCCTATATACTCATTATTAGACAATGCTTCACCAAATAAAATAAAGCCAATGTACACAACTGCCACGGCCAATACCAGTTTCGATTTCTTCTGGAAAAGATAGTAAATACACAATCCTATCGCCAATATAAATACTGGTGCCCTTGATGCAGTAAACACGATACAAAGCAACAGCCCTAAAATCAGCGGTATCCTTAGAGTGGTTTTCTTAATGTAATGATTGACAAGCAAAATACATAAGACCAAAGAGTTCCCATAACTATTTGGGGAAAAGGTAGGGCCTGTAGCCCTAAATCCACGTTCTGTTCCAACTCTATCTGAACCAAAGAACGAATCGCCCGTGGAACTAAATGCCGCAGCGATGAAATTGCTATTCATCATCCAACACATTCCTCCTGCCAGTATCAAAACAACCGCCAAGAAAAGTAGACATCGTTGAAGCCGATTACAAGAGAAGGCTGCCGGTGCGATAAGGAAACCACCCAACAAAACCAGATAAGTCTGTGAAAACTCATACAATTCAAAACGAATAGCTGAGCCTAAGGGCATCCATGAGGCCATGAAAGGATGCACAATGTGATAAACCAGCATTACTAATGTGAAGGCCCGTAAAGGGTAAATATTCCACAGTCCTTTTAGTTCTTTATCCTTGTAAGCACGAATAATGCAGATCAATGGGAGCAGGATTGGAGGCTGCGGTATGACGGGTAGCTTCATCAACGGAAATAAGAGAATGTTGCCACACACATACCAATAAAAAGCCTTCTCCTTATTTTTCTCGAAAATCAACTTGTATATAACAAGCAGAAAAAGCAGGTATTCGATTAATTGTATCACGGTGTTCATGACACTTAAATGCTATCTAAAAAACGGATTCCTATTTCTTTAAAAGCCGCAACTTTTGCATTCACCTCACACCAATCAATACCCGCATTTAAATCTTTACAGTTAAGCCTTGTTTCCAAACCACAAAAACTCAGCAAATCCGTAATTCGTGAACTTGTAGCATTCTTAATATATGAGAAGAATGGAATGTTGAATAAGATAGAGAAAGATGTGGCATGAAAAGAATTGGTCACAACATAGGACGCATTGGCAAACAATTCGATAAACTCACATGGCCCTGCGTCTGTTATCCTCATGTCAGCATACGATATATTAGCAAGTTCCTCAACTGCCACAATTTTCAGCCCATGATGCCGTGACAATTGCATGGCGCAGTCTTTTATATCTTGCATTAATGGTCCAAGATTATATACCAGAACAAATTTTTCGTTCCCTATTTTTGATGAAGCCAATCTTCCCCAATATTCTTTAGTTAGTAAAAAAACAGGATCAGGTACTTGTACACCTTTCTTTATACCCAACCCTTCCAATAATTTCAATCCACTTTTCTCCCTCACTGATATTTTGCTGAACGAAGAAAGCCACCCTTGCATATTCTCTCTATCCGTAGAAGAAAGGCTTGATACACCGAAACTTGCGGCATACGACATTTTACGCCCTTCGCCAAATTGCAAGAAAAAAGACGGATCCCTGCCATTATTAAAAAGGGGGTTCCAAATCTGATCGCTTCCAGCAATAAACACATCTGCACTTAGTTTTGCTCCCCGCAAATCTTCTATATTCCTATATCTTTCCGGTGTCAAACTCAGATATTGCATCTTAAAACGGTCAAAGGCTTTTTTTCTTCCGCTCTTTTCCCAAATGAATTTCATTTTCTGGGCACTCAGTTTAATGCGGTAAAGGGTCCTGATTCCTGGTATATACCGTATCTTATACAAACTTGACACTTCTGGTATGACATACTTATTCCATCTTACACGGTAATTCACATCCATATAATCCGGAAAATAGTCTATTATCTGGACCTCATGCCCAAGTCCGGTCAGATATTGCTGAAGCGCATAGGCTTGCAACGATGCGCCATAATTATACACATCGTGACAAGTGATGGTTTTTATCCTCATTATAATACAAAGAATTAATTTCTATAGTTTTCCAATAAATTCTTCATTTCTGAAACAACAATTTTACTATATGCAGTCGCTCCTATTTGGTTCATATGGACAGAATCATAAAAATAATCACGGTTTCTTACGAATAATGTGTCGCAATAATGATTGATAAATGGGATGCCTTCTTTATGAGACAACTCTTTGATATAATCAAATTGATAGTCCAAAGTTTTTCTAAATGATGGGGAAGCATAGAACACAAGCTGTATGTTTTTTTGCTTACACAACTGCACAAACCTTATAAGGTAATACCGCTTCATTTCATCAATCGCTGTTGGAAGCCCCTTTTCTTTCACCTCTGGCTCTTGTAACATTTTCTTGTTCATCGGTAAATAACCGCTTATCGTAGCATTTCTTTCAGTAAGATTCTCGGTTATGAGCTGAATGAGTTTAGAATTTATCTTGTACATATTGCTCATCATTTTCCATTGCTCTGAAGGTGAAATATTGATAAAAATGGAATCAACCTCCGGTTTTACCCCCCCCCAATTTAAGGAGTTTTAACGGACCAAGATATTTCGCGTTAGGCTCTCCGTCTACCAAATAATCAAAATTAGGCATAACATCGTAAATGATTGCTTGGGGAGTATAATGTTCCGTAAGTGTGACGAGCAAACCGTATGCCGTTATGATTCCGCATCCATCATAAGCACAATTGTAGCAAGATATACCTAAACTGTCTTCTAATATTCTGGGATCGTAATGGTGTACCCCTCTGGAAGAACCAAATATCAGCAAGTCCTCATTTGTCCGGCTGGCTATATATTTGTTCTTTTCCGTCGCTCCGCTTTTGGCATGGTCAAAAAGATAAGTCGCCACTAATCCTGCAGTCTTATCTACTGTAACGAACAATACAGCAAACAACAATAGTTTCAATAAGAACTTCTTCATGGCCATTTAAAAACTAACATAGATAAACTGGGTGGAGTCAAGTACACCATATAGAATAATAAATGCAAATAGAAACAAATAGGAACACCAACGAACCATAGTAAAACGGCTGTTCAATAAAGAATAATGCCCTTGGCAGAATTCCTCCATAACCTCACGTCCGACAACCATCATAAACATGACTATTACGACAGGAACAAAACTAATCGGTTGCCAAAGACCTGCTTCATTTGTGAAAATTTTCCCAATGATCATCATAGCGGAATCAATTGATTGAGACCTGAAAAAAATCCACGCAAGTGTGACGAGGCTAAAAGTCACGCCTATCCTTGTCACTTTTACCACTACATTTTGATTGCCCCAATGGCCGTATTTTCCCTTTGGGTCAAATCCGAAAAATTTCTCCAGAATCTGCAGTGCTCCATGAATAGCCCCCCATACAACAAATGTCCAGTTGGCTCCATGCCAGATTCCACTGACAAGGAAAGTGACCATGATATTCCAATATTGCCGGATTTTTGTACAACGACTTCCTCCCAATGGAATATAGATATAAGATGTCAGCCAACGGGTCAGCGAGATATGCCATCTCCGCCAAAAATCAGTAATACTTGTAGCCAAGTAAGGATGATTAAAGTTGTTGACCAAATCAAATCCGAGTATTTTTCCAATACCAATAGCCATTAACGAGTATCCGGCAAAATCACCGTAAATCTGAAACGAATAGAATATGCTTGCCACAAGACAGGTTATTCCACTATAATGCTCCACATTGCCATATACAGTATCCACATATAACCCAAGGCGATCGGCAAAGACCACTTTTAGGAACATCCCCCAAAGCAATATATGCAATCCTTCCCGAACTCTTTCATATTTGAATGCATTAGGAGCTTTGATTTGCGGTAGTAACTCGGATGCCTTGCTTATCGGACCACTCGCTGTCTGAGGAAAAAACGAACAGAACAGCAAATAATCAGAAAAACTCCTTTCTGCCCTTATCTTGCGAAAATACACATCAAGCATATAGCCTAATGCCTGAAATGTGAAAAACGAGATACCAACCGGCACTGCCCAATTGAGTCCTGGCATATTGAGTCTTATTCCAATAGCCTCCATTGCACTGAATATTGATTCGTTGATGAAGTTATAGTACTTGAACACAATCAAAGGAAGCGCAGCCAAAACCACGCCAGTCCAGACAATTATCCTACGCCTTTTTATATGAGCTGATGTAATGGGAGATTCCAAATATAATGCAACCACGTAAGTCACTACTGTAATTCCCAATAATATTAGTGCATAGGCCGGTTTGAAATTCATGTAGAGCAAATAGCTTGCAAGAATCAGAAACCATTTTTTTGCCGACGTATACTTAACCGGTATTATCCAATACACGGCGAATATGAACGGAAATACGATCCAAAAATTGAAACTGTTGAATAGCATGGCTATATTATTCTACAAATCCGTAAAATGCTGTTAATACGTCTCTTCCATTTTCTAATCATTCTCTCTCTATTAGGATACATCGCAGCTTTTGATAATGGTTTGTTAATATCATGCAGAACATCAGATACTTTACCACTATATTGGGGGGCAATTGGCATTGATTTCATTTGGCCTGCAGCGACAATATCAAAAGGATATTCTATAAAAGTACAACCACATTGTTTTAGGACATCATAACCTTTGATTGTGAAAGCAATAGCAGCACTCACACCTTCTTCGTTATCCTTATAGGTTTTTCCCCACATATCCCCAATACGAATATCTGCGGATGAGCAATCATATTTGAACTTGCATTTATTGTAACATGCTTTGCCTAAACAACTGTCACTAAGAAAAAGAAGATAAAACATATCACCTTGTGTCCACCTGGAATTTAGTGAACCTTTTCTCTCTTTCATTAATTCATCATAAGAGTCTTTGCCTTGCGCTTTTCTATTTACAAATTCTCCATCAATTGACATTGCCCATGAATCATGCCAACCAGTAAATTTGTTACGCCAAGAAACATAAGTCAACTTGCCAACTTTCTTTTCAGCCCAAGCTACATACTTCTTCCACATCAGCATGGATGGCACACCATGACAAAAGAAATCTAAAAGAATAAAATTGTCTTCACAATGAAATTTTTGAATATACCTCCTAAATGAGTCTATTTGACATGGAGTTCCCGTTACAAGCCATTTTTCTTTTCTATTGATTGCTCTGAAACCATCCACTGTATAACTTTGTATATATTTACTTCCAATGGAAGGAATGAGTTCTTCTACTGTTGTTGCAATAAAATGTTCAGCACGATTTAAATCAGAATCATAACGGACACCACACACTTTATAACCATGATTTACTAAAGTACGTCCTATTTCAAATCCGACCCCGCCAGAAGAACATTTTCTCCGCACTTTTTTATCATTACTCCATGCCGCATAGCTACTTATACAAATATCCTTCAACGATAAGTCCTCATGATTATAAGAACATACATTCATACACAACCCACAATTGGTGCATTTGCTTTCATCCGTAATACGTGGTTCATAAAATCCATCAGCATTAAGGATAATATCAATTATATGCCTGGCACATACTATGGCACATACACCACAGCCATAACAATTATGTGTATTTGAAATATTCATAAATTTACAAAACAGAATTATTCAAGAAATCTCGCGATGATTCAGATTCCACTCTTACAATGGCATTCTGCTTCTCTATATCAACGCCTTCTTTTAACAAGCCACCCACTTTAGAAAAATCATCATTTCTGATAATTCGATCTAAATGTCCCAATGGAGACAACAAGGTTTCCAGTCTTGAAGCTCGTCTATTACCTTTTGCCACATAAGAAAAAAAGTTTTTCACGCCTAAAAGAACTGAGAATACAGTACCATGAAAAGAATCAGTAAACACACAATCGGAACATTTAATCAGTCCAAGGAATTCTTTAGGTCCGGCATCGTCAATCAGTGTATATCTCTTATCTCTAGGAATGCCACGCTGGCCTATAACAACAAGTTTCTTACCCCAATCACTAGATACGCGTAAAGCTTCATTTAACAAATTAGGTTGAAACCCTAGCATAAAGCACAAAATGTATCCTCTTTCTTGAGGGTCGTGAGCTAATAAATTCCACTCATTCGCGTCAAGTAAGAATGTCGGATCTGCTACAATTTCTATTTTCTGTTTCAAATGAGACTGCAATATCTTAGCCGCATCCGGTTCTCTTACTGATATGGCATCATAAGAAGAAAGCCAACGTGTAAAATCTTCAATTTGTCGAGCCTCTAACGAAGATATGCCAATGCTTGAAGCATAAGATATTTTCTTTGCATTACTACTCTGAACGAACGTCAGAAAATATGGCTCAATTGGAAATGGTTGCTCAGGATTCCATAATTGATCACTTCCTGAAATATAGACATCATACAATGGAGGATTATCATATAAACTGTCTATGCTGTAATAAGGAGTGGAAAGTTTTATCTCCTTATTGAAATCGTCAAATTTTGCAATCCTCTTCGGATTAGTGGATTCTTTTGAAACACTTTGTGGTTTCAGAAATCTCCGGGCAATTCCTTTTGTTTTTTCCCAAACAGATTCTTTATGGATGTAGTATGGTTTAAAATCAGGGCTTTCTACATATCCTGCGTGTATGGGACGCTTCAAATCTATCAACTCACATTCTAATCCTTTATTTACAATGTATTTATACAAAGCGTATGATTGTAAGCACGCTCCATAATTAGGAGAGTTATGTATGGTGATTATTCCAACTTTATTCATTTTTTATACCAATTAATGTATTTGTTTCAATTATCAAGATAATCCTATCTGATAGGCATAAACAAATGAATCTCATTATCTCCCACAAAAATTTTCCCATCAGTTGTAACGTATACAGGATTTGTAGAAGCATCTTCATTGGTTCCAAATGTACCCTCATAATAAATAGAAGATGCATCATTCGCGTTGAACACAGATATGCCTTTATTGGAATTATTCAAGATAAGTCGTCCACCTAGTTTTGCAATCCTTGTCGGTCTCTTATCGCCGTCTGTTGATATTGAGTATCTATCGGATGGCGGTATCTCCGTAAGTTTCATTGTTATATTAGAAAAATTTGTAATGTCATAAGTCAACAAACCTATATGCCAATATGCCGTATTCATATACGGAGTATTGTTTGCCCATGTACTATATACATAAGGATAATCCACTTTTACATCAAAACTATAACCAGTGCCTTGCAACGGTGTCCCATCCTCTGCTGTCAGTCCCTCAAATGTTTTCTTGGCAACACATGTGGGATTGGACATTTCAGTTATATCCCAAATAGAGAGGCCACGAGTGTAATTTGATACAGCCATATAATCTCGACCAGCAATCGTAAAGAAGTCAGCTCCTTGATATTCTGTATAATCATAATCTCTGTGACTAAATTTCAGGATGGGCTTAACAGGATTGCTAATATCATAGATGTTGAATCCCCTGAGACAATTTAAAATCAAATGGTTATTATAAATATATATATCAGTCCCTTTCAAATCGAGGTTGTATTCTGTGAGGACTTCCAAATTGGATTTATTTACAACGACGAGTTTTCCATTAATGTATGATACTTGATCTATATCTGTCGGATGATAATAATAATCATCCACTAAGATTTCTACACCGCTTGAGAGTGTTCTCATTCCAAGTAATAATGAAGAATATTCATTCGATTGGGGAAGATCGGCTTCCAAAAAATTGTTCCATTCCCCACATTCCGGTCCACGCCAATACAAAGAAGATGCTGTAGAATTAATCACTATTTTCAAATTATACCATTCTTTTATTCCAAAAACAAGATTGCTACTTGCGATAATATGTCTATCTGCCTCATTTCCTTCAGCGACTCCAATTGTAAATCCTGAACCTTTAGGAAGTACTGCGATGGAAAACTCTTCTCTCTTAGCTGTTTGTAGCAACGGCAAGTATATCTCAGAATTTCCAATATTCTGTACATTTATCCACAAAGACATTTCTGCATTACTAGATGAATTGTCTAATGCCTTTGAAAGTATTGCAAAATCATCACCTTGCACATCATTTCCTGAGACCAGACTTGCACTAAACACGCCCGTGTTTGGACATGGAGAACCTGTCTCAGAGATAGAAATATCCCCGTTCGCTACATACTTATCAAACTCTCCTAACTTAATATCTATGGACAAATCCCTTATAATATTGCAACTCTCAGTTAGAACAGACCAATCAACCTTACAAAAATCACCATTCAATGTTGTATATTCTTCTGTAAGTGCAGCAAGGGCTTCCTCTTCGGTGGAATAACTTGCCCCAACAAAACTTAAATTCGTACCAGCACCATCGCTGAATGAAATGCTATTGCGATAAACTCCACCCGTATAATACGCCTTGTATAAATATACCCGATTAAATATAGACGGATTTTTTGAAATAATACGAAGTTCCTGAAAGAACATATTACACAAGGTATTATTGGTGATACCTATGTCATTAATAATTTCATCTTTGTCAAACACCACAGCCCGAAATATGTTCTTACCTTCCGGAACTATCGACCAATCCACTTGACAATAATCATCTGCATTTGACGTGTATAATGATTGAAGAGAAGATAACGCTTCCTCTCTTGTTGAATATGTATATGAACAAAGCGATAATGAAGAACCACTACCATTACTTAAAAGAATGCTATTTTTGTATCCTTCATCAACTTTTGCAGCCTTGTAGATATATACTATATTAAAAAGTGACGGATCTTTAGAATGAAGATATAACCTTTTAAAAAATTTATTAAGCATCTCATTATTACATATGTCTGCATTTGTATTGGTTGTGGTAAATTTTGAAATATTACTCTCAAAATTCAATCTTATATCAGGTTTTTTCGTTTCGTCCAATCCACCAGTATTTTGGCGCATTGACACATACAAATAATCCCCATTAATGCAGATACCTCTCCCTCTTTCCCCTGTATTGGTTATGTCATTAGAAGCCAACAGATATGGAACAGAACCATTGTTGTAATCAACTTTCAATATTCCGTTATTGCCGACAGCATACAATATATTGTCCTCGTATGCAAAGTCTTCCAAATAATTTAATAGAGGAGGAGTAAATGTAGATATTTTCTCTAGGACAAGTTCCTCATCATCTGGCAATCCAGAGCCACTTCCTGTGAATCCACCATCACCTGATTTAGAAATTGTATAATGATAAGTATAACCAGCCCTCATGTTTTTACCATTAACGGAAGCTGAATACCAATTCTGGTCAATGTCAACTAATCGAATTGTCAATCTCGCACCAGACAAATCCTGCGGAGCCATCATCATATACACCGTCATTATTGAGTCTTGCACAAACTTAAGTCCTTTTGTGCCATTCAGGATAACTGATAATATAGAGTCTTTTCGCCCATCTTCATTTTGTATGATTTTGGGGTCAGACTCCGTCAGGTTCACTATACCTTTTTTAATTAAGGATATATCATCAGATTTAACTTCCAAACGGATCTTATTATAAACAGCTGTTTTAGGAATTACAATTTTATACTCAACAACACATCCCAAATGATTAAACGTAAACCCTACATGACCATTTTCATCAGAAACACCACTCGCACACATATAGTCGAAATCTCCGAGGTCTCTGAAATCACCATTTGAATATTGTTTCTGGTAATTATAATTTACAGGAATGGCACTCTTATCCAAAGACTGCCCAGATCCATAAGGGTAAAAAGCATAATATGTACTTGTTGGTGATAAAGAAAATCCTGACCCATAAAAGTTGGCAGTAGACTTGTCTTCAGATATTGAAGCCTCATCAATAAAAAAGTTTGTCATACCATTTGATGCTGAATAAACGGCTACAATATCATTATTTTCCCACTCAAAAGATGTTCCATGTTCTCCTGGTATTAATAACGAACGTGTTCCATTGCTTTCGTTCTTGAAATCCTCAACATCTATTGTTATTCCACAAATTGATTCATTTTGCTTAAACAATTCTTCATCTACACATGAAACAGACAAAAAACAAGAAGCCAAGAAAAATAGAGACCAAATATATCTTTTCATCAAATAAATTATTTTCTCTCTCATTTGTTTATTCCAATTAAATCATTACTTTATATGTAGTATCTTTTTTTTGACGAATTTATGAATCAAACCTCTTTCATGACTGTTAATCCCAACACTATATATTGACACTAAACTTGCTATAATACTCAGGCAACATACAATAACGGTATTCAAAAAGGACTGCGTCAACATTATATGAACCACCAATGGGACGATTAAAGATAGAACACAAATTAATATGCATCTTCCTATAACCTCTGTAACATATCGCCTAACTGGGAAGTTCACTAATCGCCATACTATCCATAGCCGTAAAAACAAACAAGTTATAGATATGCACAATGAAACATAGAACACAGTCAAGGGTGTTCCTCCAAATTTTAATAATAAATATGAAACAGGAATATTGAATATTATTACTGTTCCTACGGAGGATTGGTACAATTTAATTTTTCCTGTTGCATGTGCAGTAGTCATCAATGGACTAGCCATAGAATCAATTGCAGAAATTGCTATAATTATTCTTGTAAAAGGTACTACATACTCAGGCAATTGTCCCAGCCACAAATTTACAATATATGGAGTTTCCAATATAATTGGTAAAGAGATTAACATTATGAGATAAAACGAAAATTTCGAGCTTCTAAAAACAAGTCCTATCATTTCGTCAATTTCACCTTTTGCATAATATTTTGTAATCTGAGGCCTAACAGCCGTATAAAAATTTGTAAAGAATTGCGTGATAGCCGAATTAATTTGGTATGCAATACCGCGGGCAGCATTTACAGCTGGACTAAAAAACATATTTAATAAAATGTTTAACCCCTGTCCTTTAACAAGCCCTGCAGCTGAACCATAAAGATTCCAACCGGAATATGATATCAATTCAATGAATAAGGGACATTCCCAATAGAAACGGTAATGAGTTTCAGAAAAGTGTTTCCAGCAATAGATAATATAGGTTGAAGTGACAATCACTTGGCTGGTTAAAATTAACAGCCCGTATGTTACAAGCCGATCTGCAGGAATGACAAGCAGAAGATAGACAACGCCAAGTTTTAACAAAACTTCCAATATGCTGACGTACGCATAAACATTCATCCGTTCGTGGGCTATAATTGTCGCATTGAACGGGTTGACCACAAGTGACAGTACACAGGCAAGAATAGAGTATTGATAGACCCAATCAGCAGCAGCCATTCTGTCAGCAGGTATAACCATTTTGTTATGCAAGAACCACAAACCGATAGTTTCAGCTAGAAGAACTACAATTATTGAAAGTAGGAAAAATATGGTCAGACAGACACTGAACACTTGCTTTAAGCGAAGCAAATCGCCACGTCCAAGTTCAAATGTTAAGTACCTTTGCGTAGACACAGACATAGCTCCATTTAGGACACCCATCATGGCAACTACGCCTCCGACCACATTATATATGCCAAAATCAACCACACCAAGGGTGTTCAGCACTACCCGGCTCGTGAACAATGTCACCGCCATGATAAAGAACATCCTGATGTATAATAGTATAGTATTCTTTGCTATGCGCTTGTTGTTAGCTGAACTATTGGTCATTTATTATTATTATGAAATGACGGACTCTACAACGACTTTTGCTTGTAAGTGTTGCAAAACAGTAGAAACGAAAAATCCGCCATCATTGTTTTACCTGTTATTTGATTAAAAAATATATTTAGTCCGTATATGTCTCATGACGCTTAGACAACCTTAGCCAATTAAGAAAGTCAGATATGGCATTGGCGTATGAGGCACTTATCCTGAAAACTGCGCGGCAATGGTATGGAAATGGTGATGATATGGAACCGTTGCCACTTTTTATAGATTATAATTAAGGTGCAGAAACAGCAACAGGCTTTATTTATCTTGAATTACAGTATTTATCTCATTCTATCGCTTTGCGTATTTTCTTCCAAGAATGATTAGCTACGGGCAGGTTGAGCGGATAGTCAACACTTATCATTTTGCCAATCCTTTTCAGGTTGCGGTTGATGCTGCCGCAAGGTATGAGTCATACTGTTTCCAGAGTTCCTGAGGGGTTTCCGCAGAAATGACAGAAATAAGGTGGGATTGTCTGGGTGTGTGTCTATTCGTAATTTTCTGGAGCAACGTTTCCCACCGGATAGAAATTTTCTTGCCAGTGAGTCGCTGGTTGTAAGTGAGCCTGCTGTCCCGGATAGTGTCTTTTGTCAATCGAAATATGTCGCGTGCGAATATCGCCCCTCATTCTGCAGCTTTTCAATGTGTGAGTTTGCATAAGCTACGAAGCCGGTCTTGCCTTCACATTTTGCTTGTCCGATGAGTGTTGTATATGTGATAGTATCTACATTGTATGATTCACTTGTTTTGAGTGTTTGCTGTGTTAAGCAGGTGGAAAACTCCGATGTCACGGTATGGTTTCTTGTCCAAATCTATTTGTGCAACCAAACTGTCTGCAAATACCGGCGCCACAATGCAAGGTGGTTTGTGGTATTGATTTCCGTGCATATGCTTATGCAGGTGTGTATCAACGTGTCCGTTGCGGTTGCCCTTTCTTTTGGCTTTGACTTGATGGCAAAGACGTTCAGGCAGTTGTCGCCAATCTTAAACCCGGAAATTGCCTTAAGCGGAGAACTCTCGTCGGTGAGGGTTTTATATAGAGTAGGTGAGAAATTTCGAAAAGACTCAATGAGTTTTTCTTTCTCATCTTGTTTTAATTTACCATTTATTGTGGAGCTCCCGCATGCGCCTTGAATAGCACATGCAACACGCTTGACAGTTCCTTTTACCAATTGTTCGTTGGCCTTGCCCGATGTCAGAAAGTATTCTCCCAAGAAATTATCCCAGTTGGCAAATAGGGTGTATTCCTCGCTGTCATGATTCTCAACGATGCCGATGTGGGCATAATATGTTTCCGCAACTTTGGCAGACTTTTTCTTGCTTGGGTAATATATTTCTTCGGAAATATCCACTCTCCGTATTATTTCCGTAAACTCATCATGCTTAAATGTAATTTCACCTTTGCCTTCCATGCCAATGCCTGACGTCGGTGTAAGGAATGGCCTAATTATAAGTTTACAATAAGCTTTGCGCACATAGCCATTGTTGTCATGTTCATATCTGGCTAAGTTCAACAGCAGTCCGGCTTCTTCGTTTGTCATTTCTGCCAGCCTGTGGCTCAAGGCCTTGTGGTTTTGTTTGTGTAAATCCAGGCATAATGAGGTTAACGACAAGTTGGCCGCAAGGCGTTCTATGATGTAATGTAACATAGAGAGTGTACGTTTTCCATATCCACAGGCTTGAAGAACGCCAACCAGCAGGTCGGCCGCACGGTCTTTCTCTGTGCCCATGGATAAGCGGTCACCCTCTGCATTGTGCAGGCGAACAACGTGCAGGTCGTATATGTTGGGATAGTAAACGGTCAGGTGACTGCCCGGCATAACGCCTTGCACCTCGAAGACAAGTCCGCGTTTGCGGCGGAAGCGACAAACGTAACCCTCGCATCCAGCCAGTGGACCGTCGAGCACGCGCACTATTTCGTTCGGTATGTTATGCTCGTTGGGATTTTTTGCGTAGTCTGCATAAGGTCGTTCCAGCACAACCACCTTGTCTGCATAGTTTTCATTGAAGTCCATAAACGCTTTCATCTGTACTTCGGGTATAGTGCAAAGGGTGGCCTTGTCTTCTTTCGCTTGTTTACGGTTGTAACGTATGGATGCGTTAGGATATTTATCTCTGATAAAGTCAGCAAGTGCTTTTTGAGTAGCGAGCACGAATACATAACCGTCAAACAGAGGCATCCTGCGTTCGTTGCCTCCGTGGTAAACATTTACCGTTGTGTGGGTGGGGCAATACGCTTCCAAAATGTTTTTGGTTTCAGACTTACAGCATTCAATAATAGAACACAGTTCCTTTTCGTGTCCAGGTTTGGTTCTGACAATATACCAATTGTAGTCTATGTGATTCAGCTTGTCTGTAAGCGGCATTGTTCGCGAAAAGATGTTCTCTATGTTACCCTCACGACAGTCGCATGAGGGTTATGAAGTACCTTTTTTCAGGTTTAACGATAGCATTCCGGACGATACTCAGCAGCAATGTTCTACCGTTGTTATGTGGTCAGATGGATAAAGTGGCGAACACTTTAATCTTTTACTCTCCATACCACGATATGTTTGATAATCATTTGTTTACGTATAAATACGAGTGCCACCTTTAAAGCGTTTTACAATATGAAGCGGCAAGCCACTGTAAAGTGCTATATATCAGTATATAATACGAGCGCCAAGTTCGATTTTGTAAAACAAACAGGTCGTGTATTAAAATATTCATCAAACTTTTTCATGGAAAAGAGCCGCGGTTAGATTGTTTTTATTAATTTTGCAAGCAAATTGCCGCTTCATATTGTACAACTGCCTCAGAAGATGCTTTCCATTTATCTCAGCGCCTTAGTCTGCCAATAGTTTGTTTATCATCATCTTATTTGCTTTTGTTACCGACGCATTATCTATCGTAGAAAGATATATTTGGGTAGTCCGAAGGCTGTCGTGCCCCAAGCCTGTGCTTATTATAGACAGGTCTACTCCCAAATCACGCATGGTGCTTGCCCACGTATGTCGTGCTACATAAGTTGTCAGTGGAATGTTCAAGCCGGCCATGCAGCCAAGTTTCTTTAAGTTTCTGTTCACGTTGTGTTCCATCTTCTCATACTGTTGCCGTTCTGTCCCGTCCGGTTTAGTGATGATAGGTAGTAAGTAGGGGCTTTCTTTAGTTAGATGCGTGTATAGATTTACTATTTCCTGCATTTGCGGTTCCCAGCCTATGGCCAGGTTTTGTCTGGTTTTCTTGCGTTTATACATCAGCAGCCCGTTCCTTACATCAGTCTTTTTAAGGTATGCCAAGTCTACAAAGGCCATGCCCTGCAGGTAAATGCTCAGTATGAACATGTCTCTGGCGAATGCTATCGGCGAGCCGTCATCCAGTTTTATTTGTCTTATTTTTCTTACCGACTCGATAGTAATGGCTCGTTTTGCCGTTTTGGCAAACCCGGTGAACACATGCCTGAATATGTCTTTGTCCATGGTTAGTCCTGTTTCAACGGCTTTTCTGTAGAGTGTGCGTAGGGTTCGCAAGTAGCATGACGACGAGTTGCGGTTTAGCCCTCGGCTTTTCAGCCAAGCTTCATATTGAGCAATGTGCCTTGGTTCGAGGGCGTCGGCGGTAATGTCTTCCCCATTGCGAAATTTGGCAAAGCTGCTCAGGGCGTCACGATATGTTTTGGCCGTTCCCATACGTCCGGTGCTTATTTTCATTTCAACCATATCCCTTATGAAGCGGAACCACGTTTGGTATGGCGGCAATCGTCTGTATGCCTCGATGATGTCGTCTGCGCTGTACTCAACACACGACGTTTCTTTTTCTGCAATAATGGATTTCAGCACTTTGTAACTCCAGTTTACTTTTGATGCAATCAATTGCAATTGCGCTTGCCGCTCTGGCGTGCCTGATATTTTAACGGCAGACGAATAATCGTTCCATTCATTTGGCTTGATATGAAACTCGGTATATATTGTTCTCGTTGCCCTGCGGTGGGTTAAGATGAAGAACAGCGTTCCTTCCTTACCGTTGGCTGTGGAAGGCCGGAATTTTAATCTTAATGACGTCATGATGGTTTTGATTTTGAATAATTAAACTTGTTGTCCTTATACATATGAATATAAGCGATAGGATAGATCAATGTGGATTGGCGGGATGTTTTTTCAATTTTGGGCAATCTTCGAACAGGCCGTTAAACTTTTTTGAGCGATGCCTGCCGGTTGCCGTGCATACGTTTGTCGGTAGCGTTGATGCATATCTGCAAACAGCCCATGCCATATTTTGCAGTCGGCATGCGCGCATCGCCGTCGGCATTTTTGGTGTTTTGGACACCTGCAAGGGGCTTCCCCCTTAACCAATTGCCATTCAGAGAGTTGCAAGATGTGCCGTTTGTCTGGATGAAACAGGCCATATCGCGAAGCAAAACATGCCGTTTGGTGTCGCGATATGGCGCATACGGGAAATAAAGAAAACAAAGGATGTCTTCAGCCTCATATTTGCAGGTAGGTGAATATTACGGATATTAATATAACATTTATTTGCAAAAAAAATACCAAACAATGCATTAAATGCATTAACTTTGTATTTTGCAAAATGGACGTATCATGGATATTTGTCGTCAAATCAATGACATGTAGCTACAGTCGGCATAGGTATGTTCCAGAATGTGTGGCGGCGAATGTTGGAAATAGTGGCCGGTAAGTGCATATCCAGGCATAGGCTATTGTATTGTTGCCACATGTTTTTCTGGCTTTCCGCATACGGAGTAACCGGCATCGGCAGTGTAGACGTCAATCAAGGTAACGTCTGTAAGTGCCATCCAGACGGTGTATATGGCTTTCAGTCAATGACAGCATGAATGATTATATGTCGTTTGGTATTGCCAACCTAAAACAGCCAAAATCCATTGACGTAAATGTGTCATTTTAGAGTTAATGGTTTATGATGAGAATGAACGCATAATTGTAAGTGGTGGTGCACAGCCACATCATTGAGGCAAGGCGGCACAAAGCACTGGCTGGCCGTCATTTGTGGTCTTGGGGCACATGGCAAGGCCGGATGATATGGCCCGATTGTGGGTTTTAGACAGTGTTTGTAAAAACATATATGCTATAAATTAAACAACGATATGCCTTTGAAATTAACTAAAGAACAGATAGTTCAGCTCGCACCAGACGAGGCTTCCGTTAAGGCTGCCAAGGGTTTGGCAACCACTTCCAAGTGGGGTGTCAGGCAATTCAGCGACCGATGCATTTGGGGGCATTGCCAAGGCAGCGGCAAAAATCCATACCAGACTGCGGTTGACATTACCGATATAGCTTTCAAATGTTCGTGTCCGAGCCGAAAGTTTCCCTGCAAACATGCCCTCGGGCTGCTTTTCCTTTACGAAAGCCATGCCGACGGATTTGAGCAGGCCGACGAGCCCGACTGGGTGAAGGCATGGCTGGACAAGCGTGCTGTAAGGGCCGAGAAAAAAGAAAAGCCAGGCACTCAGGCAGCCCCGGTGGACGAGGAAGTCAAGGCCAAGCGTCTGGCCAAGCGCCACCAGAATGTGATGGAAGGCATAGCCGACTTGGAAGTGTGGATGAAAGACCTGCTGCGCAACGGTCTTGTCAATGTTCCCGAACGTGCATATTCTGTTTTTGAGGCCATGGCCAAGCGCATGGTCGACGCCCAGGCACCTGGCCTTGCCGCACGGCTCAGGGCGATGGCCGACATTGATTATGGTGCCGAGAGTTGGAAACATGAGCTTACCGACAAGCTAAGCAAGCTGTTCATGGTGATAAGCGCCTATCGTAATGTAGACCGGCTGCCGGCCGACTGGCAGGATGAGATTCGCACACAAGTCGGCTTTTCGCAATCGCGTGACATGGTGTTGGGCGGTGAGCCCTTGGTTGACCGTTGGCTTGTGCTTGGCAAGCGTTCGCAGACAGCAAACGGACTTACCACCGACTCATACTGGTTTTATGGGGAGCACAGCGGCCGTTGTGCCCTCTGTCTCAGTTTCTCCGTACCGGGCAGCATAGCCGATGCAGGCTGGGTTCCGGGTTGTGTCTATGACGGCAGCATGTGTTACTATCCAGGGGCGGGTACCAACCGTCGTGCGTTGCCAAAAGAACTAATCTTGGTCGATGGCAGGGTCGTGCCCGCTTTCTGTGCCGACTTGTCGCAGGCTGCACTGCGTTACAGACAGCATGCCACAGAGAATCCTTTGGCCGAAGACATACCTTTGCTGGTTTCCGATGTTTTGCTGGCCGGCAGTGGCGGGGCGTGTTGCCTGGTAGACATGGCCGGCAATGCTGTGCCATTGGTTGTTTCCGACGAAATGCGCATAGATGTGCTTGCCATTAGCGGTGGAAAACCATTTTCTGCCTTTGTGATTGCAAATGATGGCAGGTGGCGACTGGTGGCTATGTGGTATAATAACGAATATCATACTTGGAGAGATGAACATAACTGACAATATAATACAGGCGGCGTTGCTTGGTACAGCAAACAGAGACATTGACTTCGACGGTCTGCCTGAGGCGCTGGACGGAGTGATGCATGCAATACAACGTGCGGCACACGACCGTGAGGAAGCTTTCTATCAGGCTGCAGCCGTGGCCTTTGCCTACAGGCGGGCAGGGTGGGAGCCTCAACCGTCCGCCGTGGTGGCGACGGCAGGCGAAGCCCCCGGCGAGGATTTGCCATATCTTGGCGATGGGCAGAACGCCATGCTCTCTCGGCTCTTGCAAATGCGTTTCCTGTTGCCTTATGCTTACCGTAAGGCTGCCGCTATGCATCGAATAATATCCCCGGAAGTATTGCCGCCATTGTTGCGGCGCGCCTACGACCGCAACAATTCCACCGGCAGTGAAGAGCGGGAACAGCTTGCTGTGCTCGGTGGCAACCGCGCCCGTTGGCTGCTTGGGCTAATGGGATGTTACGATACGAGTGCCGACGGGGCTGAGGCTTGGTCGACGGCATCACACGGCGAAAGGAAATCAATATTGAGGTCGTGCAGACGCGACAATCCCGTCGCTGCATTGGAGATGCTCAAGGGCGACTGGAAGAATGAGTCGGCCGCACACCGCAACGAGTTGCTTGCCTGTTTGCAGGTCAACCTCGGCAAGGCCGACGAACAGTTTCTGATTGACGTCTCACAGACAGACCGCAGTTCGGCGGTAAAGGAAACGGCGCGCAATCTCATGTTCCGAATGCCCGATTCCCAGCTTGTCATGCGCTGCCGGGCCATACTCAGCGGGAAAATAAAATATGGCAGGCTCTTGGGGTGGTCGTACGGCAAAGTTGAGTTCACTCCCGAGATGAAACAGATGGGCTTTGAGGAACTTAGTCCCGACAAGCGGGAGAACGACAACGAGTATGTGTTGCGACAATTGGCACAACGCATGCCATTGGCGTTTTGGTGCGAACTGCTTGATTGCAACGAGGAGCGTGCCGCAATCTTGCTGGCTCGCAAACGTCCGTTTGGCAAGTTCTTCGAGCTTAGTGTGCCAATCTGTAACTATTCAGACAGGCAATGGGCTTATTACACCCTAAAGGAGTCGGCATCATATCAGTCGGTGACCGATATGGTGGGGTTGCTCACAGCCGCCCAGCGCGAAGAAATAAAATGGATTGACAAGCAGACTGGCTTTGACACAGTGCCTCGGTCGTGGTTTGACGCCAATTACGAGGCGTGGGGGCCACGGTTTTCGCGCGCTGTGTTGTCATGGCTGCTCCACAACAGATGGCTGAGCTTCGCTTCAGACACAGCCGAGCTCTTGGCCCTGTATATTGACCCGCAGCTTCGCCCAGATATATTTAGCCTGGCTCCCAAGACGCCTCAGGGCGTATTGCCGTCTGTCAGCGAATTCTGCATGAAGCTGGAGGAATGCATGGACTTGAAAGAAGAGATAGACAAAATATTCAAAGATAATGCAAACGAGAGGAACGCAAGCAGGCTTGCACATTCCTGAGTGCAGCTTATCTTATGCAAAGACAATAATTAAACTGAATGATATGAGCACATTATTAAGGCAACATGCCGAGCAGCAGTTTGCTGAGGAACTGCATGAATTGAAAAAGAACGAGGCCTACCCGGTGCCCGAAAACTGGGAAATGTCACCCCAGTCTGTGGTCACTTATTTGATGGGCGGCACATTGAAGGATGGCTTTGTTGTCACTCCGAAATACATTGGCAATCGACGTTTGATGGAAATAGCTGTCGCAACGCTTGTGACAGACCGGGCTTTGCTTCTCTATGGCTTGCCTGGCACGGCAAAGAGTTGGGTGAGCGAGCATATTGCTGCCGCCATATCCGGCAACTCTACCCTGATTGTTCAGGGCACGGCCGGTACGGGCGAGGAGGCCATACGCTATGGCTGGAACTATGCCCGGCTGTTGGCAGAGGGGCCCACAGAGGGGGCTCTCGTCCAGACTCCAGTGATGAAAGCCATGCAGGAGGGCAAGATTGGGCGCATCGAAGAGTTGACGCGAATCGGCTCCGACGTACAGGACACGCTCATTACAATACTTTCAGAGAAAACATTGCCCATACCTGAGCTTAACCGTGAGGTTCAGGCTGTGAAGGGGTTCAACATCATTGCCACGGCCAACAACCGCGACAAAGGCGTCAATGACTTGTCGAGTGCCCTCAAGCGACGCTTCAACACTGTTATTTTGCCATTGCCCGACACTATCGACGAAGAGGTTGACATAGTGAGGCGCAGGGTTGAAAGCTTTGAAAAGGTGATGGAACTGCCGGCAGAGAAGCCTGCGTTGGACGAGATTAGGCGTGTGGTCACCATTTTCAGGGAGTTGCGCCAGGGAGCCACTGCAGACGGCAAGACAAAGCTGAAGTCTCCGAGCGGTACGCTGAGCACGGCCGAAGCCATTTCCGTGGTTAACAACGGCTTGGCCATGGCAGGCTATTTCGGCGACGGACAGATACATGCCTCCGACCTCGTTTCGGGCATACTTGGAGCCGTGGTGAAAGATCCTGTACAAGACAAGGTGGTTTGGCAGGAGTATATGGAGACCGTTGTCAAAAACCGTGACGGCTGGAAAGATATCTACCGCGCGTCAAGAGAGATGATGTAAGTGGTCTTGCTTGTTTAAAAAATAGTTGATAATGATATGGCAGACGTTCATCTATTGGGAATAAGGCATCACGGGCCGGGGTCGTGCCGTAACGTAGTTGGGGCACTGGAGCAATTGCGCCCCGACTTGATTCTGCTCGAAGGACCGGCCGAGGCTGACGCCATGATGCCATTTGTAGGCGATGTCGGAATGCAACCGCCGGTGGCGCTGTTGGGCTATCAGCCTGATGCACCACAGCGTGCGGTATTCTATCCGTTTGCAGAATTTTCGCCGGAATGGCAAACGATGCGTTATGCGCTGCGCGAGAATGTTGAGTTGCGCTTTTTCGACTTGCCGTTGTCTTATTCGTTGGCAATGTCTGACGATGGCGCACAGCAGGCGGAAAAGCCGTCCGACCCATTCGACCTGCTTGCTGTGGCAGCCGGTTTTTCCGATGGAGAGTCATGGTGGGACATGACAATCGAGCAGCGGCGCGATAACACTGGTGTGTTCGATGCTGTCAGAGAGGCCGTTACAGCCCTGCGTGGTGCGGCCGACAGTGACAACGCTTCACATCGTGACCTTATCCGTGAGACATGGATGAGGCGTATGCTTCGCGCCGCACAGAAAGATGGCTTTGGCTGTATTGCCGTTGTGTGCGGAGCGTGGCATTTGCCGGCATTGGCATGTCAGGCTAAGGTTAAGGATGACAATCAGTTGCTTAAAGGTCTTTCAAAGGTTAAGGTTGAATGTACTTGGATTCCATGGACATACGACAGGCTCATGTTGCGAAGCGGATACGGTGCCGGCATCTCGTCGCCGGGATGGTATGATTACTTATGGAAGCATCCTGATGACTACGGCACGTTATGGGTAAGCCGTGTGGCCGGCCTGCTTCGCGAGAAGAACATGGACATTTCCGTTGCCCATGTCATTGAGGCCGTGCGTCTGGCCCAGGCTTCGGCGGCGTTGCGGGGGCTGTCCTCACCGAGCCTCGCCGAATACAACGAGGCTGTTGTGGCTGTAATGAGCTTTGGCGATGACATTCTGCTGAGGCTCATCGGCGAGTCTATGGTTGTAGGCGACCGTTTGGGCCATGTGCCCGACGCTGTGCCAAAGGTGCCGTTGCTTATTGATGTCGAGCGCCAGCAAAAGCGTCTGCGCGTGCCGTTCACTGCCGAGATAAAGGAACTTACGCTCGACCTTCGCAAGCCAAACGACTTGGAGCGCAGCCTGTTTTTCCATCGGCTTTCATTGCTCGGAATAGATTGGGCAACACTGGGTGTGGCAGAAGGAAAGGGAACATTCAAGGAGCGATGGACGCTATACCATAAGCCGGAGCATATTGTCTGCATAATTGAAAGGGCAATATGGGGCAACACTCTGCATGAGGCCGTGCAGAAATATCTGTTGCACCGTATGGAAGACATACGTTATATGCCTGAATTGACCCATCTGTTGAACTTGGTCATCCCTGCCGACTTGCCCGATGTCGTTGGGGCCATGACAACACGACTTGACGGTTTGTCGGCCGGTTCTACAGACATTGTCGAGATGCTGGAAGCCGTGCCCGACCTTGTGGGCATTGTGCGCTATGGCAATGTGCGCAACCTTGACTTCTCTCAGGTTGCCAATATGTTGCAGGCCATGATAGCCAGAATATTGGCAGGTGGGCTACTTGTCTGCATCAACATCGACGAAGATGCTGCTTCAGATTTGCTTGAACATCTGGCCGCAACAGATTATGCCGTTGCCACACTGAACGACAGTGAGCTTAGTTCCATGTGGTGTGAGTTTCTTGGCAAGGTCGGAAGTGCGTCAAATGTCCATCCGTTGCTTTCCGGTTACGCTACACGGTTGCTTCATGACAAAGGTCTCGTTTCGCATGAACGGATGCACGATGCACTTCGTTTTTACTCTTCTGTTGGAAATGCCACGGCGGATATTGCATACTGGTTCGAGGGATTCCTTCGGTCGTCCGGGTCGCTGCTGTTGCTTGATGACCACTTGTGGGAACTGGTCAATGGCTGGGTTTGTGATTTGTCTGATGCCGATTTTAAAGAACTTCTGCCCATCATCAGGCGCACCTTCAGTCTGTTTACTTCAGTTGAACGCCGCAAACTGGGCGAGAAGGCAAGGGGGTATGAAGAAAACGGTAAGGCGTTGTCTGTTTCTGTCGGCACTTCGTGCAACGATGCCGAAGCGCAAAAGGTATTGCCGTTGGTATGTAGTTTGTTGGGATTGGAGATAAAGTAATCTTATTGTAATATGAAATCTGAATACTTAAAGCGTTGGCGTTTGATACTCGGAGGCAATGAGGCCGACGGTACAGTATAGCATTGACCGTCGAGGAGCAACGTCTCGACCGTTCGCTTGAAGCCGTCTACGATGGCGGTTTGCGTGGCGGCCTTGGGGCTTCGGCACCGAAGGTAAGCCGCTGGCTCGGCGATATCAGGGAGTTCTTTCCCCAGACTGTAGTGCAGGTTATACAGCGTGATGCAATCAAGCGTTTGCACATCGATTCATTACTGACAGAGAAGGAGATGCTGGCAACGGTAGTTCCCGACGTCCATCTCGTTGCAACGCTGATGTCGCTGGGGCGTGCCATCCCCGAAAAAAACAAAGATGTGGCACGCCAGGTAGTGCGCAAGGTTGTTGACGAGCTGCTGCGCAAGTTGTCGTCGCCTATGCAGCAAGCTGTCACGGGAGCGCTCAACCGCTCGTCGCGGCGCCGCAATCCGCGCTACAACGAGATTGATTGGAAGACAACCATAGTGAAGAACCTCAAGAACTATCAACCGGATTACAAGACAATAATACCCCAAGTGAGAATCGGCTATGGCCGTAAACGCAGGGCTTTGAAAGATATCATACTGTGTCTTGACCAGAGTGGATCCATGGGAACATCTGTTGTCTACTCCGGCATATTTGGCTCGGTGCTTGCATCAATACCGTCGGTGAGCACCCGCATGGTGGTGTTTGATACTTCTGTTGTCGACCTGACCGACGACTTGCAAGACCCCGTCGATCTGCTTTTTGGCGTGCAGTTGGGTGGGGGCACGGACATAGCGCGTGCGTTGTCATACTGCCAGGGAGTCATTACACGGCCTCAGGATACTGTGCTTGTATTGGTGACCGACCTATACGAAGGTGGCAATGACATCGAGATGCGCAAACGGTTCGCTTCCATTGTAGCCAGTGGGGTTCAGCTGATAGTGTTGCCAGCCTTGAATGATGATGGAGCTCCGAGCTACGACAAGCACCATGCAGAGTTCCTGGCATCGTTGGGGGTGCCGACTTTTGCCTGTACGCCTGACAAGTTTCCCGACTTGATGGCTGCGGCTTTGGGCAAGCAGGACATCGGAATGTGGGTGTCGCAGAACATAAAAGAGTCTGAATAGATACAGGTAATACCAAACGATGGTCCGGCTATTTAATTGTTTCTTTTCCAGGTAAGTGTTAATTAAGCGGTTTATACATAAAAACACAGACATGCATAAAAAGTTTACTTATATGAGACCTCTGCAAAACAGATCAAGTAATTAGTTGTATAAATGCAGAAGAATCATTATCTTTGACACATGAAACGCGCAAAGACCTCCCAACTGAGTTTTGGCGACCTCCAAATGCACCGCCGCAAGGTGAAATCAGAGTTTTTCAACCAGATAAACGCAGTGATAGACTGGCGTCCGCTGCGCCGTCTGGTAGAGCCGGCCTATGCCAAGGGCTTTTCCCGGACCGGCCGTCCGTGCTACGACAGCATGGTGTTGTTCCGTATGGAGCTGATGCGTGTGTGGTACGGCCTGAGCGATGGCGAGATAGAGGAGCAGGTGAACGACCGTCTTTCCTTCAGCCGCTTTGCCGGCCTTGGCATGGACGACGCCGTTCCAGACAGCACGACCCTGTGCCGGTTCCGTAACGCATTGGTCAAGTCAGATGTCTATGACAGTTTGCTCCGTGAGGTTAACCTCCAGCTTGAGGCCCGCCACGTGATGGTCACTTCCGGTGTGATAGTGGACGCCAGAGTGACAGACAGTCCCCGCCGTCCGCGCGGGCAAAAGGAGTATGAGGTTGTCGAAGACCGTCACGAGGGCGATGTTGCGGACATTGCCAACGCCAAGCTCGTCGAGAAGCCACGCCACGGCGTTGACGCGGAAGCCCGTTGGGTCAAGAAAGGCGGCAAGTGCCATTTCGGTTACAAGCGGCATACCGTCGTCAACCAGGACGGCCTTGTCATGGCCGAAGAGACGACCGCGGCCAACGAGAGCGACATAAAGCACCTTGCAACGCCAATAGGAAAAGCCGGATTGAAGCAGGGCACCCCCGTGATGGCCGACAAAGGCTACGACTCATCGGAGAACAGGAAAGTGCTTTCCGGCATGAAACTGAAAAGCCGCATCATGCACAAGGCGCAGAAGAACCACAGGCTGACGGAACGGGAGAGGGCCGTAAACAAAGCCGTAAGCAAGCTGCGCTATGCCGTGGAAAGGACGTTCGGCTCGATGCACAGGTGGTTCGGGGCAGGTGTTGCAAGATATGTCGGATTGGCTAAGGCGCATGCACAACACATCATGGAGGCAATCGCATACAACTTGTACCGCGTCCCGGGGATTATTGTGTCCAATTGCATCAATTAAGGGGATATACGGATTGTGGAAGTTATGTCAATTCCCATATTTACGGATTTATGCCACTTGTGACTGAGTTTGAAACTTGACTTTGGGTGATAGCAAAAATTACCACATGTTTTGCAGAGGTCTCTATATTGTAACATTGCTTCTTTTGCATATTTGCTCTTATTCTCAACCATCGATGAAAAGGTCGCGCATTGCATTTACGGCAGGACTCAATACTAATGATGCGTATGATGGGGAGTTTTCATATCATTATATGCTGCTTCCATATTTAGGTATTGGTAGCGGAATCGGTTATTTCAATCAATGGTACAATGACTATCTTCCTCACGGTAAAGCTTCCGGGCAGTGGACTTCTTGGAAGTTAAGTGAGTCGGACAAAGAGATAGGGAAAGTCTATTTGCGCCCTTCAATTCTATTGTCTACACCGTCTTTGTTTAAATTAGGCAAATATGCAATATCCTTTAAGGGCGAATGTGGAGCGCAAATTCTGATTCCTCATACAGGTGTGTATATTGATTATTTCAATTATAACACTTTTGGCAGCAAGTCAAAATATAAATCTACAAATAAGGGTGAATGGATATTTTGGAGCGTTAAGGGAGGTGTCAATCTTAGTTTCACTGACATTGCAATTGGGGTGGGGTATGGCATATCCAACCTGGATATCTATTCTTCCAGACGTTTTATAAACGTAGAGAATGTTTCGCTATCAGATTTTTATCCTGAAAAACGAATGACCCATAGCTTGTTTCTCTGCTTTATGTATTCTCTGTGATATATAACAAAAACTATATAGATGCACGTTGCAACGCGAGCGATCCGGGCTGAGTTTACGGTGCTGGTTCCACGGCCCAATGCCTGGAAGCCCGCGCGGTGTTTATCTCTGCCATCCCATATTTCATGTGGAGAGTGAGAGCATGATGGAAATCAAAGTGTTATGCCCCCGTGTCATAACTTCTGCATGTCCATCATGCCATCACTGCCATTTGGGCAAGCCATGTTGTTTGGCGGAAATCATTTGGCACACCAGCACGTAGGCTCGTGTGAGTTTATTATCCCTATGGCCTGCAGGTAGGAATATATTATCGTGCTACCAACAAACTTCATGCCCAATCGTCGAAGTTCTTTGGAGATTCGGTCAGACAGGGGCGATGTGGCACAGCCTGTCTCATGAATTGTCTTCCCGTCGGTGAACTCCCAGATATATCTGTCGAACGACCCATGCTCATGCTGAATGCCTATGAAGACCTTGGCGTTGGTCACGGCAGCCTTAATTTTCAGTCGGTTGCGTATTATGCCTTTGTCGTTGTGCAGTTCTGCCAGTTTGTTTTCGTCATAGTTGGCAATGATGTTGTAGTCGAAACAGTCGAACGCCTTGCGGAAAGCCTCGCGTTTGTTCAAGACACACTCCCATGACAGTCCGGCTTGGAATGTTTCAAGCAGCAGCATCTCGAAGAGCTTGTTGTCGTTGTGCACAGCCACTCCCCATTCCTCGTCGTGGTATGCAACGTAAGCCGGGTTGTCCATGTTACACCAGCTGCACCTTGGTTTGTCAGCATTGTTCATGCCCCAAAATATTATTTATAAATAGTGAATATGCAAACCAACCGGTCTTGTTTAACAACCGCTGCCGTCGAGGCTGCATGCAGCACCTTCATATTCGTTTGAGCGCGAACGCAAGCCTGCATCTTCTGGCCTCAACGTCACCGTCCCGTCTTCGAGCACGAAGCAGGGTATTCCCACCGCTCCCGAGCGCTTGGCTGCGTCAAACGCCGGATTGGCATCGCGCAAGCGCAAAAACTCTTTCATGTATTTAACGTGTGCGCCAATGTCTATCACATCATACTTACCGTTGCCTTTCACCTGCTCGTCAACGTATGTGCAGTCTGGGCAGGTTGCCATTCCATATATCTTAATCATGTGTGTCGTTGTGTTTGTTGTGAAGGCAAAGTTACAAATAATTAATGAAACAGCCTAACGTTTCACTTGTTTTATCTGCTTGCGCACGCCTTTGTACATCCATTGTGGCGTTATGGCCGGTGCGCTCTGATGCCATAGCTATGCGTAATGTTGCCCTGTTGGGGTGAAAACGTGTTGTCTTTTTTTATCATCCGTCGGCCGTCAGCAGTGCCCATCCCCTCATCGGCAGCCAATGCACACACTTGTTGTGTGTCCGTTTCTTTGCATTTGTGATTGGCACAAACCAAAAAACGCTTTCGTTGTGGCTTGGCAGGACAGTCTTTTCAGTTTGTCCAACCATTGGCAACGAAAGCGGGCGGGGATGGATTATAAACATTCCGGGCGGCATTCTGCCGGCCCTCTCATATCGGTTGCAATTCACCTTACGGTCTGTTTCCTCCCGTTTACTATATATATACCGGGTTTCAATGAACCTGGAAAAGCCACGCGACTTTGACCCTTTTGGCCAAGCAGGATTTGCCCACCTTTGGCTACAATATGATTGACCCTTTAAAGTCCTGGTGTTGGGGGTCAATTTTATTTTACCCTTTTAAAATTTCCCGTTTTTCTTAGACCTTAACTTTCGCATACTTTCACCATATAACTCTATGGTATGAGCCGTATGTATG
>ERZ779877.673-NODE-673-length-35326-cov-4.437612_pt1 | contig 35326 bp, 25 predicted proteins | sample MGYA00511556_ERZ779877 | MGnify/ENA primary metagenome ERZ779877 (study PRJEB29588, sample SAMEA2159338) | human gut metagenome | biome: human gut; feature: human-associated habitat; material: faeces | place: Denmark | collected 2008/2010 ...
ATTTTCGCTAATCACCAAATTTACAAACACTTACAATTCGTCGAACTCACGTTATATTATGAAATAATCGTTTAAGTAGGAATGAAGTCTATTTTATGACTCGTGACGGATTTTTTTAGTTTGTGAAAAGTCTTTTTTGCAAAGAGAAAAATCTTTAAGCATCTTATATATATGCGAGTTTACAGATATGGACTAATTGCTGAATTTTTTCCATTGTACATAAAACAAGCTTAATGTTTATGAAACAACTTGGAATACATCAATGTATTTTCTACCTACGTGCCAATATTGAAGGAGTTAGGCTGATTAGGGCTCAATTCCAATGTATATTCTGTATTATTATATCGAGTATGATGAGTACAGAGGTGACAGTCTGTTGTAATATGTCTGTGGTGTATTACATATGGTAATCTTTCCATTCTATTTTTTGGTCGTAAAATATATTTTTTTTACCTTTGCAGCCATATAGTTTTTATAATTAAAAGAGAAGACATGACTAAGAAATTCACCGAACATAACGGGCTAAATTTGACGGCTACCAATAATGAGGTACTGGCAGAGTGGAATAAGAAAGATATTTTTCATAAATCCATAGATGAACGTGAGGGATGTCCGCAGTTCGTCTTCTTTGAAGGTCCTCCGTCGGCAAACGGACACCCGGGAATCCATCATGTCCTTGCAAGAAGCATCAAAGATGCGTTCAACAGATACAAAACGATGAAGGGCTTTCAGGTTCATCGTAAAGCCGGATGGGATACCCATGGTCTTCCTGTAGAACTTGGCGTGGAGAAGGAACTTGGAATCACAAAGGCCGATATCGACAATAAGGATTCCAAGAAATACATATCTGTACGCGATTATAATAACAAGTGCCGTGAGAATGTGATGAAATTCACGGCAGAATGGCGCGAGCTTACCGAAAAGATGGGCTATTTTGTCGATCTCGACAATCCTTATATAACATATGATAACAAGTATATTGAAACTTTGTGGTGGCTTCTGAAGCAGCTTTACAACAAAGGATTATTATATAAGGGCTATACCATTCAGCCTTATAGTCCTGCTGCCGGAACCGGACTCAGCTCTCACGAGTTGAATCAGCCTGGATGTTACAGGGATGTAAAAGATACTACTGTTACGGCACAGTTCAAAATAAAGAATCCACGTCCTGAGATGACAGAGTGGGGACAAGCTTACTTCCTTGCATGGACAACAACTCCATGGACACTTGCTGCTAACTCTGCTCTTTGTGTTGGACCGAAAATTCAATATGTGGCAGTACAGACATACAATGGGTACACTGGAGAACCAGAAACTGTGGTACTTGCAGAAGAGCGTCTGGCGGCTTACTTTAATGAGGCAGGTCGTGATGCAGAATTCAGTTCGTATAAAAAAGGAGATAAGGTGATACCTTGGAAGATTATAGCTCGTTATCTCGGCCCAGACCTGGTTGGTATGGAATACGAGCAGCTTCTTCCATTCATATCTCCATTGACTGATGGCACTTTCCGTGTCATTTCTGGAGATTACGTGACGACAGAAGATGGTACAGGAATTGTACATATCGCTCCGAACTTCGGCGCTGACGATGCTTTTGTGGCAAAGAAGGCCGGAGTGCCGCCTATTGTGGTTATAGATAAGAAAGGACAGGAACGTCCTGTTGTGGATTTGCAAGGTAAATATTTCCTGACAGAGGATCTTGATCCTGAATTTGTTGCTAAACATGTAAATGTAGAGCTTTGGAATCAATATGCAGGAAGATATGTTAAGAATGCATATGATGATACTCTGACAGATAAAGATGAGACACTCGACATCTCTATCTGTATGGATCTGAAATCTTCTAATAAAGCATTCAAGATAGAAAAGCATGTACATAGCTATCCACACTGCTGGCGTACAGATAAGCCTATTCTATACTATCCGCTTGATAGCTGGTTCATACGCTCTACTGCGAAAAAGGATAGAATGGTTGAGTTGAACAAAACCATTAACTGGCAACCGGAATCGACTGGTACCGGGCGATTTGGCAACTGGCTGGAGAATCTTAATGATTGGAATCTGTCGCGTAGCCGTTTCTGGGGTACGCCGCTGCCAATATGGCGTGATGAGGATGGCAACGAAATATGTATCGGTTCCATACACGAACTATACGATGAAATTGAAAAAAGTGTTGCAGCCGGCTTCATGAAATCCAATACATTGAAGGATCTTGGATTTGTTCCGGATGATTATAGCAAGGAAAACTATGACCGCATAGATCTTCATCGTCCGTTTGTTGATGAAATAACCCTTGTAAGTGAGAGTGGCAAACCGATGAAGCGCGAGACAGACCTTATTGACGTATGGTTTGATAGCGGTTCTATGCCGTATGCACAGATACATTATCCTTTTGAGAATAAGGATAAAATAGATAATAGAACAGCTTTCCCCGCTGATTTCATAAATGAAGGCGTAGACCAGACGCGTGGTTGGTTCTTTACACTGCATGCTATTGCAACAATGGTATTCGACAGTGTTGCATTCAAGAATGTCATTTCATCAGGACTTGTACTTGATGCCAAGGGTAACAAGATGAGCAAACATGTCGGAAATGTAACTAATCCTTTTGAGATGATTGATAAATATGGTGCAGACGCTGTTAGATTCTATATGATGACAAACTCTGAACCATGGGATAATCTGAAGTTTAATCCTGATGGCGTGGATGAAGTACGTCGTAAGTTCTTCGGAACATTGTATAACACGTATTCGTTCTTTGCGCTGTATGCTAATGTGGATGGATTTGATTATAGCGAGGATGATATCAATCTTGAGGAGCGTCCGGAAATAGACCGCTGGATCTTGTCAGTGCTTAATACACTTATAAAGAATGTAGACGCTGAGATGGAGGGATATAATCCGACTAAAACAGGACGTCTGATAGAGTCGTTTGTAAATAATGACTTGAGCAACTGGTATGTACGTCTTAATAGAAAGCGCTTCTGGGGTAAGGAGATGAGTAAGGATAAGATGAGTGCATACCAAACATTGTACACGTGTCTGGCTACTGTCGCCAAGTTGCTTGCACCATTTGCTCCATTCTATTCAGACCAACTGTTCATGGATCTGATAAACGTAACAGGAAAAGAGCATGTCGAGTCAGTGCATCTCTCAGATTATCCTGTCGTCAACGAAAAGTTTATTGATAAAGAACTTGAGGCAAGAATGAGTATGGCCCAGAAGATCACCTCAATGATTCTTGCTCTGCGTCGTAAAGTAAACATAAAGGTGCGTCAGCCGTTGAAAGCGATTATGATTCCTGCTGTGGATGCTGAACAGAGAAGACACATTGAAGCCGTAGAAGCACTTATTTTGAATGAAGTTAATGTCAAGAGTCTGAAATTTGTAGAAGGTTCTGATGTACTTGTCAAGAAAGTAAAGTGCAACTTCCGTACTATGGGAAAGAAGTTCGGCAAGCTGATGAAGGGTATTGCTGCTCAGATCGGTGGTCTTACTCAAACCCAAATCAATGATTTCGAAAACAATGGATACCTTGATTTAGATGTAGAAGGAAACACTGTAAAAGTGGAATTGGCTGATGTAGAGATTATAAGTGAGGATATTCCTGGATGGCTTGTTTCAAATGAAGGTAACCTTACCGTGGCTTTGGAAATAGAACTTACAGACGAATTGAAACGAGAAGGTATTGCACGTGAACTCGTCAACAGAATTCAGAATATGCGTAAGGATAATGCATATGAGATTACTGACAGAATCAATGTAGTGGTTTCACCGGATGCAAATACTGATGCTGCCATATCGCAATACGCAGACTATATCAAGAGCCAGGTATTGGCTGATAGTATAACTATTGCCGATAATGATGGTGTAGTTGTTGATTTCGATGAGTATAAATTGAATATAAAAATAGAGAAAGCTAAAGGTTAAAATAGGCCTGCAACTTATTTGGGACATTTAAAACTATTAAATTATGGCTGAAAAGACACGTTATACTGACAGCGAACTGGAAGAGTTCCGCGCGATCATAAATGAGAAATTGCGTCTTGCTCGTCGCGATCAGAGTGCTATGATGAAACAGCTTATGAATGCCGACGGTAACGATGTTGATGATACGTCACCAACATATAAGGCGCTAGAGGAGGGCAGTGCCTCTCAATCTAAGGAGGATTTGGTACAGATGGCAAATCGCCAGCAGAAATTCATTCAAGGACTTGAGGCAGCTTTGGTAAGAATTGAAAACAAAACATATGGTATAGATCGTATAACAGGAGAGCTGATTCCAAAAGAGCGCTTACGTGCTGTTCCGCATGCAACACTCAGCGTAGCATCAAAGAACGCACGTAAGAAATGAAAAAAGGGATAAATATTTCTGATGGACGATTATCCGTATTGTTAATTATCGTGATTTTGATTATCGATCAGATAATCAAAATCACGGTGAAAACAAATATGTGTTTGGGAGAATCAATACGTATTACGGACTGGTTCTTCATAGAATTTATTGAAAATAATGGAATGGCTTATGGCATTACATTTTTTAATAAATTGGTATTGAGCTTGTTCAGAATTGTTCTGATTGGCGTCATCGGATATTATATTTGTAAACTTGTTAAGCTGGAACATTCGAGAGGCTATGTTGTCTGTCTGTCTGTAATTTTGGCTGGTGCTGCCGGGAACATATTCGACTCAATGTTCTATGGATTGATATTCGATGCTTCCACTCCATTTGACGTGGCTAACCTCGTTCCTTTCGGAAGTGGATACGCATCATTTCTGCATGGCAAGGTTGTCGATATGTTTTATTTCCCGCTGATAGTAACTACATGGCCTGATTGGTTTCCGTATTGGGGCGGTAAAGAATTCATATTTTTTTCTCCCGTATTCAATTTTGCTGATGCATGCATAAGCGTAGGAGCTGTCATACTTTTCTTATTCTATCGAAAAGAATTAGAAAGTATAAATGATGTATTATTCCGTGATAAAAAAGTCTGATACAGCTCTAAGAGAATATTATATTACAATCGAATGATTGGGATAATTTAAGAGTATGAATAATAGTCTTTCATTTCATATGGCAAAAGGATTAATCTGTGTTATTCTCGTCCTATTTGGTTTATTTTCATGTAAACCTTCTGTTGATGATGAATATATACAACCTGATGAGATGGAAGATATTTTGTATGAATATCATTTAGCGGAAGAAATTGCCAGATTAAATGGTGGTGATTCACTATCAATCCGATCATTTAAGGCAAATATATTGAACAAGTATGGTGTATCACAAGCTGAATTAGACAGTTCGCTGCTATATTATAACAGACACACTAAAGTTTTGCACGATATATATAAAAATTTAGTCGAGAGGTTTACAAATGAGGCTGCGGCACAAGGCGCATCTGTGAGTGAGATAAACAAATTTGGAAATCTTGCATCAAGTTCTGACACTACAGACATATGGAACAGAAGAAAGATGTTAGTGCTTTATCCTCAGGAGGCATCAAATATCTATATGTATAATATAAAGGCGGATACAGCCTTTCATAAAGGAGATAAGATTATTCTTGATTTTGATACACGATTCATTTATCAGGATGGCATGAGAAATGCTGTGGCATCATTGAGTCTGACATTCAATAATGATAGTGTGGCCTCGCGTACAATAAATATAACGTCAACTTCTAGTTATCATCTGCAAATAGAAGATACACGAAATCTTGGTATAAAGGCTATTTCGGGATATTTCCTGGTAAACGATAAGGATAAAGCGACATCTTCATCGACGACACTCAGATTGATGGTTGTATATAATATACGATTAATTAGAATGCGTCAGGGAAAAATGCCGGCGGTACACAAAAATGATAGTATCCGGTTGATAAAAAGAGATTCTCTGTCTCCGTCACCGGCAACGATACACCAGAACAATACTCACAGGCCTATTGAATCCAAGCAACCGGAAAGGACTTTAGTACGACCTGTAGATAAAAGATTTCTGCCGGCAGAATTGAAAAGGAACAACGCTCATGGCCAATAAAAGAAGGTTTGCTGCAAATCGTATCATTTTTGAGGATACTATAATAGTAAATGGTGTTGTAGAAGTAGAAGATAATAAGGTCGTCGCTTTTTACGAACTAACAAAAGAGCTGGCACATACAGAATGGATTGGAGGAACAATTATAATTATGCGTTCTGAAAATAATCTTATAGCTTATGAGGATAATAAAATATTAAGTAATAAAGAATATCAAATTTAATCTTAGAATAATATGTTAAGTGTAAACGAATTAGAAGAACGTCTGATTGATCTCGCTTTTGCTGAAGATATAGGAGATGGAGATCATACAACATTATGTTGTATACCGGAAGATGCAATGGGTAAGTCGCATCTGCTTATAAAGGATAATGGAATATTGGCCGGTGTTGAGATTGCCAAAAAGGTATTCAATAGGTTTGACCCTACTATGTCAGTTGAGGTTCTTATTAATGACGGAGAGCCGGTTAAGGTTGGTGATATCGCAATGGTCGTTACAGGAAAAGTACGTTCGTTATTGCAGACGGAACGTCTTATGCTTAATATCATGCAGCGCATGAGTGGTATCGCAACAATGACTAACAAATATGTGAAACGCATAGAGGGAACAAAAACACATATACTTGATACCCGTAAGACAACTCCCGGTATGCGTATCCTTGAAAAACAAGCCGTACGTATTGGAGGTGGAATGAATCATAGAATAGGATTGTTTGATATGATTCTGTTGAAGGATAATCACATTGATTTTGCCGGAGGTATAGAAAACGCCATAAATCGTTGTCATGAATATTTGAAGGAGAAGAATCTTGATCTGAAAATTGAGATAGAGGTCCGTTCCTTTGATGAACTCAATCAGGTAATCTCTCATGGAGGAGTAAATCGTATAATGTTGGACAATTTCTCTGTAGAGGATACCAAAAAGGCTGTAGAAATAATCAATGGAAGATATGAAACAGAATCGAGTGGTGGTATTACGTATGATACAATACGTAGCTATGCGGAATGTGGAGTAGATTTCATTTCTGTAGGAGCATTGACTCATTCTGTAAAATGTTTAGATATGAGCTTTAAAGCTTGCTGATGTTTATAAGTATATTATTATCAATTATAAGTTTTATCCCGCCTGTGAATCATGAGATTTCACTGGCGGGAAATTTTGGTGAGCCACGTGCACACCATTTTCACGGAGGAATCGACATAAAAACTGAACGGGTAGAGAATAAGGCCGTTCTATCAATCGGTTCAGGATATGTATCAAGAGTTGTCGTCGGAAAATACGGTTACGGAAAGGCTATATATGTGAAACATCCTGAAGGTTATACCAGCATGTTTTGTCATTTAAATGCATTCTGCCCGAAGATAGAAAATATCGTTAAGAAAAGACAACAGAAAAATAAGAACTACAATATAGACATAGCGTTATCTCCAGAAGAATGTCCGGTCGCGAAAGGACAATTGCTTGCTGTAAGTGGAAATACCGGAGCAAGTACTGCTCCTCATATTCATATGGAAATGTATGAATCTGAAAGTGGAGATATGGTAGATCCGTTGAATTTCCTTGGAAAATACATAAAAGACACCACGCGTCCTTTAGCGCATGGTCTTATGGTGTATCCTCAGGAAGGTGAAGGTGTATTTTGTGGATCAACCCAAAAACAAAGCTTTTCATTATCTTCAGCAGGTATCAGCCATAAATTGAATGCATGGGGAAAAATAGGATTTGGTATTTGGGCGAACGATTATATGGATAATACCTATAACAGATATGGTATTCGTAAAACCCAGTTGATTGTTGACGGGAGAAAAGTCTTTGAGAGCGATGTTGCAAGAATTCCTGTAGGATTGACACGCGTGATGGATTATTGTGGAGATTATGCCCATTTTATTAAAACGGGGGTATGGTATATGAAATCATTTGTTGAGCCGGGAAATTATTTGCCTATATATGAGATAGACAGTAATAGGGGATATGTCGTTTTCAACGAGGAACGAGACTACCATATTTCTTATATCATTACAGATTTTTGGGGAAATAGCAATGAATACAATTTTGTAGTTGAAGGTAAACCTTATAATATATCAAAGAAGCAACGAACAAATATATTCCGCCGCATTTTATGGAACAGAATAAATAATATAAGTTTCTCTGATGTGCATTTAACAGTAAAGCCATACTCATTAACACAAGATAAACAGATATTCCCTGTAATAAATAAACAACCTGAAAAATTGTCGGATAGCTATTCCTTCAGTAGCAGGTCGTTACCTTTAGTCAGATATGCGCAAATATCCATTAAGTGTAATAAGAATATAAAAGAAACAAGTAAACTGTACATTTCAAACAGTCATGGATTTCCACGCTATTTCGGTGGAATTTATAAAAATGGATGGGTAACAGGCTTTATACGGGATATTGGTGACTCTTATGAAATTAAATATGACGATACTCCTCCCGTTATTTTGCCGATACAAAAAGAGGCATGGACATTCAGTCATATAATAAAGGCAAGTATCTATGATAACGGAAGTGGTTTGAAACAATGTTATGGATACGTTGATAACACTCTGATTGTTTTTGATAATGTCTCAAAGAAGGGATTATGTCAGTGTAATTTAAGAAACTATATAAGAAAAACAGGCAAGTCACATAAATTGAATATCATAGCAATAGATAATAGAAATAATGCTAACACATATACAGCACTAATAAAATATTAGAAATATGAGAAAATCTGTAATTTTATTTATGTTATTGATGAGTGCTTCAATTGCCTATTGTTGCACCAATTTAATTGTCGGTAAGAAAGCAAGTACTGATGGATCTGTAATTTGTACATACAATGCCGATGATTATGGTATGTTTATTGGATTATGTCATTATCCTGCTGCAAAACATGCAAATGGTGAAATGCGTAAAATATATGACTGGGATACGAAAGAATATCATGGAGAAATTCCGGAGGCTCAAGAAACATACAACGTAATAGGAAATATAAATGAGTATCAGGTTACTATTGCTGAAACCACATATGGCGGTCGTATGGAGATGGTTGATACAACAGGTATCCTGGATTATGGCTCTCTTATATATATAGCATTGCAGCGGAGTAAAACCGCGAGGGAGGCTATAAATGTTATGACGACTCTGGCCAATAAATACGGATATTGCTCTGAAGGTGAAACATTTACGATTTGCGATCCGAATGAAGCCTGGATAATGGAAATGATGGGAATGGGCCCCGGCTCCAAGAAAGCTGTATGGGTTGCGATTCGTATTCCGGATAATGCAATCTGTGCTCATGCGAACCAAAGCCGTATAGGAAAATTCAACATGAAAGACAAGGAGAATGTTTTATATTCAAAGGATGTCATAAAGTATGCAAGAAAGAACGGATGGTTCACCGGCCGTGATGAGGATTTCTCTTGGAAGATGGCGTACGCAAAGCCTGATTTCCAGGGAAGACGATTCTGTGACGCACGTGTATGGAGCTTCTTCAGACATTTCAATGATGACTTTGATAAATATCTGCCATGGGCTTTGGGAGAAGATCCGAACGCCGAAGATATGCCGCTGTGGATTGTACCGAACAGAAAGGTGAGTGTTCAGGATATTGAGCAGTGCATGAGAGATCATTATGAGGGAACTCCACTGGCAATAGACTCAACTGATATAGGCGGTGGAATATGGCAGATGCCATACAGGCCTACACCATTGACATATACTGTTGATGGTAAGACATATTTCAATGAACGTCCTATAAGTACACAGCAAAGTGGATTCTCTTTTGTTTCACAGATGAGATCATGGCTTCCACGTGAGATCGGTGGAGTATTATGGTTTGGCAATGATGATGCAAACATGATTGCATATACTCCGATATATTGCGGAAACACTGTTCAGCCGGAATGTTATAATACTCCAGGAGCCGATGCTGTCACATTCTCTGATAAAAATGCATTCTGGGTATGCAATTGGGTCAGCAATATGGTTTATCCGAGATACAGCATGATGTTCCCGTCATTAAAGGCAGTACGTGATAGTTTGGAAACAGATTATTTTAATAATCAGAAGAATATCGAGGCTAAAGCTTTAGAGTTGTATAAATCAGATAAGAATGCAGCAATAAAATATCTTAATGATTATAGTAATACTAAAGCGCAGGAGATGTTGGACAGGTGGAAAACGCTTGCTGTATATTTGATAGTTAAATATAATGATATGACTATCAAGCCTGAAGAAAATGGTACTTTCAAAAGAACCAAAACAGGAATCGGTGCAAGTGTAGAACGCCCGGGATACCCCGAAAGCTACGCAAGACAATTTGTTAAAATGACTGGCGATAAATATAAAGTGCCGGAATAAAAACATAACAGGTAAAGAAATATTTAACAGAATTTCTTTACCTGTTTCTTTTTAAAACAAACGAGAATGGGTTTGTCTTTTTCCGAATATCAATAATTTTTATTATTTTTGCATTAGAAATATTTTTATTCTGATAACTGCAGTCATAATATCAAATAATAAATGGGAATATTCGGACTTTTCAATAAGAAAAAAAAGGAAATACTGAATGACGGACTTGAAAAGACAAAATTCAGTGTATTTAATAAGTTGACGAGAGCTATAACCGGCAAATCAACGATAGACGATGATGTCCTTGATAATCTGGAAGAGGTTTTAATAACTTCCGACATAGGTGTTGACACGACATTGAAAATCATACATCGTATAGAAGAACGTGTCGCACGTGATAAATATGTTTCTACTTCAGAATTGAATGAGATTCTAAGAAGCGAAATAACAAAATTGCTGACTGAAAACAACAATGGGGATAATGACGACTGGGAATTACCACAGGATCATAAACCTTATGTGATACTTGTCGTAGGAGTAAATGGAGTAGGCAAGACAACCACTATCGGTAAGTTGGCATATCAGTTTAAGAAAGCCGGCAAGAAAGTTTATATAGGTGCAGCTGATACATTTAGGGCTGCAGCTGTAGAGCAGATCTGTATATGGGGCGAACGGGTCGGAGTACCTGTTATCAAACAGCAAATGGGCTCTGATCCGGCATCTGTGGCATTTGATACGCTTTCATCTGCAAAAGCAAACGGTGCCGATGTCGTTTTAATTGATACGGCAGGCCGACTTCATAATAAGGTCGGTCTTATGAATGAGCTGAAAAAGATAAAAGATGTCATGAAGAAAGTCCTGCCAGAGGCACCGGACGAAGTGTTGCTCGTATTGGATGGTAGTACAGGTCAGAATGCATTTGAGCAGGCCAAACAATTTTCTTCTGTAACCCCGATCAGTTCTCTTGCCATAACAAAATTAGACGGTACGGCAAAAGGTGGCGTCGTAATAGGAATCAGTGATCAGTTGAAAGTTCCTGTTAAGTATATAGGACTGGGAGAGTCTATGGATGCACTTCAGTTGTTTAATAAACGCCAGTTCGTGGATTCCTTATTTAGTAAGCAATGAAAAAAGGACAGATTGATTTCATTACAATGGGATGTTCTAAGAATCTTGTAGATAGTGAGATTCTTATGAAACAGTTTGAGGCGAATGGTTATCATTGCACTCATGATTCCGAAAAAATAGATGGCGAGATTGTAGTAATAAATACATGTGGATTTATTGAGGATGCCAAGCAGGAGAGCATTGATACAATCTTAGAATTGGTCAAGGCAAAAGAGGAGGGACGAATCAGCAAATTATTTGTGATGGGATGTCTTTCGCAGAGGTATCAGAAAGAACTTGAAAAAGAGATCCCTCAGGTAGATAAATATTATGGCAAGTTCAATTATAAACAACTGCTGACAGATTTAGGAAAAGGAGAAGTCAAGACTTGTGTCGGACAGCGTCACCTGACCACACCGTCACATTATGCCTATATAAAGATAAGTGAGGGATGTGACAGGAGATGTGCATATTGCGCGATACCATTAATAACAGGACGTCATGTAAGTCGTCCAAAAGAAGACATACTGCAGGAAGTAAGAAGTCTGGTTGCAAATGGAGTCAAAGAATTTCAGATAATTGCTCAAGAGCTCACTTATTATGGTATAGACATTGATGGCAAACAGCATATCGCTGATCTCATCAGCGACATTTCTGAAATAGAAGGCGTGGAATGGATCAGATTGCATTATGCTTATCCAAATAAATTTCCGAAAGACTTGCTTACTGTCATAAGAGAAAAGAAAAATGTATGTAAGTATCTTGACATTGCACTGCAACATATATCAGACAATGCCTTGTCCCGCATGCATAGAAATGTCACAAAAGAAGAAACCATCCAACTTATTTCAGAAATAAGAAAAGAAGTTCCAGGAATACATATAAGGACAACTCTTATGGTAGGTTTCCCCGGTGAGACCGAGAGCGATTTCCAGGAATTGATGGAATTTGTCAAGTGGGCAAGATTTGAAAGACTGGGAGTTTTTGCTTACTCTGAGGAGGATGGAACATACAGTGCGTTGCATTATGAAGATGATGTCCCCTATGAGGTAAAACAGCAGCGACTGGATGCAATTATGACCTTGCAGCAGGAAATAAGTGCGGAGATTGAAGCGCAGAAGGTAGGAAGCACCATGCGCGTGATAATAGACCGTAAGGAAGATGAATATTACATTGGACGCTCCGAGTTCTGTTCTCCGGAGGTCGATCCTGAGGTATTGATAAAATCAGACGATGAGCTTCATATTGGGTCATTTTATAATGTCAGGATAATAGACAGCAATGAATATGATCTGTATGCAGAGATGATTTGAAAAGGTTTTGATGAAATGAATAATAAGGAATATATATTCGAATTGTCTCAGAGGTGTGGATATACACAGGACAATACGCAAAAATATGTACGTTGCATCATAGAGAAGATGGCTTCTAAGTTTGACAATGGAGAGAATGTCTTCATTCCGAATTTTGGTACGTTTGAGTTGAAAAACAGAATGGAACGTATTGTCGTCAATCCATCGACAGGTCAGAGAATGATGGTTCCTCCAAAGATCGTATTAAATTTCAAGCCCGTCGCATCTATAAAGGAGAAATTAAGAAAATCAGAAAATGAATAAAATATCAGATTTAGCTTCTGCGCTTGTTACAAAGTACGATCTTACCCAAAAAGAAGCTGAATTATTTGTAACATACATGTTTGATGTCATAAATTCAGGCTTACAGAATAATGACAAACAGGTTAAGGTCAAGGGACTTGGCACATTCAAAATACAAAGTGTTAATGCCCGCGAAAGTGTTAATGTAAACAATGGCAGACGAATAATCATTGAAGGACGTAACAAGATTTCGTTCACTCCTGAAACTTCGCTTAAGAACAGAGTAAATCAGCCTTTTGCTCAGTTTGAGACAGTAATAATAAATGATGGTGTGGATTTCTCTGACATGGATAATAGTGATATTTCAGAGGATGTGAACTATGATGATGAGCAACGTACCGACGATGAGCAGCGTATTAATGATGAACCACGTATCGATGATGTGCCACAGGAGGTTAGAAATAATGATTTAGAAGATAAGGACGTAAACGCAGATGACAACGTAGAAAATGTTCCTGAAGAAATAGAAACAGTAGAAGATACTCCCGAGAACGATGCGCCACAAGAGGATACGGATAATGTTGAACAGCCGGATATTATGACAGAGCCGACAATAGCCGAACCTGCGGAAGAGCAATCTGATGTGGTTATAGAAAGTGATCATCCGGAGGAAGAGCGAGTAGTTGACGATTGCGTTGCTCATACTGACAACGACGTTCAACCGGAAAAAATTGAAGCAAGCGATGATGAGAGTCGAAATGCTTCCGGTAAAAGGAATAATATCATAATTTTACTTATATCTGTCATAATTCTTTTATGTGGATGTGGAGTATATGGTATATTTTATTATCAGAAACAAATATTGCTGCGTGAAGACAGAATATTGGAATTGGAAATTATAATAGATAATTTCCAGACTAAAATGCAAAAGAAAACACTTGATGCAGAGAGGCAGAAAGTAATTAAGAACAATCAAACTGAAAAGACTACAGCAAATACCGACTCGATAAAAAAGCCGGTTGCTAAAACTGATAATAAAGGCAATTCTGACTTTGAAAAATATAACAAGGACATCAGAATAAGGACAGGGGCTTATAATATTGTCGGTATTGCACAGACCATTACTTTAAAAGAAGGACAGTCTTTGGCTTATATAAGAAAAAAATACTTGGGACCGGGTATGGAATGTTATATTGAAGCCGTAAATGAAGATAAGGCATTTAAAGCAGGCGAGAAGATAAATATTCCAAAGCTAAAGCTCAAGAAAAGATAAAGATATCAGTGTATCCATAGTGATAATACGATGAAGTATTCATTGAATTATGGCAATATAAGAATATAAGTCATACATATAAAGGAAATTAGTCGGATAAACGTCATTGACATTAATCTTGTCGATGACGTTTCTTTTTTGAAGTAACCACTCATTATAAACTCTGTGGGTACTGTTTTTTATTATGATGTGATATGAAATTTCTGAAAACTTCTGATAATAATCCGTGTTGCTATCAGCGATAAATCTTCCAACACAGGACAAGAGCATAATTCTCATACTTTTTATCACATCAGATATCATTCTCTTTGAATAAAACTATCGTAACATACTTACAGTTTTTCTTGACTCTATTTTGACAAAACAAAATTGAAAAAGAGATGTGAGGAAATGTTAAATCCGGTATTATAAAGGCCATTCCTGGCTGTATAGGCTTTTCGTATACCCTGAAGTGTAGTCCGGAATCATTCATCATGCGTTCTGATTATGCCCGTTTTGTGGTCTGATTAAGCCCATCTTATGGTGTGATATTAAGTGTTTCAGCCCTTGAAATGGGCTTTATCGCATGCTAAAACGGTGCTTATCGCATGACCGGAAAATATTCGTTAAACATAACTTATTGATATTTAGTGCTTTGCATAGGCCTATTATGCTTCGCGAATTTGCGACCGAGCGAGAGTCTGCCCGCAAATATTAGTTTATTTTTCGGGGTAGAACAGAAAACTCAGACGAAGAAATCGCAATATACTTAAAATCTGAAAGTGATTCATATTGTTATCATCACGGCGGAAGAAAAACAATGCTTATTCGGAATTTAAGCCACAGCTTTCCATTGAATAATATACCTACGGCTTTTTCACTTTGTATAATTAAAAATTAAAGGATACTCTTGCCATTACGGATCTTGGTCTTAATTGAGTAATCTGATAACGGCATACGGTTGTATTAATGGTTTGTCTGCTGTATGTGTCGTTGCCAAAGATGTTGTTCAGTGTGAGACCTATTTCATAAGCCTTGCGTCTGTAGGACACAGAAATGTCAGAGAAATAATTGAACGACACGCTCTTGTCATTGCTGTGATATATCTCGTTGTCCCATTCTATCTGCCAGTGTCCCGGCATAAGGAATGCTTTCAGACCATGATTGAACGAATTTAGAGTAGGCATGAGACTCACCCCGGTGCTTTTGTTTTTCAGATTGGACATCGTGTAACTTGTATAAGCCTCAAACGAGAGCCAGTCAATCGGTTGCAAGGAAATATCGGCCGAAACGACAAGGTTGTTCATCATAAACGGCGTAACGACATCAGACACCAACATATCGTAGTCGTTGCCGGCATAATAGGTCGTAACACCTATATTCAGCTTTGACCAGCGGAACGACTGTGCCAGACGTGCGAAAACGGTCAGGATGTGTGAGTCGGAGGTCTTGTCTGTGGCACAGCTCTTGTAGATGTCGCCAACCATCTCGCTTGAATACAGGATATTGTCGAACAGATTGTTCCATGTAACCAACAGTGTGGCAAACTGTCCCTTTATTGTATTTTTATAATCTACCTGTCCGTTCAATGCGTGCGACATGGTCCTGCTCAGTCTTCCGACGCCCTGCCGCATGGTGATGTAGTCGGTGAAGATGGGCAGGCTGCCTGATAACGACACGTCGAGAGGATTGTATGAATAAGAATACGCTGCCGAGAAGTCCCAACGTGCCGTAGGACGGAACACCGCCTTCACACTTGGCTCTACCAGAAAATCGTTGCGCGTGTCGCTGTTTAATCCGCGCGCAAGCCATACTAACGGCACGGTTGCAGTCAGTCTGAAGGAGCCGTGCGAGTAGTTTACCTCGGGGGTAAGGCGCGCATCCGACTCGTAATAGCTGTCGTTGCCGTTGAGCATTGTATTGTTTATCGAAAGTTGCTGCGATTTTCCCTTTGTCGAGAGTGTATATTTGAAATTAAACCTGCCTGCCTTATGGCTGAAATATGTCTGTGCGCCCCAATGGAACGACTGCATGTCGAGTCTCTGCACAGTGCTGTCAGACAGCAAGAGCCTGCCGGGCAGATTATTATAGGAGAAATATGCGCTCAGCGAAAGGAGGTGATTGTTCTTCAGTCGTTTGCTCATCGTGAACGAGTCCTGCAAAAACCGTTTGTGTGGTTTCACGTTCTCATACATTCCTCTGCCGTTAAGCATGGTCGTGGCAGTACTCTTGTTAAAGTCGGCATATCCTTTAAGTGTGTTCACAAGATATATGTCGTCACGGTTTTTCTCGTACTTCAACTCGGCAGAAATCTCACTTGTATGCTGAGTGGCGTCCACATCCTCGACAATGGCATTTCCGTCTGCCAGATCGGTGTACACGGTCTGTGTTGTCTGGCTCTGTGTCATCTTGTCCAGCAGTCCGCTTACCTGCAGGCGCAGGTCATCGCCATGATGGGTCTTGAACAGCCAGTTGGTGGCCAACAGGTTGGAGTTGTTGAACGTTGTACGCACTGGATCGAGCGATGGCGCTGGCATGGCGATTCCACCAAGTATGCTGTTCTCAACAGCTGCGTCGTTCTCAATGGACTGCCTGTCGTGAACCTCCTTCATTACATCCTTTCCGGTGTTGTTGTATTTGTACATTGATATGCTCTGCATCTTACGCGAAAACATCATAGCCATGAGACGGCTGTCGCCAAGCGCGCCGGCGCCTTTCTGCGCTTTGGTTCCGGCTCCTATCGGCCAGTCCCTGCCATACGTTGCGGGCATCGTCGGTCAGTACAATATTGAGCGCGGCCTGGTCGGAGAAAGTTACATCGCGCAACAGTTTCACAGGTTGGTGCCGCTCATACACCTGCACGCTCTTCACCTTGTCTGCCGATATGTTTTCTGAGGCCTGTGAATATTTAGACCCGAGCATATCGAGCCCCTCAATGTAGAATTTGTTTATTTGTTTTCCCTGATATGTTATTGTTCCGTCTTCACCGACCTGCAGTCCCGGCATTTTCTTTATGACGTCGGCTATCGTCCGGTCTTGTTTTTGCTTAAAGCTGTTCACGAGATATGTGAGTGTATCTCCACGCTGTGAGACACGCGGAGCCCTTATCTTTGTTTCCTTTATTATAACCGACTTTTCGTGCATTATGATAGTTTGTCCTTGGCGAAAGTCCTTGACGCTGATCGTATCGCGGGCATATCCTATATAAGAAAACAGTATGCTCTCGGCACGCTTGCCGTCCTTGCCGCTTTCGCTGAGTGTAAAACTTCCGTCGCCCGCAGTACGAGTGAAACTAAGAGTGGTGCGGCCGCCATCGGCCAATAGAACGACGCTTGCCGAGCGAAGCGGTTTCCCGCTCTCATTCACTACCTTGCCTTTATACGTCTGTGCCGTCATGGTGAGAGAGACAACGAATGATAATATGGTAACTAAGAAATATCTCACTTTATTTATTATTTATAAAACTCCATTAAACAGGGTGTATACGATTTCTCTGTTTTCCCCTTCGGAACAGATAGCCCGATAGCCTTGCGGATGCTCCAATTGCTGCCGTTCTTGCAATAGTCGCAGAAGTCATCCTGAAGCTGCTTGGGCGTGCAGCGCTCATATTTCTTTGTGTTGATGAACGACATGGGATAATCGCACTTCTCTATTCCTGCGAAGCTGAAACTGTAGATGCCCTCGCTTTCCGAAGCCGCAAGGATAAGGCCGGGTAGGCCACAGAGCTTCTACGGACCGTCGCTGTAAGGCAGATCCAGCGTGTACCATGCTGTCCACTTGCGCCCGCGCAGTTCGCAGACGGCTTTCTTGCAGGCATACCCGCCTATTACGGAGTCGCCTTCTGCCAGGTCCCATTTCATGGCAGGCATGTCCTCCTCATACAGATAGGGAAAATTGAATATGACATACGTGTATGTCAGTTTGCCCGTTGTAGGATAGTTCTTAAACACTTGATAGGTTTCGCCCTTATCCGGGCCATTCTTGCCATATAACTGTGATGCCAGTTCGATGTCGCTGAGTCCGGCGTTCTTCAAAGAGTCTGACTTATGTTGGAACTCACGGTCATAGATGCTATAGTATTCCGAATACTCGCGTCCGACCTCAAGCACCTGGAAGTCTTCTTTAAGCTTACTTTCCTGCTTACCTTTAAACGTCGCCTTGTATGCAACCTTAAACATTACGCTGTCTTCTTGTCCTTTTGTTTGTAATACGCCCATGAACAATAATAGCAACAATATTTTCAAGTACTTCATATATAAGAAATTAATAATAGTGTCATGATATTTATATTATGAGAATATTCATACGATTATATCTTCGTTAGAAAGTATTGCAAATTTATACTTAATAAAAATATTTAATGCTAAACAATCTTTTCATACTGCGTCAAAAAATATATAATTACTTTTTATCATGATTATGCTCCATTTGCTGTCATAATAATATCCTCAGTAAGGATATACTATACAAAATGTATAAAATTTATTGGTAATAAATACAAAAATTATATAAAATTATCTCTATTAACATTATTAGACTTCTTAGATTTATTATCGAATCCAACAATGACGTGTTCAAGTATATTCATAAATTGAACATTACGTTACCTCGCCTCGCGGACAATGGCTTTCGATTAAATATACAGAAGCTTTGATAATTTTATTGTCAATATTTTGGGTGCAATTGCAGCATGCCGTTGCATTCCGAATAAGCCGTGTGTCAATGTTACGGGAACGATTGACACACGGCCGGTTTTATTATGAATTTATCGAACTCACGTTAAATAAAAAAGGGATTGCAATTTCGCAATCCCTTTTTTATTTCTTATTTATTATACGCAACAGAACAATACTATGAGTTGCGCCGTGAATATCCTTAAGAACATTGCTAAAGGATAAACTGTTGAATAACCTACAGCAGGCGCCTCGCGCGAACAGATGGAGTTTGAGTAAGCCAAGGCTGGTGGATCTGTATATGTACCGGCAATCATTCCCATGATAGTAAAGTAGTTCAGTTTAAAATGTAAACGAGCTACAATTCCAACCAGAAGAATTGGAATAACGGTAATCATAAAACCTGTATATACATATTTCAAACCATCACCCTGAATAACAGTCTGCCAGAATCCGGCGCCGGCCTTAATACCTACACTTGCAAGGAATAGTACCAGTCCGATTTCTCTTAGCATCATATTAGCGGATGTCGTTGTATATGTGACAAGTTTAAACTTATAGCCGAATCGACCAATAAGAATTGCTATAATTAATGGTCCTCCTGCTAATCCCAACTTCAGAGGAACTGGCATACCCGGTATAGCCAATGGTATGCTTCCGAACAAGATTCCTACCAGAATACCTATAAATATTGTGGCGATATTAGGTGAGTCAAGTCTTTTAACAGAGTTACCCATCATTTCTGCTACACGATTAACATTATCCATCGGGCCAACAACAAGAATTTTGTCTCCTACCTGGAAATGGTAATTTCTACTTGCGAAGACATCCATGCCTTGGCGTGATACTCGTGTTACGGTGACACCATATACACTTGAGAAGTGCATCTTGCCAAGTGTCTTACCATTCATCGAAGGACGCGTGATGATTATTCTACGAGATATCAGTGGCTGGTTCTGAGCTTCCTCAGACCATGGGGTATCTGTTTCCGGTCCTATGAATGCCTTTATTGCTTCCGCATCAGCTTCCGCACAAACAATGAGTACTTCATCACCTAACTCAAAAACTGTTTTGCTGTTTGGTATAAAAATATTTCCATTGTGCTGCAGGCGTGAGCAAACCAAATCTCTGTTCAAGAATTGTGAAATTTCTCTGAGTGTTTGGCCTGCCAGATAAGAGTTGTTCACCTTTAAATGCATCTGATGTGGTTTTGCATGCGGGTTTTCTGCTTCTTCTTCCTCAAGCTTCTTTTCCTCATCAGCAAGCTTTGTTCTTGTGATATAGCGGATGGCTATTGTGCCACCTATAATTCCTAATACTCCAAGTGGATAGGCGCACGCATATCCTGATGCAATTTGCGGTACTTCACCTTTGAACACAGAACTAAGAGCTTCATTGGCTGCTCCAAGTCCAGGAGTGTTAGTTACTGCTCCATACAGCGTACCTACCATCATCGGCAAATTCTTTGCATCACTCGTATCAAAAAATATGAAATAACAAGCAAACATGACGAGAACGTTCAGCACAACTATTGTTACAGACATCATATTTAATGTTATTCCGCCTTTCTTGAAGCTTTCAAAAAATCCCGGACCTACTTGTAAACCTATACAGAAAACAAATAAGATTAATCCGAAATCCTGAAGAAAGTTCAGAATATTAGTAGGAGCAGTGAAGCCGACATGTCCAGCAACAATGCCGGCAAATAACACGAATGTTACTCCTAAGGATATTCCGCCAAATTTAATCTTACCTAATAAGACTCCGATGGCTATAACCAAAGCATACAGCAATGTTATATGCGCTACAGAGTCTGTTGTTATAAATAAATCAATAAACCAATTCATACTATAATTTATAACCAGATTAATTTTTTAATAACTTCTTGCAATTATAACCCTTTTGTTTGTTGGCTTGCCGGATACCATATCGATACCCTCTGTTGCTTCATATCCGAATGGCTCACAACGGATTGTTGCTTGGGTGTCTTCTTTAATTTTAGCTTCTGTTTCTGGAGTACCATCCCAATGACACAGGAAGAAGCCTCCGTCTTTTATTCTTTCCTTAAACTCGTCATAATTGTCACACTCATAAATATGTGCATCGCGGAACGTCTTAGCTTTGTCGTACATATTTTTTTGTATATCATCTAATAATGACTGAACATAAGCAACAATACCATCAATAGATCGGGTTTCTTTTTCCAGAGTATCTCGACGCATTACCTCAATGGTTTCATTTTCAAGATCTCTTGCGCCAATGACAAGACGTACCGGAACTCCTTTCAACTCATAATCAGCAAATTTGAATCCTGGACGTTTGTTATCAGAATCGTCATATTTTACAGAAATTCCCAGTTCGCGTAGCTCACGAATTATCGGTTCTACCTTCTCTGATATTTTAGCCAAAGCGTCAGAACCCTTTGATATCGGTATGATTACAACCTGAATCGGTGCCAATTTTGGAGGAAGAACAAGTCCGTTGTCATCAGAATGAGTCATTATCAATGCTCCGATCAGTCGGGTAGAAACGCCCCAAGATGTTGCCCATACATATTCAGGTTTGTTTTCTTTGTTTAGATAAGTTACGTCAAAAGCCTTTGCAAAATTCTGTCCGAGGAAATGGCTGGTTCCACTTTGTAATGCTTTACCGTCCTGCATCATTGCTTCAATTGTATAAGTGTCCAATGCTCCGGCAAAGCGTTCCGTTTCACTTTTCACGCCCTGTACGACAGGCATTGACATCCAGTTCTCTGCGAAATCTGCATATACATGAAGCATTTTCTGTGCTTCGGCCTCAGCTTCTTCTCTTGTTGCATGTGCTGTATGACCTTCCTGCCACAGAAACTCTGATGTGCGTAGGAACGGTCTTGTGCGCATTTCCCATCTCATTACATTACACCATTGGTTGCACATCAATGGTAAATCGCGCCACGAATGTATCCAGTTTTTATAGGTATTCCATATTATTGTTTCAGAAGTAGGGCGTATGATCAATTCTTCATCCAATTTAGCCGCAGGATCAACCTCTACACCACTTTTATCAGCTTTTGAACGTAAACGATAATGTGTAACAACGGCACATTCTTTTGCAAAACCTTCTACGTGTTCTGCCTCTTTGCTCAAAAAGGATTTTGGTATTAACAATGGAAAATAAGCATTCTGAACACCTGTTTCTTTAAACATAGAATCCAGTTGATGCTGCATTTTTTCCCAAATAGCGTATCCATAAGGCTTGATAACCATGCATCCGCGTACTGCTGCCTGTTCTGCCAAATCCGCCTTAACTATCAAATCATTATACCATTGACTGTAATTATCAGCTCTTTTGGTAAGTTCTTTTAATTCTACCATTATATTAAAAATTATAATTTATAGCACGCAAAATTACAAAAAAATGTTGTAATATAACATCAGAATAATAAAAAACACATATCTTTGCATATGTATAAAATATGTTACAGGTAAAATAAATAACAAGTCTATGAAAAAAATTAAAATCATGACACTTACAATGTGTTTGCTCGCCATTATAGGATGTCAAACAAAACAGGGAACTGGAGCATTAATTGGTACAGGCGGTGGAGCAGCATTAGGAGCTATAATTGGTAAATTAGCAGGAAATACAGCCGTTGGTGCTGCAATAGGCGGAGCCGTAGGAGCCGGTGCCGGTGCATTGATTGGACGTCACATGGATAAGGTTGCAGAAGAAGCTGCCGCTCAAGTTGAAAATGCAAAAGTTGAGGAAGTTACTGATGCAAATGGTCTGAAAGCCGTAAAGGTGACATTTGATTCTGGTATTTTGTTTGCAACGAACAAATCGGATCTTAACTCTACATCTAAGAATGAACTTGCAAAATTCTCAACTGTATTGAAGAATAATGCAGATTGTCATATAGATATATACGGTCACACCGATTCTACTGGAAATGACGGAATCAACATCCCTCTGAGTAATAGTAGAGCAAAGAGTGTTGCTGATTATCTGAAAAGCTGCGGCGTTTCAAGCTCACAGTTCCAGAATATTACAGGAAAAGGTAGTTCTGAGCCGGTTGCCGATAATGGAACAGCTGAAGGCAGACAGCAGAACAGACGTGTTGAAATATATATGTATGCAAGTCAGGCAATGATTGATGCAGCAAATGCTGGAACACTGAAGTAAACATTCTGTCTTATTTATTATATTAAGTCATCACAATTTTATGTTGTGATGACTTAATGTTTTTATTACGAGGAATTATAATTGTACTTTACAATGCATTTAAATTTAATCGGTAAGATTTTACGATGGGGATTGGCTTTGTTCTTCAGTAGTACGATACTTGTTGTCATTGCCTACAGATTTATCCCTGTTTATATTACACCACTTATGGTGATAAGATGCTGTCAGCAGTATTTCAACAACGATCGGGTAACACTTCATCATAAATGGATACCATTAGAAGATATTTCACAACATTTACCTGTAGCTGTAATGGCAAGTGAAGATCAGAAATTTCTCTTACATCACGGTTTTGACTTCAATGCAATAGAGAATGCTGCCAGGTATAATAAAAAAAATCAGAAACGAATGAGAGGTGCAAGTACCATATCACAGCAAACGGCAAAGAATGTTTTTTTATGGCCGGGACGCACATGGGTGAGAAAGGGACTTGAGGTGTATTTCACAGCACTTATTGAATTATTGTGGAGCAAACAACGTATTATGGAGGTCTATCTCAATTCCATAGAAATGGGAGATGGAATATATGGCGCATCTGCGGTGGCAAAATATCATTTCGATAAAAATGCATGCGATTTGTCAAGGTCAGAGTGTGCGCTTATCGCAGCGACTCTTCCTAATCCAATAAAATACAATAGTAAAGAGCCAGACTCTTATTTAAGAAAAAGACAAAGGAAGATAGAATATGAAATGAAATTCATACCGACATTTCCAAAAGAGGGAGAGGACATAAATCATAACACTGTTAGTGGAGGAGTATATCGAAACAAATAAATCACACATTCTGTATGCGAGAGTTTCTAAAAGATCTGGATCAAGACCAATTGTCTGCCGTTAAATATTGCGATGGTTCACAACTTGTTATTGCCGGTGCCGGATCCGGCAAGACAAGAGTCCTTACATATAAGATTGCCTATCTCCTAAGCATAGGTGTAAAGCCATGGAATATACTTGCACTTACTTTTACAAATAAGGCGGCGAATGAGATGAAAGAACGTATCGGCATTCTCCTAAAAGAGGATGCTGCACGACGAATAAATATGGGAACATTTCATTCCATCTTCTATAGAATCCTGAGATCTAATGTAAACGAGATAAATTATAGACCTAATTTCACAATATATGATGAGAATGATTCAAAAGTTCTTGTCAAGAATATTATGAAAGAATATGGTGTCGATGATAAAAAATACAGTCCGGGGCAGATTCTAAATACTATAAGTTATGCAAAGAATCATCTGATTACAGTAGATGAATTTTTGATGAATGATAGGACAAATATAATTGGTAATATATACAATGAATATGTTCAAAGATGTCATATTGCCAATGTGATGGATTTTGATGATTTATTAATCAAGACGTATGAGCTATTCAGTAAAAAGCCTGATGTGTTGGATAATTATGCTGATTTGTTCAAGTATATTCTTGTTGATGAGTATCAGGATACCAATTATGCTCAGCAAAAAATAATAGAATTATTGTATAAGAAAAATGTTTGTATATGTCTGGTAGGGGATGATGCACAAAGCATTTACAGTTTCCGTGGTGCAAATCTGGAATATATGCTTAGTTTCCCGCAAAAAAACAATTTTAAGATATTTAAACTGGAACGGAATTATCGAAGTACAAAAAACATTGTCGCTGCGGCTAATAGTCTTATCAAGCATAATGAGCATCAGATTCATAAAGATGTATATAGCAATAATGATGAGGGTGGAAAGGTAAGATTAAAGGTGGCTCACTCAGACCGTGAAGAAGCCTGTATTGTTTGTGAAGAGATTAAACGACTTATTATAAAGGAAAAATCTGATTATAAAGATTTCTGTGTGTTGTATCGTACCAACACGCAGAGTAGGGTTATCGAGGAAGAATTAATCAGACAGGCAATCCCTTATAAAATATTCGGAGGGCTTAATTTCTATCAAAGAAAAGAAATAAAAGATATTATCGCATATCTTCGACTGATTGTAAATTCTGATGATGAAGAGGCGATAAGGAGAGTGATAAATTATCCGGTAAGAGGTATTGGGGAATCTACACTGAGAAAAATCACAGATTCTGCAAGACAGAACCATGTTAGTATATGGAGTGTCTTATCCGATCCTGATCGTTATGAGTTAGATGTAAGACGAAATACAAAAAATAAGCTTGCTGCATTTCACGATTTTATTGAAGAATATAAGATTAAGAGTAAAGAACTCGATGCTTATCAATTGGGAAAAGAGATACTGGAACAGAGTGGTCTGAAAAATGAATTTTATTCTAATGACTCTCCTGAAAACGTCTCAAGACAACAAAACATCGAGGAATTTGTAAATGCATTACAAGATTTTGTGGAAAATAGAAATGAGGAGGGAATACAGGATGTTTATATCTCCGATTTTCTGCAAGAGGTATCGCTGTTGTCTAACATAGATGATGACAATAATGAAAATACGGTGTCGTTGATGACAATTCATGCCGCGAAAGGTCTTGAGTTCCCGTTCGTTTTCATTGTCGGCCTTGAAGAAAATATAATTCCTAATGTTCATGTATCTTCGTCTAAAGAAATAGAAGAAGAGCGGAGGCTCTTATATGTAGCAATAACCAGGGCACAGAATTATTGTTGTCTTACATATTCGAAAAGCAGATATAAATATGGTATCATGGAATTCAGTCGTCCAAGCAGATTCCTTTATGAGATAGATCCTGCCTATATTGACAATGAGGATATTAATCTTAAGTTTAATACGGGTGTTACTATCAATGATAATCATTTCTCAATACCAAAGGCGACAATCTTAAATAAGCGAATTCCCTCAAAAGTAATTATAAAAAAGTATCAAGATATAAAAGAATCCCACGACACATATGAGGAAAGCGATTCTGATTATAGCATAAAGGTTGGAGATATAATAGAACATCAACGTTTTGGCATCGGTACCATAATATTGTTAGAGGGTAGAGGAGATAATAAAAAAGCTACTGTAAAATTTAATAATGTGGGAACAAAACAATTATTACTAAAATTTGCCAAATACAAAGTTGTAAAATGCTGAATTCAAATTGATAATGCGATATCATTAACTTTAATTCAGCCGTAATTAAGATGTTACTATTTATAATTTTTTTATTAAAACGGTTTTTAAGTTTCGTTTTTATATAGTATCTTTGCAGGTAAATTGAAAGCAAATTAAGAATATGGCACGAAATATCTTCAAAGGTTTGGGAGTAGCCTTAATAACACCTTTTACAAAAAATGGCGAAGTTGATTACAGTTCTTTAAAAAGGTTAGTGGAGTATCAGATCCAAAACGGAGCTGATTTTCTTTGCATTCTTGCTACCACAAGTGAGGCTCCCTGCTTGTCGAAGGAAGAAAAACAGAAGATAAAAGACCTCATTGTAGAGATAAACAGTAAACGTATTCCCTTATTGATGGGATGTGGGGGAAATAATACAAAAGCTGTGATTGAAGATCTTCAGACTTTGGATCTTACAGGGATTGATGGAGTCTTGAGCGTGTGTCCATATTATAACAAGCCGTCACAGGAAGGTCTTTATCGTCATTTCATGGCCATCTCGGAAGCAAGTCCGTTACCGGTAGTCTTGTATAATGTTCCGGGACGTACAGGTGTGAATCTGAAACCTGAGACTACGGTAAGACTTGCTAATGACAGCAAGAATATAGTTGCTGTCAAGGAAGCATCAGGAAGTCTGGAACAAGTGGATGAGATAATAAAGAATAAACCGGCTGATTTTGATGTCCTCAGTGGTGACGATGCTCTTACATTCTCTATGGTGGCAAGTGGTGCGGCTGGTGCTATATCTGTTATTGGTAATGCTTTGCCTAAAGAATTCTCAAGAATGATAAGACTGGAGTTCAAAGGTGAATATGAACCGGCTCGTAAGATACACCACAGTTTTACTGAATTGTATTCTCTGCTTTTTGTCGATGGAAATCCGGCAGGAGTAAAGGCACTCCTTCATGAGATGGGATTCATTGAGAATGTACTCAGACTGCCACTTGTACCAACACGCCTTACCACTTTACAAAAGATAACGAATATATTGAAAGCATTGAAGATATGAGATGTTATTCGATGACATATGTTATCGCTATAATGTTGTTGGTAATAATATAGAAACTAATGTTTGCATACAGATGAAAGATGACATTCCTCTTATGTTAATTCATATCCTTTCGACACTTTGACGTAGAAGTATTGATATGAAAGGAAATAATCTGTGGATTCTTTTATTGGTTGCAGGCATAATTATAATGCTTGTTTTAAATCTCCTCATAGGTTCTGTGAACATTCCTTTAAAAGATGTTCTTGATATAATAAGTGGACGGGGAGATGTAAAGTCAAGTTGGCGGTTTATTGTTCTCGGTTCTCGACTTCCTCAGGCTCTTACCGCGATATTATGTGGCGCGGCACTTTCGTTGAGCGGATTGTTGCTCCAGACTATATTCCGTAATCCCTTGGCAGATCCTTCTGTTTTTGGAATAAGCAGCGGAGCCGGATTAGGCGTTGCCGTTGTAATGCTCTTTTTCGGTGGCAGCATCGTAACATCCTCATTTAGTATTTCGGGAGTTGTAGCGATATTCTCTGCTTCATTTATAGGTGCCATGATTATGACTCTTTTGATATTGTTTGTTTCAACAAGAGTAAAAAGCAATATAATGCTTATTATAATCGGTATAATGATAGGCTACATTGCATCTTCAGCCATTACAATACTTAATTTCTTTGCTACGGAAGAAGGTGTTAAGTCGTACGTTGTATGGGGAATGGGAAATTTTGGTAGTGTTTCGGCTGTCTATCTGCCACTTTTTATTTCAATTGTCTTATTGGCTGTCGTTGCGGCTGTGCTATTGGTGAAGCCTCTTAATATATTCCTTCTTGGTGATGCTTATGCGGAAAATCTTGGTGTAAACACAATAGGATTACGCAATGCCGTATTGTTTATTACCGGAATACTTGTTGCTGTTGCCACTGCTTTTTGTGGTCCAATAGCTTTTATTGGCTTGTCTGTACCACACATTTCTCGTATGCTCGTGCATACGGATGATTATAGAAAAATACTTCCATCTACGGTGTTGACGGGAAGTATCGTAGCACTTATGTGCAATCTTATATGCAATCTGCCCGGTAACAAGGGTGTTATACCACTTAATGCCGTAACGCCACTTATCGGTGCACCGGTTATAATATATGTCATTACGTGTAAGACAAAATTTAATATACATCAAAATTTATATTGACAAAATTAAAATAAATATATGAGTGAGATATTTATAATTATTGGACTGATTATTTTAAACGGAATATTTGCGATGTCTGAGATTGCCTTGATATCTGCCCGTAAGTCAAAGCTTGGATCGGATTCAAAAAAAGGCAGCCGTTCTGCTGAAACCGCTTTACAACTTGCAGAACAGCCTGACAGGTTTCTATCCACCATTCAAATAGGTATAACTCTTATCGGCATTCTGACAGGTATTTACTCAGGTAATCAGATTGCACAGATTGTAAAAGATTTATTTATATCTGTAGGGATGCCCCCGGCTTATGCTCCGGCTGTTGCACAAATTATAATTGTCATTTTAGTTACATATCTGACACTTATTTTCGGAGAGCTTTTGCCAAAGCGTATAGGATTATGTATGGCTGAAAGTGTGGCAAAATTTGTTGCACGTCCTATGTATATGCTTTCTCGCGTAGCATCTCCGTTTGTGTGGTTACTTTCTGGAAGTACAGCATTTCTTTTCCGTATTTTAGGCCTTAAAGATAAGGAATCGAAAGTTACAGAAGAAGAGATTAAGTCTATAGTGAAAGAGGGAACGGAAGACGGAGAGGTTCAGCCGGTTGAACATGATATAGTACAAAGGGTGTTCTTACTTGGAGATCTTGAAGTGGACGCTATTATGACTCAGAGAAACGATATGGTTTGGTTGAACAATACGATGACTGCAAAAGAGGTGAAGGAGATAATTGCCGAAGATATGTTTGCGGTATATCCGGTTGCAGATGGGGATTTGGATCATGTAAAAGGCGTCGTTTCCTTGAAAAATCTGTTTTTTGCACTTGATAGGATTGATTTCTGTTTAGACAATATTGTGAAAGAGCCAACGTTTATCTATGAAAATATGGATGTATATAAGGCTTTGGAATTGATGAAGTCGCAACACACTGGATTCGCACTTGTGTGTGACGAGTTTGGCTCGTGTGTTGGTATTGTTACTTTGAAAGATATTCTTGAAGGTCTTGTAGGAAATATGCCAGGTGAGCATGACGGTGAACAACAGATTGTTCCACGTTCTAATGGTGATGGCTGGCTTGTTGATGGACAATGTCCTATGTTTGATTTCCTTAAATATTTCAATGAAGAGGAATTGTACGAAAATGAGGATTATAATACCGTTGCCGGTTTGTGCATAAACACATTGGAACATATTCCTGTATGTGGAGAACATTTTGAGTGGAAGATATTTAGTTTTGAGATAATTGATATGGATGGTGCCCGTATTGATAAATTCCTTGTTAAAAAGAAGTAATGATATGGATGAGAAAGAGAGAATAGAAGAGCTTCGACGCTTACTGCATGAATATAATATCAGATATTACATACAGAATGATCCTGTAATAAGTGATCAGGAATTTGACGCGCTAATGAGTGAACTGCAACAACTAGAACAGCGTCATCCTGAATTGTATGATGCAAATTCACCTACGCAACGGGTAGGGAGTGATTTGAATGGCAATTTTAAACAGGTAGAACATAAATATCCAATGCTTTCATTGTCAAATACTTATAATGAACAGGATGTTGCATCATGGTATGATAGTGTCAGTCGTGGATTGAATGGTGAGAAATTCGAAGTTTGTTGTGAGATGAAGTTTGACGGACTTTCAATTTCTCTTATTTATATTGATGGAAAACTTGTAAGAGGTGTAACACGTGGCGATGGCATTCATGGTGATGACGTTACGGCAAATGTTCGGACAATACGTAGTATTCCATTGGTATTGCAGCCAGGAGATTATCCGAGAGAATTTGAAATACGTGGTGAGGTACTCATGCCGTGGACTGTTTTTGAACGTCTTAATAAAGAACGTGATTTGGCAGAGGAACCGTTATTTGCCAATCCACGTAACGCAGCGAGTGGTACGTTGAAGAGCCTTAGCTCTAAATTAGTTGCGAGCCGCCATCTTGACAGTTATCTTTATTATTTGCTTGGGGATGATGTTCCATGTGATGGCCAATATGAAAATATGCAAAAAGCGGCAGAGTGGGGGTTTAAGATTAGTCACGCTATGCGCAAAGTGAGTTCTTTGGATGAAATATATGATTATATAAAATATTGGGATGTTGAACGCAAGAATCTGCCTGTTGCAACGGACGGTATTGTATTGAAAGTAAATTCTTTCAGACAACAGCGATTGTTGGGATATACAGCAAAAAGTCCGAGATGGGCAATCGCATATAAATTTAAGGCTGAACGTGCATGTACAAAGCTTATTGATATAAAATATCAGGTTGGGCGTACTGGACAGATTACTCCTGTAGCATGTCTTGATGAAGTTCAGATATCTGGTACTTCTGTAAGACGTGCAACATTGAATAACGAAGATTTTATAAAAAAGCTTGATTTGCATATAGGAGATTATGTGTACGTGGAAAAGGGTGGTGAGATTATACCAAAGATTGTCGGCGTTGCCTACGACAAGCGCGATGCTAATGTTATTCCCGCTACTTTTATTACACATTGTCCGGAGTGCGGTACTGAACTTGTCAGATATGAAGGAGAAGCCGCGCATTATTGTCCAAATGATACGGGCTGCCCTCCTCAAATAAAAGGTCGTATCGAGCATTTCATTGCACGCAGAGCTATGAATATTGATTCCATTGGCCCGGAAACAGTAGATGAATATTACAGGCAGGGACTCATAAGAAATTTTGCAGATTTATATGATATAAAGGTGGAAGACATTAATGGTGACGGAAGCCGTGAGCGTTCTGCAAGAAAAGTGATTAATGGCATAAATGCATCAAAGTCTGTTCCATTCGAAAGGGTTGTTTTTGCTCTTGGAATAAGATTTGTCGGTGAGACATCAGCAAGATTACTTGCCCGTCATTTCAGAAATATTGATGCATTAATGGGAGCAACCAAAGAAGAACTCAAAGAGGTTGACGGGATAGGCGATGTAATGGCCCAGAGTGTTATTGATTATTTTGCTTCGCAAGAAAATAAAAAAATCATAGGACGTCTGAAGGGCTATGGATTGCAAATGAGTATAAAAGAGGATCCTGAACAACAGAGAACAGACAAACTTGCAGGTATGAATATTGTAATAAGTGGAGTATTCTCTAACCATACCCGTGACGAGTATAAAGCTATGATTGAAAACAATGGCGGTAAGAATGTATCGTCTGTAAGTTCGAAAACGACATTCCTGCTTGCAGGAGACAAAATTGGACCTTCAAAACTACAGAAAGCTGAAAAACTTGGAGTAAAAATAATTAATGAGGAAAAATTTCTCGAAATGCTGAGTTGAATAATTTATTCATAGGTATGAAAATAATTGTATCGGAGGAAATAAAGGATATATGCCCTGTTTTTGTGGGAGCATGTATTGAGGCAAATGTATGTAATACACAATATTGTGACGCATTATGGACTGAGATAAACGAAATGTGTGGTTTTATTAGGGAGCGGTTCACAACAGAAACATTGAAATCAGTGCCGGCGATAGCTGCAACACGTAAGATTTATAAAATGTGCGGCAAGGATCCTTCAAGATACAGACCGGCAGCGGAAGCTCTTGTGCGCAGAGTTCTCCAAGGCAAGACTCTGTATCAGAAGGATACAATTGTGGATTTAACAAATATGGCAAGTATGTTATCCGGATACAGTTTAGGAGCATTTAATTCAGACAAGTTCTGTGGAGATACACTAATATTGGGGATAGGACGTGATGGAGAACCATATGAAGGTATTGGCCGTGGGATGATAAATATTGCAGGATTACCGGTCTATCGTGATAGTGATGGTGGTGTCGGAACTCCAACAAGTGACAACGAAAGAACAAAGATCGGGCTTGAAACGAAACACCTGACCGTGCTCGTAAATGGATATGATGGGAATGAGCAAAACGTATCGAAAACTTCAGAGCTGATAATCAGGTTGCTCAAGCAATATTGCAATGCTGACAACACGAATTATTTTATATATAAATGATACTTATTTGATTATTGAAAAATAATATATAATATGAAAATTGTTATTGGAATTGATGTTGGAATAAGCACGACAAAGATTATTGGTATAAATGAAGAGGGGCGTGTGCTGTCTCCTATCCGGATTAGGGCTACCGATCCTGTAACATCGCTTTATGGTGCTTTCGGAAAATACCTGTATGATAATAAGATACAGCTGGATGATGTAGAGAAAGTAATGCTTACAGGTGTCGGAGCGGCATATATCGATAAGGCAATTTATGGATTATCTACCGGAAAGTCAGAAGAGTTCATTGCCAATGGTTTAGGAGCCCGGTATGAAACAGACCAGAAACGAATGATGGTTGTCAGTATGGGTACAGGTACATCGATCGTGAAATGCGACCAGGACAGCATTATGCATGTAGGAGGTATCGGTATTGGTGGCGGCACATTACAAGGTTTGTCGAGATTGCTTTTGAATACAGACGACATAAAACAAGTGGCAGCGCTTGCTGAGCATGGTGATCTGTCACATATAAATGTTTTAATCAGTGATATCAGTCTGAACCCATTACCAGGATTACCAATGGATGCGATAGCTTCTTTGTTTGGTAATGCGAAAAGCGATGCCTCACGAGAGGATCTTGCACTTGGATTAATATGGATGGTGTTACAGTCTATTTGCAGTGCTTCCATATTGTCTTCCCTGGGAAGCGGAATAAAAGAATTTGTCATGATAGGCAATCTCACATTACTTCCACAATGTAAATTAGTATTTCCCGCTACAGAAAGATTGTATGGTGTCAAATTCAGAATCCCTAAGTATTCAGAATTCTGTACTGCCATAGGTGCGGCATTGAATTATCTTAATGAAGAGAAGAAAATATTAATCTGAGCTGCAGATTACATAACAATAAACGCCACATAAGATTTTCCTTATGTGGCGTTTATCATTAATATGCCTACAGATTATGTATTACAAAATATGGGATATTCCAAGGATATAAAGCATTATATATCCTAAAACCAGACCGACCACGCCAATCGTAAGTCCTATCTTTACCATTTCATTTTGTTTAACCAATCCGGTAGAGTGGGCTATTGCATTCGGTGGTGTGCTTATAGGAAGAGTCATGGCCATTGATGCAGCGATAGCAATGCCAATAAGTACAGTCGGAGTTCCTCCGATGCCATCAAGAGCAGAGCCCATACCTTTGCATACTACAGCAAGAATCGGAACAAGAAGAGCTGCTGTGGCTGTGTTTGATATGAAGTTAGACAATATATAGCAGATAATTCCGGATATTATCAATATGGCTACAGCAGACCATGAACCAAATGGAATGCTTTTAATAACATTTTCTGCCAATCCTGATTCATTAAGAGCCAAACCGAGAGCAAATCCTCCGGCAACCATCCAAATGACACTCCAGTTGATCTCCTGCAGATCCCTTGCCTTTACAACTCCAGTGAATGCAAATATAGCGATTGGAACCATTGCTACTGTATTTGCTCCTACACCGGTCCACCTGTCAAGAATCCATAATGCCACAGTTAGGATAAACGTAATTGCAACAACGTTTGTTCGCCAATTGTGTTTTACTTCTCCTTCTATTTCAAGATGAATAGTTTTTTTCTTAAATGGGAAGAATGTTTTTAGGAGATACCAGCCTATTATTAAAAGAACAAATGCAAACGGTGTCATGAAAAGCATCCATTCTCCAAAGCCTAATTGCATGTTCAGACCATTGGTATCATTAAGGTATTTTATAGCAATTGCGTTCGGAGGTGTTCCAATTATTGTACCCATTCCACCGATATTGGCCGCTACCGGAATAGCCAGTGTCAAAGCTACACGTCCTTTACCTTCAGGTGGCAGGGCTTTAAATACCGGAGTCAGGAATGTAAGCATCATGGCAGCTGTAGCAGTGTTGCTTACGAACATTGAAAAAACACCTGTTATTAGAATGAAACCTAACAGAACATTTTCGCTTTTTGTACCAAAGGGCTTTAGTAGCGTACGGGCCAATAGAACGTCAAGTCCTGATTTTGTGGCTGCAATGGCTAAAATGAATCCTCCAAGAAAAAGTATAATTATAGGATCTGCAAATGTAGCCATAAGTGCTTCATGGTCCAACAACTGGCTTTTATCAATATCAGATACAAGAAACTTGAATGCATTATCTGAAGTCGAAAGTAAAAGTATTCCTATCAAAGATACAGATGTTGCCCATGGAGATATAGCCTCGGTAACCCACATTATGGTCGCAAATGCGAAGATTGCTATTATTCTTCGTTGAATTACTGTTAAGCCGTCAATGCCAAAAGCATCAAGTGGCATGTTCCATAGAATTAACATTACTATTACGGCAATAGCAAATAGTATTGCTTTTTTAACCACAAAACTCCCATCGAGAGTGTATCTTTTTTCTACAGCCATATTGTTTGGGTTTTTAATTAGGTTTATTATTTTATTGATTTACGGATACACAAAGATATGAAAAAACTCATTACAACAAATGTTTTTATTTTATTTTTTATTGTAATGCGGATTTTTTTACCATAATTAATTTAGATTGTGTGAGTTCAACATACAAGTGCAATTTATATTATGATTCTTAGTAAATATCCAACATTCGACATAAATCAGAACCTGTTACCTGTTCTAGACTTTCTGCTTATTTTAACGTGAGTTCGACGAATTCAGAATTAATGACAGCAGTTCGTCAATATTTCTTATACGTATTGATATACATTTTCTTTATATATATTTATGTCGGGACACTAAGTTGAAATAAAATTAAATGAATGTCCGCAAGTTGCCAATCAATAAATTCGATGTTTAAAGTTCGCCCTATACGTACATGCGCAAAGTTCGAGCCT
>ERZ779877.675-NODE-675-length-35244-cov-6.827446_pt1 | contig 35244 bp, 32 predicted proteins | sample MGYA00511556_ERZ779877 | MGnify/ENA primary metagenome ERZ779877 (study PRJEB29588, sample SAMEA2159338) | human gut metagenome | biome: human gut; feature: human-associated habitat; material: faeces | place: Denmark | collected 2008/2010 ...
TATTTCCACCCGCGCTGTCCGTATGCGGCGACAGCGTGTAGAAAGGCAATGCCGTTACTGACACAGAATGAACAGGGAAGAAAGGTGCGCTGTTATGAGGCAGGAAAATTTAAAGAATAACAGGGATATTTTGCTGGAAACCAGAAATTTAAGCGTTGAATTTCCTCTGAAGAAAAAGTCTTTTTTTGAAAAACAAAAAATGCTGTCTGCCGTATCGGACGTATCCATACAAATCCGGAAAGGAGAAACGTTTGGACTGGTCGGGGAGAGCGGCTGCGGCAAATCAACGTTTGCCAATGCAACGCTTGGTTTTGTAAAGCCCCGGTCGGGAGAAATTTATTTTAACGGACAGCCGCTTTATGCCGAAAAAAAGGCGGTGCAGGAAGCAAGACTTCACATGCAGAAGATTTTTCAGGACCCGGCATCGTCTTTAAATCCCCGCTTTACGGTGCGGGAAGCGGTCTGCGAACCTATGCGGATACGCGGCGGATTTGACAAAAATGAGGTGGAGCAGAAAGCGCGGGAAATGATTACGGCGGTCGGACTGACCGGGAAAGATTTAGACCGCTATACTTCGCAGTTTTCGGGCGGACAGCAGCAGCGTATTGCAATAGCAAGAGCATTGATATTAAACCCGGAATATATCGTGTGTGACGAACCGGTCAGCGCATTGGATGTGTCGGTTCACGCACAGATTTTAAATCTGCTTATGGAAATGCAGGAAAAGACACAGACGACCTATTTATTCATTTCCCACAATCTGGCGGCGGTGAAAAAGCTCTGCTCACGACTGGCGATTATGTATCTGGGCAAGGTGGTGGAATACGGTGACGCGGCAAAAATATTTGCAAATCCCGTGCATCCTTACACGAAAGCCCTGTTATCGGCGGTGCTTACGGTGAATCCAAATGAGGAAACGAAGCGTATTGTGTTAAAGGGTGATGTGACAAGCCCAATCAATCCGCCGTCCGGGTGCCGTTTTTGCAGCCGGTGTTATCAGGCACAGGCGGACTGTGCGGACAGGGAATGTGTGCTGACGGAGGTCGAGGCGGAGCATTTTGCGGCGTGTCCTGTGGTGACAGGACTAAAAACAGATATAGAACAGTAAACGATAAGGAGAGAAAGATGAGAAAGACGACATTGGTGGCGGCAGGGCTGGTTATCGGTCTGAGTATGGGACTGGCGGCATGCGGCTCAAAAGATACGGCAGACCAAAGCACTTCAAAAAGCACAACTGCGGCGGGAAAAGAAGGTGCTGAGGTCAGCAGTGAAGCACCGCAGGGAGAACAAGGGGATACAGAAGTGTCCGGGCAGGAAGCGCCAAATCCGGATACACAGCCGGCAGAGGGCGAAGCAGGGAATGAGGAAAGAGCGGTAGTTGTATCCGAACCGGAAGCCCCGGTGGCAGAAGAAGCGCCGCAGGCTCCGGCAGAAGAAGCACCTGCACCCGCACCGGAAACACCCGCACAGGAAGAAAAACAGGAGCGTAGTGTGGAGGGTACTTATACCGGTTCGACCGATAAATACGTAGATGCCATGGGCAGTTACATTCACTATGATGTAACGCTGACACTGTCCGGCGGAAGCTATCAGTATGCGGTGAGTATTACGGTATCGGGAAACCAGCAGTACAACTCAGGCGAGAATTATGATGGCAGTTATACGGTAAACAGTGACAACATTTCTATGACGGGAAAGTTAGAGAGTGCGAAAGCATATGACGGTGCAATGCTCGTTACGGGACATTTGTCCAGCTTTGCGGGAAGCAGTGACAGTATTACCGTGTATCATCTGTAAAAACATGCGGCAGCGGTAATATTTATTTTGGATTTCCGCTTTACAAATCACACAGATAATGATAAACTTAGCTATGACTAACAGATATTAGAAATATCTAACAAGAAAAACAGCAAGGAGAAAGAGGTTTATGAAAAAAAGAGGAACAGCCGGTCTTTTAGGCGGTGCGCTTGCAGTCGTTTTACTTGCAGGCAATGTACTTGGCGGCAGTTATCCGGCTTATGCGCAGGATACACAGTACCATGACGGAAATTATACGGCTTCGGCACATGTAGAATTTCATGAAGTGGTCAATTATGATTTATACGTAACAGTCAGTGTGAAGGACGGTGTGATCAGCAAGGTTGCCTTAAACGATGAAAAAAATGCAGACATTGAGGCGGTCAATGTACCGTATATCAATTATGCGATGAAGGGTATGGCGGATTCTTATATCGGAACAACCGGCACAGCAGCAGATACCGTCAGCGGTGCAACGTATTCAGCCAATGCCATTAACGAAGCGGTTGCAAAGGCAATGGTTAAATCACAGGAAAATGAAGCCGATTCCGATACAGCAGATACCCCTTCCGGTGACAACGGACAGAACGATAACCAGAACGGCAGTGACAACACAAATGATACACAAAAGCCTTCTGATGATAAAACCAATTCCGGCGATACAGGAAACGACAGTTATGAACGTGTGTTAAAGACAGGTGCTTATGAACTCACAGCGGACAGCTATGATGCTTCAGCCATGATGAAAATGCCTGCATTTATCTGCATTGATGCAGAAAATAACACATTCAGCGTACATCCGTATAAGAACGGCGTTGTAGATTATGAAACGAATAAGGGTTCAGGTTCAATTTCCTTTGATTCTGCAACTGGTGTATACACAATGACCTATGAAGCAGGTGTAACGGTTGTGGCACTCGGTGCAACAACGACATTTACAGCAGATGCGGACAGCATTACATTTACGAGTCCGTTACGTTATGGTGCGGCGCAGATGAATACAACCGATGCAGACGGCAAATTCCTTTCATACACAGCAAAGACATCAGCTTATGAGGGCACACTGACAAGCGGTGCTTATGTACTGACAGCAGACAGCTATGACGCTTCTGCAATGATGAAGATGCCTGCATACATCGGAATTGATATGGGAAAGAAGACCTTTATCGTACACCCGTATAAAAATGACGTGGTAGACAACGATACCAATAAGGGTTCAGGTTCAATTTCCTTTGATTCTGCAACCGGTGTATACACAATGACTTACGAAGGCGGTGTAACGGTTGTGGCACTCGGCAGTACAACAACATTTACGGTTTCAGACAAGGGTATTACATTTACAAGTCCGTTACGTTACGGTGCGGCACAGATGAATACAACCGATGCAGACGGTAATTTCCTTTCTTATACGGCAGTGCCTTATACACAGGAAATACCGGACGGTGATACCAATGATGACACACAGGGCAAAGGAGATTCAGGAAATACATCAGGCGGCACATCCAATGACAGTACACAGTCCGGTGAATCCACAGGAAACAGCGCGTCAGAGAGCAGTGCCAATGCGTCTGAACAGGACTCAGGCAGTACGCAATCCGGCGCACAGACATCAGGCAATAGTACCGTAGAGACAGGTGATGCAGCAATGACAGGCATTTATGCTGTATCAGCCGTTGTATCAATTGGTCTTCTCATTGCGGCGGCAGTATTGAAGAAACGTAAAAGAGTACTGTAGGACATGATACGCAGACAGAGGTATGTTCAAAAAAATATAAAACAGCACAGAGGTGTAATGACAGCAGCGTCCGTATGGTTATGCGGGCGCTGTTTTGCACATTTTTTTTCAGAAAAGAATTGAAGTTATGCGGCTGATACGGTATAATTCAATATGAAAATTTATGTTTAAGTTTGTTGATAGATGGAGGACAAAGAAATGACAAGAACATATCAGGTAAAATATAAGAGCAAGAGTAAAATGCTGACAACACCGGAGAAAGTTGAAGATACAAAAAAGACGATTTTAGAAGTACCGCGTGTAAAATCCGTAGAAATTAAAGATGACGGACAGATTGTCAGCATCGAAGTAGAAAAAGAAGAAGATTTTGAAGAAGTGATGAACCGTGTGGTAAATGTATTCAGAAGAATCGATGACAAATCCGAGGTTTCTTATAAATTTGCATTAAATGCATAGTACTGGGCGAAGAACAGTGAAAAGGGCTGTCACACTAAGGTGAAACATTGCGTTAGTGCGGCACCCTTTCATCATTTCAGGCAGACAGAAAATAAGAAGTAAAACAAGGAGAAATAAAATTGGCTGACATTAGAAGCGAGATTGAAAAAAGAAGAACATTTGCCATTATATCCCACCCGGATGCCGGTAAAACCACACTGACGGAAAAGTTTCTGCTCTACGGCGGAGCCATCGCGCAGGCGGGTGAAGTCAAGGGCAAGCGCGAGCGCGCGGCAAAATCCGACTGGATGGAAATCGAAAAGCAGCGCGGCATTTCCGTTACCAGCTCGGTTCTGCAGTTTGATTACGAAGGTCATCATATCAACATACTCGACACGCCGGGCCATCAGGACTTCAGCGAAGACACGTACCGTACCCTTATGGCAGCTGACAGCGCCGTCATGCTCATCGACGTGGCAAAGGGCGTCGAAGCGCAGACGAAAAAGCTGTTCCGCGTCTGTAAGGACAGAGGCATCCCTATTTTTACCTTTGTCAATAAAATCGACCATTTCGGACGAAATCCCTTCGACCTGATGGACGAAATCGAAAACATCCTCGGCATCCACGCCTACCCCATGAACTGGCCTATCGGCATCAACGGCAACTACGAAGGCATTTACGATCGGGAATCGGCCTCCATCGAGCTGTTTGAAAAAGATACGTCTCACGGCCAGCGCAAGCTAGCTTCAACCAAAGGCGCCGCTGACGACCCTATTTTCAAAGAACTTCTGGATGAAGAAATTCATCAAGCTCTGATAGACGACATCGAGCTTCTCGACGCAGCCGGCGACAGCTTCGACATGGAAAAAGTAAAAAATGGCCAGCTGACGCCTATGTTCTTCGGCTCGGCCATGACCAATTTCGGCGTCAAGCCCTTCCTGGAAAAATTCCTGGAAATGGCCCCCAAGCCCCAGCCCCGCAAGTGCCTGGAAGGCGTAGTCGACCCCGAATCGGAGCAGTTTACGTCCTTCGTCTTCAAGATCCAGGCCAACATGAATCCCCAGCACCACGACCGGGTCGTTTTCATGCGCATCTGCTCGGGCAAATTTGAAAAAGGCATGTCCGTCACGCACCGCCAGTCGGGCAAGACGCTGCGCCTCATGCAGCCCCAGCAGTTCCTGGCGACGGAGCGAACGATCATCGACGACGCCTACCCCGGCGATATCATCGGCGTATTCGACAACGGCACCATGGGTGTCGGCGATACCCTCTATGCCGGAAAGCAAAAGGTCACCTTCAAGGATTTCCCGACCTTCCCGCCGGAGCTGTTCGCCCGCATCCGTGCTAAGGACTCGATGAAGCGCAAGCAATTCCTTAAGGGCATGACCCAGTTGGCTCAGGAAGGGGCCGTCCAGATTTATGAAAATCTCGGCTCCATGGAAAGCTACATCGTCGGCGCCGTCGGGAAGCTGCAATTTGAAGTGCTGGAATACCGCCTCAAGCATGAATACGGCGTAGACTTGGAAATGAACATGCTGCCCTTTACGGTCGCCCGCTGGCTCCAGCTGAACGGCCACGAATACAGGGAACTGAAAAACGTCGACAGCGCCATGCTGGTCAAGGACCACAAGCAGCGATTGGTACTGCTCATCGCCAACGAATGGCAGACCAACTGGATTTGCGAGCGCAATCCGGACATTACGTTCTGCACGACGCCGGATGAGCTGGCCCTCGATGACGACGAAGAATAATAAATAATATCTGCATAATAAAAACACCTTCTCATGCTGACCACAGCACCGAGAAGGTGTTTGTTTTTATATGTTACCACATGCCCTTGGATTTCCAGAAGCTGCGCCGGCACATGACCAGCAAGGTCAGGATTTCCAGCCGGCCCAGCAGCATGGACAAGCACAGAATGCTTTTTGCAAAATCAGACAAATTCGCATACGTACACGTCGCGCCGGTAATCCCAAAGGCCGGGCCGATGCAGCCCATGGTGCTGACGCTGATGCCGACGGCGTCGAAAATGTTCACGCCGTCCCACGTAAGCAGCAGCGCCCATAATACGATAAAGGCCATGTACAAAAAGAAAAACTGGCTCACGCGGACGACTGTATCGTCGCCGACGTAATGGCCGTTGATTTCTACGCGGCGCACCATGTTGGGATGAACCTTTTGAAAGGCCGTAATCCACAGGGCCTTGACCAAGATGACGACGCGGGATACCTTGAGGCCCGCCGCCGTCGAACCGGCACAGCCGCCGCAGATCATGAGAAAGAGCAGCAGCAGCTTGGAAAAGGCCGGCCACGTGTCATAATCTGCCGATACGAAGCCCGTCGTCGCAATGGATGCAACCTGGAACGAGGCGTATCGGAAGGCCGTCGTCCACTCGCCGCCGAAGGCATAGGCCAAATTCAGCATGATGAGGAGCGTCACAACGCCTAATATGAGCAAATAGGCCTTAAATTCCGTGTTCCGCCGCAAGACGCCGGGCCCCTTTTGATACACCTGATAGTACAAGCCGAAGTTTCCGCCGGCCAGTATCATGAAAAAGGTAATCCACCCTTCTACAACAGGATCGTCGAAATGGGCCACGCTGGCATTAAAGGTTGAAAACCCGCCGGCCGAAATAGTCGACAAGGCGTGGTTCAGGGCATTGATAAAATCCATGCCGCACAGGAGGAAAATAACCAGGGCGATGAGGGTAAAGCCGGAATACATGCGGAATAAGACATTCGTCATATCGTGAAGGCGGGGCAGCACGCGCTCCCGCGTCGGCCCGGCCACCTCGGCGTTGTACATGGACATAGTCGACTGTCCCGCTTCAGGCAGCAGGGCGATAAAGATGACGACGATGCCCAGCCCGCCGAGCCAATGGGTCATGCTGCGCCAAAAGAGGATGCTGTTCGGCAGCACCTCCAGGTCTTCAATGACCGTCGCCCCCGTGCCGGTAAACCCGGAAATACTTTCAAAGAGCCCGTCGAGGATTCCCAAGTACCCGCCCAATACATAGGGCAGCATGCCCAGGCCCGTCGCCAGGAGCCAGCCCAGGCCGGTAATGGCAATGCCTTCGCGTATCGTCAGGGCCTTCGTCCGAACGTGTCCCCGGCGCTGGCACAGAAAGGACACGGCCACGGCCGCACCGATCGTCAGGATAAAGGGCACGGCGCTCTCTTCGCCGCACCAGAAAGCGATGCCCAGCGGGATGAGCATAGTCAGTCCCTGGATAAATGAAATTTTTCCTAAAAACCGGCATACGACATGTAAATCCATAGGCATCCTTTCGTTGAAATTCTCTGCTGGCCGCACGGCGGCAAACCTACCAGACGCGGCGCTTCCAAAACGACGGCATCAACAGGGCCAGGACGGGAAAAATTTCCAGCCTTCCCATGAGCATGGACAGGCACACGACGGCCTTGCTGAACGAGGGCATATCCGCATAGGTGCACGTCGCCCCAAACAGGCCGAAGCTCGGCCCGCAGCTGCCCATCGTCGTGATGGCTACGCCCAGGGCGTCAAAAATGGGAATGCCGTCGAAGACCATCAGTACGGTCCACAATACGTCCAGCATGACATATACAAAGAAAAACCGGGCCACGCCGTACAACACGTCTTCGGAAAAGTCTTCCCCGTTGGAGCGGACGTGCAGGACGAGGTGCGGGTGCATCTTCTGCCGTATGCGCAGGACGATCGTCTTGACCAGCAGCATGAGGCGCGTCACCTTCAGCCCGCCGGCCGTCGAGCCGGCGCAGCCGCCGACAAAGATGAGAAAGACCAGAATAAACTGGGAAAAGGCCGGCCATTTGTCGAAATCGCTGGAAATAAATCCCGTCGACGACGACAAGGACGCCGCCTGAAAAAAGGACTGGCGGAACGCTTCGCTCCACGCCCAGCCCTGCGCAGAGGCCAAATTGGCCGCCATCAGCACCGTCGCCGCGGCGACGAGGCCGACATAGGTGCGAAATTCCGTATCGTGCAGGATGACCTTGGGTCCCCGCTTCCATGCCGCCACGTACATGCCGAAGTTGGCGCTGGAAATCATCATGAAAAAGGCCAGCACCCCTTCGATCAGCGGGCTGTCGAAATAGGCCACGCTGGTGTTATACGGGGAAAAGCCGCCCGTCGCAATCGTCGAGCAGGCATGGTTCAGCGCTATGAGGAACGACATGCCGCAGGCCATGCAGGCCAGCGCAGCCGCCGTCGTAAATACGACGTACACGCAGAACAGGGCTTTAGCCATTTCCTTTACGCGCGGCACGTTCCGGTCCGACGTCGGCCCCGTGCTTTCGGCGTTGAACATATGAACCGTCCCCCGCCCCAACTGAGGAAATAAGGCGATAAAGATGACGATGATGCCGAGGCCGCCGAACCAATGGGTCAGGGACCGCCACAGCAAAATGCCCTGCGGCATGATTTCCAGATCGGGAATGACCGTCGCCCCCGTGCCGGACAAGCCGGAAATGCACTCGAATACGCCGTCCAGCACAGACAAATAGCCGCCGGCAGCATAGGGCACCATGCCCAAAAACATGACCATAATCCATCCTAAGGCCGTAATCGCAATGCCCTCGCGGTTCGTAACCTCACCGGCAGGCGCCGTTCCGTACGCCGTCAGGCCCTTGCCCAAGGCCAGGCACACGCCGATGGCGACGGCAAAGGCGAATATGCTGCTTTCACTATACCACAGGGACACGGCCAGGGGAAGGACCATGCCGCAGCCGTAAGCCCAGGACAGACGGCCTAATACATACCATACGATTTTCAAATCCATTTGCGACGCCTCCTACCAACGGCGCTTAAAGGCCTGGGCCGCCGTCTGCAGCACGATGAGAAAGGAAAAGATTTCCAATCGTCCCAGAATCATCAAAAAGGCGCAGTATGCCTTCAGCCAGGCTGGTTCCGCGGAAAATTCGACGACGCCGAACAAGTGGGCCGTCGCACCGGCGCTGGTCAGGCAGCCCGCCGCAACGCCCATGGACTGCAGGGGCGTCATGCCGGACAAGGAAATGATAATCGTCGATACGAAAAATACAGCCATAAATAAGAAAAAATAGCTGAGAACCCGGCTGATGATCTTCATATCGACGGGAACGCCGCTGACCTTCAAGCTGATGACCATGCGCGGATGCAGGAGATGGCGCATTTCCTGGGCCGCTATCTTAAACAGGACGATAAACCGCATGACCCGCAGGCCGCCCGTCGCCGAGCCGATACAGCCGCCGACAAAGACGATGAGCAATAAGATGAATTTATCAAAATCAGGCCAAGCCGAAACGTCGGCCGTAATAAAACCGCTCGTACTATAAAAGGAAAGGACGTGGAAAAATCCCAGTCGCAGGCTGTCTGCCCCGTCGTACACGCCCATCTTCCACAAGTGAAAGGACACGAGAAAGGCCGTCCCCAGCAATACACCTAAAAATACGCGGAGTTCCGTATCCTGAAAGGCCGACTTGAGATCCCGCCGCTCAAAGCTTTTCCAATACAGCAGGAAATTGCCGCAGGCCAACAGCATGGAAAAAGCGCAGGCCCATTCCAGGGCCGGATTGCCGCCGGACATGAAAGAAAATGGCGCGTCGCCGCTCGTCGATATGCTGCGAAAAGCGCTTGTGCAGGCGTCGAACAAAGACAGACCGGCCAGTAAATAGGCTAGGACAGACAAGACCGTAATGGCCGCGTATATCTTCCCTACCTGGCGAGCCGCAATATCCATGCGCCCCAGCATGGGGCTGAAGCTGATGCTCTGATGTACCGACAAGGTCAGGCCGAAGCAGCCACTGACCTGCGGAATAATCGTCACCATCAGCAGGATAAAGTTCAAGCCGCCCAGCCATTCCATCAGGCCGTGCCACAAGACCAGCGAACGAGGTACGTCGCCGGCCTGCCCGACGGCGCAGGACAAGCCGACCGTCGTATAGGCCGAAATACTTTCAAAAAACGCGTCGGCGACGGTCAAGGCGCCGGAAAACAAATACGGCAGCATGCCGACGCCGCCCAGCATAACCCACACGAGAACCATGTACCAGGCGCCGCCGGCGACGCCCAGCTGCTTGCTGTGCCGGCGGCCGAAGCCCATCATCAGGCCGCCCAAGGCCAGCGTAACCGCCATGGAAGGGCCGAAATACAAATACGCCGGCTCCCCCCAGGAAAAGGCGCACAGCAGGGGAATCAAAAAGGCCAGGCCGTTCAGGATTGCCATCCTTCCCAGGAGGAAGAAAAACAAATACATGTGCATCTCAATCCCTGCCTTTGAAATATTTCATGACTTCCTTGGAATGCGTCGTCTGGATAAATAAGATAACCCGATCGCCGGCCATCAGCGCCGACTGGCCGTTTGGAATAAAGGCGTCTTCGCCGCGCACGTAAGCGCATACCAGGCATTCCCTGGGCAGCCGGACGTCCATCAGGCGCTTGCCCGCTACGGGCGCGCCGTCCTGCACGATGACTTCAACGGCTTCGGCCTTGGCCCCTTCGAGCAGCGATACGGACACGACGCCGCCGCGGCGGACGAAAGCCAATACTTCGCTGGCCGACAAGAGGCGCGTAGACAATACGATGTCGACGCCGACCTTTTCCATCAGATCCGTATATTCAGCCCGCGACACGCGGACGATGGTCTTCTTCGCGCCGAAATGCTTGGCAATCAGAGCCAGCATGAGGTTCAGCCGGTCGTCGTCAGTAATGCACACGACGACGTCTGCTTCAGCGATGCCTTCCTGCTCCAGCAGGTTCAGGTCCGTGCCGTCGCCGCAGATAGCGATGCCGTTGTCCATTTTTTCCGCCGCCAGCAGGCACCGTTCCCTGTTTTTGTCGAAAATTTTAACCTGCACGCCCTGCTTGTCCAGCATGGGGGCCAGAAAGCGCCCCGTCCGGCCGGCGCCGATGATGATGGCCCGCTCTACCCGCTTCGTGTCGCTCTGGACGAAATTGACGCTGAATTTCTCAATCGCCTTGGGATCGCCGATAAAGTAGGCGTTGTCATGAGGCAGGAGCTGGTCGTCGCCGTGGGGGATGATCATGCGGTGGTCCCGGAAAATCATGCCGACCAGTATAGACGGCGGAATTTCCAGATCCTTGAAGGGAATATTGACCAAGGGCGAATGGCGGCGCACCTTCGTTTCAAACAAGCGCACCTTGCCGTTGGCGAAATCTTCTACGTTCAGCGCCGCCGGCGTCATAATGATGCGGTTGATTTCCTGGGCCGTAATCAGCTCCGGATTCAGCATCAAATCGATATCGAAATTTTCTTTTAAGTAATCCTTCGCTTCCGATAAAAACTGCATGTCCCGGATGCGGGCTGCCGTATAGGTAATGCCGTGCTTCTTGGCCAGAATGCAGGCCACCATGTTGACCTCGTCGATAGCCGTCGCCGCGACGAGGACGTCCGCTCCTTGTATATCGGGATTATTCATCGTAATCGGGCTGGCGCCGTTGGCATGGACGGTCAGGACGTCTAAGGTATTTTTGACGACTTCCAGCCGCTCCTCATCGTGGTCTACGACGACGACGTCGAACTGCTCGTTTGACAACAGCTCGGCAATACTGTATCCCAGCTTGCCGGCGCCAACAACTACTATGCGCATATGCTCACCTCTGTGCTATACGTAGATATCGTGAAATAATCGCGCCGCTTTGATTATAGCAGCACATTAGGCAGTGTATGGTATACTATTACTGTACCCACTGTCTACGCTACTATATCATAAAAGAAGTGCCGTGGCTAGGAGAGAACAGATAATCGCCGGAAAATTTACATGGATAGGCCCGTATCTCTAGCAACGGCAGGTTAAATATGATAAAATTAATTGTTTGTTATATCATGTAAAAATTACGAGACAAGAGGGGTATCATGGCTAATAAGTTCGTATCGGGAACCTTGATTCTGACGCTTTCCGGCTTTGTCGTCAAAGCCATCGGCAGCATCAACTGGATTATCTTATCCCGTATTCTCGGCGGCGAAGGCATCGGCATTTACCAAATGGCCTTCCCTATCTATCTGCTGGCTCTGGACGTATCCAGCGCCGGCCTTCCTATCGCCATTTCCATCATTACGGCGGAAAAGGTAGCGAAGCAGGACTATCTCGGGGCACAGCGCATCTTCCGCGTGTCCTTGTCCATGCTGTGCACGACGGCTTTATTTCTCAGCATCCTCATGTTCTTCGGCGCGGAGTTCCTCATCGACGAACAGATCATCCGTGAAAGCCGTGCCTATTATTCGCTCATCGCCTTAGCGCCGGCTATCTTCTTCACGACGGTCATTGCCGGATACCGCGGGTATTTGCAGGGCTGGCAGCAAATGACTCCGACAGCCCTATCCCAAATCGTAGAGCAGCTGGTCCGCGTCGTCGTCATGCTCGGCTTTGCGGCCCTGCTCCTGCCTTACGGCCTCGACTACGCCGCAGGCGGCGCCAGCTTGGGCGCGGGCGCAGGCGGTCTGGCAGCCTGGCTCGTCTTAATTTATTACTATTATAAGCTGAAGCGCTCCCTGCCCTCGGACGGCCCTGTATATCCGAAGGAAGACATCCGGCATATTTTAAAGCGCCTCGTCGTCCTGGCCGTGCCCATCTCCTTATCGAGCATCATGCTTCCCGTCGTGTCGAACCTGGATTTGCTCATCGTTCCCCGCCGTCTGGAAGTCGCAGGATACGCTACGGCCCAGGCGACGGAATTGTTCGGCTATCTGACGGGCATGTCCGTGCCCCTCATCAACTTGGCGACAATTTTGACGGCGGCCATGGCCATGAGCCTCGTGCCGGCCATCAGCCACAGCTTTACGCTGAAAAATTTCGACGAAATATACGAGCGCACGGCCAGCGCCATGCGCATCTCCTTTCTCGTGACGATTCCCTTCAGCGTCATGCTTTACGTCATGGCCGAGCCCGTCGTCACCTTTATTTACAACGCGCCGGCTGCGACGGATGCGACGAGAGCCGTTGCCATCGCCATTTGCTTCCTCGGCCTGCACCAAATCACCACGGCCATCCTGCAGGGCTTAAAGAAGCCTAAGATTCCGGTCATCAACATGGCCGTAGCCTGCGTGGCCAAGGTGGCCTGCAACTGGTTCTTAGTCGCCATTCCGTCCTTCGGCATCACCGGCGCCTCCTATGCGACTGTAGCCGACATCGGCGTCGCCGCCGCCCTGAACCTGTTTTTCATCTACCGCCATACGGGCTATATCATTCACGCCAATATCATCGTGAAAAACGTCGTTTCTGCCGCCATTATGGGCGTCATCATGTATTTCGTCTACAATTTCCTCTATCTGCACATCGGCCTGTTCCTCAGCCTGTTCCTGACCTGCCTGTTAGGATCGGCGATCTACATTGGCCTCATGGCCCTGACCGGCGGCGTAACCAGAGAAGACGCCGCAAAGATGCCCTTTATCGGCCGGTTCTTTTAAACAGTATATCTCATCAATCAAACTATCAGTAAATGATAAGTACCCTCTTTACTGGACACCCCAGTAAGGAGGGTACTTTTTATGCGTTATCCCTATAAATTTAAGAGAACCTGTGTAAACTTATATCGCAAAGGAAGCTGGCCCCCACACCGAAGAACTGAACACCCGGCAAAGTCATAAAACGATCCGGGAATCGTTCCGCATGGAAAAAGCACAATATCTCGAATTGATTTGCTTGGGATTCTAATGGCGCCGCCCTGAATACGGCCGGTGTTCTGCACAACCCCTGCCTGAATTTGGACCGTCTTTCCCTGCAGTACGCCGCTGTTTTCCACAGCTTCCTTCGTATCCATTCCGAGATTCTTGGCGCATCCTCTGAAACAAGGTCGGCATTTTCAGCAATATTGTCCATAAGAAATCCTAACTGCAATCCAGCATTCACTTTGCTGCCGACAGTTTTAGAAAGTACACTCACTTGGCTGTTGTAGAAATACTCTTCTCAACCGTGATTTGTGTCAATTTTTCACTAGCCTTAGCAGCTGCCAAGGCAGCTATTTTTTTAACATTTCCCATATACCACTGAAAAGTTCTCGCCTGATCCGTGCGGATAATGATTCGGTAACTTTAACTATATATTTCTATCGCATATGCAAAACACGGAGGCAGCAAGTTCTCTGCACTTGCTGCCTCCGTGTTTTATATTCAGATGCCGAACCTTCTATCCTGCATCTATGATTCAGTTGGTGGGCTTACCGAGCATATACTCGAACCACTATGTCCAAATATTCGATCGATATTTTACTGTCTCCATTCCGCGCAACCCATTCAATGCGTTCATTTCAAATTGATGGCCCTTTTACATCATGAATTCCATTGTGTAACCATAAAATTCTTAATATCTTTAACTAACTTTTCAACAAACCGAATTTGTTCTTCACATTCCTCCTGACTTACAACAAAAAAGTCATCGTAATCGCTGGCTTCCCTAATAAGGGCCAACATGTGTATCCCTCTGCCGCATTCTTTTGGTAATTTTCCAGTAGAAATATATTCTTTATTAAAATTTCCCAATAACGTTTTATGTTTTTTAAAATCTGTATTTTGCAAGGCAAATACAGCTCTCATTGCAAAAAAAGCCGCATAGTAACTGCGATTAATTGCGTCTTTATAGTGTTTATTCGTGTATAATTCTTTTGCAACAATAAGCGTTTCTTCAGCTCTGGCCAATCTATACCGGGATAATTCTATATTATCCAATTCTGATGCCTTCTTTCTGTATATTCTGATAATATGGAACTATCTTTTCTCTTTGTTTAAATAATTCATAATTTTGAAAAACAGGAGAAATCCATACATTGTATTTATCATTATACTCCATCGTAACATCTACAATTTTTTTCATCAAACTTATATATTGGTCTTGGGTTTTCTTTGTAAATATTACAATATCAATATCCGAATCATCGGTCTGTTCTCCGCGCGCAAAGGAGCCATACAATTTTGCGGCAATAAAATCATCTTGTAAAATGGTGCTGATTCGCTTAACATATTCAATTAAAAATTCAGGAGTTTTTTGTTGATATTGTCCCATAAAAAATATCCTCCTTCATATTAATTATGTCATTATTATACTATGAAAAGCAGAAAATATATAGAATGATAAATTACGTACAACATGCTATACATCCACACAGATTATGGCATTACCCGAAAATCAATGATGATTAACAAATGCTTTTCTACCTATATTCCACGACAACAAACTACTTAAAAATCACTAAAACAGAGCATCGCAAACCATACGGCATGCTTACCGGTAAACAAAAGTCAAATACCAAAAAAACGCCCATATCTTGAGCGCTCTTTTGCTAGCATGGTTACAATACATCAGGATGAGATCGTGCAGGATACCGTTACAATCAGCGATTCATTGAGTATCATATATACTACAACTAATCCGGCTGTATATGACATTTGCGAAAGCCAATATAATTTCCTACTAGTGCATGGTCTTTATATTTTACATCCAACAGCTTTCCTTCAAATAATGTATCGATAACCTCCTGCAACAGCTTCAAATTTTTGCCGCGTTTCTTCATTAGTTTGACGTCTTTGCGGAATTTTGCAGTCGTGACTAATTTATACGTCATACGCCCAAGTCCCCAAATAATTCTTTCGCATTCGCATACCGCTTTGCCGGAACTTTTCCTGCCGCAATGTCCCTAGCTACCTTCATAGCTGTTTCGGTTTCTGCGTTATACCGCGGTTGCTTCACATCAAAGGGCAATCCGCCTTCCATCAACGATTTGCGCAAAAAGATATTTACAGCGTCATTGACAATAATACCAAAGCTGGAAAATAGTTTTTCTACATCGGCCTTAATTTCCGGCTCAATACGTATATTAATCGTCACTGTTTTGGCCATAATACTCACCTCTTGCGGTTATTGTATTATGTTTGTATTATATTCGCAATACAAACATGCAAATGAATTTATAATGTGAAAATGTAGCAGCACAGAACAAAGCCGATCCTGGCAGCACCCTAAATGACTATAAGGCCATCCACCATGGCGATCCCGTTCGCTAGCGCTGCAACGTACAATCTCATCGGGAATCCAATACCGGGATATATCCGTATAGATGACGACAATCGTACATAAAGCCATAACAGCCAGCCATATACTATATCCCCATTCCAAGGCGGCTGCTATATCTCCGATCATACCTCAGTCCTCAGCTACTCTCCGCAGTGTCCAATGGCTGGCTGACGAATCATAGGTCACGCCGTCAACTACACCAGATACGACGCCTTCACTATTAATACTGTATTCTGTCCCGTCCGGCAAGGTAGGCTTGGACTGGAGATTCGCTTTACCGGAACTGCCCTTCTTCACCAGATCATTGATGGAATTAGGATAGACGCCGGTTTCGACTTCATACAACGCCGCCACATTGCTAATCAGGCAAATCGGCCTCAACCTTAGCGATTTTTGCCGTTTTTCCGGCCGATGTAAACTTTTCGGCACGGCTACGGTAGCTAAATCCAAATAATGCCGACGACAATCAGCATTTCCATGTATGTATCATAGTGTGATTTCTACACTTCACTTTCGTCGATTTCAAAAAAGAAATCGCCATTACCAAACAGTTAATGACGATTAGAATTTCTCATTAAATTATCAGAAGTAAATAAAATGGCTAAAAATGTCTGTTAATCTTTGGTTCTATAATTAGCTTAACCATGCCCTTTCCTTCGGAATTCAGGAAAATAATCAGTAATAATTGTGAATCTTAACTCATTAAAAAAATTCACAAAAAGGTTTCTGCCAAATGAAGTTAAGCTGCACATTGCAACAGGACTGCTCACTGAGGAATGCGTTAGAAACAGAGCTGTCCTCGGCGTATTCCAACAAGCAGGTGGTCACTAACCTCGGTAAGTATCTGAATTGGGAAAAATTCCTGCTACGCTAGTGCGGCGACGTATTTCTCAGTTCAGCCGCTCCAACATATTGATGGAAGATATATTTTGGACATCCAGCTGGCGAAAATCGTAAAAGAACAACGAGTCTTCCACCCCTTCTTCCAAACAGTGGATAGCCTTGGAAAAGCGTCGTTCGTATCCCTGCATCAGTTCCTCTACTCGTTGGTATACCTGCTCTTTGGTGGACACTTGACAAATACCCTTCAGTTACTGAGCAAAGGCCATTTTCTCTTCCTGCTAGATGTCGACCAAGATATTTCTGCACCTAGCTGGCACCAGGATATCTCTTACGGATAGCCGCTGCCAAGCCGTCATGGGCGCAGAAATAACTAACTAGCCGAGGAGTTAGGCCACGCTCTTGTAGGGTACGAAATAGCAGCGAATAGAAATCCTCCGACTCCTCCGGCATGGGTTCTACTGCCACTATATCACGCCGACGTTGATCATCTACACCACGGATGCTCAAAACGGCCATGCTGATAATTCTTCCATCTGCACGCACTTTTTCGTACGGATCATCTTCCCAAAAGACGAGATACCGGGTGTCTGCTAAGGACAGATTGCAGGTATGTACCTGTTCATCCAAGCCTTTTGTCATTTCGCTAATCTAGCTGCAAGACAGGCTCTGAATCCCCAGACGTGTTGCCAGTTTTTCTATCTTGCGTGTGGAACTCCTTTTGTATAAGTGCGGCTTCACTGTGTTTGCATTCGGTGACGAAAAACGGAATGTAACCGCATTGCCGCACTTTGGGCACCAGGAAATACATCACCCCATTCTCGTATCCCATTGTCTGGGGCGGTAGCCACTCCGGCCATCTGGACGTTCGTTTTTTCCCGCTCCCAGCTGTTGTTAACCTCAGCTTCCATCCGTTGAATACACAGCCACTCCAACATATACAACATCGGATCTTGCTGTGCCATACAGATCCCTAGTCATTCAGTTAGATTTGTGATATTCTTTTTATAAGCCATTACGGTTCCTCCTTTGTGTTTTGAATGGTTAAGCCTCATTCAGTTTACAGGAACCTTGATGGTTTTTCCATTTTTATTCACTTTTGCGAACTTGATTATACACTACTCAGACAGTCTTACCCCTGCGTTGCTTCATTTTCTTCTCAATTTTGCTGATGTTAGTTTGAGTTGTACCTAAGATAGAAGCCACTTCCGCTTGTGTTTTACCTTCTGCTCGCATTTGAGCAATAGTTGACTCCATTTGGCAAAAATTTTTGTCACGATGGACACGCGAGTGTGAAACGGTAGTGGCATCATCATAGGTGCGGATTTCAACCTGGATGGTTTCAGTGGGAGTGGTTCGTTTTAGCTTCAGAACATTGCGCTTTTTATAAATCTCGACATCTTCGCTGGACATTAATTTCTCGATTGTCATATCCGCTATGTTCATTGGAACTATACAATTCTTATCTTTTTCCATGATGTCATTTATTGTCATTATTTTTCCTCCTGCAAAATTCATATTATGAATATTCTCAATATGAATTTTAATACTCATATTAGAACTTGTCAAGAAAAATTTAAATGATTTGAATTTTTTTGTGATAGATGGATTGTCTTTTTGCAACGATTGATTTTTGAAATATTTTATCACATATTATGATGAGGTATTTTACTGCCAATATATAACTGGTATGTTTAAACGCCAGAAGGGGTGAATTCTTATTCACTCCTTCTGCAGTATACTTTTTATGATTCAACGAGGGTATCTATAGATATACCAAAAAATCTTGCCACGTCTGCAACAGTTCCCAGCTTTAAGAACGTCTTTCCTTGCTCCATCTTATACAGCGCATCCCTGCCATGACCAATTGCATCTGCTAATTGTTGTACAGATAAATCATTTACCCTGCGCAGATGCTGTATATTATGCGCCGCCCTTTGATTACTTTGCATCCAGGTCTCTTTCAGCACTGATTTTAAAGGGTGCCGAGTTTTTTCAAAAGGATTCCTTTGGCCTGCTTCAAAACGCTGATAGATAAAACTATCCACAGATATATGAAACAACCTACAAATGGCATAAGCAATCGGCAAGGATACCTGATACCGTCCTTCTTCCAGCGCCCACATATAACTATTACTCAGCCCAATTAAAGAGGCAACTTCATTCTGGTTCAAGCCATACGCGTAACGCAACGCGATCAAGTTATGACGCACATTTTCATATAACTGCTTACGCTTTATCTCTAGTGCTCCAATCTTTATTAACGCATCCGTCCAAATATGAATTTCTTCGTCTCCCCATTCATACGTTACTAAAAGCTCAACCGGTATATGAAAAAGCTGTGAAAACAGCCACACACACCGCAGACTGGGATAATATCGCCCCTTCTCCATGGCATTGATATACTTTGGATTTAAGCCCAATAAGTCAGCACACTGTTTTTGATTTAACCCATATATTTTTCGAATTATTATAAGATTTTTTCTTATCCGCCTTTGTACTACCATCCATCGCAAATCACTTACATCAGCCGGAGTATCCGCTGAATAATACGCTCTTGCCGCTTGATGAGCCATCTTAATAAATGTCCGTTTTGCTTTCATACTAATCCACTCCTTCTTTTGGCGTTTTTTAGGACGGCAAGGCCGTATCAGAAATTAAACAGCCAGGCAAGGACGGCTTTGCCGTACCATTTATCCTTGCCTGGCTGTTTTTGTTTCTGATAGTATTTTTTTGCCTAAAAAATACGATTAGGCCTCTTACCTAATCGTATTTTCTCACTATGTAAGATGTATCACTCGTACCGTCAAATGGTCAGTACTATCAGCAATTTCATCTATATTTTCTGTTGTAATGACATGACTATATTCACTTATATTGGATAGTAACTCCGACTTGTCTGCAAATACATGATAGTTTGCAAACCCTTCTGATTCTGCATAGGCAGTTAGGGCCAATGCTACAATATCATTGGGAGCAAAGATAGCTGCATTTTTCAACACACATACCTCCAGTTGTTATTTTTAGGACACTTTTAAGGCTTTCTATATGAAATTCTTACCTGATTCACTGCCGTCCTAACTATAGCATGATCACCATACCTGGTCAATGTAGATGTTATTTCAATCAAAATCAATGACTAAAGCATTATCGGGTATATGTATTTCATGCGGGTATTCCTGTAAACGGTACCCAATAACGCCGCATTTCAATTCATGATTCCAAAATAAGAAGGACTTCACTGACTTACCCATAATTTCCAACACGTGTGATCCATCCAATACTTCTTTTCGCTTCTGCGGGCTCAGCATTTCCCATACGGTATTGACTGCCACCATAGTTTTAAACTCCTTTTTCTTTTACTATGACATTACTATAACATCCAAACCAGTAAGAAAAATGAGAGCCGGATTAAAATACAATTAAAATAATGGCAGATGATAGGCATCACATAGCAGCTTTAATGTTTCATGGCTTATCGTACCCCGCCGCACGTAAATATTGATCTCACTTCTAAGATACCGGCGTTCTATCTCTGGTATTTCCAGTTTACCAGCATTTCGCTCCCTGTATTCTGCTAAATACTGCTGCAGCCCTTCTGGCAACAATTTTTCCACAAACGATATAGCCAAGGGAGAGGCAGCTTCACCAGTTAAATTTACAATATCTGTATACAACCATATATCTTTCCGGTCTTTGCCATATTTATTGACGTGCAGATGCCCAAAAAACCAACGCTTATAGGTCAATTTTTCCTCTAAAGAATCAAGCATATGGGATACAGGACATCCGTCATAGGCATGCAGGGAATCAGCCGTATTTTTCCACTTCGACGGGGCGGTATGGGTTACGACATAATCCACGGCCCAGCCAACCCTATTTAAATTCTCGGCTGCATGTTTATATTCCTCAATCGTAGGCAATTCCTGAGGCCACCAAGAGATTCCTTGTATACGACGATCTTGATCAACACTTTTAGCCCCTCCCAGGCAAAAAAAGGTGCTGCCGTCTATCGTAAAAATTTCTCCGCGCATGAGATGGTATATATTATCCCGAACCCGGTGTACCTTGCCGCCCTGCCATTCCATAACAGGATAGGACGCAAGCAAATCGAAGTTTTCATGATTTCCATCGACAAATAACGTGGTAAATGGTTGTTCACTCAACCACTGCAGCCATCGTTCATTTTCCTGTGCATGTCGTCCGCCCCAAATAAGGCCGAAATCCCCACAAATGATAATATAATCTTGAGCTCCAATAGCCATCCCTCGTTCCCGAAGGCTGGCTGGTTCTAACCGTGAAGGATTGCCATGAATATCACCTGTTATATAAATCATCCTGTAATCTCCGTTACCTTGGCATAAATACCATAAATACATAAAAACTAACAACTGGGTTGTGTTTCTATTATACCATATACACGGCCGGCGCCCGTCATATACTTCATTCGATATTTCGCACCTTGACCCCTAAAAAATAGTCCGTGCTGACCTTGTAATATTTTGCCAGTACAATTAATTTTTCGACAGGTATCATCCGCTTGCCCGACTCATACAAGGCGTAGCTTGCCTGGGAACAATTCAGGACCGCAGCTATGTGCTCTTGCGAATACTTTCGTTTTAGCCGGCAGCGCTTTAACCGCTGCCCAATTTCATCTTTCAACATGCTTCTTTCTCCCTAACGCTTCAATACATAAAACGGCTTCGTAAAAACCCCTGGCCTCCATCGAAATCAACGCAGCCGGCGCATTGATTTGTACATAGTCATGACGGTTCAGCCAGTGGCTCAGATACTCCGCCGTCAGCCGACTATGCCCTAGTGTTCGTATAATGCTTTTTTCTTCCTCTGTCAGTCTAATTTTGCGCGGTTCCATCGTATCACCTCACTATAAACTCCAACCCTTATACATTTCTTCTTCAACCCGTTCGGCTTCGGTTTTCTTTTGGTACGGATCGCTGTCATCCCACCATGCATGGTACCGGGCTTTTGTATCATCCACGGCTTTCTGCAGCATGTGATTCAGCTTATCCGTAAACTCTGCATTACGCTTTAGCTGTGCATTCCGTGCGGCCTTGCCCCCGGGTTCCATAGCCGTTTCTTTCTGGCGGATACCATACATATGCACGTTCCCGTCTGTTTTCTCTACGGCGGTTATATCAAACCCCTGCGGATAATCCGCTGGCTGCACCGTTACCACGTACAAACGTGCCTGCCCCTTTTTCACTGTATCGCCTATCATGACGGCTCCTGCCTGCGCTGCCTTTCCCGGTTTCAATTTGAGATCGTCAATGACGGCATAGGCACGGCCTTCATAGGCACGGATAGGGCAATCTTTTACCGCTTTTTTGCCTTCAACCTGGGAGTTGCGTAGTACCACGTTATGCAGGCTGTCACAATAATATAAGTGGTCCATCGGGACGTTCTTCTTCAGCTCTTCCGCCTTGCCGGCGAAGAGCTTTTTCTGTTTCCGGGCCATCATAACCTGGCGATATAGTTTTTTCCCCTGAGCCAACACTTGCTCATTGGTTTGCTTAAACTCCGCGACGACCTCCTCAATCGCCTCCCGGTTGGCCTGAATTTCCCCTTGATACCGCTGGATATCTGCTTCTACTGCTTGTTTCCTGCGTATCAACTGTGCATACTGCGTTCGAAGCGCATCATTTTCCTGGCGAGTACGGGCCAGCTTATAATATTCGTCCGCAACGGGCTGGATCTGCTCTTCCAAACGCTTGTGTTGTCTAACCGTATTCCAATACCCCTTGCCAATGACCTTTTCAATCGCCATGGACCACATATTGTCTTTGGCAACCATCTGCTTCTGCAGCTGCTTATACTCGGCAAGATACCGGGCTTCTTTTTGGGCAAACACCTCCTTCTTTTCCAGCAGCGCATCATACACGTCGGCAGCCGTCACCGTAACCGGCTGGGCTTCCAATTCTTCCGCAGCCTGTTCATCCAACGCTTCGGCAATGAGAGCTTCCCGTTCACGGATTTCTTCCCGGCGGATACGTTCCTGCTCCCGCCGGATTTCAGCGATTACCTTGCGCAGTACAGCGTCGGTGGCAAACATAACGATCTTCTGCTCGGCAACCGACTCCTGCTGATCCGTCTCGTCCATTTCATCGGCAGTACAAGTCGGGTCATCGCACTGGGCCTCAATTTCCCGTTCCCGCTCGCGGATTTTTTCTATCGTCTTTGGATTCCGGTATGCATCTCCCAAATGAGGCGCCGGTATCCGGTCCAGGAGGGCTGCTTCGTCATGGCGCCCCTGCTCTATCAAATCAATCCGCTGCGCCTGCAGGGATTTTTCCGAAACCGAAATCTCCATACCGGTTGCCTTGAATCTCGTATTTACCATGTCAGCCCACAGTTTACGCATGGCACGGGTACCCTGAATAGACTGATAGTACCGGTCCGCACGGTATCCGGCACACGGATTCCCCTGCTGATCCAGATAATAATGCTTAAAATACATGTCCGGTCCAAGAGCCCGATCCTTCTCTATGGTCTTTTCGCAAAACATTATATGCACATGAATATTGCGGTGGTCCTTATCAAAGGCCGCCGTTTTATCATGCACGGCATAGGAAAAGGCATGACGTTTACCTATACCGGTCCTATCCAAAAATTCTTCTACCAAGGCGATATTGTCGGCAAGGGACAGCTCTTCCTGCAAAGCTAACCGGATTTCCCGGTATGCCCTGCCGTTTGCCTGGCGCTTTTCCTCAGCCATTTGCCAGAACTGGCCGGCATGGGCTGCCCAGTCCGGCATATTCCCGCTGCGAGCAAATACCAGGTCTTCTTCGCGCCCCTTCAGTTTGGCATAGCTGCCTTCCCGGCAAATATATTCGTAATGGGCCACCGTATTCACCTTTGTACCATCCGCGCGCGTTGCGTGGGGTGTATTCGAAAAATAATAAAGCGCCATGTTCTTCTGCCCTAGGTTTGCCAAAAAATTTTTAAAAAATTTTATATTTCTGTGTTTCAGGCCAAAATTGGCCTACGCCGCAGGCGTCCCGCGCAGCGGGTTCTTTCCGCTTGCCGGAAAGCGCATAGCTAAATGTCAGGGACATTTGCGTAAATGCGCATCCCCTTGTTTTTAAAGATTTCCCCTGCTTGTTATTATACCATTTCCACTCTGTTTTTTGTACTATTTTTTATCACTAAAATACCAAAATATTTTCATTAGCATTTGTAATAAAATCGCTTATTTAAGCTATTTATAAGGAAGTCTCGCTATTTACTTTGTAGTATTTTCATGATATTTTTAACACAAGAAAAGCAATGAAACAGGCAAAAGGAGGCTTATATATGAACCCATTCCGACGCCGCCCGGACCACAGCGCCCCACCGGACGGAAATGCCGCTGACATCTTTGAAAAAGGGCCGATGAAACCCTACAGCGACGATCTTCTAAATTTCAAGCAGCAGCGCGATACGGCATTTTGGCTTATGAAAGCCTGTATAGTCATCATTGGCATCTGCGTTATCGTGACTGTCCTTATCGCTACTACGTATAACTACAAGACGTATGTCGTCCGCGTAGATAACGCTACCGGCCAAGTAGAGACCGGCGGAGAGCTGAAAGCCACAAACTACTCCCCACGGGAAGCCGAAATTAAATATTTCCTTTCAAATTTCGTTGCCGATACCCGAACAGTACCCCTTGACCCGGTACAGTTTAAAAATAACGTAGACCGGGCTTCCCACTATCTCACTACTCAGTCGGCCAACAAACTGGCAGATATGCTGAAAAACGACGATCCGCGGGCAAAGCTGGGCAAAATGACCGTGCAGCCTACGATCCGCAGTATCCAGCTGCAGCCCGGCTCCAAGGGAACGTATCAGGTGCGTTGGTCTGAAGAAGAGTATTCCCTCTCCGGCTCCTCCACACATCGGATTAATAACTACGTTGCACTGTTTGCTGTAACCGTCGACCCACCGACCAAAGAAAACGAGCTCCTCATTAATCCTCTCGGGCTCAAAATCAAAGACCTTACCATGTCCATTGAATCGACATCCAAAGCGCCGACACCGGCACCGCAGGGAGGGACCAGCAATGAAACTTAAACAAACCGCCCTCCTGGTTGCACTGACCTGCTGTATATCCACAGCTTTTGCCGCTGACGAAGCCAAGTCTACATACGATACCAGCGACGGCAGCTGTTCGGCAGCCAAAGTAGTGTACGAATATAAGCCGGACAGTTTATTCCGGGTCAACGTGCAAATGGGATATGTTACGGACATTGCCCTAAAGCCCGGTGAATCCGTCACCTATCTTGGCGCCGGCGATACCAAGCGCTGGCTTATCGACCAGGCTGCCGTCGGCTCGACATCCCATATCTATATCAAGCCGTTGGCAAAAGGTATCTCTACAAATATGATCATCAACACCAACCAGCGCACGTACCGCCTGTATCTCGTATCCGTGACATCCAACTATACGCCGATCGTGGAGTTCTCTTTCCCGGACGAAGCTTTCCAAAAAATGATGGCGCGTCCTCTGCCATGGAAGAGCAAAGAAGAAAAGCTATTCTATGACATCTATATGGAAAAGAAAGACGGCGCCTATGCCTTAAAAAAGCTGAACCGAAAATACAAGGTCAAAAAGCACGGAAAATTGGAAAAGACATTGTATCCTGCCGAAATTTTTGACGACGGTACGAGGACATACATCCTCATGCCTCAGTCCAATAAATACGATTTACCGGTGTTATACAACGTCGATTACGAGAACAAAATGACCCTCGTAAACTATCGCATCAAAAACGGATATATCATCGCCGACAGGGTGTTCCGCAAAGCCCGCCTTTGCTATACCCCGAAAACATACCTGGACATCCTGCCGTCTGACGTGCTGTACGGAGGTGCAGAAAACTGATGGATATAAAATATTTCATCTCAGATTTACTAGAAAACCTAAAAAAACGCTTTAGGAAAACGAGTTCGGAAGAAAGCGACTGGAACACGGACTATGAAACATCGTTTTATCAGCAGGACTATTCCAACGGCAAACAAGATACACCTACCGGCGCCCGTCCCCAGAATCCGGCAGACGGAGAGCTCTATATACCGGACGATGAAGAAGACGAAGGAAGCCGCGCCGACCGGCTGCGCAAAAAGCATATCCTGACAGCCGGCGGCATTGTGGCCTTTATCGCCGCGGCCTCTATGGCCTATACCACGCTGGTACCGGATACGCCGGATGCATCGAAACAGCAGCAGCCGCAGGAAACTACCGTATCGGCCCGGGCAGGCAACAAAGACTTGCCCAGCAAGTACAGCGACATCGCCAAATATCAGAACAATCAAAAACCAAAAGGAAAAGAATCCAAGGGAGGGAATGCAGCTGCAAAATCCCATGCGGCGCCAACGGAAAGCCAGCCCGTTGCCGTACGGCGCAGCCGTGCAGCCAGCAGTTCATCTTCCTCGTCGGCTCCGTCTGTAGCAGCTGCCCGTCAGCCAAGTATTTCTGCCGAACAGAAAGCGGCCCAGCGGGCAGCTGCCGAAGCACAGAAAGCCGAGGAAGAAGCCATGAACAGCTCTATCGCATTTAAAGTTGCCGCGGCGGTGACCAATGCCGTTGCTGGCACCGCTACTGTACAAGCCGCGGAACCGCAGCCGAATGAAAATTTGTTTTACGACGCCGGGGATGAAACGAACGGACAGTATGCCCTGCAGGCAGGCTCCGTTATCCCTGCAACGCTCCAGACCGGCGTATCTAGCGACATGCCAGGCGGCGACGTCGTGGCCCTGGTACGTCAGAACATTTATGACAGCCTGACGGGCACGCATCTGTTAATCCCCCAGGGCAGTAAAATCATTGGTACGTATGGTCAGGCCGGAGCACGCGGCAACAAGCGAATCGGCGTCGTTTTTGAACGCATCATTTTGCCTGATGGTTCCAGTCTGGAACTCCCCGATCAGAAAGCCATAGACGGTACAGGTACGCCGGGGCTGATTGACAAATATACGACCCACTCGTCCACCCTATTTAAGACCGCATTTATGACGGCCCTTCTCGGCGCCGCCGCCCAGTCGGCGACAGGCAATACCAGCGGCGATGACAACCGAAGCCCGGGCCAGGAAGCCGTAGCCGGCGCCGTTGCCGAAGTGATGGAAACGGCCAGCGACCTCATCGACCGCGATGCCAATATCGCGCCGACAATCACCATTTCTCCTGGTTATCAATTTAACATTTTTATCAATCAAGATTTATTGATTGGTGAGTACGTTGAATAGGTTTGCACTCTTTTTCTGTTGCCTGCTTCCTGCCGTCGGCGGCCTCTGGGCAGGAACGCAGAAATTTGCACAGTTGATTCAGTATGATACGCAGTTTCTCGGCCCTCCACTGCTGCAGTTTGGCACAACAACGCTGTATGCGCCATGGAAATTACTGGTGTGGTACGGCATGTACCGCGTCTACGTCCCAGGCCTTTTTAAAGACGTCATGATGTATCCCATTGGAGGACTGATTCTTTTCTTTATCTTACTCGTCATCTTTCGCCCGCAAAAACAGCTTACCAGTCATGGCAGCGCTCATTGGGGCGCATACAAAGACCTGGTGCGTATGGGCCTCATTTCCGGCTCCGGCGTTGTCGTAGGCCTCTACGACAACACCCTGACCAAGCAGGCAACGGCCTTGCTCCGGTACCTGGAAAATAAAAAGAACGAATCCGAGAGCTACGGTGAAATGTCCTTTGACAAGCATCTGGAAAAAGAACGGGCCCGTCACGCACAGGTCCTTGCCAAACTCACCTTTCAGCGAGACATGGCAACCCCAGGAAGCAAACCGTCTATGGCCTTGGATAAAGAAATCGCTAAGCACCGCAGCTGGCTGGAAAACCCGCCGGCATATAAGCCGAAAAAAGGCTCGTCGGCGTACCTTTGGAAACGCCTGTATGACACAGCCTTTGGGATTTATACCAAACTCCCGCATTTTTACCTGCGGGATAACCAAAGCCGGCACGTCGTACTCGTCGCCCCTACCCGATCCGGGAAAGGTGTCGGCGTCATCGTGCCAACGCTTTTGGGAGGCTGGAAAGAATCGGTCATCGTCAACGATATCAAATCGGAAAACTGGGGGATCACAGCAGGATATAGAAAGAAAATGGGCCAGAGAGTCATCAAGTTTGAGCCTACCTGTGCAGACGGCTCCAGCGCCCGCTGGAACCCGCTGGACGAGATACGGATCGGCACGCCCGAAGAAGTTTCGACAGCCCAGAACATCGCGAATGTCATCGCCAATTATGAAGGCAAAGAAAACGCCGATCACTGGATCGCCAATGCCGCCAATGTCATTACCATGGTCATTCTCCATCTGAAATACGCCCATTGTACAGACAAACTCCATTACCCCAATCCGCCCAACTTGTACACCGTTGCCAGTTTCCTCAAAGCAGCAGCCGCTCCTACGGTACTCGAAGACGGCACCATCGACGACGCAGAATACAGCGTACAGGATTTCGTCACGGCCATCCAAGGGCTGCAGAACTATGAACATGTCCCCAAAAACGGCATCGACATTGAAGAATGGGATATGAAGCAGCAGGCCTATGTTACCCGGCATTTTACGCCGGATGATCTGCATGCCTTGTATCCTGATGACTTTATCGGCCCGTCGGAGGCGCCGTACACGCATCCCATTATCAATCGGGGTTTTATCGAAATCGCAAAGAAACCGGATAATGAACTTGGTTCCATCATTTCGACAGCAAATACGGCTCTTAAAGAGTATTTAGACCCGGTACTTACCATGAACACGCGGTGCAGCGATTTCTGCATCGACGACCTTATGAAACATCCCAGACCTGTATCACTATACCTTATTACACCTCCAAGCGATCTTTTACGTATGTCACCTATTTTCCGGCTCTTCTTCGAGCTCATGGTAGGCCGTCATACGAGAGAAATTGCCGAATATCAAAACGGCAGGGCAGCCAAGCCGGCATATCTTCATAAATGCCTGCTCCTGATGGATGAATTTAACAGCTTAGGCAATCTCAAGCGGTTCGTCTCCGCCTTCGCCTTTACCGCTGGCTACGGCATGAAGGGATTTCTCGTCATGCAAGGTCTGGACCAGCTGTTTAAGACCTACGGCAAAGATAATGAAATCTTGATGAATACCAGCCTGCAGATCTATTTCTCACCGAACGAAGATAAGACCGCTGCATATTTGGAAAAAAATCTCGGCAACCAGACTATCATTGCCGAATCCATTTCCGATACGGGCCAATGGTTTAGGAAAAACATTTCACGGAGCGAGATTTCCCGTCCTCTCATGACCGCTGAAGAAACGCGGCGCCTAGGTGACAACGAAATCATTTTTGCCCAGAATAACCCGCCCATTTTAACGCAAAAGATCCGTTACTACGAGCAGGATTTCTTCACCCGCAAACTGGCGGACGCTCCCTACGTCAGCGACGTGCTCCGTACCGGCGGCAGAGCCGAGACCATCAATGCCAACCCGCGACGGGAAGAGCGTCTTGCACAGCGCCGCCAGAAGCTCAAAGAAACATACGGACTAATCCAAGAGAAAGAAGGTGAAACCTATGGTCTCTCATGTCAAACTCCAACAGCTCATGAGGAAACAGGAACTGCTGAACGAACGGCGGCGGAAACAGGAAGCAAAACTCCGGGAATCCATCAAAGCGACCAGCAGCGAGCTGAGGGACATCAGTAAGCAAATCGAGGAAGAAAAATATGCGGTCTTGATCCGGCTGCTCCGGGAAACGGGCTTACCGCTGGATAACACACCGCTTATTATCGGCATCGCTCTGGAAGCAAAAGACATGATGGATTCTACCGATGAATCTGTAAGGACTGCCGCCATCAATAAATACACAGACCGCTATCTGGCGTTCCAGGAAGCCCGGCAATCGGTACAGCCCGCGCCGCAATGCGTACCGGCAGAAGCCTCCGAACCGGCAAATCCTCCAGCGGACAGCCCGACATTGTACTACGAGGAGATGGGCTAATTGGCAGATATGATCAACAGCTCTCTGCAATCCTTGTGGGGCAATGGGATATCAGAGCTGATGGAACGCAAAGACATTACCGAAATCTATGTCAACGACGACGGCTATATCCGGTATCAGTCCTACAAAGAGGGAAAGGTTAAAACGAACATATACCTGTCATCCGACAAGATCCAGGCTATTATCGAAATACTTGCCGGTCAGGTAGGTAAAGTCGTCAACGAAGACATTCCCAGTATTTCTACCGAAATCCGGGGATACGGGGCCCGGTTCCAGGGCGAGATCCCTCCGATTGTCCGCAATCCCCAGTTCAACATCCGTAAAAAGGCCGACAGGATTTTTACTCTTGCTGAATACGTCGCAAACGGCACCCTCAGTCCCTATTACAAGGACTATATCGAAAAAGCCATTGCCGACCGCAAGAATATCCTGATCGTCGGCGGCACCGGTACCGGCAAGACGACCTTTCTCAACGCCATCTTGGAAGCCATAGCCCGGATCTCTCCGTACCATCGCATCATCTCACTCGAAGACCTGCCGGAGCTGCAGTGCCCGGCTGATGACTACTCCCCTATGTTTACCAAACAGGAGACAAATAGCCAGGGCATCAAATACAACATGACCCGATTGCTGGCAGACTGCATGCGAAGGTCTCCTGATAGAATCATCGTCGGCGAAGTCCGGGATGGCGCCGCGTATACCATGCTTAAAGCCTGGAACACAGGACATGAAGGCGGCGTTTGCACAGTCCATGCCAACTCTGCCGAACTTGCCCTTACCCGTATCCGCAGTTTGGCCCGGGAAGATCCAGACGCAGCCGGCGACATCAATGACCTGATTGGCGAAGCCATCGACGTCGTTATCAGCATCGTCCATACCGACCTCGGCGGCGGCCGGAAAGGCCGCGTCGTCAACGATATTATCGAAGTCAAAACCTATGACGACGTAAGACAAGAATTTGTTCTCCGTCACGTACCAAATAATACTGCGCTGAAAAGTGCTATATAGTGCTATTTCGTGCTTATTTGTATCAGAACGTATCATTTTAGCACAAATTGTGCTTTTACATCATATCCAACTTGTTCTTAAAGGAGGTTTTCTCAATGCACACCAACACCCTGCACTTATTCATTGTAAAGCAGAAAGCTGCCATGCAGCGCCGCTATCTGTACAAGGTAGCCGGCCTGTCTTTATTCCTTTCTACGAGTCCTATCTTTACCTTTGCCAGCGATGTCGGCATTACCGATACAGCCGACGTTGATTCCTGGCCTTGGACAAAGTTTTTAAACTCCCTTGCCGATCAGCTTACCGGCCCCCTGCCTACGACACTTGGCATCATGGGGATCGCGGCCGCCGCTATCGCCATGTTTGCCGGACACGGCGGAGCGGGTACACAAAAATTTATCATGCTTGTCTTTGCTATCTCCATCTGCTTATTTGCACCGAACTTCGTAGAAATTATTACGGACAGCGCCGGCGGCGCCACCATTTACGGGGTATAAGCCATGGCAACAGAAGAAATCCCCGAAGGCTACGAAGCGCCGTTACATCGCAGCCTTACAAAGCCCCTGTATTGGGGCGGCGTCCCCCGTAATATTCTGCTGCTTGAGGTACTCATCGGCGTCCTGGGAGGCATCATTTTAAAGACCTTTATCGTCCCCGTCTTGGCCGTCGGCGTACATTTTATCTTTAGGTACCTTGGTACGCAAGATCCATATTTCTTAGACGTGTTCTGGCGCGGCAAGGATTACGAAAGTTATTACGAACCCTAACTCATCAAATCATAGCAAATTACTACATCAGGAGGTGATATCTTGTTTGGATTTGCCAAAAAGGCGGCCGCCGCTAAGAAAGCTCTCGAAAAGCACGAAGCAGCATATACCAATAAAAATGGCGTTTTTACCCAGCGGTCGCAGCTTGAAAGCCTGATACCCTGGGTTGCCATCGATCCGGACGGGAAAGACGACATCAATCTCGTTTATAACCATGATTATGCATTGTTCACGGTCTTTAAGTTCCGCGGCCCCGATATGGACAGCGCTACCAAGACGGAACTCATGCAGTTTAATTACCAGTTAAACAACGTTATGAAATCCCTGCCGACCGGATATGTGCTGTATTTTGACGCCCACCGGCATTTTGCGACAGACTATGACTCGTCGGATATGCCGACGCCCCTCACGCAGCTGATGGACGACGAACGGCGCGATTACTACGCCAGCAAAGTCCATTTTGATACAGACTACTATTTCGTCGTTTATCAGGCGCCGCCAAACTTCATGGCCCGGAAGTTTTTAGATTTCTTTGTTGAAAAGAGGAAAAATACCGCAAAGTTTCAAGCGAATGGGCGTTTGTATTTCGAGTACATCGACAAGTTTCGCGACCGGTCGATGCAGATCAGCAATATGCTGGCCCTCATCTTTAACCGCAACATGGAACAGCTCAACTGCGAGGAAACACTGACCTACCTGCATTCATTGGTATCTGACCGGCGGTTTACGGTAAAGCCGAATCCTATGCGGTTTATTAAAAACTACATTACAGACGCCGGATTCATTGGCGGCCGCAATCCCCAGCTCGGCAGCAAGCATATGAAAATCATCACGATTTTAAACTTTCCGCCAGTCACGACGCCCGGCGTATTCGATGCATTGAACGCGCTTAACATCGAATACAGATGGGTCAGCCGGTTCATCTGCTTGTCCCGCACGGACGGCATGGAAGAACTGTCCCATTACGTCAAGCTTTGGGGACAGCAGGTCAAAGGCTTTTTTACCTACATCCGGGAAGCCATCACCCAGACAGAGCTGCAAGGTGCTATCGACGAGTCAGCCGTAGACAATAAAGAGGACGCCATGGCAGCCCAGCGCGAACTCGGCGCAGACTTCGTGAGCTATGGCTATTACACCATGACGCTCATCGTCATGGACACGGATAAACAGGCCTGCGCAGACAAAGCCAATCGCCTTCTGGAAACGTTGAACAGCCTGGGGTACACAGGATTTATCGAAACGGAAAACTCCGTCGAAGCCTGGCGCGGGACCCTGCCTGGCTGCTACAAGTGCAACATCCGGCGGCCTATCGTCAGCAGCTTAAATTTTTGTCATATGGCCCCGACCACAGCCGTGTGGTCTGGAGACAAAAATAACGAACATTTAAAGGGGCCTGTCCTGCTCTACACCGATTCCAGCGGCTATACGCCGTTCCGGCTCAGTCTCCATGACGGAGACGTAGGGCACACGCTTATCGTCGGACCGTCCGGTTCCGGCAAATCCGTACTCCTGAACACCCTTGAAGCGCATTTCCAGAAATATGCCAACTCCAACGTGTTTATCTTCGATAAAGCAGCATCAAGCCGGGCTCTAACCTACGCCGTCGGCGGTCACTTTTATAATTTGGCCGCAGAAGGTATGCAGGACTTATCCTTTCAGCCGCTCGCGCATATTGACGATGAAAAAGAGATGAAATGGGCTAAGGAATGGATCATGGCATACCTCGTCCAGAAAAACGTTACGGTAACGCCGCAGGAAGAGATTTACGTCTGGAACGCCTTAAAAAGCCTTTCCGTCATGCCGCAGGAGCAGCGGACGCTGACAGTTTTCACCGAATTTGTACAATCCCACGAAATTCGGCAAGCACTGCAGGCGCTTACATCCAAAGGAAGCTACGGGAAACTCTTTGACAACAATAAGGAATTTTCCGGCACCGGCAGCTGGCAGGTGTACGAAATGGAAACCCTCATGGGAACGCCGGGCATTGTGGCGCCGACGCTCGACTACTTGTTTCACCGAATCGAAACCCGTATCAGTAAGGCTTCCGGCCCAAGCCTGATCGTACTCGACGAATGTTGGCTCTTTTTAGACAATCCTATCTTTCAAGCCAAACTCAAAGAATATTTTAAGGACATGAGAAAAAAATATACGTCCATATGGATTGCAACGCAGCAACTGTCCGATATTGCCAGTAAACCGGCTCTCATGGATACGGTCAATGACCAGTGCAAACACAAGATATTTCTACCGAATGGCAACGCGACGAGCGATGCCAATAAGGATTTGTATCGTATTTTCGGCTGTAATACCCGGCAAACGGAAATCATCTCCAAGATGACGCCTAAGCAGGATTACTACTATAGCGACCGGGATAAGGGCAACCGTCTGTTCCGCCTGGCCCTGCAGCCATCTGAACTCCCCTTTGTAACAGCTACCAGTAAAACCGACCAAATCAAGATGAATCAGATTATGATGGCCGGCAAACAGGATGACTTCATCCATGAGTGGCTGAGTTATAAAAACGCCGATGAGGAATGGGAAAAATACCAGGTATACCAAAAACGGTACGCATCCCCTTCCCCATCCCACTGAGGACGGTGATATACACAGACTTATTTTCTTTTTTATGTCTTCCAATCTTATAGAAAGGATGATTTCACGCATGAATAAGATTTATAAGGTTATTTACTCAAAAGTCAAAAATTGTTATGTTGTAGTTTCTGAGTTGGCTAAATCCACTGGCCGTTCCACTTATCAAACAAAGAATGCTCTATGCAATGTTAAAACATTACTGGCTGTTTCTCTTTTAACCTCGGGAATTTGTTACTTCCCAGCTCAAGCTTACGATTATCCGGGAAGTATAACCGTTCCAGGTGAAGATGGCTATACAAATGGTTACGGCAACCTTGTTGGATTCGGTGATATCGGTATTGTTGACAATAATGGCCCTGATTTTTCACGTGCATTTATGATTGATATTGGCGACGGAAGATCCCTGGTTTATACACCTACCGATAAAACCTATACCGTAAAAAGACGAAGCCCAGAAGGATATTGGGTTGACGTTACTGAAACATTGAAAGGGGGCGCCCTTTATATCGCAAACTATCATACAGAAACTTCTTCTGGTGATAATTCAGGAGGTAATAAAACTAAATATGCCTCTTTTGAATTATTAACCGAAGACGCCAAAGGCTTTTTAACTGGAACTTCAGGCGGAGCTTCAGGCGAGGTTGAAGGCGATCAGCATGTCACCGGCTCCACCACGACCGACGGTGACCAGAACGTCGGTGGCAACCAGGATGTTACCGGTGACAGCCACGTTGGCGGTAACCAGACTGTCGACGGCTCGCAAACGGTAACTGGCGGTCAGACGGTAACCGGTGGCCAAGATGTAACCGGCGATCAGACCGTTACAGGCGACTCCACCATCAACGGCAGCCAGCATGTCACGGGCGATACGACAACCGATGGCAACCAGAATGTCGGCGGAAACCAAGACGTTACAGGTGATAGCCACGTTGGCGGTAACCAGACTGTCGATGGATCGCAGACAGTAACTGGCGGCCAGACGGTAACCGGTGGCCAAGATGTCACTGGCGACCAAACAGTAACCGGAGACTCTACCATCAACGGCGATCAGCATGTCACCGGCTCCACCACGACCGACGGTGACCAGAACGTCGGTG
>ERZ779877.676-NODE-676-length-35235-cov-7.253042_pt1 | contig 35235 bp, 37 predicted proteins | sample MGYA00511556_ERZ779877 | MGnify/ENA primary metagenome ERZ779877 (study PRJEB29588, sample SAMEA2159338) | human gut metagenome | biome: human gut; feature: human-associated habitat; material: faeces | place: Denmark | collected 2008/2010 ...
CCTCCCCATGTCAAGAGTCAACGGCCATTTTATGCGATTTTTCAGCTATCTTTTTCGCGCAATCAAAACCACCAGTAAAACTGGTGGTTTGATCAGGCCCTATAAGGGCCTACTTCCTGTGGTCGCACTCTAAAGAGTGCACTGAATAAAGTCTGCAATCACATCCATACCACGGGCTGCCCCCTATCCGGGGGCATTTTTTTAGCCTTTATCTCTTACTCACCCGTAAACGGGTCTTTCGTTTCCTTAAAATCTAACGTATCCATCATCATATCTTCTTGTAATTGATTGCGTATGTATTCCTTGATGGCATTTTCGTATTTTCCTACGCTGTCTATATAATATCCCCTGCACCAGAAATGCCGATTTCCATACTTGTATTTTAAATTTGCATGTTTATCAACTATCATTAAGCTGCTCTTACTCTTTAGATAGCCCATGAACTGTGAACTACTGATATGCGGTGGGATGGACACTAAAAGATGGATATGATCCGGGCAGCATTCTCCCGCAATGACTTCTACCCCTTTTCTCTCACACAACTGCCGTACGATTCTTCCTATATCTGCTTTTATCTTTCCATAAATAATCTGCCGCCTATATTTGGGGGCAAAGACGATATGATATTTACATCTCCACTTGCTATGTGTTAAACTTTTTATGTCATTCATGCTCCTATTCTGCTTATGGATGTGGCTGCCAGACCCGCTTCATTGTATCATAGGAGGTTCTCTTCTGTTTCTATAAGAAATTTTTCTACCCCTAGTGTAACTAGGGGTTTTATCATGCCTATTCGGCGACAAAAAAAAAGACCGAATCCGCACTGGATTCGGTCTGTCGTATGGATTCAAGATTTCATGTAGTGCTCATATAGTCACCGACTGCACAGTCATTCTCCCTTTTTCTCATAGTTCTCTCATGCCATGTTAAGAAATCTTTAGTCATGGCATGATATACTGAACGCGTTGCTCTACTCCATTCCTGGCAACGGAAGGGAGGGAATCGCATGGACGCTTTATCGTCCTTCATCATGTCTGTCATGGCAAGCGTAGTCGCTCACTACCTTTGCAAGCACAGCCCGTTACGGACGCGGCGGTTCCGGCTTCGCCGGATACGACATCGGTTGAGGATAGTACAGCCGTATCCGAACGCAGCGATTTTACCGCACGGCCTCAGCCGATGTCGTAAGACGGGGGATTTCCGGGCCGGCCTCTTTCTCTTTGGCTGCTTTTTCTTTCTGGCCGAGACGAAAGAAAAAGCAACAGCCATCCTCCTATTTCTTTCCCCTTTGCTTTTTCGGAATTTTCTTCGGCGCGTCGCCGTCGAGGCCGTAATGGCTGCGGAGCTTGCGCACGCCGCGGTTGATGACGGTCTGGATTGAAGGGATGGGGATGCCGTGTTCCTCGCTGATGGAGCGGAAGGTCCAGGCTTCCTTGTGGCGCAGGCAGACGAGGCGGCGTTCCTTCTCGTCGAGGGTGTCCAAGGCCCGCTGCAGCTCTTCTTTTTCTTCCAGCTCGATGACCCGGCCCATGGGACAGACGGCGTTCTGGTCTTCCAGATAGTCAGGCAGATCGGTCGTGCCGCCTTCGGGACAGTAGACGTTCTTTTCGAGCAGGGATTGTTCCTGCTTGTAGCGGTAAGCGTCGTCGCCGAACTGCTTTCTGACGCGCCGGACGATGGCCAGGGGGGACGTCCACGTTGTCCGCCAGGTCGTAGGAATAAATGCATTCGATCAAAGCGGTAGTCGCGACCGAGCGGGCGTCGTGAATGCTGCCGTACACGTAGCTGTATTTACGGGCCATGGATTGGATAAAGGGGTTGTACAGCTGACAAATATCTGCAATGGCATCGACGTCGCCCATCTGGACTTGACGGATGCATTGCCGTACAGGAATGGTCATACAATGTTGCCTCCTTATAGGGCAAAACACCTTGAGCATACGCCCAAGGCATTTTGCGTTTTACTTATCATTATACCTTATTCGTCAAGAGTCTCGACCTGACGGGTAATGATGCGGCTGTCCTTCAAGGCCGTCAGCTCGCCCTCGGCCGTCGCGAAAATCTTCTTTTCCAGCAGCGTGCTGACGGCGGCGTCGACGGTGCCCTTGTCGAGGCCCTCTTTGGGATTTTTGAGGGAATAGACGACGCTGTTTCCGGCGGCGTCGGCAAATTCAAGCTGTAAGGTTCTGGTTTTAGTCTGGATCATGGTATATTTCTCCTTTCGAAATGGAACATGCTGGCTTAGGCCGTAATTTCATTTTCAATGACTTCGCGAATCGACGTAATCGGGTCGTCCTGCAGGGTGCCGATAACCGTCGCCACAGCCGTGATGCTTTCGGGCTCGGCCGACGGCTTGAGGTGAGCAAAGGTCATCTGCCGCTTTTTCTGCGCCCCTTCGTGATCCTGATAGGAAACGGTGAGTTTCAACTTGCTGGAAATTGCAGTACGTTCTGCCATAATAAATTCCTCCTTTGGAATGTGAATATGTTTTTCTGTCTTTGTTGGCGCAAAGACAGGAGAAAGCTAGGATTGCGTTATGTCCCAACGCAAAGGGAATGTTATTACTTTTTTTCTTTCTGCGCGGCCAGAAAGAAAAAAGTAATCAAAAAAAGAAAGAGGCCGGCCCGGAACTCCCGCGCCTTGCTGCGAGCCTTACAGGCGGCGCAGTAAAATCGCTTTGCTCGATACTGCTTACTCCGCCTGTAAGGCTCTTCGCATCCGCCTGCGGCGGCACGGCGCGTCCGTAACGGGCGAAAAAACACCGCGCACTGTTCTCATATATTTCCGTACAGTAAGTCTTACTTATTAGATGGGCCGCTTTCTCATGATAAAATACATCAACGCATCGCTGAATAACACATTTAGTTTTAACAAGCGCAAAGTTCCTATGCTATGCGCTATCCAAAAGAGCTCATGGCCCTATGTTGAAAGCCCATGAAATCGTCATAAAAGATACGTGTTGTCTTGCAGCTGATTGTCCCGCCCATTACGGACGAGTCGTGCCGACGTCAGTCGGCTGCTGTACATGGCGCAGGCGGAAGAAACGGCATCCGAGCGAAGCGATTTTGCCGTGCCGCCTGCGCCATGTACGGCAAGACTCGGTAGTACCTGGGCGGCGGTTCTTTCTTTGCATACTTTCTTTCTGACCGCTCAGAAAGAAAGTATGGGCACTTTCTGGCCACGCAGAAAGAAAAAAGTAACATCCCGGCCTAAAGGGCCCGCGCCCTTTCAGCCTTTCTCAATGCTGTGCCATCGAAGGCACGGCGTTACGCCGCCTTCCTTGCCATTGCCGGCCACTGCATGATTCCCGTGGCGATGGCCCGCGCTACGGCGTCGGCGCGGCTCTGGTACTGGCGGATGTCGTAGTCGTTGTCGATAAAACACACTTCGACGACGACGGCAGGCATCACCGTATTGCGCAGGACGAAGAGGCCCGGCCGTTCCTTCAGCCCGCGGTCGGGCAGGTTGAGGACGGCTTTGATGTTGGACTGAATCGCATGGCCCAAAAGCAGGCTCTCTGCCGTATGGGAGATGAGCGTTTCCGTGCCGGCGGCGCGCTTGTTGAACGCGTTGAAGTGCAGGGACACGAAGGCGTCGGCCTCGGCGTCGTTGGCTTCACCGCAGACGGCGTACAGGTTATCCTGCTGTCCAAACAGGACGGCGACGCCGTTTCGTTCCAAATACCCCTTCACTTTCTGGGCCAGCTCATAGGCCAGGTCGCACTCGCGCAGTCCCATGGCTTCGTTGACTGCGCCGGAATCAAGGAGCCGGTCGTGGCCGGCGTTGAGATAAATTTTCATCGCTGTACTTCCTCCTAACGAAATATTGAATCAACTGAATCACAAATACAATGGTCTGTTTGTCGAGGTTTCTTAAACACTGCATAATCCGATGCATAAGAACGCCTCCTTCGTAGAACTGCCATGTCGGCCGCCATGGTTTTCTGAATCTGTCGCGTCGGCGTCTCCTGCATGGGACGGCAGGAAACTCTGTCGTTGCTGCCCCTGCGAGCCTTGCGCCCCTGGGGAAATGAACTGCTGCACTCCATATAAATATGTATTATATATACCATAGATCTGGCGGCGAAACTCAAGCCGTCAGCCAGCGCACTCTAGGGTCTTCATGCTCAGGCTGATCGTCCCGTCGGGCTCCAGCTCCATGACCATCTGGTAGGGCGAAGCCGTCCGTTGTTGTTCTGCCGCGTAGTCCATGCAATTCATAATTTCCAGCCAGTTTCTCCGGATGACGTCGTCGCTAATGTCGGGAAACCGCTGCCGGGCGAACTCGCGCAGCTCCGGCCCGATGTCCTGCTTTGGCAAGGGGCTGCCCTGCCTCAGCAAGTCGCGGACAGAGCGCAGCCGGCGGACGACGGCGGGGTTTCTGCGTACCGGCATCGGCGGCGGCATACTCTCGCGCCGCTGCATATCGCGGCGCATAGCCCGCCACTCGGCCAGGATTTCCGCTATAGTCGGCGCAAACTTACAGGTCTGGGCCAGGCGGGCACCCAGCTCCTCGCCTTGTTCCTCCGTCAGCCCGGCGGGCAGGCTGGCCTTCAGCACGTGTATGAACTGCGGATTCATATTCATCCGCCTGCCGAAGCATGACACTAACGTATTCATCAATACTTGCATACCCATGGCAATCATCCTTTCCCCTTCGCCGCGGCTGTCCGCCGCTGTTGGCGAGAATCGAGCGGATATAGTTGAGGTTATTTCCCTCAGCGCCCCGCTCCTTGGCAATAGCTACAGCACGGCAGACGGCGTCGATACCCCACCGGCATTCCATCTCGTCTAAGGCAAGCTGCGCCGCCCGATGGATACCGCCAAAGACCTGGGCGTAATATGCCGCCGCTTCGCCTCCTGCCGTCTTCTCAGGAGCTTCGGCAGTACCGCCGTCATCTCGGCAGCCCCCTTCGCCCTGCTTCTGACGGAAGCGGGCCACGCGGCTGCGCGTCTGCTGACGGCGGCGTTCGTCCTTGTCGAAATCCTGCAATTCTTCCCAGTCGACGAGGCGAATACGACCTTCTTCATCGCGGCGGATGAGGTCTATCTGCTCTAAGAAATCAAGGGCTTTTTCGACGACGTCGCGGCGGCGGCGAAGGACGCGGGCGATGTATTCGCCCGTCAAGGGTACCTGCTCCGACAGGCAGGCATAGCCGTCGCAGTTGACCGTCCCGGCAATGTCCTTGAGCAAAAACCAGACGACGAAGTACGTCTCGCCGTGGCGCTGGCTGAGCATAGCCATGACCTTCGGGTCGCCAAACAATCCAATTTTTGTTTTCATCCAACGAAGTTGTTTCATTTTCGGTCCTCCCGTTCGTCAGCTCCTGGGGGCTGCGTTCTATAATAGTAAGGGAAAAGGCCCCGTCGTTTTATGTCTCCTCATGGAAAAATTTCTCTCCGTCTATTCCGTCCGTTCCGGGGCGACGCCCGTAACGCTGCGCGTCTCTTCTCTTATCTCCCTCTTGTCTCCTCTGGTCTTGTCTCTTCTAGTCTAGGGCGTTACGTACGCGTTACATCCCTTGATGCCAGCAGCTAAAAACGGCGTATCCATGCGGATTCTCACATCTGCACAGCCGTCGGATATAGAGAAAAAGGCATGACAAAAGCCGCCCGAACCTAGGCCAAAGGGGCCGGATTCGAGCGGCTATGTCGTATCGTTCGTCTTATCTCAGTGTACAAAAGTGTGAACAAACCGAAGGCTTTCGGCCCGCATTCCTGCCGAATGACAGGCTGACAGGAATGCGTCGACGGAGCTGCAGTATATCAATATAATATAACAAAGTCTTATACATGCATATGAAGAATAGATTCATGCAAAGCCGTCAGCGGACGGGAACGTAGCTGCGTTCCGCCTCTTCATCCGTCCCTTCGAGCTTCATGATGACCGGGCGCAGGCCGTCGTTGCAGCTGCAAATGGCGACGTTGGGCTTAGCGATCCAGTCGCCGTGATAAAACAAGGTCTTGCCGTCGCCGTGGGCCAGGGCGAAGACGTACTGATAGATCGCCTTCCACGCTTCATCGCAGAAGCCCTCGGGCTTGGCGTAGTCGGCGTAAAAGACCTGCCCTTCCCGCATCATGGGACAAGCCGTGAGTCCCGGCACGCCGTACTGGGCGGCTAGTTCCGCATCCAGCGTCGTCTTGAGTATGGTGATTTTTACGTTTTTCATGGCAGAGCTCCCTTCTCCGGCTGAGCCGGGTTGACTTGTATATCCTTCTTCTCTTATGATAAAAAAGAAAAGACGGATTGTATAGTACGCACTTTTTTGACACATACTATGGAGAAAGGAAGTATCCCCTCATGAGCATGAAGCCCTACGAAGGAGCCCTGCAGGCCTTGTCCGACGTCCCCTTCGGCTACACCCTGTCCCTGATCGGCGGCAAATGGCGGCTGGTCATCTTGTATTTTCTCGTCGAATACGAGACCATCCGCTTCAACGAGCTGAAGCGAAAAATCGGGGCCATTACCTACAAGACGCTGAGCGAGCAGCTGAAAGGCATGGAGCGCGACGGCCTGATCGTCCGCCGGGAATATCCCCAAATCCCGCCGAAGGTCGAATACAGCCTGTCGGACAAAGGGCGCTCCCTCTACCCGATTATGGAAGCCATGTGCCGCTGGGGCGAGGCCCATCGGCCCGACGATGCCGCACCTGAACCCACGGAAAAGCCAGGCGAATAGCCCTGGCGCCATGACGCGCGCCTTGACGGCAGCGGGCTCAGCCGTTATAATAAAGGTGAAAAAAGCGAGGCTCTGTGCCAACACACGGTATAGCCCCCGCAATGGTTACAAAATTGTAGCCGTCTTAGCTCGCGAAAACTAAGGTGACGGCTACTTTTTTTGTTACATTTTGCAACAAAACCACAAGAACGATGAGTAATAACAACGTTATGTTTGTATCGCTCATGGGCATCACCCCCGTTTCATACAGATTCGGGGGCTTTTTTCACCGCCTGCCGTGATGGCGCAGCGCCTCTTAGGCAATAGTATACAAGATGACCGCATACATTGTCAACGCAATTCAGTTCATATGTTCGTATTATAATTTCAAAATACGCAAATACCCATCTCAGCAGCTGTCTGCCGAGGTGGTATAGGGCGCGCCTTGACGGCAGCGGACTCAGCCATTATAATACAGGTAAAAAAGCGAGGCGCTGTGCCAGCAAACGGTATAGCCCCCGGATAGATTACGTACAAATAAACAACCGTTTCTAGTCTGGGAAAACTAAGGTGGCGGTTACTTTTTTGTCGTATCTTTCAACAACATAACCAAAACGATACACCGTAACAAGGTTACATTGGTGTCGTTCATGGGCATCACCCCCGTTTCGTGCAGATTCGGGGCTTTTTTCACCGCCTGCCGTGATGGCAGCAGGATTTCAACCAATGCAAATACCCGTCCGGCCGATCATCGCCGAGACGGGTATTTTATATGCTTTACGATTTATCATCAGCGTTCCACGCTTCGTCGGGAAGGGCCGTAATATCCGGCCAGGCTGCGTTGATAGCTTCGGCCATGAGGCGCTTGCCCGGCGGGTCGAGGTGGAGCCCGTCGACGGCCAGGTCTTCCCGCAGCTCGCCTCGTTCGTCGGCCATGCCCGGCGTAATGTCTACGTGAACCTGGGTCTTCACATAGGAATTGACCGCCGCAATGGCTTCGCGCCAGCTCCGTACCGTGTCCTGCCCAAAAGCCGCACGGATGTTGTCCGGATTGAGGGGCGGCAAGGTGAGAAAGACGGGTCGGATACCGTATGATAGGCATTTCGCTTTGACCTGTTCCATGTCGGCGATGACGTCGGCCGGCTCGACGCCGGCGCGGAGGCTGTTCGTCCCCATGAGGATGAGCAAGTACGGCGGCCGAAAGGGCGCGACGTCCTTGTCAAACCGCTCGACGGCCGTGCGGCTCGTGTCGCCGCTGAAGGACAGGTTGACCGTAGGGAACGCGAGGTAATGGCCGTAGCTGAATTCCCAGTCCGCCGGCGAATAGGACACGCTGCCGCCGCCGTGGCTGATGCTGTCCCCGTAGATAGCGGCCGCGCAGGGCCGGCCCGGGTCGGTCGTATACGACGAGGCGTCGGAGTACACGCCCAAAGGACTGCCGTCGCTGCGGACGGCCCGGACGCGCCAATAGAAGGGCTGCGCCGACATGCGCGCCTGGCTGTCGTACTGATGGGCGATTGACGTCGTATAGACGGCGATGCGGTGCGTCGAGGGCGCTGTGCCGTTGGGATTTTCCGGCGGCGCGTCGAGGATTTCTACTTCGTAATGGTCGGCATCGGGCATGGCAATCCAGTCGTACACGGGATAGAGCAAGGTCTGCCCTTGGCCCTGATTGTACGTCGACAGGGGAACGGGCTTGACTACGTCCTGTTTCTGCCAGTCTACGGGCAGGGGCTCCAGCTCGGAAAAGGGGCCGATGGCTTGGCCGCGCAGGTTCAGGGGCTTGACGCGCCAGTACAGGACGGGCTCGCGGCAGCCGGCGGGAAGCAGGAGCTCGCAGGCCGTACTGTAGACGCGCTGCACCGCCATGACCGGCTCGTAGCACGGAGACGGGCCGCCGCCATGGCGCTTTACAACCTGCACGTCGTACATGACGGCGCCGTCGATACGGCTCCAGCGCAGGACCGGCCGGGATGACGCCGGATCGTCCGCCGTATAATGTGCTATGACAAGGGGCTGATGCCGGCAGTCTGTCTCCGCGTGGTCGATCAACAGATGGCGGGCTTGTTCCATCGGCGGGTCGACGAGCTCCTGGGGCTCTGCCGTCTGATAGGCCACGGCGACGAGGCCCGCGCCCAGGGTAAGGGCTGTCAGGACGGCGCAGCAGAAAGCGCTGTAACGCATGGCCTTCTCCTCCTTTCTCAAAATCCAAGACAGCATAACGACGCGCCGCCGTCGGGCAGGAAGTCTGTCCCGTCGGCGGCGCGTACGTATTGAGCCTACGAAGCTTCGGCAGGCTGCTGGGCTTCCGCCGTGGCCTGTTCGGCCTCTTCTTTGGCTTTCTTATCTGCTTCGTACTGTTTTTTCCACTCTTTGTTGAGCTTCTTGATTTCCTTTTCCGACAACATGGCCGGCTCGGCCTTCAAGGCCTTTTCCAAGGACTGGGTAATAGCCCCTCCGTCGTCGCCGGGCGCGCAGGTCATGATGCGCAGGCCGTTGACGTAAATGTCGGAGCCATGCTGGGCTACGTTCCATGCCGGCGGATAGATGGGAGCGTCCTTGTCGGCCTTCTTGCCCTTTTCATTCTGCTGGTTCAGCGGCACGGCCTGGACCTCGTCTTCATCGATGGCCTCGCCGTACTCGTTGTGGGTCACGCGGGCCAGATTGCCCGCCGCCAGAAAGGCCCTGCGCCGCGGCGAGTAGTCGCCCGACGGGACGGGATGGATGACCGGCTGGGCGTTGACGTACACGACGTCGCCGCCGACCTGGACGTGGTTGCCCGACCACTGGCTCATGCGGAAAGCCAGCTTTTCAATGCGGCTGGTCATCTGCGGATGGTTGTTCGGATTGATGATGCGCTTGAAGCCTTCCTGATACAGCTCGCCGTACTGCTCGTAGACGAGCTGCATGGACGAGGCCGCGCCGCCGACGTTGTACTGGGTGTTCTTGAAGACGTCAAACCCGTGGGCGTCGGCTTCTTTTTCCTGGTCCATCGTCACCACTTCGTTGTCGATGTAGTTGACGGCGACGCTGCCCAAGAGGACGTCGAGGACGTTGAGGTCGCCGCCGAGAGCCACGTCGACGAGGGTCGCGATGCCGATGCTCTTCAAGACGCCGTTGACGGCGTGGCGTTTTTCGCCGTGCTGCATTTCATGGCACAGCGTAAAGGCCAGCTCGTCGTCGCTCAGGGCGTCCATCATGCCCTTGTTGACGGAAATGACGCCGCCGATGGTTTCAAAGGCGTTCAGGTCCTCCGACGGGTTGGCGTATACGTCGTATTGGCGTTCGATCATGCCCGTGGCTACGATGTTGCGCTGAATCCCTTCCAAACGGTCGCCGTAGGCTTCGCCGGCGACGACGCCCGTCTTGGCCTGGGTGCTGGCCAGCATCTGCTGCTTCGCGCCGTCGTCCATTTTCGTCAGCTGCTGCTTGGCCAAGGTCATGGCGGCGGCCCCGTAGGCCAGGGTCTGCCACCACGACGCGGCCATAGCCGTGCTGACGGGGACGGCGAACAAGGTCAGGCTCAGGAAGCCTGCCGTCAAGGCTTTCTTCCAATGTATCATGTTATACCATCTCCTTTGGCAGGGACTGGCAGAGGGCTTCTTTTTCTGCCCGGGGCATCTGCTTGATCTGCCATTCCCAGTGCATCGCGTCGTGCTTCGTCGGGAAGGCCCGGCTCCACACGAGGCGGACGGGACGACGGGAACGAGTATACTTGGCGCCGCGGCCCGCGTTGTGAGCGGCGACGCGCTTGTCTACGTCCAAGGTCCAGCCGGTGTACAGCGTGCCGTCAGCGCAGCGCACCATGTAGGTATAAAACGGCATGGAACCTCTTAGAGCGTATCCGTAATGGCGACGGTTTCCAGGACTACGTCGTCGAGAGGACGGTCAAACCGGTTCGTCGGCACCTGGCTGAGGGCTTCGACGACATCGTAATTTTTGACGACCTTGCCGAAAATGGAGTGGTGGTTCTGGAGCCACGGCGTCGGCACGACGGTGACGAAGAACTGGGAGCTGCCCGTGTTGGGGCCAGCGTTGGCCATGGCCAGGACGCCCGGTTCGGCAAAGGTCAGGGACGGGTCGAATTCGTCAGGGATCATTTCGTCCGAACCGCCGTAGCCCGTGCCTTCGGGGTCGCCGCCCTGGATCATGAACTGGGGAATGATGCGGTGGAAAATCGTGCCGTCGTAAAAGCCCGATTCGGCCAGCTTGCGGAAGTTCGCCACCGTAATGGGCGCCTTGTCGGGGAATAATTCGACGGTGAAATCGCCGTGATTGGTCTTAAATACTGCGTATACTGTGTCTGCCATCGTACAGCCTCCTATGTGTTTTCTCTATACTACTTATATTATAGCATAAGAAGGACCGGGAATATATCCATCCAGAGAGAAGGATCCGTCCTATGCTTGTAAGAAATTATACTATATTCTCGCCTGATATGCCATGTCCCGCAGCCAATCCGTGTCGTCCTGCCGCCGGGCGGCTTGACAAATCGGAGGCGCAGCGGTATAGTATATTCATTCATCAGATATTTAACTAGTTAATTATCTGATTTTTTTATTCATCAATAGTTAACTAGTTATCTATTTTTTTCAGAAAGGATATGATTTCATGACGAAAGCTCCGTTATGGACAAGACGTTTTTTTGCTATCATTATTGCCAACGGCCTGTTATTTGCCAGCTTCCACTGCTTATTGCCGACGCTGCCCCTGTACGTGGCGTCCTTAGGCGCGTCGGGCGCGGAAATCGGCCTGATTTCCGGCATCTTCGGCGTGTCGGCCATCTTCATCCGCTTCTTTACGGATGATTTTGTCAAGCTGCTGGGCAAGAAAAAATGCTTATACCTGGGCCTGTTTTTCTCCCTCATTTCGACAGTAGCCTACGCCTTCTTCACATCCATCCACATGCTGCTGATTGCCCGTGTCGTACAAGGGCTGGGCTTCGGCCTGGGCACGACCTTTGCCGCCGCCCTGGCCGTCGACATCATCCCCTCGTCGCGGCGCGGCGAAGGCGTAGGATATTTCGGCTTGGGCAACACCATTTCTATGGGCATTGCGCCGGCTTTGGGCGTCATGCTGCTCACCGATTTCAGTTCTGACTTCCTCTTCGTCTTTTCCACCATCGCCGCGGCCTTAGCCGTCGGCTGCACTGTATTTTGCAGCGAATCGGTCAGCGCCATCCGCCGCTCCCGCCGCGCGCCGAAAGTGAAAGTACCTTGGCGGAGCCGCTTCTTCGAAGCCGGCACGGGATTTCCTTCTTTCTTTACGATGCTCTTTGGCCTGGCGTACGGCTGCGTCAATACCTTTATCGCCCTGCTGGCCCAGGAAGTCCATATTCCCAATGCAGGCTTCTTCTTCGTCGTCGGCACGATATTCGTCTTTTTGACCCGTACCTTCGGCGGACGGATTTATGACAGCAAAGGCCCCTTCTGGGTATTGCTGCCAGGCATCGTCTCTTACATCGCCGGACTGGTCGTCATCATCCACGCCGCGTCCTTTACAGCCCTTATGATTGCCGCCGTCTTTTACGGCACGGGAGCCGGCCTGATTATGCCGTCCCTCATGACCTGGCTGTTTAACTCCGTCGCGCCGGAACGCCGCAGCAGCGCCAGCGCTACCTACTACAACATGCTGGACGTCGGTACCAGCGGCGGCATCATCGTCCTCGGCGGCGTCGCCGGCGTCATCGGCTACGTCAACATGTTTTACTATGTCCTGGCCGCGATGGTATTGTTTTTAGCAGCCTTCCTAGGACAGCACTTCTATAAGCCGGCTTCCCGAAAAGCCGTTGCCCTGCACAAGGAGAATTCCCATGCCTAACACATTGAAATACACCGACGACGCCCTGATTCATCATCTATATCTGACGATGAGAGCCTTTACCAAAGGCGTCAACGACGCCATGAAGCCTCTCGGCCTGTACAGCTCCGAGTGGACCGTCCTCAACTTCGTCGCCAAACACGACTCCTTTCCTCAGTCGGACATCGCCGCGGCGCTGGAAATCGAAGGGGCGGCCATTTCCAAGACCCTGAGCAAGATGGAGCAGAAAGGACTCATCGTGCGGACGAGCAGCCAAGACAAGCGGGAAAAACGCATTTCCCTCACCGAAAAGGGCCGGGAACTGTACCCCCTGGCAGCCCAGGCCGCCGGCAGCCACCGCAGCGCCGTCTTAGCAGGCCTCTCACGGGACGACCGGCGGCAGATGCTGTTCTTCATCCAGTCCATGCTGGATCATATCCACGGCGATTAATTCATACAAAAAAACTACAACATTGCAAACCCGTTGTATTTACAACAGACAGATACCTCCTTTGCCACTATACTTAGTATATCAACTGAAATGAGTATCGTTCCAAAGGAGGTCTTTACTATGGAAAATAAAATGTTCTGTTTTCAATGTGAACAAACGATGAGAGGCACTGGCTGCACGGGCTGCGCCGGCGTATGCGGCAAATCGGCTGCCGCAGCGGATTTGCAGGATGAACTGACCAGCGCCCTCATCGGCCTGGCCCGCGTCTGTCAGACAAATGCTCCGACAGCCCAGACGCACCGCCTCGTGCTGGAAGCTTTATTTACAACGATTACTAACGTCAACTTCGACGTATCAACCATTCAGATCATGATAGACAGAGTGCGTGCGGAAAAAGCAGCCCTGGGCGGACAGGCCGGCGACTATGACGTCCGTCAGATTTGGAAAGCCGACGAAGATATCCGCTCCCTGAAATCGCTCATCCTCTTCGGCCTGCGCGGCATGGCAGCCTACGCCTATCACGCCCTCATGCTGGGCCGCAACAGCGAAGAGGTCGATGCCTTCTTCTTGAAGGGATTGGCTGCCCTCGGCGAAGACTGGGGCATGGATGAACTCCTGCCCATCGTCATGGAAACGGGCAAGGTTAACCTGACCTGCATGGCTCTCCTCGACGAAGCCAACACGACGGCGTACGGCACGCCGACGCCGACGACGGTTCCCCTGACGATTGAAAAGGGCCCCTTTATCATCGTAACAGGCCACGACCTGAAGGATTTGGAACTGCTCCTGAAGCAGACCGAAGGAAAAGGCATCAACATCTATACCCACGGCGAAATGCTGCCGGCCCACGGCTATCCCCTGCTCAAGAAATACGGCCATTTGAAGGGCAACTTCGGCACAGCCTGGCAGAATCAGCAGAAGGAATTTGACAACGTTCCCGGCGCTATTCTGTTCACGACAAACTGCCTCATGCCGCCCCGCAGCTCGTACAGCGACCGCGTCTTCACGACGGAAGTCGTCTCCTACCCCGGTCTCGTCCACATCGGCGAAGATAAGGACTTTACGCCGGTCATCGAAAAGGCCCTGGCCCTGGGCGGATACAGCGAAGAACAGCATTTCACGGGCATCAACGGCGGCACGACGGTCATGACCGGCTTCGGTCACGGCACAGTTCTTTCTGTCGCCGACAAAGTCATCGACGCAGTCAAAGGCGGCGCCATTAAACACTTCTTCCTCGTCGGCGGCTGCGACGGCGCCCGTCCGGGCCGCAATTACTATACGGACTTTGTCAAACAGACTCCGGCTGACACGGTCATCCTGACCTTGGCCTGCGGCAAATACCGCTTCAACGACCTCGACCTCGGCACTATCGGCGGCCTGCCCCGCATCATGGATATGGGCCAGTGCAACGACGCCTACAGTGCCATCAAAGTAGCAGTCGCCCTGTCAGAAGCCTTTGGCTGCGGCGTCAACGACCTGCCTCTCACCTTGGTTCTCTCCTGGTACGAGCAGAAGGCCGTCTGCATTCTCCTCACGCTCCTGTACCTGGGACTCAAGAACATTTACCTCGGCCCGACGCTGCCGGCCTTCGTATCGCCGAATGTCCTGAACTTCCTCGTAGAAAACTACAACATCACCCCCATTTCCACACCGGAAGAAGACTTGAAAAAGATATTGGGCTAATCCTATCAGCTCGCTGCGGCACACCTCGCCGCAGCGAGTTTTTCTATGCCTCCAGCTCATAATATAACGTCCTTCTCCCTATGGCATAAAGGCAATTCGTGATACAATACAAATAAGAATAGTAAAAAAGGAGGCGGCTATGGCTCAGCAATTAAACCGGCTAAACGACGTATTTTTCAAATATCTGCTCGGCGATACGAAAAAGAAATTTCTCACGCTGAGCTTTATCAACGGAATCCTGAACCGGACCGACGATACATTGTTCACCGATTTAGAGTTCTTAGACAAAGAAATGACGCCTATCATGCAGGACGGCAAGGTATCTGTCCTGGATATCCGGGCGAAAATGAACGACGGCACGCAGGTCAATATTGAAGTACAGGTCTGCAAAGACCCAGACATGGCCCGCCGTTCCCTCTACTATTGGGCAAAAATGTACGGCAGCGAGCTCCGCGAAGGCGAGTCCTATGACAAGCTCATGCCGGCCATTTCCATCAACCTGATGGATTTCAACGCCTTTGCCCAGTATACGGCATGCCATCATTCATACCATATCTGCAACGATGAAACAAAGGACATCCTCATCGACGATTTAGAAATGCACTTTATCGAGCTGGAAAAAATCCGCATCGGCGACATCCGCAAGCTGCGGAAATCAGAGCGCTGGATCGCCTATTTTTCCCACCAATGCAGCGACGAAGAACGGGAGGTGCTGGCTATGAGCGAACCGGCCATCAAAGAAGCGATGAAATGCGAAATGTATTTCACCCAGGATGAAAAGCTGCGCCGGAAATACGAAATTCAGGAAAAAGCGCGGCGCGACTATATTTCTATGATGCACAATATCGAAAAAAGCCGGACCGAAGGCTGGCAGAAAGGCCTCGAAGAAGGCAGGGCCGAGGGCCGTGAAGAAGGACGGGCCGAAGGGCGCAAGGAAGGACGTGAAGAAGGTCGGCTGGAGGAACGGAAACGGCTGACGGAACAAACCGTAGCGACGATGCTCCAGGAAGGCCTGTCCCATGAACTGATCGCCCGCATCATGAACCTGCCAATAGAAACCATCCAGGCCATTGCCGCCGCCCAGCCTGCGCCGGCAGCAGAGTAATTGTATAAAAAAACATCAGGTACGTGAAGCCGTTCCTGATGTTTTTCTTTGGCTGCCCCATGATATTGAGATAAACAGGGCAGCCTATTGGCATGGCAAGGAGATGAAATTCATGCATTCCTCTATAGTAGAACCAATCAATACCTATATCCGCAGCCGCCATTCTCAATTCACAGAATTGCTGCGCCAGATTATCACCATTCCCTCGCCGACGGGACAGGAGAGAGAAAAGGCCGCCTGGGTGCTGGCATACCTGCAGTCTCTGGGCCAAGGGCAGGCCTACGTCGACGAGGCAGGCAACGTCCTCTGTCCCTGCCAAATCGAGGGGCAGACAGCCTTTCCGCTGTACAGCGCCCATATGGACACCGTATTCGAAGGCCTTACGGATTTGACGCCCCGCATAGACGGCAATATCCTCGCCGCGCCGTCGTGCGGCGACAACAGCGCCGGCGTCGCAGGACTGCTGTTCCTCATCGCCATGATTCAAGACCTGGATCTGTCCCTGCCGCAGGGAGCCCTCTTTGCCTTCAACGTCGGCGAAGAAGGCATGGGCAATCTCAAGGGCATGCGCCGCATCATGGAGGACTGGAAGGGGCGCATTACAGAGGCCCTCGCCGTCGACTGCACCTTCGACGACGTCGTCGCCATTCCTGTCGGGTCGCGCCGCTACCGCGTCTCCATCGAAGCCCAGGGCGGCCACAGCTGGATGCACTTCGGACACACCAGCGCCATCGCTGCCGCCGCGTCTATTATTTCCAAACTCTACAGCCTGCCTGTCCCAGCTGCTCCGAAGACGACGTATAACGTCGGCACCATCTGCGGCGGCACGACGATTAACTCCATCGCCGCCAGCGCCGAATTCACTGTCGATCTTCGCTCCGAATCGCATGACGAATTAGAACGACTGGACAACGCCTTTCTGCACCTCCTCGCCGACGCCGAACAAGACGGCCTGACCCTTACGACGACCCTTCTCGGCGAACGGCCCTGCAGCAGCGGCGCAGATATCTCGGCTCAATGCCGGCGCATCGCCGCCATCCGCAGCAAGTACGGCCTCGGCACGCCCTTTATTTCCGGCAGTACCGACGCCAACATCCCCCTCAGCCTGGGCATCCCGGCCCTGTCCTTCGGCGTCTGCCGCAGCCACGACGAACACACGACCCGCGAATGGCTGGAACTCGACACGATAGAAACGGGGCTGAAAATCCTAGCAGAGTATATGTTAACGAATTCAACTTCCTCTATATGATGTATTGCTTGGCTATCTTGGCGATACGCACATCTATCTGTTATACTAAAAGAAATAAAGCAAAGGGGTGTGCAGTATCATGAGAAAACGTATTTCCACTATGATTAGCCTGTTATTCATACTGCTGTTGTCATACACATATGCAGGTGCGATTGATTTGACGCAAGATAAGTATGTAAAAGTATATGAAGACATGACAAAAGCAGTTTATTTAAATAAGGAATCCCCCGTTGTGACAAGATATTCACCCCCATATTATATTATACAAGGTGAATGTATAATTGATGATTTTTCTTCCAACCGAATTTATACACATATTTCTAATTACTTCTACAATTATGATCAGCAAGAAATAGCAACAAATAATACTTTCACAACAATTTACTACAAAGATGGCTCTTCCGAAACCTTTCCTGTTCCCCCAGATTATCCTTTAAATCCCGTAATTCCGCTACCCAAAGATTCTGTAGGTTCAATAATAGGTCATATGTATTTTTACTTATGCTATGATATTCCATTCTATAAAGATTTATAAAAATATTTAATAAGGGGCTGCCGCACGTCAATAGTGCAGCAGCCCCGTTCTTTCATACTAAAAAATATTCTATATTCCCTTTTTCAGTTCTCCCTCAATGACATCGGCCAGCTTCAGGGCCGCATCCCTGAATTCTTCCGGCGTCGTATAGGAATAGGACAGGCGCAGTGAGTTGTTGCGGCGGAAATCGTAGATGTCGCCGGGGTTGACGAGGATGCCCGCCTTAGCGGCGGCCCGGAAGATGAATTCCATGTGAATCGTCTCTTTCAAGGTCAGCCAGATGTAGAAGCCGCCGTCGGGAACCTGCCACAAAGCAATGCTGCGGAAACGCTTGTTCAGCACGTCGAGAGCCGCATCGCGGCGGCGGCGCAGTTCGTTTCGCAGGAAGACGTTGTACTCGTCGTACATGCCGCTTTCGAGAAATTCGGCCATGACCAGCTGCGACAGGGAGCTCGCGCCGTAATCGACCTGCATCTTCACGTCGCCTAAGCGCTGAACGACGGGTTCGGGGCCGACGAGCCAGCCGATTCGCAGGCCCGGGGCCAGGGATTTCGAAGCGCTGCCCAAGTAGATGACCGTGCCGATCTTGTCGATGGCCTTCAGCGGCGGCGGGGCGGCGTCAAAGGACAGATCCTGATAGGCGCCGTCTTCGATAATCGGCAGGCGGCGGTTGGCGCAGAATTTCAAGAGGGCATAGCGGCGGTCCGCCGTCATCGTGCGTCCCGTCGGATTGTGATTCGTCGGGATGGTGTACAGCACGGCGTCGGTTTTCGCTGACGACAGGGGCACGATGTTCTGCAGCGACGCCATGCTGATGCCCTGGGCGTCCATGGCCACGCCGGTCAGGCGCAGCCCTGCCGACTGAAAGACGCGGAGGGAATTCAAATACGTCGGCCGCTCTGTATACACGACGGAGCCGCCTTCGAGGAGGCTGGCCGAGATAAGCTGCAAGGCTTGCAAGGCTCCCGACGTGATGAGGATAGACGACGGCGGGGCGATGATGCCGATTTTTTCCAGATGGCGAGACACGGCTTTGCGCAGGCGCTCCAGCCCCAGCGGCTCCGGATAGCCCAGGGACTCTATCGACGACGCGGCACGCGACAATGCCTCCTTCATCATGTCGGCCGGAAAGAGGCGCGGGTCGAGCTCGCCCGTGCCGAGGCGCACCATCTGCGGAGAAAATTCCAACCGGTTAATCTCCTGCACGACGGTCTTATTGGCCTGGAAATAGCCTGCCGACACGTAGCTGCCCCAGTCGGCTTGATGGGGCAGCAGCACCGACCAGGTATTGCTGGCAATGGCCGTGCCGTTGCCCCTGTTGCCCTTGATCAGGCCGTATGAATTCAACATGTCCAGGGCTTTCCCGATGGTGCCGCGGTTGACGCCGAATAGGCGGGCCAGCTCCCGGTGGGACGGCAGGCGCGTGCCGACAGGCCATTCTCCCGTCTCTACCTTCTGGCAGACGAAGCGGACGATTTGGGCATAGACGGCGTCGGGGCCGGATTTGTCTGGTTTCCAGTCGATCTGTACTGGCTGGATACGATACATGATGTCCTCCTTTTTTGGCTCACTTCAATTTTGCCGGTTTGGCTCATTGAAAGGCGAAGCCGGTTTGATATACTAATAGCAGATACGATAACGATGCTGTTATTATACACTATAACCGCTGCGAAATACTATATGCCGCCGCTGATTCGGCCGGTTTAAGGAGGAATATGTATGCAGTTCTTTTTACAAGGGCTGACCATGGGATTGGCCTATGTAGCCCCCATTGGCATGCAAAATCTGTTCGTCATCAACGCCGCCCTGACGTCGTCGCGCCGCCGGGCCCTGCTTACAGCTCTCATCGTCTTATTCTTCGACGCGACCCTGTCGATTTCTTGCTTTTACGGCGTCGGCGCCCTCATGGACCGCTACGAATGGCTCCAGGCCCTCATCCTCTGCATCGGCAGCCTCATCGTCATGTCCATCGGCGTCAATCTCATCCGCTCCCGCCAGGACGACGTATCGCAGTCCGGCCGCACCATGCCCCTGGGCAAGACGATTTCCAAGGCCTGCGTCGTCACCTGGTGTAACCCGCAGGCCATCTTAGACGGCACGATGATGCTCGGCGCCTTCCACGTCACCTTGTCCATGAGCCAGGCCACGCCCTTTATGGCCGGCGTCGTATCAGCGTCCTTTCTCTGGTTCTTCGGCCTGACCTTCTTCATTTCCCTGTACAGCCATAAATTCAACGCCAAAGCCCTGCGGATCGTCAACGTCGTCTGCGGCGCCGTCATCGCCTTCTACGGGGCCAAGCTGTTTTGGAACTTCCTCCAGCTCATGGGCTGGGTATAAGCCCTTGGAGCGTACACTACGTTGAAAGGGACGGCGGAAAAGGGTATCATAAAGGCGAGACTATCATACAGGAGGATCGTCTTATGTTCAACCGCACCGCCTTTTTCTGGAAAATCGGCGTTCTATCACTCGTCGGCAGCGTCTCCGCCTGGCACATGTACTGCGCGTCTGTGCCCTGGCTGGACACGCTGCCGGCATTTCTCCTATTCTGTATTGCGCCCTTCTTCTTTTCCTTAGCCCACAACGCCATTCACGCCGTGCCGCTCTGGCTGGCCAAGGTCTTCGCCTGGGCCGGCGGCTACTGGCTTATCTTTACGATCTATTCCTTTATGGGCGCCGTCGTGTATGGCCTGGCCTGGCTGCTCTGCGCCGCCGCTGGCTTTGACTGGCAGGCCGTCGGCCCCCGCTTGTCGGCGTACATACGGGCCTGCATCCTCATGATACTCGTCGTCGGCTCGTACCGGACCCTCGTGCCGGTATACCGCCATATTTCCGTCGAAACCGACAAAGTGGAAGCCGACACGACGATCGCCTTCTTGTCGGACACCCATTTCAGCCCCCTGCTGAGCCATTGGTTCGTCAAGAACATGGTGCGCCGCATCCAGTCGGTCCACGCTGACGCCATTCTATTCGGCGGCGACCTCATCGACGCCCATTTGGACTTCGTCCGCCGCGACGGAAGCTATACGTACATAAACGGCCTGCGCGCGCCCTTAGGCGTCTACGCCGTCTACGGCAATCACGACTACTTCGACAGCGACGTCAGCGAGCTGGCCCGCCTGCTGCCGGCCGTCCGCTTTCTCGCCGACGAGCAGTACCCTATAGGCCGGAACATCGTCCTGACGGGCATGAGCGACTATATCCACTACCCGAACCACGCCATGCCCGCCGTCGACGCCTCGTCCTTCAACATCGCCGTCGACCACGAGCCGCTGCGCATGGCGCCGGCAGCCCGGCAAGGGTACGACCTGTACCTGGCCGGCCATACCCACGGCGGCCAGTTCTTCCCGGAAAACGTCGTCACCCGCCGCATGTATACCCTGTGCTACGGCGCGCGCCGCTTCGGACGGCTCCTGGCCGTCGTCACCAGCGGCTACGGCTTCTGGGGCACGCCCTTCCGCACCGGTCCCCGGCCGGAAATCGTCGTCCTTCACATACGCCGCACGTAACACGCACATACCCCCTGCTTCGGCACGCCGCCGAGACAGGGGGTATTATCATGTCCTATTTCATTTTAGACGCAATGAGCCGTCCCAATCGTTCCATGCCGATGCGGATTTTTTCCGGCGGCACGTTGCCGAAGCTGATGCGCATGCAGTTGCGCCCCTTGCCGCCTCCTTCGACGAAAAATCCTTCGCCGGCGATGAAGGCCACCTTATAGGCCGCCGCTTCCTGGAGCAGCTCCGTCGTATTGATGTCGCCGGGCAGCTCGACCCAGGTAAACAGGCCGCCGTCGGGGAAGACGCGCTTCGTCCCCTTCGGCAGATAGGTGTCGATGCTGTCGATCATGACGTCGCGCCGCTCCCGGTAAATCGCCCGGATCTTCTTCAAGTGCTCGTCGAAGTAGCCCCGCTTGAAGAACTCGGCGCACAGTACCTGAGCCAGGGCCGACGTATGGGAGTTCGTCGCCGTCTTGGCGTCGAGGAGCCTCTCCATAATCGGCGGAGCCGCCACGACGTAGCCCAGGCGCGACCCTGGCGAGAAAATCTTGGAAAAGCTGTTGGCCAGGACCGTATGGCCCGTCTTATCGAAGACCTTGATAGGCGGCAGCTCTTCGCCGCTGTAGCGCAGGTCCCGGTACGGGTCGTCTTCCAGGATGAGCACGTCGTACTGGCTGCCCAGCTCGGCCAGCCGCTTGCGGCGCTCCAGTATCAGCGTCTTGCCCGTCGGGTTGTGGAAGGTCGGAATGACGTAGACCATCTTGGGATGGTATTCCTTCATTTTCCGCTCCGCGTCGTCGGGCACGATGCCGTCTTCGTCCGTTTCCACGGCGACGCAATGAGCCTGGAACATTTCAAAAATCTCGATGCAGTGGACAAAGGACGGCGATTCGACGAGGATGACGTCGCCCGGATCGATGACGACCTGACAGAGAAGGTTCATCGTTTCTAAGCCGCCGTTGACGATCATGATGTCGTCCGCCCCGGCATGGACGCCCTTCGGCTCCAGCAGGATGCGGGCCACGACGTCGCGCAAATCCTTCAAGCCGATGGGATTGTTGTACTGCAGCGCTTCCAGTCCGCGCTTATCCCTCGTCAGCACGTCGTTTGCAATCTCCCGCACGATATCGACAGGCAGGGCCTCCATGGCCGGCGCGCCGCCGCCGAAGGAAATCATCTCCGGATCGGTCATGGCGCTGAATAAATGGCGCACAATCCTTGCCGAGCCTTCCATTGTTTCCATTCGCTTTGCCAATCGTACCATATGAACCACGCTCCTTCACCGTCCGGCGCCGCCTTGCTTTCCACAGCGCCGCCTATCTCTTTATAAACTTAACATACTACAGGGTTTGTCCCTTGTAAAGTTAATTTATTCAGATGGGTGATGAAAATTCATCATATCATACGGAACTAAGCTACGGAAGACAGGCCTGGCCGTATTCCAGCAGCAGCTTGCCGATCAAGGCGATGGTTACGACCATCATGACGAAGCGAATAAATGGCGCACCGCGCCGTATGGCCGTGCGGGAGCCGAAATAGGCGCCAATCATCAGTCCGGCTGCCAGAACGACGGCGTATTCATACAGGATTTGGTCCCACATGATGAACAGCAGCAAGGACGTGCAGTTCGTCCCAACAGCCAATATCTTGGCATTGCCAGCAGCGACGACGAAATCAAAGCCTACCATAGCAAAGACAATGACCATAAAGGTCCCCGCGCCGGGGCCGGCAAAGCCGTCGTAGGCTCCGATAGCAAAGGACGCCGCCAGTATCTTGGCGGAAAATACCTTGGCTGGCTCCGACGCACCGCTCCTCCCTATGTCGCGCTTGAAGAACACGACGGCCGCCGTCACAGCCAGTACGACGAGAAGCAGGGGCCGCAGCACGTCTTCGGGAAGATAGATCATGAAGGCGCTGCCGGCAGCCGAACCGGCCAGGGCCAGGGGAATCATGCGCCAAGCCAAGGACAGCTTCGTCTTGCCGGCCCGGATAAATTGAATCGAGCTGACCACATTGCCGCAGGCCGCGGCTAGTTTATTCGTGCCGATAGCCAGGTTGGGCGGCAGCCCCATAGCCAGCAGCATGGGCAGGGATACGAGGCCTCCGCCGCCGGCAATGGAGTCGATGAAGCCGACGAATACGCCGCCGATGCCGCACAGCAGCAAGGACAGGGCCGTACTGCCTATCTCCATCATAGCCTGCCGACCGCCTTTTCATAAAAGACCAGCTCCAGCGGAATCAGGCCGTTCAGCTTGGCCGGCGACGACCCGGCCAGACGGTATCCCAAAGCCTCGTACAAGCTGCGAGCCGGCCTATTATGCATCCACGTATCAAGGCGCACGACGGCGCAGCCCGTGCGGACAGCCCAATCTTCGGCATATTGCACCATGGCCCGTCCATACCCACGGCGAGCCACTCTCGGCGAGATGCACAGCGTATGGAGAACCAATACCTGTTCCGGCAGCGCGCCGTACTGCCAGCCAGCAGCGGCGTATTCCGGCGCCTGTACATGGTTGAGTATCATCGCCGCGCCGACGGCTCCGCCGTCTTCCAATACAAACAGCGTCCCCTGAGCAGCCGCTCCTTCCGCGACGACAGCCGTCGGATACACGCCTGCCTGCCAGCCCGTCGTCGTGCCATGCGCTTCCTCATACTGCAGCAGTGCGTCGTACACCGCCGCAACAGCCGGCACGTCGGCCGCAGTTCCCTTTCGTATCGTATAGGTCACAGCCAATCCCCCCTTATTTCTGATAATACTTGATTAAGCCCTGTGTTCCCAGCTCGCCGTTCGCCCCGTCTTCCGCCGTCAGGACTTCGTAATTCGCCAGGACCTGACTCAGCATATCCAGATGAAGTCCCTCCCCTTCGGCTTCGCTCTTTGCCAGAGTCATATCCTTGATGAAATGCTTGATGTAAAATCCCGGACGATAGTCGCCGCAGACGATTTTTCCGCCGAAGGCGTTGAGCTGGGCGCTGCCGGCAGCTCCCGTCGCGACGGAGCGCAGGAACACGTCCAGGTCGAGTCCCTTGGCCTTCGCATAAGCCAAGGCCTCGCACACACCCGACAAGGCGCCGGCAATCATAATCTGATTGGCCATCTTGGCGTGCTGCCCGCTGCCGGCTTTTCCCTGATAATTGATGTTCGTTCCCATAGCTTCAAACAAGGGCCGGCAAGACTTGAAATCATCTTCGTCTCCGCCAACCAAGATAGACAAGGTACCGTTAATGGCACCCGTGTCTCCGCCGGTAACAGGCGCGTCGATGACATGAAATCCCCGCTGCTTCCCCTCGGCATATATCCTTTCGGCCAAAGTCGGGCTCGTCGTCGTCATGTCGATGAGATACGTCCCCGGCGCGGCGCTGTCCAAAATATTGCCTGCGTTGAAATAGACCTCTTCTACGTCCTTCGGAAAACCGACCATCGTAATGACGACATCGCAGCCCTGCACGCACTGGCCGATAGTCGGGCAGAATACAGCCCCTTCGGCGACGAGATCCGCCGCCTTTGCTTCCATCCGGGCAAACACCCTCAAGGAAAATCCCCGCTTCATCAAGTTCCGGGCCATGGGCTTGCCCATAATCCCTACGCCAATAAATCCTATCGTCTTCATCATCTATCCCTCCTGAGTATAAAGATAGTTCTATTATACCCTATTTGGAGAGTTCTATTGTATAACTGCACCCATTTTCCCAGACAAAACCGGCCCGAAGGAAGGACAGAATCTCCTGCTGCGAGCCGGTTATATTATAACAAAGTATTATATTTTATAAGACATAGATACCTCATGCCGCCATCTCTTACAGAGAATATTCCTGAGGCGGATTGCCGGAAAAATCGGCGATGACTGCACGGGCTTCGGCTAAATAAAAGACTTCGAAAATCGGATTGGACGCGTCGCCGTACTGGCCCTTGACGATGGGATTTGCCATGCACATGTCTTTCGCCGCCATGTTGTTTTCAAAGACAGCTTTGCCGCTCAGGCGAATCCAAGCATACGACGGGCTGGAAACGGACAGCTCTACATAGGGGTTGACCTGCATATCCTTGTACACGTCCTTTGTGCTGTTCGTGCAGAACCACAGCTTTCCGTCCATCTCGCCGGCAAACATGAAGGGACGGCATTTCGCCTTACCGTCGCGGCCAATAGTCGCTAAATACTGTACGGGGTTTTCCTGTAAAAACGCAATGACTTTCTTCATCGTAAAAGACCTCCTGCCTATGCACATCTTAAAAATTGCAACTTTCCGCTTGCAAGATTATAATAATTCCATAGAGATATATTGTAAAGTAAGCACTTTTTTGTGCTGTAGTTACCTAATAGAAACTATGGAATAGGAGGCCTTTTTATGGAACCGATAAAACAACTGCCAGCCTGCCCTGTCGAAACGACGCTTATGCTGATCGGCGATAAATGGAAAGTTCTCATCCTTCGTGACCTCTTGCCCGGAACCAAGCGTTTCGGCGAACTAAAAAAATCCATTGGCTCCGTGTCACAAAAAGTCTTGACAGCTCAGCTCCGCGACATGGAAGCAAAAGGTCTGGTCAGCCGAAAAGTATATGCAGAGGTACCGCCTCGCGTCGAATACAGCCTGACCGATTTAGGTCGAAGCCTGAGCCCTATTTTAAAAGCGATGGCTGAATGGGGCGAATACTACAAAACACTGCATCGCTAAGACCAAAGCTGCCATACGCCGCGCAGCGCATCTGACCGGCCCGTTACACGTCTTCCTTTTCCGTCTTGGGTTTATGAGCGTCTCCCCAAATGCAAAGCTGATCTAAAATATTCATTAGCGACAGGCCTGTATTCGACAGGCGATATTCAACTTTCGGCGGTATCTGGGGGTATTCTGTACGAATGATAAGGCCGTCCTTTTCGAGTTCCTTCAATGCATTGCTCAGTGTTTTATGAGAAATTGTCTTGATATATCGTTTTAATTCATTGTACCGGACAACATGGAATTCCATGAGGCAATATAAGATTACCATTTTATATTTGCCGCTGATCAACGACAACGTATAGCTGAACCCCGTATCTTCAAAATTAGCTTTTTCTATATAATTTACAATCATATACGCTCTCCTTTTAGTTAGTATCTAACATATTTGTGCGTACTTCATTCTATCTATATATATTGCTATAATTATACCATACAAATAAAGGAGGCGTTTTATAATGCAAAAAAAAATCTGTATATTAAATGGAAGCCCTCGCGCAAACGGCAATACGAAAGAACTCATTAAGCACTTTACAGACGGCGCCAAAGAAGCTGGCTGTGACGTCGTCTGTTTTGATTTGCAAACCATGAATATCCACGGCTGTCTAGGCTGCTGCCGAGGCGGTACAGACACAGCCAATCCCTGTGTACAGCAAGATGACATGTCCAAGATTTATCCTGCATATATCGCAGCCGACATCCTTGTCCTCGCTTCACCCATGTATTACTGGGGATTCAGCGGCCAGCTAAAATGTGCTTTTGACCGCCTGTTTGCCGTCGCCGAATTAAATCCGAACTATGCCAATCCTATAAAGGATTGCATTCTCCTTATGGCAGCCGAAGGCGATACAGAAGATAATTTTGCTCCCGTCAAAGCAGCTTATGAAGGCCTGCTCCATCATTTAGGCTGGAATAATCTCGGCATCGTCTACGCTGGCGGCAATATGGCTGCCGGTGACATCATCGACAAGCCGGCACAACTCCAAGAAGCAAGAGAATTAGGAAAATCCCTGTAATAGTATAAACGGGCTGCCCCTAGGCAGCCCGTTTGCATATTTCCTATATTGTCGTCGGCAACACCTTTTGAAAAGCAATCTTCGTGCTGTTCGCAAACCAAATCGTCCCACAGTATGTAAATCCCATCGCAGCAATAATGCCCCGCATAATCGCGTTGTCTTCATCTGTATCCACGCGGACGGAATATACGCCCTTGGCCGCTGCCATCGCTTCGGCTTCAGCAAGAAGACGCTTTGCCAATCCTTTCCCTTTATAGGCGTCGCTGACGGCCATACGGTGAATGACGACGTACGGCCCGTCGGCCAGCCATTGACCTTTTAAGCCCTCATAAGCTGGTTCGCCGCCGAAATCAATACAGCAATAGGCGATCATATCGTCGCCGTCAGTCAGGACATAGCCCTTTTCCGCGGCAATATCGCCGGCAATATCCTGTTCTTCCGGATAGCCGTCCTGCCACTGGTCGACGCCCTTGCTCTTTAAAAAGGCCTTGGCCTGATTTATCAAAGCCATGCTTCCCTGTATATCTGCTGTCGTTGCCATGCGAAATGTAATCATTCCATCCGTCTTCCTTCTTATCGTTTCATCCGGCTCCACTCGTCGGCGGCGTTCCGGCTCATGACGGCGGCCAGCCGCAGAGCCGCCGCCTTGTCTTCATCGCTCAGTCCGGCCAGACAGGCCGCAGCCTGCCGGTTTTCTTCGGCAATAAACGCATCGTATATAGCCAGTCCCTTTTCCGCAGGGTATACGTTCCATGCCCGGCCATCCCGGCTGTCGCGCCGTTTTTCCACATAGCCGGCGGCGGCCAGCTTATCGACGGCCTTGGTCGTCGTCGCCTTGTCGACGGCGCACTGCAGCGTCAGGTCGGTCAGCGTCAGGCCCGGCGTTTCGCAGATGCGGGTAAAGAAAATAAATTGTCCCCGCTGAAATCCGTAGGCTTTGAATTTCTCATCCATAATCGAATGGATGCACCGGCTCAGCGTCCCAATATGGCGCAGCAAGTCGCATTCCAGCGATTCCATCGGCGAGCCTCCTTTTTGTTTTTTTGATTGAAATTTCAACTAAATGCAAGTATAGTATACTCCGGCCCGTTTGTCAATACGGAGATACTGCCCCTTCGTGTTCCTTGCCGCCATAGCCTGTACCGAAACTCCGCACCCTGCCCCTGCTTTAAGGGCGGCGACACCTTTGTGTTAGAACAAAACGGCGAGCGCGACGATTTCTGACACATGATGGACGGCAACTTCTGTCCCGAAGCGTGGGACTGCGTCAGCCGCTGCGCCTGCGCAGCCTTGCAGGGCGGCTCTATCATACGCGGCAGGTTATGACGAGAAGATAAGAATTACCTGATGCAGCGACAACACGCGGCCGGTTATCTTCAAAAGCGAACGCATCGACATAGACGACTAAGAAAGAACCCCGGCGGACAGCAGGCATAAGGCCGGCAGCCGCCGGGGGTTCCGTAAAAGGAGACGCCCCCGCACGAGGCGAGGGCGCGAAAGAGAGTATAGAAAGATTTATGTGATAAAAATGGTATGGACAAGCAGCATAATTAGTTAAAGCAGTACTGGCAAAAGACGCCGGTCAAATCAAACTGACGGCTTTCCATCTGGCGAACCGGTTCTCCGTCGCGCACAGGCTGCGCTCCGATAGAAGCGGCTAAATCTTCGCCGCGGCAGTAAATGCCTTCGCCGTTTGCTTCTCCGCTGAACGGCAGCGGTACCATGACATTGATCATCTGGTCAAAAGAAAATCTCTTCATCATAGCATCCCTCCCTGCAGGCCTTGCCAGTTTATCTCGCCTGCTGACCATACTATAAATCAAATCTCGCCGTTAGTCAATGCTTTTATAGAATTATTTTTATCATTTATCAATTCTTTTATAGAATAGTATATCCCATCTTTTATCTATAATCACGAGTCATTTGTCCATTCAGAATGCTATCTCCGATTCATTGCCAACGCCGCCACGTCTAGTATAATGTTCTCATAACGACAATGCTGTTTATAAGGAGGAATCGTCATGGAAAATACTACGTTTACACAAGCTATGGAAACATTCGTCCAAACCTATGCCCGTTCTGTGGATACCTGCGATATCGACTTGGCCAAATCCCTTTGGAAGCAGGACGGCGCCATATTCTTTATTCACCCGTCAGGCTGCGACCATTCCTTTTCCGAGGTCGCGCAGCATTTTTACCTGGACACGATGGACGCCCGTTTTTCTAAACGCGAGTTAGTCCCTAAGAACCTGCGCTGCGCCCAGTACGGCGACACGGCCGTCCTGGAATTCGAATGGGATTTCTATGCTACAGCCCGCAAAGACGGCTCCGTCGTCCATACGCAGGGACGGGAATCGCAGGTCTTAGTCCGTGAGGACGAAGGCTGGAAAATCGTCCACATCCACTACTCGCCCTTGCCGGAACCATGATTTCCAGCAACCGACGCCGTCCTATCTCAGGGCGGTGTGTTTCTTATCCAACAGGCGCATTGCTTCGTTTTTTACGTCTTAGAATAACAGGTTTATATTGATATACATTGTCAATGCAAATCTAAAAGCAGCGCCTCCTTTGCAGCCGCCGTCTCTTGGCAAATTCCCCTTTTTTTATAGCAATTTCCCTACAATTTTAGGCGAATTGTTACAGTTTCGACTAAAATCGTCATTTTGACTCACCTTTCCCTTTATATCATGATATACTTTGTATAAGCAAGAAAATGAATTCGCAGGGGAGATTTACTATGAATATCAACAAGAAGGTAAAAATGGCTGTCGCCGCCGTCGTCATCGCAGCCTGCGCGTTCGGCGGCTACCAATACTATCAGACCAAGCAGGCTGAAGCTCAGGCCGCGGCAGTAGAAACGGCAAAAGTCGTCCGCATGAACTTGAAGTCTACAGTCTCGGCGACAGGTACGATCAAGCCAGTTAATTCCGTTGAAGTATCGCCGAAAATTACGGCCCGTATCAGTCAGATACTGGTCAAAGAAAATGACCATGTCACAGCCGGCCAAACTGTCGCTATCCTCGACGGCAAGGACTATCAGGCCCAGCGCGACCAGGCCCAGTTCCGCGTTACCAATACGCTGCGAGAATATAACCGTGCCAAGGAGCTGTACGCAGTCGGAGCCGATACGAAGCAGGCCTTGGACAACGCCGAATTCAACTACGATACGGCTGTCAGCCAGCTCAACGAAGCCGAATCAGACGTAGCTGAAACGGTCATCACCGCCCCGATGGACGGCATCGTCGTCGGCGAACCGAAGAGCGTCGGCACCATGGCCGTACAAGGCAACAACAACCCGACGGTCATCATGTACATTGCCGACACGTCGCAGAAGCAGATTTTAGCCAAAATCGACGAAACGGATATCGGCCAGATCCAGGTAGGCCAGACGGCAACCTTCACCGTCGATACCTATATGGATAAGACCTTTACAGCCCGCGTATCGAAGATTTCCCAGACCGACACGAGCAATACGTGGAACACGACGGGCACATCCAGCGCCACATCGTCCTCGTCTTCGTCGGGCAGCGTCATTTACTACTACGTCACCCTCGACGTAGACGACCCGAACGACGAGCTGCGCATCGGCATGACGGCCCGCGTCGACATCAATACGTCGGAAAAGGAAAACGCCATGGTCGTCCCCATTGCGGCCCTCAAGACCAACGACAAGGGTTCCTACGTCCTGCGGGTCAACAGCGCCGGCCAGACCGAACAGGTGCCGGTTACGACGGGCATTTACAGCGATGAATTCGTCGAAATCCTGTCGGGCCTCGACGTCGGCGACAAGGTTTCCATTACCTACACGGCCGCCAAGGCGACGGGCTCCCAGAACAAAAACCAGCGGCAAGGGCCGCCGCCTCGCATGTAGCATCCTCGCAAGGGAGAAACCTATGGAAAACGTAATCGAATTAAAAGATATTAAAAAAATATATCATATCGGCGGAGAGGATTTCGCTGCTCTGGCCGGCATTACCCTAACCATCAAGGAAGGCGAATTCGCCGCCCTTATGGGCCCGTCCGGCTCAGGGAAATCGACGCTCATGAATATCCTCGGCTGCCTCGACAGGCCCACGGAAGGGTCGTACAAGCTCAGCGGCAAGGAAGTAGCTCACCTGAGCGACGACGAACTGGCCGTCACGCGGAACCAGCGCATCGGCTTCGTCTTCCAGAACTTCAACCTCTTATCGCGCATTACAGCGCTGGAAAACGTCGCCCTGCCCTTGGTCTACGCCGGCGTCGGCCATAAGGAACGGACCCAGCGGGCCATGAAAAAGCTCGAAGCCGTAGGACTGGCTACGTGGGCCCATCACAAACCCAACGAGCTATCCGGCGGCCAGCGCCAGCGCGTAGCCATTGCCAGGGCACTGGTCAACGAGCCGAGCATCATCATGGCCGACGAACCGACAGGGAACCTCGACACGAAGTCGACAAAGGAAATCATGGCGATTTTCGAATCCCTCCACGAAGACCATAAGACGGTCATCCTCGTCACCCACGAGCCGGAAATCGCCGCCTGCGCCAGCCGCCAGCTCCTCATGTGCGACGGCCTGATTACGCGGGACGAAGGAAAGGGGGTCGTCATGGATGTTGTTTAAAGAAAGCGTGCAGATCGCCATTACGGCCCTCCTGTCCAATAAGCTCCGCTCCATCCTCACCATGCTGGGCATCATCATCGGCGTCGGCGCCGTCATCGCCATGATTTCCATCGGCATGGGCGTCCGCCAGAACGTCACCGATTCCATCGCCAGCCTGGGCAGCAACATGCTCATCGTCACGCCGGGCTCGACAAACCAGGGCGGCGTCCGCTCGGCTGCCGGTTCCAGCCAGCGCCTGAAGCTGGAAGACGCCGAAGCCATTAAGAAAAAGATAAAGAACATCGACTACGTCTCGCCGACGGTCAACAGTTCCTATCAGATCGTCAACGGCAACCAGAACTGGAACTCGTCGGTCTACGGCGTCACGCCGGAATACCTGCAGATCCGCGACCTGTCCGTATCGACGGGCTCCTTCATCACCCAGGCTGACGTCAACTCGCGCAACCGCATCGCCGTCATCGGCACGACCGTCGCTGCCAACCTCTTCGACGCCCAGAACCCCGTCGGCAAGAACATCCGCATCAACGGCCAGCCCTATAAGGTCGTCGGCGTCCTCGAAAGCAAGGGCCAGTCGTCTATGGGCAGCGACCAGGACGACATCGTCATCATCCCCCTGACGACGGCTCAGGAACGCCTCATGGGCATTACGTACATCCGCTCTATCAACATCCAAGTGTCGAGCGCCGACCGCATCGAATACGTACAGGGCCAGGTCGAATCTCTCCTCCGCCAGCGCCATCACATCGTCGGCGATAAGGAAGACGACTTCACCGTCCGCAACCTGACCAGCCTCATGGAAACGATGAACGACACGACGACGATGCTTACCTTGTTCCTCGGCAGCATCGCCGCCATTTCCCTCATCGTCGGCGGCATCGGTATCATGAATATCATGATGGTATCCGTCACGGAACGGACGCGGGAAATCGGCATCCGCAAGGCCCTCGGAGCGACCTTCCGCAACATCATGATGCAGTTTCTCATCGAGTCAGTCGTCATCGGCGTCATCGGCGGCCTCTTAGGCGTTGCCTGCGGCGTCGGCCTGGCTATGGGCATCGCCGAGCTCGGCCTGTTTACGACGGTCATCACAGCCGCTCCTATCGTCATTTCCTTTGGCTTTTCCGTCGGCATCGGCCTGTTCTTCGGCATTTACCCGGCCCGCAAAGCAGCTCGCCTCGATCCCATCGAAGCCCTGCGTTACGAATAAAGCTTTAAAATTTTAACGTTTAACCCAAATATGATAACGTTTAACCTATTCCAATCCTAAAAAATCCTCTTGACAAACGGCCTGTATCCATGGATAATAAGTTCAACACCTCAAAACGCCCCGCCTATATGCGGAGCTTATACAGGCCATGACCAGGTAAAGAACAGGTTTCCCTTTCCTACAGAGAATCCGGCAGCGGTGAGAGCCGGACCAGAAACAGACCTGCTTCGACATCGCCTGCGAGCTGCCGCGCCGAGCGTTCCGCACGGGAGGCGCAGCCGTACGTCAGCGTTAAGGACAGCCTTCGGGCCCTAAGTGATAAAGCAGGGTGGTACCGCGAGCCTTCGCCCCTGCCGTCTCCATCATCGAGACGGCAGGGGCTTTTCGTATCCATGGCAGTTTGAGGAAATGATCTATCAAGGGGGAGTATCGTATGGAAAATGCAATGGAAAGACAACAAACCGCCGCGGCAGCTGCGCCGGCAAGGACGAATTTCCGCTGGAAAATCGCCTTTCTTATCTTTTTAATCAGCTTTGTAGCTTACATGGACCGCGTCAATTTATCCGTAGCGACACCTGTCATCATGCAAGAATTCGGTTTTACAAAAATTGATATGGGCTTCATTCAGACGTGTTTCTTCGCAGGCTACGCACTCATGCAGGTTCCCGGCGGCATGCTCGCCGAAAAGCTGGGCCTGCGCCGCACCGGCGCCCTGGCCATTCTCTGGTGGTCTATCTTCACGGCTCTGACAGCCTTTGCCAAAGGCAAGGTCAGCTTCGCCGCCGTCCGCCTGCTCTTCGGCATGGGCGAAGGCCCGGTCTTCCCGGCCTTGGGAGCAGCGACCTTCAGCTGGTTCAATACCCGTGAAAAGGGCAAGGCCAGCTCGTCCATCCTCATGGGCACCTTCTTCGGCCCCGTCGTCGGCCCGGCCATTACGGTCGCCCTCATGGCCGCCATGGGCTGGCATGCCGTATTCATCATCTTCGGCCTCGTCGGCATCGTCCTGGCCTGGGTATGGCACAAATACGCCCACGATAACCCGGCTCACAGCCCCTACGTCAACGAAGCCGAATACGCTCATATCACCGAAGGCCGCGCCGCTGCCAGTGAAAAGAAAAGCGTCGCCCCGTGGAGCAAATTCCTCCGCTCGTCCCAGTTCTGGGCCGTCGGCATTCAGTTCATGGTCGTCGACTACATCATGTACGTCTTCCTGGCCTGGCTGCCCCTGTACCTGACGGAAGTGCACAACCTGTCCCTGAAAGCTATGGGCATCTGGGCTTCCTTCCCGTGGATCGCCCTCATGGCCATGGTCTTCGTCGCCGGTTATATTTCCGATAAAATGGCCAACGGCAAAAACAGCGAACGGCAGTACACCATGCGTACCTTCACGGCTATGGCCGGCGTCGCCGTCACCTCTATCGGCCTGTACGTCGCCGCACATACGCCGAGTGCCGAAATGAACATCTTCTGGATGACCGTCTCTCTCGGCGCATTAGGCTTCTCCATGAGCGCCAGCTGGGCCACGGTTATCTCCCTGGGCGGCAAATACACCGGCTCCGTATCGGGCTGGATGAACCTCTGGGGCAACATCGGCGGCGTCCTCGCCCCCATCGTCACAGCCTACTTCGTCACCAACTACGGCTGGAACGACGCCTTCATCGCCACGTCTCTCTTCGGCATCGTAGCCATCGTCGCCTGGATCTTCGTCAAACCGGGCAAGGCCCTGACGCCGAACGAATAATATTTGTACACAGCAAAAAAGGAGTCTCTCTGACAGAGGCTCCTTTTATTCATGCGTATGGTATATCAAATTAGCAAACATACGATCTATTTGTCCATTGACACACCGCAGTCCATCGTGTACACTATCCCAAGAGGTGCTGCGTACACCAAACGGCAGGCGGTAATCAGGCCCCGGAAGCGGGGTGATGCGTATGGATTCTATCAATGCTACCTTAGTGTTACTGATAGTATTGTTCTATCTCATTTCGCACAAACAAAAATAGCCGCCAGCGCCCAACTGTTGCGACTATCTTTGTTGCTTAACATATAGGGGCTAACCGTTTGTCGGTGCAGCACCTTGTTTTCATGTTCATCATAGCATACCCCTTCCGAGCCGTCAAGGCGTATGCTGATTCAGCAAACATATGGTTCGTCTGTCTCTTGACACGGCCCACTCTTTCCTGTACGCTATCCCAAGAGGTGCTGCGTACACCAAACGGCAGGCGGTAATCGTGCCCCGGAAGCGGGGTGATGCGTATGGATTCTATCAATACTACTCTAGTGTTGCTGATAGTATTGTTCTATCTCATTTCGCATAAACAAAAATAGCCGCCCCTTTAGCTACCAACTAATGCGACTATTTTTGTTCCCATAAAATATTTGGGGCTAGCCGTTTGTCGGCGCAGCACCTTGTTTTTTCACCTTTATTGTACTGGATGACGCTCCCAGCGTCAAGTAATTTCATAAATGGCAAGAGCCGGTCATCTCATGGATGGGCCGGCTCTTGTCGTATATTATCTGTTTCTATGCAAGGAAAACCATTGCTTGCGGCAATCGGCGCTGCAGAAAGCCGTCCGCCTGTCCTTAGCGTCCCGTATTTCCACGAGGACGCCGCAGTTCCGGCAGCGGAAGGCGTGCTGTACGGGCTGGGACTCCACGTTTTTGGAATGCTTCCAGTACAGCCGCTCGCAATGGGGCGAGCAGAATTTTCTCCGCTTAT
>ERZ779877.681-NODE-681-length-35078-cov-5.847957_pt1 | contig 35078 bp, 35 predicted proteins | sample MGYA00511556_ERZ779877 | MGnify/ENA primary metagenome ERZ779877 (study PRJEB29588, sample SAMEA2159338) | human gut metagenome | biome: human gut; feature: human-associated habitat; material: faeces | place: Denmark | collected 2008/2010 ...
GGTGGGCGGCCGCGTGGTGCGCTCCTATCCGCTGGTGGACATCGACGAGATAAACTTGCCGTCACGCATCAGGCCCTACACACAGGCCAGCGTAAACGGCTATCCCGTTGCCACTGACCTGTTCTCGTTCCTGACAAGCGTTCCCCATGCGGACTGCGTGGTGTACAACCAGGTGGTGCAGATACCCGGCCAACGGAAACTGCTGAGGAAACTCCAGGCCAAGGCCAAACGGCACGGCTCCATGCCCGACCCGAGCAACAGGATAGCCAAGGCCGACATCGAGGAAGTGCTGGAGCGGCTTGCCGTGGACAGTTCGCTGTTGGTATACGCCAACTTCAACATCCTGGTGAGCTGCCCTGCGGACAAGGTCACCCCCGTCACTTCCTACCTTGAAACCAAGCTGTACGGATGCGGCATCATGCCGTCGCGCACCGCCTACAACCAGCTGGAGCTTTTCACTGACAGCTTCCCCGGCAACGCATACGCCTTCAACCCGGACTACGACCTTTTCCTGACACTTTCCGATGCCGCCCTGTGCTTCTTCTTCAAGGAACACCTGAAAGAATCGGAGGACACGCCGCTGACTACGTATTACACAGACCGCCAGGGACTGCCCGTCTGCATAGACATCACGGGGAAAGAGGGCAAGGTAAAGATGACGGACAATTCCAACTTCTTCTGCATCGGGCCTTCAGGAAGCGGCAAGTCGTTTCATATGTATTCCACATGGAGAAAAACAGGACAAAACGGCGGCAAGCGATTGCAAAATTAGTTGTTATAAATACTTGATTTACAGATAATATGTTTTAACAGACGGAGAAATCGACTATTGGCGTTTAGTCCTAATCGGAGTAAATTTGTACCACAGTTGTACCTCGCCGGAGGGGTCACACGGTTCGACTTCCTTTCAGCAGCGTGCAACAGCTTTCAACAGTGTACAAATAAATTTCTTCGATGATGGACCGTCAAAATGAACAGAAATTAACAGTTCAGCCCGACTTCGGTCGGGACATACTGGACAAGCCGTTCCTCACCATTGGGGAGGTGGCGAACCTGCTGCAAGTGAGCAGCCGTACCGTGTACAACCTGATATACAGCGGCACGCTCCGGGCTTGCAGGATAACATACCACATTACGCTAATCACCAAGGAGGATTTCTTCCTGATGATTAAGGAAACGACCTACTGCAAGCGGAGCGTTTCAGTATTCGCCAAGCAGGGGAAAAAGACAAAAGGGAAGATGAAAGAAGATTTGAAAAAGACAGAGGAAACAGCCCACCCACGACAGGAGGGAAAGAAGAAAGCAAAGGGCAGCCCGGCAAAACGGCGGCTCATTCCGGCGGCTAACTACAAGCAGTCCGTGCGTGATACGTTCACAGACAAGGAGAGTGTCGCCGGAGACCTTTATACGATGGCGGAGATATGCCAAAAGTTCAATTACACCTACGGGCGTTTCTACAACCTCCGTATGCGCTACTCGATACCCTGCATCAAAGCCAACGCCACCAAGTGCTTTCCGAAAGCGGAGGTGGACAGGGCTATGGCGGAGGAAGCGGAACGGTTGGGCAACAACCTTTCGGAACACTGGTATTCGTGCTTCGACATCATGCGCCTGTTCGGACTGGGCAAAACGCAGGTGCGCAGGTTCGCACTCACCCACGGGGTACGGACGAAGCGCATACACGGCAACAGACTGTACTACCTGAAAGCCGACTGGGATGCGGCACGGAAGGAAGCCGAGCGGAAAAGCGCAAGCACGAAAGCCAAACGGGAAGAATAAGATATTTTCAAACATTCAAAATACATTATCTATATGACGAACATTTGTACGAAAGTGACGGTCAGGAAACGACCCATCAAGAACGGGCAGTTATCGCTTTATCTGGACTTCTACCCACCCGTCCGGCACCCGAAAACGGGCAGGCTGACACGGAGGGAGTACCTCGGCATTTACATCTACGCCAACCCGACAGAGAAGTTTGAAGCGGAGTTCAACAAGACCATGCTGCGCAATGCGGAACTTATCAAATGCAAGCGGACGGAAGCCATCATCAACGAGGAGTTCGGTTTCCTCGACCGCAACAGGGGCAAGGAGAGCTTCTTGGAGTATTTCCGCTCCAAAATGGCGGACGATGATAATTTCAGGAACTGGAACGTTGCCTACAAACACTTCGAGAAGTATTGCGGCGGCAGCTGCACCTTTGACGACCTGACGGTGGAATACTGCCAAGGCTTCCTTACCTACATGCTGTCGCTCACCACGCACAACCGCACTAAGATGATGGCGTCCACAGCCAACAACAACCTGAACAAGCTGAAATGCGTACTGCGGCAGGCATACGAGGAAAGGCGCATCAAGGACAACATCGCCCCACGGCTGAAACACGCCAAGGAAGCCAGCACACGCCGTGAGTTCCTGACACTGGAGGAAGTGAGGATGCTTGCCAACACGCCCTGCGAGAAGCCTGTTGTAAAGTCGGCGGCTCTTTTCTCCTGCCTTACGGGACTGCGCATCAGCGACATCATACGCCTGCAGTGGGAGAACATCATCAGGGGTGCGGACGGCGGTTGGTGTATGCACATCGTGACCAAAAAGACAAGGACGGAAGCCGTCTTGCCGCTGTCCGATGAAGCCCTTGCGCTTTGTGGCGAGCGTTCCACGGGGCAGGTGTTCAAGGGAATGACACAAACCCTGCTTCCCTTGTATCTCAAGGACTGGATTAGGTCTGCCGGGATTACAAAGCACATAACCTTTCATTGCTTCCGGCATACCTACGCAACCCTGCAACTCGCCGCAGGGACAGACCTTTACACCATATCAAAAATGCTTACGCACAGCACCGTGGCAACAACACAGGTCTATGCGGATGTGGTGAACGACCTGAAGCGCAAGGCTTCCGAACAGATAACGCTAAAATAACCGGAACAGGACAACCAAAGTAAAAAGACTGAATATGGGTAACATCACATTTGAACAACTGCCGCAGGCTGTTTCCACCCTGATAGAACGGGTGGAACAGCTTGCCGGAAAGGTGGACGAGGTACTGTGCAAGGCGGCAGGAAAAGACACGGGCAAGCGCAGCCTGCTTTCCCTTGAAGAAGTCGCCGCCCTGCTCGGCAAATCGGCTTCCACCATCTATGCCATGACTTCCGAAAAGCGCATACCGTATCGAAAGCGTGGCAACAAGCTCTATTTCTTCGAGGATGAAGTCATGCAGTGGATTGAACAGGGCGGAACATCGGGGACAGGCAGCGAGGAGGATTTCAACAGACGGCTCGAAGCGTTGCGCAGCGGCAAGAAACGCAAGCCGGGCTCTTTACAGACGGACAACAAACAACAAACCTTATGAAGACAGAAGATTTGACAGCCGCCATCGCACGATATGACCCTCTTTTAGCTGATGCGGTCGGCAAAATGGTAGGCTACATTCAGGACAGGTGGGCAGCACCGTACCCCTCAAAGGAACAGACGGAAGCGGTCAATGCCTACCTCCGTTCCGTCCATGCGGACGGTGACGGCACGATGAGCGAGAACAACATCGCCCACCGCAGGATTGCCACGCAGAAGATAACCATCAGTGCCATCCGTGTGCTTGACCATGAACAGCTTGACCGTTTGCAGGATGTGCTGAACCGCATCGCAGCGGACAGGGAATACCACATGCCGGAACACGGGTATGGCATGGGCAGATAGCTGACCAGTGTAACACCTATAAATATCATAGATTATGTGCAAGAACGAACAGAGCATACATTACTGCACCATCCTTGCCGCCGGGCAGTGGGATTTCCTTTTGGACGGCAAAGCCGCCATCGACAGGCAGAAGTGCCTGCACAGGCTGATGACCGCAGCCGTGCGGACAAATACAGTTCTTCATATCAAGGGCGTTGAGATTGCCTTGGAGGTGGGACAGGCGGCAGCTTCCGATGTGGAACTGGCAGAGTACATGGGCTGCAACCGAAAGACCATCGGAAAGCTCATCGACAGTTTCAACAGGCTCGGTATGCTGACCACCCGAACCAACAACCGCACTTCCGTACACACCCTGCATTTCCTGACAGGGTGGTATGTGGATGGTGTCCTGCTGACCAACCCCCATTATGTCAAGCCTGCGGCTGTTTCCAAAGGACAGGCAGTCGAAGTACGGACACCATACTCTAATGATATGCCGTTGGAGGATAAGCCGTGTACCGTGCCGGACGGTTGCCAATGCCCAAGACAGGATGCGGACAGCATGGCAGGCGGAGCAGCCACCCTTTCTTCTTCCCTATGTTCGCCTGCGGTTTCCGACAGGTCAGAGGACAGAGCGGATGCGGAGGGCAAAGCAGACAATCCTCATATCGCAGACAATGACAACGGACAGCATGAAAACAATCCCGTAGAAAGCCCGAAAGAGGTACAGGACGGCACGATTGACGATGTGGACGACCCCGACATAGCCGGGAGGGACTGACGGGCGCACAGCGCAGGATTTCAGCGGTACTCCGTTGGCGTGGCGTGACTGACTGGGCTTGCCCAGATATAGCCCACTATAACTTCTCCGCTGCGCTCCGAAGTTGTGGGCTCTCCCGAGGGGCTTAGGACGCTGCCCTAAGAACCCGGCAAGGACTTTCAGCCCTGTGCAACCCGACCAAAGAGTGACCCCCTCTTTGGAAACTCCGCTTAGTGGCTTCCACCCCTAAGAACCCGGAGCAGGAAGTGACCCTCTCCCTGCACCCACCGATTAAGGCTCTGCCCTAATAACCCGAAGTGAAACTCAAAATACAGACAAGCCTATGGCACAGAAGACATCCATCAACATCAAGCCGTGCAACATCGGCAGCAGCGAAGCGCACAACAGGCGGACAGCGGAATACCTCGCCAATATCCGCAGTGAGAAGTTCTACATCCGTACCGACCTCATGGCAGGAAACGAGACATGGGTATCACCTGATTTCGGCGAAGACACGCTCACCGACCGTTACAATCAGATAGCCGCTATGGTCAAGGAAAAGACAGGTCGGGCGATGCAGACCAAAGACCGGGAAAGGGTGAACAAGAAGACGGGCAAGGTGACCATCGTCCGTGGCAGCACTCCGCTCAAGGAGGGCGTGGTTGTCATCAAGGACGACACCACAATGGAGCAGCTGCGGCACTTCTGCGAGGTGTGTAAGCAGCGTTGGGGAATCACAGCTTTACAAATCTTCATCCACCGTGACGAGGGACATTACGGCACTCCCGGAGATACCGCCACATGGAAGCCAAATCTTCACGCCCATATCGTATGGGACTGGATGACCCACGATACGGGAAAGTCCTGCAAGCTGGACGAGAAAGCCATGAGCGAGATGCAGACCGTTTTGGCTGAGTGTCTTGATATGGAAAGGGGCACCTCAAAGGAGGTGACGGGCAAGGAACATCTGGAGCGCACGGACTTCATCATCGCCAAGCAGAAACAGGAAGCGGAACAGGCGAAAGCCGCAAGGCAAGCCGCCATCGCCGCCAAGGAGGAAGCCGAAGCGGAACTCATGTTTGTAGAGAACGAGAACAAGGCGAAAGAGCAATACCGTCTTTCCCTCGACAGCGAGATTGCCGAAAAGGAGCAGCAACTCAAAGACGAACGTAAGGCGAAAGTGGACAGCATACTGGATAGTGTCGGCAGTCTTGTGGGGGTCGGCAAATCCGCAGCGGTCGAAAAGGAAAACGCCAAGCTGAAAGCTGAGAACGAGCGCATGAAGAAAGCCTTTGCCGAAGCAGTAAAGGACAAGGCGGAGGAACGTACAAAGGTATTGGCTGCAGAGAAGCTGAAAGCCGAAGCCGAGCGTGACCGGGCTTTGGTACAAAGCCGTTCACTTGCCATTGAAAGGGACAAGGCGGTACGGCAGCTTCAGGAGCAAAAGGACGGCGAGCGGCAGCGTATCAGCCAAGCGGTGAGCCAGGCAACGGCGGAGAAAGACAAGACCATTCGCCTGTTGCAGAGTACGCTGAGAGCGAGCAGGCATATCCTAAGCCTGTTTGCGGATATGCTCTACAAGGTAAGCGAGGTTTTCAGGCGAGCCATAGATGCGATTATCCATTTCGGCACGGAGCAGCACAAGTCATTCTTCGCCCCGTCCGAAGCCGCCGACATCAAGAGCGTGATGCAGGAGTACGGGGAAACGACCGAACAGCAGAATATGGTCGGCGCATGGCTCTGTGACTATGCGGAGAGCCGACAGCCTTTTGACGAAATAAAACATCGCCATACGCTCAAAGAGGTTGGCGATGTCGCAGAGGGTATGTATGATTGGAAAATCAAAAACGGACAAGGAATAGGAATATAATGCCCTACGAAAGGCTTTCTCCAGATACCATATAAGATATCACGACCGTTTTTACGTTGGCTTCCGGATATTTGGTTTTGTAATACTCGGTCAGGTCTTTATAAAGATAGATGGCTCTTGGTGTTCTATCAACATCTTTTGTTTGAGTAGCATAGCCCATAAATACATCAAATGACAGATTATCAATCGGGGTTTCTGCTTCATCTAAAAAAATACATTCTCCATAATCGACTATTTGTGCATCTGGGGGAAGTATTTTATAAGACTCCGGCATTTCTTCCGGTGCTTTACTTTTGGTCTGTATGATATACGGACCAAGCACTTTGTTGTCATCTTGTAAGGCTATACATTTAAGGATAGCGTCCTCATCACGATAAAGCATATCGTGATAATCCAACGGAATAAGAGAGTTGTCTTTCAAATCCTGTTCAATGAGTTCTTTATTATCCGCTTCTACCGCATACCTGTATTGTGGTAGTGGAATGTTGTCGTAATATGCTTTTGGAATAAGATGTAATGGCAAGTTTTCCGAGTCTTTTTTATCTTTGGATATCACTTCAAGTAACTTGCGTTCTGTCCATGCAGGAGTTCCCATACTATAATCCAAATAACTGGTTTCGCCAATTTTAATTTGGTATTCATATCCTTTTTCAAACTCAAACCCAGCAATGGAGCCACATGCACTCCATTCATCGGACTGTTCTTGTTTTACAGCATAAACTTCTGACAGGTAATTAACCCCATCAGACCAGAGGACACCCGGTATTTTTTCCGATGCCACAGTCAGCACATACTCTTTGTAATCTGTTACTTTCCTGCCTTCTTCATCATCGTCACTACACGCTGTCAGTCCTACCACTGCAAACATTGCCATAAGCAATATTCCGAAAAAGTCTTTCGTATTCATTTTTATCTTTTTTAATTGTTAGCTACTATAAAAATGCAGAAACTCTAAAAATATTGCATCTCGGATGCAACTTTTAATTCCGTATGTCTTGAATAAAGTTGCTCCAATCCACAATCCAAGTACAAAGGTAGTGAATTTCCTATCAATGAACTTCTGCGCAGAGCAAAAATTAGAGTTCTAAGACTTATTTCATACAGCATTTGTACTCCTATTGGCTCTTAAAGTGCAAAACATACTAAAAATCAATCGTGGCAAGCAATTCCCCGACAATTCCGTTGCAGTTTTGACCTCACTCCGAGCGGCCATCAGCAAAGTATAAAAATGACTACCGTTTGTTAAGTTTTTGTTAAATCTTCACCTAAACCCACCTTTTTCTTTTCCTCTTTGCTTCTTCCAAAAACGGCTTTTTCACCCTGTTTCTTACAGCGATTATTTTTGTACCGATATTTTCTTATATCGCTGATAATCAACTATAAATACTCTCTCATATGTATTCCACATGAACAGTGTGGTACGTCAGCTGCTGGAACAGAATACGGATGTGGTCATGGTGGATACGGGTGACTCCTACGAAAGTATATGCGGATATTACAAGGGTACATACATATCATACTCGAAGGAGAAGCCCATCTCCATGAATCCGTTCAAGGTTACTAAGGAAGAATATGAACTCAATTTCGGTGAGAAGAAGAACTTCCTTAAATCGCTGATATTCCTGATATTCAAGGGTAACGCATTTCCAACAAAGATTGAGGACATGCTGATAAACCAGACCATCGTAGAATATTACGAGGCATATTTCAATCCGTTTGAAAGGTTCAGTGACAGTGAGCGTGAGGCTTTGAGACAGAAACTGCTGGTAGCCGCCAAGATGGAGGATGACTACGAACAGTACACGCACAGCATGGAGGACATCGACAGGCAGATAAATACGGAAGAGGTTCAGGAGAAGGCTGAAAGCCGTGCCCTGCTGCTGCCTTCCGAAGTGCGCCGTCTGAAGCTTATCCGACAGTGCCGTTCACTGACAGCTCTGATAAATGATGAAGCGGCTACAGAATCGGAAAAGGAACGTGCACTTGCCATTATCGAAAAATATAAAAGGGAACTTTATAACAATTCCATGCTGATTAAAATAGACAGGCAGATTGACCACATGGAGGAACAGAAGCGCAGGCTGAAGGTTCAGGAACTATCGTTCAATTCCTATTATGAGTTTGCCCTGGAGCGCATTCCGCAGATTACACAGCTGGAGAAAATCAGTTTCAATATACATGACTTTGCGGCCATTCTGAAACAGTTCTACCGTGGCGGCGAGCTGGAGATGACGCTGAACTCCGACCTGGACATTAACCTGTTTGACGAGCGTTTCATTGTGTTCGAGATTGACAAGATAAAGGATGATCCGGTGCTTTTCCCGATTGTGGTACTGATTATCATGGACGTGTTCCTGCAGAAGATGCGTATCAAAAAGGGACGGAAGGCTCTTATCATTGAAGAGGCATGGAAGGCAATTGCTTCACCTACCATGGCAGAATATATAAAGTATTTGTATAAGACCGTCCGGAAGTTTCACGGAATAGCCGGTGTGGTTACACAGGAGCTTAATGACGTGATTGACTCCCCTATTGTGAAGGAGGCCATCATCAATAACTCGGATGTGAAGATTTTGCTTGACCAGACCAAGTTCAAGGACAGGTATGAGGATATTGCAGCCATTCTGGGACTCACTGACATACAGCGTCAGCAGATTTTCACCATCAATGCGTTGAACAACCATGAGGGAAGAAGCTACTTCAAGGAGGTGTGGATTTGTCGGGGACAGCACTCGGATGTGTACGGTGTGGAGGAAGCACCGGAATGTTACTGGGCATATACTACAGAACGTACCGAGAAGGAGGCACTGAAGATTTATCTTGCCCGGTACGGTACGCTGCAGGAGGCCATCACCCGTATCGAGGAAGACCGCAAGGCGGATGGAGGGCTTCTGTATCTGGAGTTTGCAAGAAAAGTCAACCAACATCAAAAAGTTATGTCACTATGGTAAAATTCAGATTCATGCTGATTGCGATACTGCTGGTATCGGCATCAGCCAATATGTCTGCTGCATGGAGAATCGTATTCGACCGCAACTGCCTGAAAATTGTTATGGCCAATACCGCTTCACAGAAACTTATCGAGGAACAGCACAACCAGCGTGTGGATACCATCGCTGCCAAGAAACAGAAGGTGGAACTCTATACGGTGAGTATGGCTACCATGAAGGAACTCTACAAGCTGAGTATGGAGAACATATCCGGCTTCGGGACTGAAAGTATTTATTATAAGGAAATAGGCATGTGCGCTCTGGATATTCTGCGAAATGTTCCGGTACTCGTCAGCACGGTAAACAGGGCCAAATTTTCAAACAAGCTGCTCTGTCTGAACGAGCTCGGCAATCTTGTAGCGGAAACCCAGCAGCTGGTCGGCAACTTTGTCAATATCGTGAACAATGCCAGGATTCCCAATCCGTTGCAGGGACAGGCAACTGCCGAGAAAAAGAATGACGGCTACAACCTGCTGGACAGGTATGAAAGGCTGACACTGGCCAACAGCATCTATACTGACCTGAACAGGATACGCTACAAGGTGGAAGGGATGGTTCTGATGGCACAGTATGCTACTGCAAACGACCTCTTCTTTGCCATTGACCCTGAAGGATGGGCAAATGTGGTGACCATGAAGAATCATGTGGGAAATCTTGTACAGGACTGGAACGAACTGGTGGCTTCAAATTATTAACCCTTAATGTGTATGTGTCTGTCATGAAACTCAGGAATATAAGTATCATATCTGCCGGTATTATAATGATGTTGCTGCCTGTAAAGGCTTCCGCTTTCATAATACCCAAAGACCTGCCGACAATCGAAGCACTCATAGCCCTGCACAAGGCCATAAAGAAGGACGAGGACAAGGCTCTTACAAGAGTGGCCGCAAGCTATGGCGAGCAGTCGCTTATTGAGAAGGGTGCGGAAAAGTTCAATGATGTCCGGACTACTCTGGATACAAGGCTGAACAATGCCTATTCATACCTGGTGCTGGCCGGTGCCATTTCTTCAACGGTCAACTCACTGTATCAGCTGGTAACGGAATACAAGGACTTTACCGGCAATACCTTCAGTCATGTATCAAAGAAGCCTTTCGTGGCCTGGTATTATGCAGATGCCAACGTGGCAATATCAAGGGAGATACAGCACTGCTACAGACTGTATGCATCCGTAGCCACTTCGGGTATAAACCTGATGAAGGCCTCCATGGATGAAAAACTGAATCTGGTAATGACACTGAAGGCTTCCATCGACAGGGCAAGGTACATAATAGACAATGCTAATCTGTATTGTTTCCTTGTCACAGACTGCGGATGGAAGCTGGACTATATCTGGGAGATACTGAACTCCAATGTGAAAAATGAGATAGCTGAGCGTGTAATCAATAAATGGAATCAGGGATATGCAGGTTAGAATTATGTTATTGTGCCTGTTCTGTATGGCAGTTTCAGGTACAGTCACTGATGCCAATGCCCAAAGCATAGTAAGTGACAGTGAAAAGCAGAAGCAGTGGAAGTCTATGGAAAACGGTTCGTGGGATTTTGCTCCGGACTGGTATTACTTTTTCCTGCACAAGAAATACTCAGGTGCGGAAATGTACTGGAAATGGGACTGGTTCAACTCCGGATTCCGTGTCCGTTTCAAGGAACCAAAGTCTGATGTGAAGCGTATCATGCCGGTACGTGTGACTGCCGAAGAGACGCAGAGGCAGAAAATCAAGAAAGTGGAGAGTGAGCGCAAATATATCGAGGAACTGTATAAGGAAGAACTGGCAAGGGAGGCTGACAGAAATGTTGACCTGATGTATGCCACTTACAAGGACGAGTTCAACCGCATGCAGGACTGTATCACGGACGGACTGCTCTACTGTATGCAGAAGAGTGACGGCAAGCTTCGCTATCAGGTGGACGAGCTGAGCCGCCAGAATGAGATACTCTGTGCGGATATAGCCTATATACACAAAACCGGTGTCGGCTATGGACTGGAGAACGCCAAGCGGCAGAAGGCATACGAGGAAGCCAAATCCAGGATGGCAGAACTGGTCAACAGGACTGCACACCTTTGTGCCGTTGCCGCTACGCATTATTGAAAAACAAGTAAGAACAAATAACATTTTAAGATATGGATTTATTGTTTATTCCGCTGACAATAGGACTTCCGGCCATTGACGAAAGTCTGGAAAAGCTGCTGACGGCCATGGAGACATTTCCCAATGTGGCCGTTCTCGGTGATGCCGTTTCAATGGCAAAGGCTCTCGGTCTGTGCCTGGCCCTGTGTGTCGGTTCATACGAATGCTGGATGATGATGCTCGGAAGGCGTGGTATGGATGTCATGAAGCTGTTGCGCATCATCGGCATTTCCCTGTGTATTTCATCCTCTTCATGGATATGCTCGGCTCTGCAGGTTCCGGGAAAGAGTCTGGAGTCCGCTACATGGGCTATGGCCAAGGCAAAGAACAAGGAAGTGGCGGCCTTCGAGCTGAAGGTGGCACAGAAACAGAGTGAATATCTTGACAGGCTGAGAACCGTGCAGGACTCCATAGCCACGGCAAAGCAGGTGGCCGAAATCGGTCAGGATGCTGCCTGGTGGGACAAGCTGATATATAATGTGGAGAATCTGGGCTCGACCATCAACAACTACGCCCAGAGGGCTGCCGTGGCGGCTGAGACGAAGGTCAGTGAATGGATAAACGATGTAATACGCTTTGTCGGGGAACTGATTTTCCAGATGTCGTATTACGGGATGCTCGTGGCACAGAGGATTTTCATGGCCATCATGATGATATTCTGTCCGATCATGTTTGCTCTCTCGCTGGCACCGCCATGGAACTCGGCCTGGAGCCAGTGGATGTCCAAGTTCCTTTCCCTCTCATTATGGGGATTCGTGACCTATATGTGTATCTATTATATAGACTTCATCCTTCTTTATAACCTGCAGCAGGATCTGGTGGCATACGACCATCTGCTTCATGGCTCGGTAAACTCCTGGGAACAGATTGGCGCACTGGGACTGCAGGGAATAGGCTCCAACTGTATGTATGCCATGGGTATGCTCGTGGGTGCCTATATCATACGCTTTGTTCCTGAAGTGGCATCATGGCTGATTCCGGGAGGTGTAAGCTCGGGTACGGGTTCCGTTGCCGGTTCGGCTGCAATGGGCATCACTTCGGCTGCAGGTGCTATGGCCGGAGGTGCGGCAGGTTCTGCCATGAGAGGAACAGGTTCGGCTGTCAGGTCATTAGTCAAATAACTTCAAATCTTTTTACAATATGCTTATTGAATCCCTTGCACAGAAAACCAGACTGGCTATGATGACGGTATTTGCGGTAATCGGAGGCTGCACAGTCATCTGTGCCTTTACAGTCTGGTGCTGTATTTCCCTTGTCAACGAGGAAAGGCAGCAGATTTATGTACTTGACGGAGACATTCCGTTTCTTGCCGAGCGTGCACGGCTGGAAGCCAACTTCACCATGGAGGCCAAGGCGCACATACAGCTGTTCCACCAGTATTTCTTCAACTTACCGCCCGACAACGACTATATCAAATGGACGGTAGGGAAAGCAATGTATATGGCTGACGGGACTGCGCTGAAACAGAAACAGGCCATGGACGAGAACGGTTTCTACTCTGACATCATTTCCTCTTCGGCTGTCTGCACCATCATGTGTGACTCCATTCAGTTTGACGAACATGAACGGAAGTTTACCTATTACGGTACGCAGCTTATCAAGCGCAGGACCAGGGACATCAGACGCTCGATGGTGACAACAGGTTACATCGAGTCCGTACCGAGGACAAGGAACAATCCGCACGGTCTGCTCATTACCGGCTGGAGGACACTTGAAAACAGGGATTTGGACTATTGATATACTGATAATATGAAATCATTCAGAAAAAAGATACAGGAAAGCCGTCTGAAAACGCATCTGCTTGTCAGGTCGTGGTTGCAGCCCAAACTGGGTGTCATCGGAACAAGATACCGTCTGGCCGCAAGAATCAGACTGGCCAACAGATGTGCGGCTAAACATCCGAAAACGACATTCGCAGGTGTAGCGGGAACGCTGCTTCTGCTACTTGTAAGTACCGTAGCCATAGATTCCGGCAACGGGAAACAGAGTGAGCCGGATGTCAGTTCGATAGCCGCAATGGAACCGGTGTTTCAGGGATTCCGTACCATCCAGGCAAACAAGGACATTCACCGCAGTGTATTGACGGACATGACGGTAAAGGGACAGTTACTGCGTCATGAACTGGACTCCATGATTGCCATACCTGTAAAGAGCCGTGAGGATTCCTTGCGGATCATCCTCAAATACCGGCAGCTGGAAAATATAGTCAAATCCATTAAAAACAATGATAACCCATGATTAAGATTAATTTCAAACAGCCCAAGTATATCTTTCCGCTGGTCATATTCGTTCCGCTGTGCGCACTGGTATACTTTGTGATGCAGACCTTCTCCGGTGGTGAGGAGACTGCCGGAACGGTAGCTACAGACCGTATCAACATGGAGCTTCCCCAGGCCAATGCCGAGGAAGCCGGAGACAAGATGTATGAGATGTCCAGACGTTTCGGTGACGAGGATGCCTTCACAGCCGTAAGCGGTATCGGGGAGGAAGAGCAGAAGAAGGAGGAACTGGAACACGGCTACAGCGAGGAAGAGCTGAACCGTCTGGATGCAGCTGAAGCTGAAAGACAGCGACAGCAGAGGGAACTTGAAGAACTGGAGCGTTCCCTTGCCGAATCAAGAAAGCATATCAATGCATATGCTTACGGAAACGGTCCTTCGGAAAACAGTGAAACGGGTTACGGAGGTATGGGATATTCCTCACAGGATGAGTTTGCACGTGACCTTGAAGAGATTCAGCGAAGGAGCTATGAACGGCAGAAAGCCATTGAAAGCGGACTGGGTATCAAAGACCCGGAAGCAGAGGAAGCGGAAAGAAAGCACAGGGCTGATTCCATAGCCAGAGTACGTCAGGAGGAAAGGGAACGCAACCGTCCGAGTCTGGTAATCAAGTCTGATGACACCAATGCCGACAGGTTCAATACGGTTACTGCTCCGGATGAATTTGCCGAGAACAAGCTGATACGTGCCATGATTGACCAGACTACAAAGGCGCATGAAGGCACACGTCTGCGGTTCAAGCTTCTGGACGATGTGACGGTAAGCGGTACAAAGCTGAAAAAGGGAACTTACCTCAATGGAACGGTAACAGGTTTCGGACAGCAGCGTGTCAGGGCTTCCATAACCAGTATCCTTATCGGCGACAGGTTCATCAAGGTCAAGCTTTCTGTATTTGACAATGACGGTATGGAAGGTTTCTATGTTCCTGAATCTGCATTCCGTGATTTCATGAAGGATGCCGGTTCCAACACGGTACAGCAGAATATCAGTTTTGAATCGAGTGACGGTTACGGTACCGGTATTTCTACGGAGGCAATTGCCCTTCAGTCACTGCAGAACATGTATAACTCTGCAACTTCTGCCATATCTTCCAATATCAGAAAGAACAAGGCGAAAATCAAATACAATACCATTGTCTATCTGATAAACTCGGAGGATGCAAGATAAGTGCAGTTTTTCAATATAAATCTTAATGTCATCAACAAAATATAAAGTAGAATATGAAAACCAGAATTATTCTGATAATATGCCTTATCACAGGCATAGCCGTACATCTGTCGGCCAACGAGAAGATATACATCAACCGGGAAGTGACAACGCACATTGTCATGCCCGAGAACATCAAAATGGTTGATATTTCCACAACAAGGATTATAGGCAACCAGTGTACAGACAATATCGTCCGCATCAAACCTTATCTGGAGAATGATTCCATATCATCTGAAGGTTACAGGGAAAACGAACTGCTGGGTACACTCACCATCATCGGTGAGCGTCATATCGCACAGTATGACATCCTCTATACCGAATCACCCAAATATGCTTCTACCATCTACAATGTATCCTACAATGAGACACAGTCCTATATCAATCCGGAGGTTTCCATGCCGATGGCCGAGATTGCACGATATGCCTGGGCTGTCTATGGAAGCAGGAGAAAGTTCAACCAGATTGTATCCAATAAAAACGGAATCAGGGCTTACATCAACAATATCTATTCCATCGGTGACTATTTCTTTCTGGACTATACGCTGAAGAACAGGACCAGAATTGCATACGACATCGAGGAGATAAGGGTAAAACTTACTGACAAAAAGGAGACAAAGGCAACCAACTCACAGACCATAGAGCTTACTCCGGTATTCTCCATGAACAGCACACGTAAGTTCAAAAAGGACTACAGGAATGTGCTTGTGATTCCGAAGCTCACTTTCCCTGAAGAGAAGGTGCTCCGTCTGGAGATTTCCGAGAACCAGATAAGCGGACGTGTGGTGGTACTCACCATCGAGTATGAGGACATTCTCAATGCGGACGGTTTCGACTCGGATATTCTGAACGATGCCGATTATTACCCCTACTATTATATTGATCATTCCATAAAAAGATAGGCCATGAAGAAGATTCTGTTCATTCTGTTTTGCTCGGTTGCATTCATCGGTGCATCGGCACAGACCGGAAAGGTTTCCGTCAATGCCGGATTCCTTTTTCCAAGTACGCTGAATGCCACTTTGGGTTATGAGTATCCGCTTTCATACGGAAATGCGGTCGAAGTATACGGTGAGGTCGGGAATCACTGGCAGAAGCCGGTATGTCACAATTTCTGGAAAGGATATTTTTGGGATGGTGGTATGGTTTACAAGCACCGTCTGGCACGGTACAAGAACGGCATGATGCGCCTTCGTCTGGGGCCTCAGTTCGGTGCGGTACATAAAAAATTCTTCTTCGGGCTGGAGGCCGGATTTGAATACAGCTATGTGTTCCGCAGCGGAATGGAGTTTTCAATAATCCAGAAGAACAATGTGAACTTCCTGCATGGGGATACCTTTCGCAACGGTCTGCTGTTGGGTATAAAGGTTCCATTTTAGTAAATTCATATACAGTTAGAGCGTATGGCATTTGAGGAGACAAGGGAACAGCAGCAGATGTACAACTACTTCAGAAGCTGCATCTATATCTTTCTGATTATTGAAATCATCATGAACCTGCCTGTTACGGCAGACAACAGGGTTACGCAGTTCGTACTCGACCTGCTGGCACGGTTCAGGGTATTCAATTCCGTATCGGGATGCAAGGTGACCGAACTGATATGCATCTGTATTGTCTGTATAGGCACAAAGGCTGAAAAGTCCCTGAAATTCAATGTAAGGACAATGGTTATCTATCCGGTACTGGCCGGTCTGACACTTGTAGGGCTTTGTTTTGTATTCCATGGCATGAGTTTCGGATTCAGCTGGCTGGGATTTCCGGCAAACCGTCTTCTGTATGCGATCTGTTCGGTGGTGGGTACCATGCTGGTGCATCAGGGACTGGACGGTATTGCCAAGTATTACAACTACAAGGTTGGTGAGGACCGTTTCAACTTTGAGAACGAATCGTTCCAGCAGTCTGAAACACTGGTCAGCAATGATTACTCGGTGAACATTCCGATGATATACTACTGGAAGAAAAAGATGCACAGGGGATGGATCAATATCATCAATCCGTTCCGTGGCACGATTGTACTGGGTACGCCGGGTTCGGGTAAGTCTTTCGGTATCATTGACCCGTTCATCAGGCAGCACTCAGCAAAGGGATTTGCCATGATGGTATATGATTTCAAGTATCCCACACTGGCCAAGACGCTTTTCTACCAGTACTGTAAGAACCGTAAGGCAGGCAAACTGCCTCAGAACTGCGGATTCCGTACCATCAACTTTACAGATGTGGAATACTCCAACCGCATCAATCCGATTCAGCGGAAATATATCCCGGATTTGGCTGCCGCTTCTGAAACGGCGGCGACTCTGCTGGCCTCACTCAACAAGGGAGGTGGAGAGAAGAAGGGCGGTTCGGAAGCCTTCTTCACCAACTCTGCGGAAAACTTCCTGGCTGCCATCATCTATTTCTTTGTAAACTTCCATCCTGTCGGCTTCAGGAACGGAAAGAAACTCAGACGCTTCATATCACTGGAGGGAAAGAAACTGGAGATTGTCATACGCAACTGGGATGACTTCAATGCCATAGACAAGGACGGTAACGTGGTTCTTGATTTCGTGGATGAGAACGGCAATGACGTATCGACTGACGAGGACCGTATGTTTGTTGACCTGAACGGATACAGCTATAAGGACAGGACCGGCAGGAAGATTCAGATTCAGAGGTGCTGGTATGAGGACGAGCACGGCAATGAGGTGGAACCGGATACCGTAACCGGCGAGTTCTCGGACATGCCGCATGTGCTTTCATTTCTCGGTAGGCCATACGACCAGGTATTCAATATCCTGATGCAGGATGACAGGATTGCTTCACTGATGGCTCCGTTCAAGAGTGCTTACGAAAACAAGGCCAATGACCAGCTGGAAGGTATGGTCGGTACGCTTCGTGTGAACGCTGCACGTCTTGTTTCTCCTGAAGCGTACTGGGTATTCACTGGGGATGATTTCGACCTGAAGATTTCAGACAAGGCAAATCCGAGCTATCTGGTGATTGCCAATGACCCGGAGAAGGAACAGGTTATCGGCTCTCTGAATGCACTTGTACTTAACCGTCTGATTACAAGGGTGAACTCAAAGGGTAATATCCCGGTAAGCATCATCGTGGATGAGCTTCCGACACTGTACTTTCACAAGATAGACCGTCTTATCGGTACGGCACGTTCCAACAAGGTAGCCGTGACCTTAGGTTTCCAGGAGCTTCCTCAGCTGGAGGCTGACTACGGAAAGGTCGGTATGCAGAAGATTATCACCACCTGCGGTAATATCTTCATGGGGGCGGCACGTAACAAGGAGACGCTGGAGTGGGCACAAAATGATGTATTCGGAAAGGCAAAGCAAACCTCACGTTCCATTTCCATCAATGACCATAAGGTATCAACCACCATATCGGAGAAGATGGACTTTCTTGTTCCTGCAGCCAAGATTGCGGATATGGCAACAGGCTGGCTGGCCGGACAGGCGGCACGTGATTTTACGGCTACCGATGACAGTATGCTTGACCATTTTGACATCGAGCAGTCGGAAGAGTTCAAGACTACCAAGTATTTCTGCAAGACTCACTTTGATATGAAGAAGATTAAGGACGAGGAAAAACACTATGTGGCTCTACCCAAAATCTATGAGTTCAAGAACGACAAAGAGAAGGAAATCCTGCTCAACCGTAACTTCAAGCGTGTGAACCAGGAAGTGGAGGATATGGTAAAGGAACTTCTCGGTATCAGCTAAACATATAGCCTATGAAGCTGACCTTAAAACCGGCATTTGGACTTAGCGGCAGTGCCCTGAAAGTCATAGCCATGATTTCCATGGTGATAGACCATGTTGCGCTCTATCTGATGGAGCACGGTACCATATTATACGAAACGATGCGCTGTTTCGGGCGCATCGCTTTTCCGGTGTTTGCCTTCCTGATTGCGGAAGGGTTTATTCATACAAGAAACAGGTACAGGTATTTCTTTACTCTGTTGGGCTTTGCCGTAATCAGTGAAATACCCTGGTATCTGCTGAATGGTTCTGACGGGACACATAATGTGATGTTTACACTGGCTTTAGGTGTGGCCACGCTTATGGTTCTTGAAAATCTTCTGCAGCATAGTATGATACTGGGATTCCTTTGGACGCTTGGCATGGCCGGACTCGCTCCTTGTCTTGGAGTGGATTATGAGTGGAGAGGAATTATTGTAATCGTTATCTTTTATCTTTTTAATGGATATGGCCACTCTTTCCCAAATAGTAGAGGTATGCAATTTTTTTGCACATTTGCTTTGATGATGTACTATGGAGTGATAGGTGCTGCAATGGCTTGCATAATTCTTTATGTATATAATGGAACAAGAGGATTTGTGCAGGGAAGCATAGCCAAATATGGTTTCTATGCTTTTTACCCTGTACATCTATTATTCATATCAATGAATTGAAACAATCATTTATGCAGCTTTATAAAATTCATTTCTTAAATTTTCATATGTTACAGAAATATCATTACTTGCTTCTATAACAGAATCTGCTATGTCACTTGAATTACCTTTTGGTATTATTCTACGTTCTGCCAATTCTTTAAGAAATTTAGTAGTAGTTCGTAATAAGTATAAAAGGTCATCAGGTATTTCTTTAATATTGTTATAATATTTTACAGAAATTATGTCTAGGATATTTTCAATAGTTGGAATAAACTTTGAATTAATATCTGTGTATATATTAGCAATATTATTCAAAGCTATTGAAAGATTTTTAATTTTTTGATTGTCACTATTCATCTTTTCAAATACTAATCTTGATTGTTTTTGTATTTGAGAAAATTTTTCTTCTAATTGTTTTATTTTCTTTTTCACAAGAATTGGCGTTAATATATAAGGGAATACTGGTATCATAGGAATATATTCCAATATTTGTGCATATTGGTCATTCTGTATTAATTGGAATTCTTTATTTATATAACTGAATTCCTCATTCATTTTGAATATTCTATAATCTATAAACTCCATAGGGTAATCACCAAGCTGACTATCTATACCAAGTTCACATAGTTTGTTTACCACTTTCTGAAGTATATAGTCTTTCATAATAGGTTTACGTTTATTTATTATATCTATTTGTGCCTGGACATCACAGATATACTTTTCATGGCTCTCAACATAATTTATATATTCTTTCTTAGCAGTTTTGATATATTCTGTTATGTTTTTTCTTAACTTCGCAAGTTTCTTTCCAGGAAAAATAAAATCAGAAATAATATCCCATACTACATCTAAAATTGCATTAGGTATATTGGGGACACAATTAATATAGCGAGCCCCCGGATACATAGAAGCTAAAATCCAATTTTGCGTTTGAATAGACTTTGAAAGAAAATCCTTATCCTTCTTAAGGTCATTCACATTATTACCATACTTCATTATTAGTTTTACATTATCATTATTTAAGATAATCGTTGAAGCATATGATGACGATACGGTATATTTAATAATGTTTCTAATTTCTGAATCTATTGTTTTCATTACATATCCCAATTTATAGTTCCTTTTTTTCTTTGCTCGTTAAACTCATAAAAATTATTGTAACCCAAGTCTATCTTTAAGAATCTTGCTAAGGCTAAAGTTTCTTTGCTTGCTGTTGAATAATCTGAGTTTTCAATTGCTTCTGAAAATCTGTTTAAAATCTGACGTGATTCAAGACTGTATTGTCTCATTTTTTCAATAACGATTTCATTCATGTTATTTGTGGCTTGCTGAATATCATTAATTCTTTCATCAAATAATTCTTTTATTCTTGTATTTCTTTTTTCTGCTTTTACATTAAAAACATCAGCTTTATCTAAAAGATAAAATACCAGCATCGAAGCTAACCCAGAAAGCAACGTTGATATAGATCCTCGTAAACTTTCGGGTATGACAGGTAATTTTTCGAGCATAGAATCAATCCAAATACCACAAAATGCTGCTGCGCTGGCTCCAAAAATTTTAAGTATAGCATCACCTTTTTCTGCCGGTGTAGATTTATTGGCATTTTCTCCAAATAGTACGCTATAAGATTGCATCATAATCTTAATTCCCTCCTTAATTATTCTAAAAGCATGTTTGAAAATACCAACAAACATTCCTAAAATTCCTTCAAGAATAGCAGAAATAAGATTCTTCAAATTATCCATTATGGAAGAGAATGCATTACCGAGGTCTGAAATCTGGTTCCATACATACTCTTTAACTCGACCAAACCGAATAGAGAATGCATCTTTATAGGTGTAAACATTTACGCCTTCTATAAAACCATTTAGTATGGAATCTTTCATTTCAAAATAAAGAGGTTTTATCATAAAAAGAATAGCAGATCCCATTGCGTACATCATAGTTTAATTACCTGCGTTTGCTAAGTTCTCCTTATGAATTTCATAAGCTTTCCCATGTGCCAGTTCCTTGTCTAATGTTTCTCTCTCATCTTTAGTTAATTTACGCCCTAATTCTTTTTCTTTCTGCTGGTATGATTCCTTCCGTTTATCTCTATCAGCTTGTCCCTGCCCCAATAGATTCTTAATAACTGTTTTATTTATACCATTTTCCAAGGCCTGTTTTGCTTCCTGTTCCATTCTAATCATATTAGCCTTCTGCTCTGGTGTTAATTCAACATAATCTTTTCCTTGGGATTTTAGTATTTCTTGTTGCTCAATAAACTTGCTGTTGGACATGTCTCTTTTAGGATTATTGATTCTTCGTCCTGTAATAGCCAAATTATCCTCTGAATTTGCAATTCGTTTTATATCACCATCACTGAGACCGGCATTATTTTGGAGTTGATCAAAAATCTGCTTTAATGGTACAATATGGTCAGTTTCTGCATTATACAAATTATTGGGATCATTCCTCCTCAAATCAGGATTATTCTTTTTAGCAGTAATATTTTTTTCACCTGTATATTCATCCGTTAAATTTTTAACAGTTCCAGCATCTTCAACTCTTTTCTTCTTGTAGCGCCCCATTTCGCTAGGATTTTCGTATATCGTTCGATTATAGTTAGGGCGATTATTAATACCCCATTTTTTGTTGATATTTTCCTGGTTGTAATTTTCAACAAAAGTATCCGGCAATAGATATATTGCTTGTCCGTCATAATTAAAAGTACGACATTCCAACATCACACGGTTTGCGTTCAAACCTAGTTTACGTGTAAATCCTTTAAAAATCGGTAGCATTAATAAAGAGTCAACAATTGATGTCATTACAGGAGTAACCACATTGTTAATCATGTCTTCTTTTTGAAAATCCTTATTGATTCGTTCAAGCATATCCTGCGCAGATTCACAGTCATATTGTTCTAACTGCATTAAAAGGAATGGTACCTCTAATGGAGAAGCCTCATTTATTTTTTTTTGAAATTGCTCTATATCTAAACTCATAATAATCAAATTTGTATTCCTTTTACAAAGTTATTTATATCGATCAGAACAGCAAATTCTTTTGACTTATTTCAAAGGCTTTTTAGTATACAATATATGGCTTTTTTATACATAGGATTTTCTGCATACCCAATTTCATCAAGCCAAAGCAGATAGTTACCACCTTTATACTTATATTGTACTTTAGTATAATAGGCCCGGACACTTTCCGTCCAATGATTGAATTCATAGTATTTCCCTGTACGTGGATTGGTAAGTCCGAAAAGATTATGCTTGTTTTTGCATACTGAAGAACGAAACCATCCGGTTTCCAAAATAGCCTGGGCCAATACGATTTTGGGATATAGGATTCCGTTTCTAATGATTTCTTTATAAAGGTTGGGGATAGTAAGTTCAGGAAGATTGTTTTCTGATTTAGTAATATCATCTGTTTTCTTTTGCAGTTCTGTTTTTAGGGATGCTTTCCTGTCACTATTTCGGCTGTTATTTTCCATTTTTTTCTGATTGTCCAGTCCGATAATCAGGGTATCCTTTGTCATTATCTTACTCTTTTCCCTTTCTATAACATCCTTTTCTACATGCTTGTAGGCCTCTTTTTGTCTTTCTATTTGCAGAAGTTCCGAATCTCTGGTTATCGTATAGAACTGTGCCGATACGCTTACCGGCAAAAACATCAGTAGCAATAAAATCAGAATAGTGTTGCGCATTTCTTTTTCAGGGGATTGCCGTAAATACATTTGTGGCATTCAGGCGGTTAGAACCGCAAATATAACAGCTTAATTACAGTAATATGGAAATGCACAACAGAAATCAGTCCGATTTGTTGCCATACGAAAAACTGGCAATACTGGGTATCGACCGTGTAAAGGCGGACAGCTTACCCATAGAAGTGAAGGAGAAGCTGATGGCAGGTGAAGTGACTCCCATCATGCAGGTATCCATCAACGCAAGGAACGGCAGCATCATCACCATGCCGATGAAACTTCAGATGACTACAGACAAAAACGGTGCGCCGGCTCTGATTGCCTATCCGGTACGTGCAGAACTGGACCAGGAACGCAACAAGGTTCTCAACCTCACTCAGCAGGAGGCTGAACGTCTGGCCAGAGGTGAGGTAATTCAGAAGGCGGTCAACGTAAACGGTGAAAAGACGCAGCAATATCTGCAGCTTGATCCGGAAACGAAATCCGTCATTCACAGACGTGTTACAGACATTAAGCTGGAGCAGCGTCTGAAGGACATGGAGAAGGTGAACGACATTGAACTGGGTATGCAGCAGAAGCAGCAGGTACGGGAGGGAAAACCTGTTGAACTGAATGTAGGCGGAGAGAAGGTTTCGGTCGGCATTGACCTGAAGGAGCAGCAGGGATTCAAGCTTATCAAGGGTGACATGAAGGAATGGGAAAGGCAGCAGAAGCTCCGCTATGACGAGATTCATCCTGAATACCTCGGCCTTGTCATGACTGACAAGAACCGTTGGGGGTATCAGAAGGTGGTAGACAAACAGGCCGTGGAGCGTGCTATTTCCCTCTCTCCATCCCGAAAGGAAACAAAAGCAAACAGCCTTAAACTCTAATACTGATTCCCATGGCCAAAAAGACAGATTCAGATAATGATACTGGTATCATCCGGCAGTTCAACGAACTGAAGAAGAAGCATCCGGATGCCATGCTGCTGTTCAGACGAAACAGTTTCTATGAACTCTATAAGCAGGATGCCGTCAAGGCTGCCGCAGTGTTTGCCATCGAGATTGCAGACAGGATTCTGCCTGATTACAAGAGACCGGTAAAGGTTGCATCATTCCCTCAATCAGCACTGGACGTTTATCTGCCCAGGCTGATACGTTCAGGAATAAGGGTTGCAATCTGTGATGCACAGGATAGTCCTTTGAAGAAGAAGGCCGGACAGGACAAGGCTGAGAATAATGACAGAACCATTCAAAACAATACAGATATGGGAAAGAAGAAAAAGGAACAGGGTGTGCAGGAAGCTCCTGACAGAACAGTGGAAAACACTGTTGATGTAAAACCTGCAAGGGAAAAGAAGTCGAAGGCCAAAGTTGAAACCAAAGCTGAGACCGGGACAGATAGTGAGGTAAAGACCGAAAAGAAGGACGAACAGAAAACGGAGGCAACTCAGGAACGCAAGCCACGTGAGCCGCAGATGGTAACGGCCAACGGTGAAAAGGTGACTCATGGTCATGCCTACCAGAGTACCACCAATCCTGCCGAATGGTACTTTACCGCAAAGATTGACGGACAGCAGCTCAAGCCGCAGAAGATGGATGCAGCAGACCTTGTGGCCTATCAGAACAAGGAAATGACGGTGCCGCAGCTGATGGAACGATACTATCCGACAAAGCTGATGCCGAAGGTATCAGAGGAAGCCTTCCGTATGCCAATGGAGATTGCAGGACCGGACGGTTCTATAACCGTAAACAAGTTCAATGTCTATAAGGAGAAGGACGAGCAGCGCCCTGACTTTGGGAAATACAAGTTCTATGTTCAGGTTGGGGATACGAACATGTCTGCCGTGGCTTCACGCCAGGACCTGAATGCCTACTTTGACAGGGTGGCCACTCCAAACCAGCTTATTGAAAAGAACTTCGGGGAACGTCTGCATCTGAAGTCTGCATACGAGAAGTATCAGCTTCCTGAAGGTGTTGACCCCAAGGGTGTGCGTGTGGCCAAGGACAGAAACGACAACAAGTGGAAGGTGTCGGTTGACCTCGGAGAAAAGGGACAGACTTCCCGGCATGAAATCTCCTTTGATGACGGTTATTCGCTATTCAAGACCAAGACGGCCACAAGGGAACAGATTGCGGCCAAATATCTGAATACGGAAATAACCAGTATGCTTGCCGCCAACACCGCAAAGGTGGAGAAAACGGCTTCTATGAAAATGTAACATAATCAGAAAACTAAAATACAAGTTATATGTCAGCTAAAATGAATCATGAGGAGCTTGTGGAGCTTCTGCAGGAGGGTAAAATCGGTTTCCTCCGCTTTGTTATGGACAGTGAGAATGCAGATGATTATCTGAAATGGTGCCGTTCACACGGTACTGACCCTTCGGATGAATCGGCTGAGTTTTATGTGGAACAGACGGACATCGAGCAGATGGACCGTCAGGTAATGGATGACGACAGCTATGGCATCTGGAACTGACTCTCAGGGAAACAGTGGACAGGCGGCCATAGACCGCTTCGCTGCAATGATGATTGAGCGTATGCAGCAGATGAAGGATACCGGATGGAAACAGGGATGGATTGGCGGTGCATCGGGTTATGCCGGACTGCCGCAGAATGTGGGTGGCCGAAACTATTCAGGTTCCAATTCCTTCTTCCTTCAGATGCATACCTCAGCAATGAACTACCAGCTTCCTGTATATCTGACCTTCAAGCAGGCACATAACCTGAAGGCTCATGTCCTGAAGGGTGAAAAGGCCTTCCCGGTGGTATACTGGGATATGATGATAAAGGACAGTCACGGCAAGAGGATAAGCACGGAGGAATACCGTGCAATGAGCAAGGAAGAGAAGAAGGATATGGATGTCATTCCTTTCATCAAGTCATTCCCGGTATACAATGTGGCACAGACCAATCTGGCCGAAGTACAGCCGGAGAGGATGCAGAAACTCATGGACAAGTTTAAGGTTCCGGAAATTAGGGATACGGAAGGTATGTACACCCATGCCGCACTCGACCGTATGGTGGAGACGCAGCAGTGGCTTTGTCCGATACGTGCCGACAAGCGTGAGAACGGTGCCTATTATTCTCCCTCAAAGGATATTGTGGTGCTGCCCATGAAGGCGCAGTTCAATATCGGTGATTCTCCGGAAGAAACCTACCGTGGCGGAATGGAGTATTATTCTACCATGCTGCATGAAATGACTCACTCCACCATGACACCGGAGCGTCTGAACAGGGAGATGGGTGGCAGGTTCGGTGACCCGAAATATGCCAAGGAGGAGCTGGTGGCGGAACTTACGGCTGCCATGATCAGCCATTCCATGGGCTTTGATTCCAGGATAACGGATAACTCGGCTGCCTATCTGGACTCGTGGATTGGTGTACTGAAACAGGAACCGAAGTTTATCGTATCGGTCATGGCTGACGTGAACAAAGCTTCCGACCTGATTCTTGACCATGTGGACAAACAGCGTCTGGCTCTCGGCGAGCAGCCTTATCTGGCAAAGAATGACCCGCTGGCTCCTGTCAGTGCGGACGAAGAGATGCCTTTCAGGAATGCGGCCATTGTCAAGACCCGTTCCGGAGACTATGCCATCCGTGCGTCATACGATGGCGTGGAGCTGGGGCTGAAGAAGGTTTCCAGAGAAACGGCCAGGACATTCTTCCAGCTTACGGACTGGAAGGACAAGGAGGCTTTCCTGAACATGACGGCACGGAAGACATACGAACCGGAGATAACCATGATGGGCAGGAACCGGAATGCCGGTACAGGACTTGGTATATGAAATTCTGTATAACATCTTAAATCGGAAAGCATGAGTGACTACAAGGTTAATTTCAGGGAAATGAAATCCCGTGTAGGGATTGATGACATTGCATATGCCCTGGGATACCGTCTGGACAGGAAGGCTGGTGTCGGACGTTACATCGAGCTGGTGCTCGGTGAAGGCGGTAACAGGAGGGATACACTGATTGTCAGCCATCCGAACGACAAGGCAGCACAGACGTTCTTCCGCCGTGACGGTTCCAAGGGCGATGTGGTGACACTCATACGTGAGAATCTTTCTTCCTTTACGGTATCCGGAAAAGATGAGTGGCAGAAGATAGCCAAGGTCATGGCACGTTTTGCCAACATGCCTGAACCTGAATACAGGGAGTATGTTAAATCGGCAGGAAAATCATCCGGTGTGTTTGACGCTTCCAGATATGAGGTGAAGCCTGTTGACACCGGAAAAATTCCGGGACTGTTTTCCCGGCGCGGACTGTCCAAAGCGACCGTTACGGCTCTTTCGCCCTTTATTTCCCTTATAAGGGACAGGAACAACGGGAAGTTTGAGGGTTACAATATCGGATTTCCATATACTGACGGAAAGGGAAATGAAGTCAGGGGGTATGAAATCAGAGGACATGGCGGCTACAAGTCGAAGGCTGCCGGTACGGATTCGTCATCCTCGGCATGGGTGGCTGTTCCTTCGGGTATCAGTCCGGACAATGTAAGAAGCGTGTTCTTCTGTGAATCTGCTTTTGATGCCATGGCCTTCTACCAGATGAACCGGATACAGATTGGGGACAGTGCGGCTTTGGTTTCACTGGGCGGCACATTTTCCGACCGGCAGATAACCGGAGTTATGGAACGCTTTCCCAATGCACGTGCCTTCGACTGTTTTGACAATGACCTGGCCGGGAGGATATACGGACTGCGCATGATGGCTCTGCAGGAAGGTATTCAGATGAAGATAAGCAGGACTGACGGCGGCATCCGGATTGAAGCGAAGGGAAAGGTATTCGACCCTGACATGAACCGTCCACTGCTGCCCCAGGTTGCCAGGCAGCTGAACATCCGCTACCGTATGGGACAGTGGCTTCCGCCGAAGGCTTTCAAGGACTGGAACGACTGTCTGCTGAACAGGCCGATGGAGCCGATGATTTCACCACACAAAGAGGAACGTGAACAGAATCTGAGCGAACAAAGGAATAAAGGACGTAAAATCTGAATGATATGGACAAAATCAAGATAAGAATAACGGTAGTGGCTGCCCTTGCTGTTTTTCTGCTGAAAGGTACAGACACTTTTGCACAACAGACAGACCCGACTCTGACGGGGGCTGTCTTTGCACAGACTTCCACTCTGAAGAATATCTATGACAAACGTCAGAAGGCTCATGAGAAAATCATTGCTGCCGAGACTGCCGTAATGGTCGCTCTCGACAGGGTACACAGTGTGGAGGAGAAGATGCTGGAATATCTTTCCAATGCACAGGGTGCCATGCAGAATCTCTATCAGATTAAGCGTGCCGGGGAACTGGTGGCCACGGAGATACCTCAGAACTGCAGCCTGCTGCTCAAATCGGTCGGCAGTAACCTGAAGGGAACAGCCATTGCTGCAATCGTCTCGGACGAGCTGGCTGATGCCGCAACCCAGATGGCTGCGCTTTATCCGTTCATGAAGCAACTGGTGACTTCCGGAAGCTATGATACAGGCGGTTCTGACGGAGGCAAGGAGAAGCACAAGGTAAACCTGCTCAGTTCTTCCGAGCGGTACTACATAGCAAACGAGGTACTGACCAGACTGGAGGCTGTTAATACCGACCTCTTTATCCTGGCATGGCAGGTACGCACACTCTCATGGAACGACCTCTGGTTCTCTCTTGACCCGGAAGGTTGGGCAAGCGTGATGTCCGGCAAGAACATCATAGGCGGAATCGTTGCGGACTGGAACCGGGGATTCTCATTCAATTAATTCAAACAATGTAACTTATCAGGAATATGGATTCAGAAAAGAAGATTATAGGACGCTGCCCGTTCTGCGGCAGCAACGTGGTGAAGACCTGTAAGGGGTATCGCTGCGAAAACAACACAGGTGAGCATCCTTCTTGTGTGCTCAACATCAATGCCATCATCGGCAACCGGAAAATGAATGACGGGGAGATTACCGAGTTTCTGGAGAAACGCCGTATCCTTCTGGACGGCTTTTCCACCAAGGAAGGCAAGACTTTCCCGACAGTGCTGGAACTTGCTGATGGCGGTGCAGTCAATATGCAGTCTGTTATCAGTAGGTGTCCGCACTGCGGCGGCGAGGTACGTGTGGGAACAAGGGCTTTCAACTGTTCCAACTACAGCAATCAGGAAGCACCGTGTTCATTCGCCATCTGGAGGAATATAGGCGGCCATCAGCTGACACTGGAAGAGGCGAAGGAACTTTGTGAGAAGAACATTACTTCATCCGAACTGGAGATGTACCGGGAAGACGGTTCCATTTACCGCAAACGCCTCGGCCTGGCTCCGGACAAACTTCAAATCGTAAAGATATGAAACAGGGAAAGAAACTTCTGATACTGCCTGCAGTGGCAGTTCTGCTCGGTATGGTAACCGGCTGTTCCGGCAACAGCGAGAATAAGGCACAGGATATTGCAAGAAAGGCACTGATGGCTTCAGTGGACAATCCGGAATCCGTAAAGATTGTCGGTATCAGCAAACCGGATTCTGTATTTGGCCGTGAGTATGTTACAATGAAGGAGAAGATAGCTCTTTCTGTGACCATGATGAAAATCAGCCGCAGGTTTATGGAGGATACGGATTTTGACAATTCGGATGCGGAAAGTCACATGATGTCAGGGCAGATGAAACGTCAGATGGATGCCATGACGGCACTCCGTTCTCTGATGATTTCCGGCGAGCTGAAACCTGTAGGTGATGAAACAAGTCAGGAACACAAGCCATTCAGCGGTTGGAAGGTAAAGATAGAGTATGAAGCCACTGATTCTGACGGACAGCCATACCGCTCTGAATACTGGTTTATTATGGATAAGGAAGCGCAATGTGTAATCAGGTCATTTGAAATTCCACTGTTATGAAGCTGAAAAGATTTTTATTACCGATTCTGGCATGGAGTGGGCTGATGCTCACTTCCTGTCATTGTGGACATGAAGAGTTCACAGGTCACTTATCTTCCCTTCAGGTCGGCAATGTGGTCTGTTCGGACGGGAATATATTGTCCATGGACAAATTCAAGCAATCTGACAAAGAAGCTGTTGCCATAGTTTTCCATGTAAACCGTAGTGCTGAAACTGACAATCTTGGTTATGCTGTTTACATTCATGATATGGAACCGCTGGCTTTTGCCGACAGTCTTGGTATTGATCAGGGTACTTCTGCATCATTGACTGATGAGGACGGAAATGAGAACACCTATTCTTTGTTCAATAACGATGAAGTCAAGTCACCAATAGCTATCAGAACTTTTGATCTGTGGAGCTATGGGCAATCGGCCTATATTCCTTCTGTCAGGCAACTTTCTTGTCTATTCACAGTCCGACATCTGGTTAATGAATGTATAGCCGAAGTCGGTGGTACTCCGATTAATCTGAATCCGGGTGAATGCTGGTTGTGGTCATCTACAGAGGTGAAAGGCCAGAAGGAGAATAAGGCATGGCTTTATTCCTTTCAGTCTGGGACGATTCAGGAAACGCCGAAAAATCAAGAGCATGAGTTCAGGCCTATAATAACAATACATAATCCTTAAAATCATACTTTTAAGTATGAAATTCCCTCTGAAGAATATGGTAAAAGATTAATTTTTCAGAGGGAACATTTTATTATACTACATGCAATATCTAAATTTTTTTATAATATGGTAGCTTTTGAAGCTTAAAATAGCCCCTAAGAAATCTATCATAACATCATAATTTCTCTACGAGCTTTCTCCATAGGACTATTTCTTTTTGAATCCAATTCAAACATTTCTTCAAATACAACTTTAAATTCTACTTTTCTCAAATCTGCTAACTGCTGAATCATATTATCTGGATAATTATAGCGTTTATCCCTCCACTTTAGAAGTTCTTTTTTCTCAAACTCATTATTATAGCGCTGTTTCAATTCAAATAAATCAATTGTTTTTTGATAAATGTTTTCTTTAATATTAAAATCAATTTCAAAATCATCTACATGAGACATAGCATTAAAGTTCTCAGCTCCAGGTGTAACTATTTTTACTTCAAACTTTACCTTTCCATTAAAATCGTATCTATCAACTGTTGGACTTAGTTTTACAATTTCATCTTCAGTATCTCCAATTGTATTTGTCCCTTTAATGGCTGCACTATTACATGTTGTACAAGAAGGAACAAAGTTATACAAAGATAAAGCCACAAGTGGGCAAATTCCTTTATCCAAAACATGTTCTGTTTCAAACTTCCTAACTTTATTTCCACTAGACTTGGTAAATGGTCTCAGATTTTCAAGATCACAATACACACAATTGTAAATCTCAAAACCATTATTTTCATCTGACAAGAATGTAGCAATTTTATTACTATGACTTTTATAGTTAAACCCTTGTTTTACGAAATCTTTGCATATATCAACTCTGTCTTTTTTTGTTTTTCCATTTAGATATTTAGTAAAAGCAATATATACTTTTACTAAATACTTAAAATTACCAACCAACAATTTCTTGGCTGTTATATTATGAGGCAAAACTGCTTTTATATCGGGATACTTTGCCATAAGCCGTTCCAGTTTATTTTGTAACGATTTTACATTATACTCAGCTAAATACGCTTTTCTTAACTCTACTGGATTTTTAGAAGAAACGAATTTAAACATAATCTACCTTTTCTTTACAGATTTGGATATCTCATCCACCATTTTGTTCAACATACTTTTAAGAAAATCATCACCTATATTTTGGCAGATATACTTAAATCTCTTACGTTTGTTTTTGTAGTCCTCCTTAACATCTATATTTTCTCTAATAGCTTTATTATACATGTCAACTATTAAAGATATTTCTTCTTTAATGAATTCTCCTATTGAGCTTTTCATAAAAAACGAGCTACTCAACATTTCCATTATATTACCTCCAAGAGTTTTAGTCACAACATTATCGCCTTCTCCGAGACACAATACATTTTCCTCAGGAATATCAGAAAGAACAAAAGGAGAATGTGTCACCATCATAATATTGATACCTCGTATATTCGAAAATTTTACGCTTTTAAGTGTTTTCAACATAAAGCTAATATATTGACGCTGCATTTCTGGATGAAAATAGAGTTCAACTTCATCGAATATCACATTCATGTAGCGATATTTTATAACTTCAAGATGATCTTTATCTTTTTTATAGTAATCATTCCATTCGGAATCCACATTTATCATATGATACATCAAATTACTTATGGTATAAGCAATCTGCCTTTCACCAGAACTAATACTACTAAATGGTATCATTGCATTTTCTTGCTCACCTTTAGTTAGCATCAAATCAAGGTCAAAAATTGGTGGAGGTAGAAGATTCTGTTTAATCAATTGATCTTTCCCATTAATCTTCACACGCATACCTTTTTCTTCCATTTCATGTTCCAAGAATCCCAAATTATAATTATTATCACCATCTACATACATATCAGTAGTGAGGTAATTGATAGTCTGCAATAGTTTCTTTGTGATATGAGAGAAATCGTGCGCCAATGGTTCAAACTTTTTAATTAGTTCATCATCATAAGTAAAATCACTTTTACTTAAGAAACTAAAGATTGGTCTATACTTTCTATAATTCTTAACGATCTTTAGTGTCTTATACACCAAATAATCATAAGCTTCCTTCTGAAATTCCTTATTTTTCCCTCTTTCAAGGATTTTGTATTTTTCATTCCAAAACGATAGAATGGAATCTTTTACACGTTCGTAGTTCTTGCTGATATTCTGTTTTGTATTAATACCAAGAACATCTATCATGTTCGCTTCAGCAAACTTTTTATTCTTAGTTGGCCGTATACGAATTGCAACCACGTGTAAGTTACCGTTAATAGTTCTGAGAGGATAGTTACCATTTTTGTCTTTGAAAAATAATAGTGCTGTCAGACGTTCTTTTGCTAAAGCATTCTCACTCACAACATTTAGCTTTCCATCATTACGCATAGGATGCAGAACAATCGGTGTTTGATATCCATCATTTTTATGGAATATTCCCTTTAACCATAACGAATCTTCTGTAGGGTTCTCATCATTAGCCTTTATATGTAAGGCTTGAAGTCTTGCTGCAGGAGTTGCTTCTGAAAGAAAATCCCTATAATTAAAACCATACAAAGAATAATTACAAACCATTGTATAGAATAGAGTTTTTAATATTCGTCTACCTTCTCTATGTCTTTTTAGCGGTATTAAAGATTTTTCTATACCACTCTGATCTAATAGATTATATAATCTATATGCTTCATATACAAAATAATGGTCAACACTAGCCTTGTAATATTTCAGTGTTACATGTCGTCCATGCGCCTCTAATATATATACAACATTTCCTATCTGAAAACACAAATCAGCAAATACATAGTCAATAAAATGCAAATGTTCTGCTGCTGAAAAATTATAATCCTCTCCAAGCATTACAGCAGCAAGGTTATTTATTGTACGCACCAATAGTTCTACAATACTACTTTTTCCTGCACCATTTCTACCAACTACAGCAGATAAACTTATTTTTAAGTATTCTGTATCATATAGTGAGAAATCATTCTTCGCCTCACTAGTCATTACCACTTGAGAATTATCCTCGGATATTTTAATCCCCTTGTAAAAATAATACCATTTATTTGTACCATACAGAATTTTCTGAATTGCTTCCACTTTCTCGTAATGCATGGGATTATTGTCGGGAAACTCGTCCATACGTGGTAGAACAGCTTTTATCCCTATTATTTTAAAACTATTAGTTGCCATTTTACAATTAATACTATTTGTTGAAATTTTATTATATCTCTTTCTATTAATACAGACTTAGTCTAAGTCCTTATAATAATTACATAAATGATATTTAACTAAGATAAAAAATAAATGAGTAAAACACTAATTGCATATTAATTATCGTCATACCCATCCACTTTCCGGTAACATATTAAGGCATAAAATCAGTCTTAAAAATGCAATTTTATATCAATTCATCCACTAAAAGGATAAAAAAATGGATAATCAGACATTAAAATTTCATTTTTTGGGGGAGCATATCCTTTTAACAGTGCGCCCCCCTATGTTTGTCTTCGTTTCCTATGTATGTTCACTATTGAAAATAATTCTTTTTTCTTATCTGTTATGACATGCCCTCATTAATAATCAATTTATATACTAATCTTCTTGTAATAATATTTCTTTCAGTCTATTAAATACAGCTTTAAAGGCCTCAATATCTACATTTGCAAAATCACCTACAGATTCTAATATATTTCTAGCAAAATCTTCTTTTGATAAGGCCAAGCTTTTTCCTTCTATATCTATAACTTCATCAGCTTGAATTTTTTCTTTTTCACTTAATATATAATTCTTTACATCGTGGTTATTCTTAACACCAATGGTCTTATTTTCTTTTAAACGTCCATTTTCATTAAATTCAGATGTAACAAACAATCTTCTACCATTGGCATCTAACTTTTTAAGGTCTTCATTTTTATATAGAAATTCAATAGATATTCCTGACTCATTATAAACTCTGAAATCAGGTATAGGAATACTCATCCCCCAAATATTAGAACCATATTTCCTTTTTCCACCAGAAACATGTATTGCTTTTCCGTTCTGTTCATCACAATCAAAAATACCTATTACCTTATATTTATGCGGGAATAGTTTATATTGATTGAGTAATGAATGTAATTTAGAATCTCCAAAATCAAAATCATATTCTATAATCTCAAAATCAAAATCTTTATATTCTTCATCTGATTTTAATTTATTCCAAGCTGCTTTTAGATGCTTCCAGTCAGTTTTACCTTCAGTAATAACTATCGGTTTCTTTATATTATTAATTTTATTTTCCAAATCATTACATTTAGAAGCAAAACGTTCATTCTCATTTATCATCATTTCATACACTTCATTATATAAATCATTATTAGTTGGTTCACAAATTATTCCATTATTATCTAATACTAATTTTATACTTATTCCAGCAAGAATCAATAATACGATTATCGTTACTGACAGAGCAACAATTGTAATTCCTTTTTCTTTCTTCATTATAATAAACCTCCTTGTTTTTTTTTGCTTAATCCTTTGTATATTATAAAATTTTTATATCAAATTATACGCCAAAAAGACTAGAATAG
>ERZ779877.682-NODE-682-length-35059-cov-6.149811_pt1 | contig 35059 bp, 28 predicted proteins | sample MGYA00511556_ERZ779877 | MGnify/ENA primary metagenome ERZ779877 (study PRJEB29588, sample SAMEA2159338) | human gut metagenome | biome: human gut; feature: human-associated habitat; material: faeces | place: Denmark | collected 2008/2010 ...
GTATGAGTTCCGTTGTATCCCAGCTTTACGCTGATGGTTATCTGGAAGCACGCAGTGTCGAGCAGACTTCTGTCTTCAAAGCAGCAGAACAGTTTGCCCGCGTAGAAGGTATCCTTCCTGCACCGGAAAGCAGCCACGCGATCAAAGTTGCCATTGACGAAGCGTTGAAATGCAAAGAAACCGGCGAAGCCAAAAACATCGTATTTGGTCTTACCGGAACCGGTTATTTTGATATGGTTGCATACGAAAAATACAACAATGGCGAGATGTCAGATTATATTCCTACCGACGAAGAAATCGCTAAGAGTCTGGCTTCTCTTCCAAAAGTAGACTAATTTAGAAAGCAGACAGGCAGAACGAAGATGAAAAAATGGATCAAACGAATTGTTCTTATTCTGATCATTCTTCTTGTTCTCATTGCCTTAAGTATACTTGGTCTTAATCTCTGGGTAACGCTCCACGCCAAAAAGAATATTGTTTCTTCTTCGCAGGAGCTTACCCGGAATTATGATTGTATCCTTATCTTAGGAGCAGGTCTGAAAAATGGGCAGGCAAGCCCTATGCTTACCGACCGCCTTGAAAAGGGTATCGAACTATACAAGCAGGGAAAGGCTCCTAAGCTTTTAATGAGCGGCGATCACGGCACCGAATACTATAATGAAGTAAAAGTGATGAAACAATATGCGATCGATGCCGGCGTTCCGTCAAGTGATATTTTCATGGATCATGCGGGATTTTCTACTTATGAGAGTATGTACCGTGCCAGAGCAATCTTTGGCGCGGAAAAAGTTGTGATCGTCACGCAGAAATATCATTTGACACGTGCGGTCTACAATGCCAAGAATCTCGGTATGGATGCATATGGAGTGGCGGCAGCACCGATTAACTACGGTGGACAGACCATCCGGAATATCCGCGAGTATCTGGCAATCAGCAAGGACTTTGTTATGACATTTATCAAACCGGAGCCGACTGTACTTGGTAACCCGATTTCCTTAGATGGAAGCGGGGATGTTACCAACGGCGCAGATTAACATAGACACAGAAAAGAGGAGGAGCGAAGAGCGTGAAGATGATTTCATTGGAAGAAGAATTGAAGGGCAATGCGTACCCGGGCAGAGGTATCGTGATTGGAAAGTCACAGGATGGCAAGAAAGCGGTAACTGCATATTTCATTATGGGACGCAGCGTGAATTCACGGAACCGTGTATTTACAGAGACAGAGGATGGCATAAGAACAGAGGCAGCAGATCCTTCCAAGCTGACTGATCCACATCTGATCATCTATGCACCAGTGCGTGTATTAGGCAACAAGACGATTGTGACAAACGGAGATCAGACCGATACGATTTATGAGCTGATGGATAAGCAGCAGACATTTGAGCAGGCGCTGCGCACCAGAGAATTTGAGCCGGACGCACCAAATTATACTCCACGTATTTCCGGTATCATGCACATTGATAAGGGTGAGTTCAATTATGCGATGTCTATCTTAAAGAGCAACAACGGAAATCCGGATGCATGCAACCGTTACACGTTTGCATACAGCAACCCGGTTGCCGGAGAGGGACATTTTATCCATACTTATATGGGAGACGGAAATCCACTGCCAAGTTTCGAGGGTGAACCAACCTGGGTTGATATTGATGGAGATATCGATACGTTTACGAAAATGGTATGGGAGAATTTAAATGAGGATAATAAAGTTTCCCTGTTTGTACGTTTTATTGACATTGAGACTGGAAACTATGAGTCAAGAATTGTAAACAAGAATAAATAAAAATAAATAAGAGCGGATTGTTGAAAAAGGAGAAAATCATGCAGGAATATGAATTAAAATACGGATGTAACCCAAATCAGAAACCGGCCAGAATCTATATGGCAGATGGCAAAGATCTGCCGATTAAGGTGCTCTGCGGAAGAGCCGGATATATCAATTTTCTGGATGCTTTTAATGGATGGCAGCTGGTAAAGGAATTAAAGAAGGCAACCGGACTTCCGGCAGCAACTTCTTTCAAACATGTTTCCCCGGCTGGTGCAGCGGTAGGACTTCCGCTGTCTGACGTGGAAAAGAAAATTTACTGGGTCGATGATATGGATATTGAGTTTACACCGCTTGCAAATGCTTATATCCGTGCCAGAGGTGCAGACCGTATGTCTTCATTCGGAGATTTTATTTCCCTGTCAGACATCTGTGATGCAGCAACAGCAAAGGTCATCAAGCGTGAGGTTTCCGATGGTGTGATTGCTCCGGGATATACTGAGGAAGCTTTGGAAATTTTAAAGCAGAAAAAGAAGGGCAATTACTGTGTAATCGAGATTGATCCGGCATACGAGCCGGCTCCGATCGAGCATAAGGATGTATTTGGTATCACATTCGAGCAGGGAAGAAATGAACTTCATATCGGAGATGATTTCTTTGACAACATCGTGACAGAAAACAAAGAACTGCCGGAGCAGGCAAAGATTGATCTGGCAATTTCCATGATCACTTTAAAGTATACACAGTCTAACTCTGTATGTTATGTCAAGGGCGGACAGGCAATCGGTATCGGAGCAGGACAGCAGTCCCGTATCCATTGTACCCGTCTGGCTGGTTCGAAGGCAGATAACTGGTGGCTGCGCCAGTCTCCACAGGTTTTAGGACTGCAGTTTGTTGACGGTATCAAGCGTGCGGACCGTGACAATGCCATTGATCTGTACATGGGTGAGGATTATATGGATGTCCTTGCAGATGGTGCATGGGAGAAGATTTTTAAGGTAAAACCGGCGGTATTTACCGCAGAAGAGAAGCGTGCATGGCTGGATAAAAATACCGATGTGGCACTGGGATCGGATGCATTCTTCCCATTTGGCGACAATATTGAGCGCGCACACAAAAGCGGCGTAAAGTATGTGGCAGAGCCGGGCGGATCGGTACGTGATGACAATGTGATCGAGACATGTAATAAATACGGTATGGTTATGAGCTTTACTGGAATCCGTTTATTCCATCACTAATTTCAAAGGGACAGGATACGGACATGCGGAATCTGTTCGTAGGATCATAAACTCTAAAATCCAAACACAAAACAGCCATTTGGAAATATCCAAATGGCTGTTTTTGTGTTTGGATGATGAAAAATAAATGAATTTGCGCAAATTGTGGGTTCTATATGCATGAAAAATATACTAAAAGATACGAAAAATATTGAAAATTACACGAAACAACCGATTGCGCAAATAAAAAAGAATATGCTTGGAATTGTGAAAAGTGTGCAAAAAAGAAAGCGAAATATATCAAAATTATACATTGACACTGTGGGACTCTCTTGTTATACTAGAACCATAGAACAACCGATTGCGCAAAAGCGCAGTCCAGAAATAAAATACATCTAGCGGAGGGAGAACGAGATGGACAAATTTATTGTAAACATCATCCATCGCCCGGAGATGGTTCCAGAGTATTCTGCAACCGTGACCGGACAGGGAAAGGAAGAGGATATCGGAGATAAGGCTTTACTTACAGAGTCTCTCGATATTTTCAAGACACAGCAGAGACTGGCACATGAGAATGGCCTGAAAGTTACCATTCAGATGACATATGCTTCTTTGTTTAACGATGAAGCGGTTGAGATCGCAAAACATGATCATGAAGTCTATGGAGACGAAATCGCACTTTCCCTTTTGGGACTGCCTTGCGAAGAGTTCCGTGAGAAATATAAGACAAAAGATTTCTGTATCTGGATGTTTTCCATGGAAGACAAGAAGGCAATCGTTAATGATGTGTTCGAGAAATTCCATGATCGTTTCGGCTTTTACCCGGAGTCAACCGGTTCCTACTATATGGACGCAGAGCTGATCAATTATGTGAAGGAAGCTTACCCGTCTGTGAAGTGTGCGGTAGCTACCTGCTGGGAGGAAGGCCCGAAAGCATATCATACCTGTAACAACTCCTGGTATACACTTTTCGATGGCGGCCCATGGGCACCATGGATTCCATCCAAGCAGAATACACATGCGCCGGCAGCAAATCAGGCAGAGGACAGTGGAATCGTAGCTATCCCACACCTTTCCCGTGACCTGATTGCATGTTATGACGGAAACGGATCAAATTTCGGTACACATCCACAGAACGTGCTTCGCGGTATGATTTATGATACAAAGACCTGGGAGTATCCGTATCTGTATAACCTGATCGATCAGTATCGTGATCTGGAAAAATACAACAATGGATATGCTTACAACATGATGTTCGTCGGACCAGGCTGGATGAACAAGATGGGCCGCTGGGAGGCTCCATATGATCTGCTGTTAAAGTCATACAGTGACGGATGTAAGTATTACGGAGATTTGAAGAAAGAGGGCAAGCTGGTAGATATGACCATGTCCGAGTTCGCAGATCACTACAGAAAGAAGAAAGGCATTACCGACGAGAAACGTTATACAGAGCCGGAATGTGCCCTTTGGAGAGATATTTTATACGGATCTGACAAGCAGCTGTTCTGGTACTGCGATCCGTTTATGAGAGCCTGTGTTAATATGGATCAGGGTGGTGCGATTGTTGACCTTCGTCCATATGTTGCAAAATTAAACTGGCCGGTTGGTATCGGAACACCTCATGTACAGGATGCTTCTTATCCATTCCTGATTCAGGAGAAGTACCGTGCCGGATACTTTACACATTACGCAGGAGAAGGAACAGTCAGAAGTGCAAAGCTCTGCTACAAGGGTGAGGAAGTAGATCTGTGCCTCTGCCCGACACATGCACATTTCTCACAGGAAGGCAATACCAGAATTCTGACACTGGACCCGGTAACCATCGAGTTTAACGGACTGACAGTAAAATTACAGACAAAGGAATATTTTGAGGAAGGTTCTTCTAAGATCAAGATCGAAAGAAATATTCTCGAGATGAGTGATCCTGATGCAGAGGTTACCATTGATGAGTACATGGTAGCATGCTACGGAACCACAGAGTATCCGGAAGATATGACATCTGTCGTATTAAAATGCGAAGGTGCAGATGAAAAGACCATTCACTATGCATACAAGTGCCGCAGTGAAGTCCTGGCAGGAGCAACTGCAGTCAGCGCAGTAGTGCCTCCAATCGACACCAAAGTTTCCCTGACTGCTTCTTCTACAGACGCAGAAGGATACATTGAGGAAGGATATGCATTCTCACCAATGTTTAAACTTGGATATAAGAAGACTATTACAGACAAGGAGGTATTTGCAACATGGCTCAACTTGGAAAAGGCAAATTAAATTACAGATGTCCGTCCTGCTTTATGAGAGACCTCGACATCGATATGTTTTACAATAAAGATACAAAGATTTACAGTTGTATCCGCTGCCAGTACAGAGGTACGGAGGAAGACGTTTTAGCGAAAAATGAGATGGTTCGATTCCGTTATGGGGCAATGCATAAGAGATTCGACAAGTTTGATTTCGACTAAAAAGAACGTGCGGCAGCTGCCGCACGTTTTTAATATCAGGGTATAACTTTCAGGGAGTATAATATGCCTATGGGACGAAAACAAAAAGAAACCGTGGAACTGCGTCTTTATGAAATTCCACAGGGAGAACCGGTACTTGCTTTGTTGGGAGAGGAGTGGAACCGGGTATACGGACATGACAATTTTTATCTGCATTTCCATAACCTTATGGAGATTGGAATTTGCAGAAAAGGGGAAGGGGAGCTTATTATAAATGAACACACGTATACCTACCGGACGAATTCTGTTACCCTGATTCCACCGAATATTCCGCATACAACGATCAGTAATGGAATGACCAGAAATTCCTGGGAATTTTTATATGTGGATGTCAATCATGTCATAGAGGAACTGTATGGTAACCGGATTGCACAAAAAAATGAGGCTATTGAACTGGTACGCAGATCGGCACATTTGCTGCATGGGAGCGAGTGTCCGGAGATTGCAGAGATCGTCAATGCCATCATCCGGGAAGAAAAAAAGCAGAGTCCGTATTATCGTCAGGTGATCACAAGTTATCTGCATGCGCTGGTGTATGAGATGTTTCGTCTGAATGAAGTACAGACACAGACGAGACTTGAGGCGGCAGGAAGCGGAACAATGCGGCAGATCGCAGATGCACTCACGTTTGTCAATGACCATTATCAGGAAGAGGTAAAAGTGTGCACCCTTGCGCAGGTCTGTGGGATGAGTGAGACATCTTTCCGGAAAGTGTTTGAAGAATATGTGCATATGCTGCCGATGGATTATGTGAATCTGGTGCGTGTACAATACGCGTGTGAACAGATGAAGCATGGCAATGATTCGATGGATGAGGTTGCCAGAAAGGCAGGATTTTCCACAACTTCCACCTTTAACCGGAATTTTAAAAAATTTTTTAATACGTCGCCATACCAGTGGAAGATCAATCCACAGCGGTATGAGCGGAAATTACAGAACTTTCATATTAACGCATTAAAGGGATGGTAAACGTTTTCGAAGAAAAGGAGAAAAGATGAGCAGATTTATTAAAGGAATGGACCTTTCCACATTGCTTGAGTTAGAGCGCTGTGGGGCAAAATATTATGACCATGGAAAAGAGCGGGATATTTTAGACATCATGAGAGATTATGATGTGGACACAATCCGTCTGCGTCTGTGGAATGACCCGTATTCCGAAACCGGTGAACCGTACGGTGCCGGATGCAATGATCTGGCAGAGACAATTGCCATCGGAAAGAAAGTATCCGATGCGGGATTCGGCGTATTATTAAATTTTCATTACAGTGATTTCTGGGCAGATCCGGGAAAACAGATTAAGCCAAAGGCATGGAAAGATTTTGACGCGGACCAGCTGGAACAGGCAGTTTATGAGTTTACCGGGGATTCTCTGCGCAAAGTACTGGAAGCCGGTGTCAATGTGACAATGATCCAGGTGGGCAACGAAGTGACCAACGGACTGCTCTGGCCGGAGGGATTAAAGCCGAATTATGACAATATTGCAAGATTTATCAGTTCCGGTATCCGGGCATGCCGTGCCGTTAAGCCGGAGATCCCGCTGATGATTCATCTCGACAACGGTGGAAACAATGAGATGTACCGCGACTGGTTCGATCATTATATGGAGCGTGGGGAAGATTTTGATTATATCGGACTTTCCTATTACCCGTTCTGGCATGGCACCCTGCAGATGCTTGAAGACAACATGAACGATATGGCAGCCCGTTACGGGAAGGAACTGATCGTGGCAGAGGTTTCTATGGGATATACCATGGAAGATTACAAGCAGTATGAGAAACTAAAGGACAGTGAGCGAAAGGGATATGCGACAAAGCCGGAACTTGTGGCAAAGATCGAGTATCCGATGACGGTACAGGGACAGGCAGATTTTACGAAGGACTTCTTAAACCGCGTGGCACATGTGCGTGACAACAAAGGTCTGGGATTTTTCTGGTGGGAGCCTGCATGGATTCCGGTACACGGAAGCGGCTGGGCAACGCCGGCATCCTTAAAGTATATGAATGATCCGGGACCATGTGGCAATGAGTGGGCAAATCAGGCATTGTTTGACTACGATGGAAATGTCCTTCCGGCACTGGAAGTGATTCGTGATTTTAGAAAATAAGATATGTAAAAATGTTGCATGAAGGAAGGGGAATGTTGCAAGTTGCGCAAAGCATATTGCAAAGAATTCCCCTTCATGTATAATGGAATTATCAAGAAAACGAACCGTTGCACCAAGCAGCGGATAAACATGCAGAAAGGGAGAGAACAATGATTCAGAATGATGTATTAGCAAAGTTTAAAGAAATCTTTGGCGATGAGGGGGACATCAGAGTATATTTTGCACCGGGACGTGTGAATCTGATCGGTGAGCATACCGATTACAACGGCGGACACGTATTTCCATGTGCACTTACCATTGGAACCTACATGGCAGCGAGAAAGAGAACTGATCGGAAACTGTGTTTTTATTCCATGAACTTCGATGAGCTGGGGGTGATCGAAAGTTCTCTGGATGCATTTACTCCGGACCCGGATGGATTGTGGACCAACTATCCGATGGGTGTTATGTGGGCATTTGAAGGACGCGGCATGAAACTGGAAACAGGTCTGGATATTGCATTATTCGGAAATATTCCAAACGGTTCCGGACTTTCTTCTTCCGCATCCTTAGAAGTGGTTACCGGATATATGTTAAAGGATCTGTATGGTTTTGATGTGACCAATCAGGATCTGGCTCTGATCGGACAGTATTCCGAGAACAATTACAATGGCTGCAACTGTGGAATTATGGATCAGTTTGCATCTGCCATGGGGAAAAAGGACAATGCAATTTTCCTTGATACTTCGGATCTTTCTTTTGAATATGCACCAATCGTACTTGACGGGGCAAAAATTGTCGTCACCAACAGTATGGTAAAACACAGCCTGGTTACTTCCGCATACAATGACCGCAGAAATGAGAGTGCACAGGCACTGAAGGATCTGCAGACCGTTGTGGATATCAAAACGCTTGGAGATCTGACGGATGAGCAGTTTGAGCAGTACAAGGGAGCCATTAAGGATGAAGTTGCCAGAAAGAGAGGCAAACATGCGGTTTACGAGAATCAGCGTACAATCGCAGCAGTCAGGGCTCTGAAGGAAAACGATATTGAAACATTCGGAAAACTTATGAATGCTTCCCATGTTTCCCTGCGTGACGATTATGAGACCTCCTGTCCGGAAGTGGATGTACTTGTGGATGAAGCATGGAAGATTCCTGGTGTGATCGGTTCCCGTATCACCGGAGGCGGATTCGGTGGATGCACGGTCAGTATCGTAAAGGATGCATCCGTGGACGAATTCAAGGAGAAGCTGACAAAGGCATATGAGGAAAAAGTCGGAAAGACACCGGAATTTTATGTGGTTTCCATCGGAGATGGCCCAAGCCGTCTGATTTAAGAACGTATTACATAGGGTAAATGTGTGCGGAGCTGATTGGAACCGCATTTGCCGACAGGCTTTATAAAAAGGAGTACGAGATGATTCAGGAGAACATTTTAGAGTTAGTAAAATATGGTCTGAGCACCGGACTGGTAGATCCGGAGGACAAAGTATATACCATTAACCGCCTGCTGGAGCTTTTTCAGGTAGACGAAATCGAGGATGCGGTATTTGAAAAGGTGGAAAATCTTCCGGCATGGACACAGGAAGAGGCAGAAGGAAAACTTGAGGGAATCCTTGCAGAAATGATGGATTATGCATATGAGAATGGTCTCATGGCAGAAAACAGTATTGTATACAAAGATTTGTTTGATACAAAAATTATGGGATGTCTGGTACCGGAACCAAGCAGTGTCCGCAAGACGTTCCGTGATCTGTATGAGCATACCTCACCGCTTGCCGCAACGGATTATTTTTACAAATTAAGCTGTGACAGCAATTATATCAGAAGACAGCGTATCAAAAAAGACCGCAAATGGACAACCGACACCGAGTTTGGAACACTGGATATCACCATCAATCTGTCCAAACCGGAGAAAGATCCAAAAGCCATTGCGGCAGCAAAAAGTGCAAAGCAGAGCGCGTATCCGAAGTGCCAGCTCTGTAAGGAAAATGAGGGATATGCAGGACGTGTCAACCATCCGGCACGCCAGAACCACCGCATCATTCCACTGACGATTAACAACAGTGACTGGTTTTTCCAGTATTCTCCATATGTATATTACAATGAGCACTGCATCGTGTTCAATTCCAAGCATACGCCAATGAAAATCGAGCGTGCAACGTTTGGAAAACTTCTGGATTTTGTGACACAGTTTCCACATTATTTTGTAGGTTCCAATGCAGACCTGCCGATCGTTGGAGGTTCCATCTTAAGTCATGATCATTTCCAGGGTGGACATTATACATTTGCCATGGCAAAAGCACCGATTGAAAAAGAACTTCAGTTTGAGGGATTTTCCGATGTGAAAGCAGGAATCGTGAAATGGCCGATGTCTGTCATCCGTATCAGTGGACCGGACAAGGAGCGTCTGATTGAACTGGCAGACAAGATTCTCTTAACCTGGAGAGGCTATACCGATGAGGATGCATTCATCTATGCCGAGACAAACGGAGAGCCACACAATACGATCACACCGATTGCACGCAGACGTGGAGATGATTTTGAACTGGATCTGGTACTGCGCAACAACATCACGACCGAGGAGCATCCGCTGGGTGTCTATCATCCACATGCAAAACTGCATCATATCAAAAAAGAGAACATCGGTCTCATCGAGGTTATGGGACTTGCGGTACTGCCTGCCCGCCTGAAAGATGAGATGGCAGAGCTTGCCGATGCACTGGTAAATGGTACAGACTTACGTGCAACAGAAACACTTGCTTCCCATGCAGAATGGGCAGAAGGTTTCCTTCCGAAGTATGATAAGATCACAAAAGACAATGTGATGGATATTCTGCATGAGGAAATCGGTCTGGTGTTCAATGAAGTGCTGCAGGATGCCGGCGTGTATAAATGTACACCGGAGGGACGTAAGGCGTTCGAACGTTTTATTGCGGCTGTTTAATTACTTTCTTAGGCAGAGGTTATCCATTGAGGGAGTGTTTTAAATATAGGTTTTCTCAATGTGACGGAAGAAGGCGTATATTCTCTTTCTCCAGAAAAATTTACAAGTCAGCTCTGGCGTTGATTTCAGGTTCTTTGCGTAACATTTTTTATATTATGCAATTAGCTTTATTCAGTGAGTGCCAGAGCAAGTTGTAAATTTATTCTTCCGAAAGAAATATACGCCTTCTTCCTGTTGGTTGGAGAAAAGATAATTTGAAAAACGTATTGGTATCTATACAAAGAAAATTTGTATAAAAGATACCGTTATGGTATCTATATACTTAAAATTTAACATTTAGATACCACAAAGTCTCTATGAAATAAAAATTGCTTCTTCAGGTACCATTTTTTCAAATAATCGGTACCTGAAGAAGCAATTTTTCTCTTACAGGTGACATTTCTTTATTTTAGGCATTGAAAATAAAGAAATGTGTCACCTTAATCACTATTTTTTATCAATAGATCCCATTTACAGAATTTGTAAGAATCGTTTTTACTTATAATTTTCCCAACCAACAGGAAAACGGGGTACATTTCTTTCGGAAGAATAAATTTACAATTGCGCCGTAGTTCCATCGCATAACGCTAATAGCGTAAACGTAAAACTTTTACAAAACCAACCTGAAATCAATATCGGCGCTGCTTTGTAAATTTTTCTGTAGAAAGAGAATGTACCCCATCTTCCGTCACATAGAAAACACTTATATTTAAAACAGTTCCCTCATAGACTTACATAATCTTGTGAACCCAGCCTTCCGGTCCTTCAATCTCGCCCATCTGAATTCCGGTAAGTGTCTCACGCAGTTTCTTAGTATATGATCCCATTTCTTCCATTCCACTCGGGAAACAGATTTCTTTGCCATGATCAACAACCTTTCCGATTGGAGAAATAACTGCTGCAGTACCACAGAGTCCACACTCTGCAAAATCAGGTACTTCTGAGAATTTAACCGGTCTGTGCTCTACCGGCATATGCAGATACTTTTCAGCAACAACCATCAGGGATCTTCTTGTAATGGAAGGTAAAATACTGTCTGACTTTGGTGTTACGAATGTTCCGTCCTTGGTAATGAAAATGAAGTTTGCTCCACCGGTCTCCTCTACATAAGTTCTTGTAGCAGGATCCAGATACATGTTCTCAGCATATCCCTGAGCATGTGCATCTACGATTGCATGTAAACTCATAGCGTAGTTCAGTCCGGCTTTGATATGTCCGGTTCCGTGAGGTGCTGCACGGTCAAAATCAGAAACACGGATTGTAATTGGCTTTGCGCCGCCCTTGAAGTAAGGTCCTACTGGTGTAACCAGAATACGGAACTGATACTCATCTGCCGGCTTTACGCCGATAACAGCGTTTGTAGCGATCATATATGGGCGGATATAAAGCGTTGCTCCGGAACCAAATGGAGGTACCCATGCTGCATTTGCCTTTACCACCTGCTCTACGGCATCTACGAAACGCTCCTCCGGGAATACCGGCATCTCAAGTCTCTCACAGGAATCTTTCATACGGCTTGCATTTAAGTCCGGGCGGAAACATACAATATGTCCGTCCTCTGTTGTGTATGCTTTTAATCCTTCAAAACAGGACTGTGAATACTGGAATACACCTGCACACTCATTTAATGTAACGGTAGGATCTGTTACCAGTGCTCCATCGTCCCACTTTCCATCCTTGTAATTTGCAACATAACGGTAGTCTGTGGTCATGTAACCAAATCCCAGGTTACCCCAGTCAAGATTTTTTTTCTCCATTTTCATTTCCTCCATTTTCTATTCCAATTCAAGTGTTCTATAACTTTTCGTTATGGAATACTGGATATACTATTATTTTTACATATTTTAGTACAATCTGAAGTATTTGTCTATAGATCTTATGAAATTTCTCTATCAAAAAAATTCATAAAAACCATAACCTGATTTCCTAAAGTCCCAGAAGTTCCATTGCTTCGTCCTTTAACTCCTGTGTGCGTTCTTTCAAAAGCAGAAGTTTGTTGTACTTATAATAGGCATCATTGCCACATTCACTGACAAATTTCAGACTATAATAACCGGCCGAAAGTTCGGACAAAAAGATTACCATTTCCTGTCCCTCTCCAAATACCCGTGCAAGAAATTCAAATGCATGCGTCAGATGACGGCCTGCATCTGAAATTTCCTTCTGGCGGATCTGCTCCCTCTCATCAAACAGTTTCTTGACACATAAGAAATCTCCTTTTGCATCACCGGTTCCTTCGACTGCCAGTGCCATCAGGCAGTCATTCAGTGCCTGAAGTGCCGCACACATGGCTTTTTCCTGTTCCCTGTCTATCATGCCGGCCTTTTTCCGGTGAGTGATCATGGTGTCATAAGAAGAAATCTGTCTTTCCAGAATTTCTTTTCCGCTTCCCCGTCCTTCTTTCAGATCGCTCCGCAAAAATCCCAGCTGCTCAAAAAAAGCTTCCTGTGCAGCTTTTTTCCGGGAATAAGAAATGAATTCCTGTCCCAGGCTGTCCAAAAGCAGCCCCAGCAGACTCAGCTTCTCGTCAAACGGTGCATTTTTGATCGTCATACTGTTTTCCGGTATACTGCCCTCTAAGATTTCCGGTATACGGTAAATATTTTTATACTTATTGTACAGTTCATAATAAGCAGCAAAATCGCGGGCAATCTCCTCGTCCTGCAGATACTGCACAACAAAGTCATAGTCTATGGCAAATCCAAGCTGTTCATACACTTTCATGACCTGTGAGAGATCTTCCCATCCACGGGCGGTCACAAACCGTTTTCCATCCAGATCCGACACAACCGAATAGAAATTGTTCTTTTTAATCTCCAGATAAGAAAGAATTGCTCCATGAATCTGCGCTTTATACGCATACTCTTTCCACACAGAAAAATCTTCTTCTATATAAATCCGCTTGACACGGTCATAAGTAACAATATCAAAATCCCGCACCGACTTGTTGTATTCCGGAGGATTTCCCGCCGTAACGATGACAAAGCCATCCGGTACCCTGTGATTTCCGAATGTCTTGTACTGCAGAAACTGCAGCATCGTCGGAGCCAGTGTCTCAGATACACAGTTGATTTCATCGAGAAACAGGATTCCCTCATGAATTCCGCTTTGTTCAATCTGATCATAAATTGAGGCGATAATTTCACTCATTGTATACTCTGTGACCGATACATCCTCCCCATCATAGGTTTTCTTCGAGATAAACGGCAGTCCGATCGCACTCTGTCTCGTATGGTGCGTGATCGTATAAGAAACCAGATTGATCCCACACTCCTGCGCCACCTGTTCCATAATTGCGGTCTTACCGATTCCAGGCGGCCCGATCAAAAGTACCGGACGCTGCCGTTCCACAGGAATCGCATACTCCCCGGTCTCATCTTTTGTCAGGTATGCCTGAACCGTATTTATGATTTCCTGTTTTGCCTGTTTGATGTTCATAAAATTTCTCCTTTATCTATCCTTTTGTATCCTCTGACAAATATAATTTCACTGCCCAGTCCGGCACTTTTATGGTCTCTCCCGAAGAAGTTTTCTGCGGTGTGTCATCCCCGTAAAAAACAAATACTGTCTGATAATCCGTCGGTTTTTTCGGATATTCTCCATACCCGTCCGTAAAATACATCAGTCCCTTCAAATTTTTGAGTTCTCCGCTGTTTCTTAATTTCTCTACATAGGAAAATACCGGCCGAAAATCCGTTCCATACCCTCCGGAAACGGAAAACTGCTCGGTATATTCCTCGATTTCATCCAGATTTGTGATTGGAATATCTTTTTGAATCTGGTTATCACATTCAATGATGCGGATATGCACTTTATGGAAAAAACTCTCCTGGTGCTTTAAAATTGCCCCCGTCTCATTCAAAAACTGCTGCACAAGTTTTTCCTTGCAGGAGGCCGAAGTATCGATTGCAATAACAAGTTCTTCGATCTTTTTTGTCTCCCGGAATTCGTTTTCCTCGATCAGAGGCATGTTTCCGTAATGCTGCAGTCCATACATGTAAAATCCGTAATCAAACGAATCCATATCCACGGAAACTTCTTCTCTCACAACTGCAAACCTCTTTAAAAATTCTTTGTAGCTTTTTCGCTCCCGGCTGCTCAGCTTTAACATCCATGCAAGCTTTCCCGCATCTGCCGCCGCGTCTTTTGCATAGGTTTCCATATCGCTTTCGATACGCTTTGCATGTTCTTTCCACTCGTCTTCCTTTGGATCGGTTTTTCCAAGCGGCGTTGCATCAGACGTTTTCTCCCCGGCATTTTCCTGCTGATCACTGTCCATCTGCGGATTCTCCTGCGGCACCGGGGGCTGGTTTTTATTCTGCTCCTGCGACGGTTCTTTCTCCATGCGCTGCCAGAAACTGTGGTCACAGAGCAAAAATTCCTGCCGGAGGGATTCTTCCAGATATGGATCGCGTTTGCGCAGCATAAAATACTGGTACAGTTTTTCCGCTGTAAGCACTGAAACTTCCTTTTCCAGTTTTTCATACCACTCCTGCCGGAAATCCGAAGTCACACGCAAAATGGTCGGATAATCCATGGAATCCACCACCGATTCCACTGCAATATCACAACAGAGATCCCACAGCTGTGCATCCTCGTGCTGTTTTGCGGAAAACATATGCCGGAACAGACAGTGCATGAGCATATGCATATATGTCCGATTTAAAATTTCCGGCCGTTCAATATAAGTCTGCAGCAGATAGGTCGGATTGAACCGGATATATACCGCATCCGTGCCCACTGTTCTCGTTGACAGATCCATGGCAAATCCCAGACTTCCGAGTGCCGGTCCCATAAACCGCATCGACAGATACAGTTCTGTCCTGACACTGTTTAATATTTTATTTCCGGTTGCTTCCAGTTGTTCCCTTGTCTTCATCGTTCTCCTTTTCCTACCAGTCCAAAGACATGGTGAATGCTTTCTTCTTTCCGAAATTACTCCGCTGATATTCCATCAGTATTGCTGCAATCTGACTCATCTTTTCCTCCGATGCCAGCGGAAGGGCATCGGCAAGTGCCGCTTCCGGAATCAGGCAGGAATCACAAAGATAGGAAATCTCTTCCACCTTATTCTCCGGAATCAGCACCTTAAGGATCACCTCTGCATTCTGTTCGAGATACTGTTCGTACTGTTCCCGCAGATGGTTCTCCAGCTCAATCGGATGCATCAGCCGGTCACAGGCAATCTCAATTGCCGTGCGATAATCATCATTTACCACCTGCGCAAACAGACGGTCATACGCCAGTAAATCTACGCCTTTTCTTGTGACACATTCCCGGTACGGATACCCGCTTCCCTCAATCTTGTGATGCAGAACCCGAGCCTCCACATCTTCCACAAAATTGTATACATATGCCGGAAACGTCAGCTGCAGCCCACATGGCTCTATGCGAAAATGCAGCCTGCGGTCGGTATCTGCCAGAAGTTCTTTCATCACCGAATAGTCTCCTCTAAGCTGCGTCAGCTTCACTTCTTCCAGACAATGGCACTGTTTGATCACGCCGTCATAATAGTCTTCCACACTGTCGTACAGCGAAATGCTTTTGAGTTTTTTACAGTTATAAAATGCATATCTTCCAAGCGTTTCCACCGTCTTTGGAATACTTACACTCTCTAAATCTTCCCTTGCGGAAAATGCATTTTTGCCGATCGTTTTCACCGGACATCCATCCACCTGATCCGGAATGACCAGATGTCTTATGGTTCCTTCATACCCGGTAACGGTAATTGTATGTTCTTTTGTTGTTTCATATTGCAATGCCATATGGATACTCCTGCATCTGTTATGTCCTATTCTGATATACGCTTTTTAATTCCCCGATAAAATACAAAGACCCCAGCGCAATCGTCTTTTCTTTTGGTGTTAAAAGTTCCGGAATCTCTGCAACCTTTGTAATTGCGTGTGCAGGCACCCCTTGTTTTCTGATATCTTCTGCCAGTGTTTCCCCTTGCAGTGCCCGTGCACTCTCTGGTGTGACGGTTACAAAATCCATGGCAATCGGCAACAGTTCCCCGATCATCTTTTCATAATCTTTGTCTGCCATCACACCCATCACAAAATGAAACTTTTCCTCCGGATACAATTCTTCGAGACTTGTACACAATGCATGGATTCCGTTACTGTTGTGTGCACCATCCACCATCAGAAACGGTTCTGTACTTAAAATTTCCATACGCCCCGGCCATACCGCTCTGTGAATTCCACGGACAATAACGGTTTTCATCTTCTCTTTTTCTATCCGGCATCTGGTCCATGCCACTTGTGCCGCACACATGGCTGTAGCGGCGTTTTCTCTCTGATAAGCACCCAAAAGTCCTGGCTGTAGTGCCTTTGCCCCCTGCAGGTTCTTCTCCTGTACACACCGCGCACGTACTCCCTTTGCTGCGGCTGCCCTTTGCAGCACCGCAAGTGCTTCCGATTCCTGCGGTGCAATTACCACCGGCACTCCAGCTTTGATAATTCCCGCTTTCTCCCGCGCAATCTCTTCTATGGTATTTCCAAGAATGTTCATGTGATCATAACCAATCCGTGTGATCACCGATACCACCGGATTTCCCAGTGCATTCGTAGAATCAAGTCTGCCTCCGAGGCCGGTCTCCATAATTACAAGATCGCAGTTTTGTTCTTTAAAATACAGTACCGCCATAAGCACGCAATAATCAAACATGGTCGGTGTCACGCCAAATTCCTGCTCCAGCAGAACATTGCCGATTCGTGTCACATCTTCTCTGGAAATCTGTCTGCCATCAACCATGATACGCTCTTCAAAATCAATCAGGTGTGGAGAAATAAATGTTCCGACTTTTAATCCGGCTTCCCGGAAAACTGATGTCAGGAATGCGCAGACCGATCCTTTTCCGTTGGTTCCCGCCACATGAATAAATGGCATCCCGTTTTGCGGCTGTCCCATCTGTTCTAACATGATTCCGGTAATTTCCACTCCCGGCCGGTTTCCAAACCGTCTTCCATTTTCTATCTGATCCAATACTTCTTCATATGAATACATCTTTATTCTCCCTGCAGGTATCTGTAAACCGCTTTCGGCAGCCGGTACCTGACTCACAAAAATAGGGAGAAGCTTATAAAAAGCTTCTCCCCGTATTCTACTTCTATATGACGGTTGTTTCAAGTGCAAAATCCTATACCGAAAGGATCACTCCGCCTTCATTTGCATACATGCTGGATACCCCGGCCGTATTGACAATTACAATCTTTTTGAATTTTGCGACTTTCTCAATTGTATCCTTCACAAACTGTGCACGTTCCGGACAATTGCAGTGGGAAATGGCAAGCACACGGTTCTCGCAGTTTTTGGTTACTTTGAACATATCCTCTACCATCTTGGAAAGTGCCTTCTTCATGCCCCTTGCCTGACCAAGCTGCTGAATCGTTCCTTCTTTGGTGGATCCCATTACCGGCTTGATGTTTAAAGTATTTGCCACAAATGCTTTCAGTCCGCTCAGACGGCCAGCCTTGCGCAGTGTTTCAAGTGTCTCAATGACAAAAAATGTGTTCATGGAAGAAATGTAAGATTCCACCTCTGTTACAATTTCTTCAAAAGATGCACCGGATTCTTCCAGCTCCTGAATCTTTAATCCGATCAGGGTTTCCCCAATCGAGGCCGACTTGGAATTAAATACATGAATCTGCTTGGAATCCTCATGCTCTTCATGGTAAAGCTGTGCTGCAAGTACCGCACTATTGTACGATCCGCTCAATTTTCCGGACAACGTCACAACATATACATGCTCCGCCTCTCCCTCATACGCACTCATATAACGCTCCGGAGACGGGCAGGAAGATTTCGGGCTGTGAATACATGCCTTTACTCTCTGCAAGAAATCTCTCTGATTAAAAGTTTCATCATCTGTGATCTGATATCCATCCACATCCAGCAAAAGCGGCACTGTGCAAAAATGTCCATCTGCCTTTAAATCCTCAGGAAGTTCTCCACAACTGTCAATTACAATTTTATACTGACTCATATCCATCCCTCTTTTCTAAAATACGTCTATCATTTTATGAAGTGCGTGTGTTTATCATTACTTTATAAAAAGTTTTTATTTTCTATTACATGTAGTATTCATTACTATGTTCATATCATAACACGGTTTCAGATATTTGAAAAGGGGAAAAAGGCATATTTTATAGTTTCTTCATATTTTTCAGGAAAAATATGCCGTCACAGCTGATGCCAGAGCATCAAAATCCGTTCGTCCCATCAGTTCCCGTGCAGAATGCATCGATAAGAGCGGAATTCCAATATCCACTGTGCGGACCGGAAACAGCGTGGATGCAACCGATCCCAGTGTACCACCCCCGCGCACATCGGAACGATTGACAAACCTCTGGTATGCGATTTTATTCTGATCGCAGAGCTGCCGCAGAATTCCGATTGCCTTTGCATCCGTCGCATAAGACTGGGAACATGCCTCTTTGATACAGAATCCATCCCCAAGCACCGGATGATTGGTAATATCCATTTTCTCCTTATGATTCGGATGCAGTGCATGCGCCACATCCACGGAAAGCAGCATACCTCCATACATCGCACAATCCGTTTCTTCCTCACTGCAGCCAAGCGACCGGTAGATGCGTTTTACCATATCATGCAATAAGATCGATGCTGCGCCCTGTTTGCTGGTATTTCCGATTTCTTCATTATCAAACAGTGCGATCAGATTGATACCATCGGTCCGTGTTCCTTCCACGATGGCTGCCAGCAGTGCCGCAACGGATGTCTGGTTATCCAGTCGCGGAGAAGACAGCAGTGTCTCTTTTATCCCCACATATGCCGGTTCTTCCACACAGTATGTATTCAGTTCAAAATCCAGAATATCCTCTTTTTTTACTGCCAGCTCTTCCGCAAGAAATGACAGGAAATAATCGGTACTCTGCTGTTCTTCTGGCAGCATATCCGCAACCGGCATCAAATCTACCTGATTATTGATTGCCACTCCCTTATTCACTTCCCGGTTCATGTGAATGGCAAGGTTTGGAATAATAAGAACCGGACGACCGGAACGATACAGCATGGTCTTCGGGGCAAACACATCTTTGCTTCGAACGATCACGCGCCCTGCAATCCCCAGCGGACGATCAAACCATGTATTTAAAATCGGTCCGCCATATACTTCCACGTTCACCTGCGCATACCGGTCTGTCACAAAATCCGCATTTGGTTTGATCCGCAGATATGGATAATCTGTATGTGCAGCTGCCATGCGCAGCATTGCATCCGCACGGAAGTTTTCTCCAACTGTAAATGCATAGAGCGTTGTTCCATGATGATTCATCATATAAGCCTTTCCTTTTTTCAGATTCCATGGTCTGGCATACTCCAGTTCCTCAAAGCCGGATTCCTCTAACGTCTCCATGGCTGCTTCCACACAATGAAACGGTGATACTCCTTTTTTTAAAACATCTATCAAAAATGATTCTTTCATAGTTATAGTTTCCCTTCTTTTCTTAAGTGATTGCATCGTTACGGTTCGCAGGGGAACCTGTGAGCAGTAACCGTGCATTTTCTATCAATCAGTGGCATTATAACACATTATGATTGAAAAGATGAAGTCACTCATGCTAAAATTAAACTATATCAGCTGCCGTTTTATCGGTTTCACAATGGGGAGGTTTTTTATGCTGGCTCTTGCATTAACAAACAAAAAAGATTTTATGAATAAATTTCTCAAAACTGAAATTTTTGACCATTTTCTGCTTCAGGAGGGCATTGTCGTTTCTTTTGCAAGCTATGTGATTGATGGAACTATTACCAAAGGATTCTATACAGATACAGAAGCCGAAGAACTCGGTATTAAAACTTTTCATTTTCTTCCATTTTCCATGCTCCGTCCACGCATCTTTGACCTGATCAAAGGGAAAAAGGCTCCATCCTCCTTTAAATTCGTCCTGATGCTGTCGCCGGAAAATCAAAAACGCACCATGGAACGAATCGGAAGTTCCTATACCCCGGCAGATATTTCCGCCATGTCCATGAACATCAAATTTCAAAATCAGATGCTTACACTGACTACCGGAATTTCTTACCGCATTTTTTCCACAGATAAGACATTAGAACCGGAATGGGACAAATTTGTCAGACAATTTCTCTCACAACACGACATTTCTTTTGAAGTGCTTTAAAATCCGGCTATTTTACGAAGATTTTGCTTTACATTTCCAATTGGTTATGCTATTCTTAGCATAGTTGCAAGGCAACACAAATATATTGGAGGTACTTTCGATGAACAAAGGTACAGTAAAATGGTTTAACAACCAGAAGGGTTACGGATTCATCACCGCTGAAGACGGCCACGATGTATTCGTACATTACTCAGGACTTAACATGGAGGGTTTCAAATCTCTCGAAGAGGGTGCAGCAGTAGAATTCGAAATCACTGATGGCGCTAAAGGTCCTCAGGCAGTTAACGTAACAGTAGTGAAATAATTGCCGACTAATCTAGTTTCTATGTACCTTTTTCTTTCTTTAGAATAAGATATTGGATACAACGATTAAAAAAAGGAATGTTGCATTTCTGCAACATTCCTTTTTTTGCGTATGGGAATACATCTTTTAAAGTATTCTCCTATCCATTGTAATTAGTCCTCAAATACCCGTTTGATACTATCATAATGTAGGAAAATTCCCTGATCTGCGAGTTCCCTGATCTCTTCTGGTGTAGCAAACCGACATCCGTCTGTTTCTTCCGTCTGCAGATGGACATCTTGTTCCGTAACATCCAGCGTGTAACGATAAACATCTACGAAATAGTTATCTCCTTCGCCCGGATTTTCTCTGTGATAGGTAAACACATAACCACCTTCCGCTTCTTTTACATCCAGTCCGGTCTCTTCTAAAACTTCCCTGCGCACTGCCTCTTCCGATTCTTCTCCTGCCTGCGCAGCACCACCGGAAACTTCCCACCATCCGGGTGCCCATGCTTTGGTCATCACACGCTTAGTAATCAGAAATCTGCCATCCGGACGCCTGATCACGCCAAGTACCGTCAGATGATATTCATCATCTGCCAGATTGAAATGATTCCGCTCCATGGTTCTTCCTGTCCGCACTTTATTTTTATCGTAGATATCCCAACGTTCCATTTCCATTCCTCCAATTTTCCTATGTGCCAGCTGCTATCATTCTTTTCTGCCATAGTTTTATAACTGCAACTCTATTCATTATATTGGTTTTAAGAAATGTTTTCAAGTTTCGTTTCTATTTATTAATTCCACTCCGTCATATATTTGCGATACCATTTTGGTAAAAGATGATTCTGACACTGCTCATTGTGACGCTCCCGGATTTCCATGGTCGCAAAATACTGTTTCCATAGCACAGCAAAATAATCCATATGCCCCTGCGGAATCTGAAGCTGCTCTCCGCTCACCAGAACACAGCTGTGTCCGGCTTCATGGACGGCAGCAAGGTTTCGGTTTTCATCGTAGAGAATAAAATTTTCATCCGGAAAACGATCCGAAAAATGATCCATCATCAATGGAACCATATTGCATTTTGGTGCAAGCTGCGCCACAAGAATACTTCCCAGATCCTGAAATCTCACAAATCCCAGCAGCTTATCCAGCTCATTACCTACCTTGCGGGACAACTCCATCACCCGAAGTGCAAACGGATCGGCAAGCTGATCGGAAATACCGCGTCCTTGTGCAAATGCACGCACCAGATATCCAAGAACTGCTGTCCCCCGGTCCTCTGCAAAATGGCATAATGCATGAAGCAGTGTATCATACACCGGATACCCCAGCCTCGACTGTATACTGTAAACCGTCTTCTGCACTTTCTGCGCATCTGTCTGTACTTCGATCTCCCTGGCAAACAAAGTCATTTCTCCTTCACCGGCCGCAATGGAAATACTGTCTGTATAAGGAGCTTTCATTTTATTTTTGCATACAAACGCATCGAAAAGTGCTGTAAAAATTCCTTCCAGAGAATCCTCACATCGAAGCACGATCTGTTCACTCATACTACAATTTTCCCCCTGTCATCAAACAGTGATAACTGCTCATAGGTCTGCACCGTTCCATCCGAAAGCAGCATCTGCATCGGACGCTCCTGATACATCAGATTCCGTGTAATATATCCTTCCTCCATACGGGTATGATACATCATCTTTCCTTTACAGGTGATAAAATACACTGCACGTTTCAGAACAACACCGATCTTCTTTAAATCTGAAAAATCCAGCTTTGCGTACCGCCGGGCCGCCATAATCCGGCGGGCACTTTTGGTTCCGATCCCCGGCACACGAAGCAGCGTATAATAATCCGCACGATTAATTTCCACCGGAAACAGTTCCAGATGGTGCACTGCCCAATTACACTTCGGATCAATCTGTTCGTTAAAATTCGGATTTTTCTCTGACAGCAATTCATCTGCGCGGAATCCATAAAACCGCAACAGAAAATCTGCCTGATAGAGCCTGTGCTCACGTAACAATGGTGGCCCGGGCAAATCTGGCAGGGAACTGTCATGATTCACATTGATAAATGCAGAATAGAATATCCGCTTCATCTCAAACTTCTGATATAAAGCTTCTGAAACCGAAATGATCTGATAATCACTTTCATCCGATGCCCCGATCACCATCTGTGTGCTCTGTCCTGCCGGCACAAAATAATGATCCGGCCGCATCAATCCCCGCGTTGTCTGCGGAAGCTTCTTTTGCACGTTTCTCACTCTGCTGGAATTCTCCCCACCGGCAATTTCTTCTCCCCAGCTTTGTACTGCACTCTGTCGCGCTTTATGCTCCCGGATGGCAGCAATTCCGTCGTGGTAGTCCTGCAGACGGGCATAACTTTCCTTCATCTCTGCCATCTGGTTATAATAGGTTTTCTCATCCAGATACATCCGGCTTTTCATACTCGATACCCCGTGAAACTCGCGGCTTTGCCGAATTCCATTCTGTAACTGGCGCATCGGGGAAAGGATGTTTTTACGCACTTTGTTAGGCGCAATCTGCCGCAGCGCATCGGCCGTGGGAAGTTCTAAATTTACACTCATGCGGTCTGCAAGATACCCCGTTAATTCCAGCAGATCCGCTGATGCCCCCGGAATTCCTTTTACATGTATATATCCGTTAAAATGATATTTTGTGCGCAATAAATAAAGGGTCTCATATAAAAGTCCCATGGTATAATCCGGAGAATGTAAAATTCCGGAACTTAAGAACAATCCTTCGATATAATTTCTGCGGTAAAATTCCATCGTGAGCTTACAGATTTCCTCCGGTGTAAAACTGACACGCTTCACATCATTGCTGCAACGGTTCCTGCAATATTTGCAGTCATAGATACAATCATTGGTATATAAAATCTTAAGCAGTGAAATGCAGCGCCCATCCCCGGTAAATGCATGACAGATTCCACTTGCATATGCGTTTCCCGTATGTGTACCATCTCCTCCACGCTGCACCCCGCTGGAAGTACACGCAACATCATATCTGGCAGCTGCCGAAAGTATGGTTAATTTTTCCATGATACGATCCATCTGCAAAATTTCTCTCATATCCAGTATCCCTCCGCAAAAATGCCGAACATCCGTTCTTTTTTACATCATATCACAAGAACAAATGTTCGGCAAGTGCAATTTTTCTTTTATTTTATATGAGCTGCGAGCAGTCTCCTATCTGCCCTGATGCAGCATCCATGGATAAATCAGTGAAATCGCTCCGCCGATTCCGGCAGAAGCTGCACAGGTAAACACTAAAGCCCCTGCAATTCCGCCAAAGAAATATCCAATTGCCAGAAAAACGGCAACAATTACTAAAATAATGCAACGCAGCAAAATCTGGATCATACTCTTAACCGTATCCATCGCAGACGCCGGAACAAGAGCTTCCAGCAAAAGCCCAACTTCCGAAAACATAAAATCCGCCACCAGATACGTCAGATACCACAGAAGCATAATTCCCGGTTTTTCATGCAGAAGCAATGCCGAAACCACCAGTGCCGGAAGCAGATCCATCGCACAGAGGGATGTTCCTGCAAGCACTCCGAAGAAAACTTTCTTGTATGGATTCTCCGGCACCAGAAACAGCCAATTTCGCGCAGTCTCCTGTGCAATCGGATTTCCCATATTCCGGAAGAAAAGTACAAAAAACAAAATACAGCCCGGCACCAGAAATCCGGACACCTCCATGATCCTGACACAAAACAGGGAAATACCGACACTGACCAGCAGGTAAAACAGCATCGTATTGGTTATGATTCCAAATTTTGCCGTACGTTTACGGCAATAAATTTCCTTTGTAAAAAACACGGATGCGCCCCAGCCCTTTAAGTTTCCTTCCTTTTGCTGCTTTTTTGCATGTGCTTTTCCTGCGATAACCCGTCCTTCTTTTGCTGCCTCAAGCATCTGTGCACGTTTTCCCGCGGAAGCCAGCGCATCTTCGTAAAAATCCGCTTTCATATGCCAGATGGCAAAAATCAGTACCGCCACACTTACAAGCAGCAATCCCAGATAAACCAGAAACGAAAACAGTTCCCCATTCACTGCACACATAATCATGCCTTTGTACCAGCCGATTACCGGAAGATACCGCAGCCAGTGACTGGCAAAAGTCATATGTGCTGCTTCAAGCAGGTTCTGCCCATTCGCCAGATATGTTCCTCCTGCAATCATTCCAAGCAGTACAACAATTCCCACGATCAAAGGAAACACATATGGTTTTAATTTTTCGTGTGTGGTGCAGACCGTATATGTCAATACAATCATAAGTCTCTGAAACACCAGAAGCAGAATCCACCCTGCAAAAATGGCTACAACTGCCGATGCCCCCAATCCCATATTTACAACGAGATTTGGAATCTGAAAAACCAGATATATGGACGCGAAAACTGTTGCCACCATCTGAAAACTCAGTCGAAACATCAACACGGACTGTGGTTTCATCGGTGCTGTAAACAACAGATTCACGTCTGCCATCTGGAAAATATCCGTACCGTCCTTAGAACCGGAATACATTCCCCAAAGTAATATCGCAAGAAAAACAATCATCACTCCGGCTTCCACATAGGTTTTGATTGCGGCAATCTCCTGTGGCGTTTTTTGCGTTTCTTCTTCCGTTGCTTCTTCCTGTACGCGATCCGCCTCCGAAGACGATTCCACGGTTTCCAGCGACTGTTGCTTTTCTACCATGGAACCGACCACGCCACCAATCAGTCCAAATATGATTCCAAATCCAAAAATGGCAAGAATGATCACGAGAAATGTACTTCGAAACATCTTTTTTATCGTGTTCCAAAAGGTATGCCATGCATAATAACCCCATAACCGCATCGCCTACACCTCTCTCTCCAGAGCCGCGCCCTCTGTAATCTCAAAGAAAATATCTTCCAGACTTTTATTGTTGTCCTTTAAATTTTCACGCTCAACCACAGCGGCTACCCGCCCCTGTTTCATGATATACGTGGTATCCCATAATTCTTCCATACTGTCAATCATGTGTGTGCTGACCAGTACCATGCAGCCACTGTCCCGCAATTCCTCAAACACCTTTTTCAGTTCTTTGATGGCATGTGGGTCCAGTCCGATCATTGGCTCATCAAACAGTACCAGCCGTGGTCTCGGCAAAAGTCCACAACAGATGGACAGTTTCTGCTGCATCCCTTTCGACAGCTCATCCCCAAATTTTTTCTTCTTATCTGTCAGATCAAACCGTTCCAGCAATGCATCTTTATAGGCTTTATAATCCTTTAATTTATATGCCCGTGCAATAAATTCCATATGTTCATCCACAGTCAGGTTCGGATACAACGATGGAATTTCCGGAATATATCCCATGATCTTTTTCGCCTCGATGGACTTATTTTCGAGAGCGTTTACCTGTATCTGTCCCTGATATTTCAGAAATCCCATAATACATTTTATAATCGTGCTTTTTCCTGCACCGTTAGGTCCAAGCAGTACTCCGATGCGCCCATCCTCTATGGTAAGATTGATATCATCATTTGCAAGCACCTTACGGTATCGTTTTGTCACATGTACAACTTCTAACATAACCATTTCCCTTTCTTTTTCTTACTAACATGTTTCATGTGTTTACGATATCACATTCATTTGCTGCAAACCATCTTCTTTTCCTTAAAAAACCTTAACGCTTCCTTAATATCTCTTCGCGCATTTGCCCACGCCCTTCCTCTGGTATTTCTCGCCAATCACATAACCGATCTCCCCAATTGCAAGCTGTGGATACGGAATATCCATCGTAACACATCCGATGCATGCTCCACTTTGTTTTTCTGTAATAAGCCATGCGTTCTCATTATCTGCCAGTGCATTTACAAAGGACTGCATCTGCTCACCAGCTACTGTTATTGTCCTTAACCACTGTGGAATAAAAAACGAGGCCATCGCAAGCGACGGCCCCATCTTAATATTACTCTTCTTCTCTGTGCATGGAGAATGTTTCCATATGATAATTCTTCAAATTGTCAAGAATCTGACGATCATCTGCTTTCTGAAGAAGTTCGTCACGGAACTTCTTTGTCACAAGCATATCGTTAAAGGAGCTTGGTCCACCGACGCAGCCTCCTTCACATGCCATACCTTCAATGAAGTCATCCGGCAGCTTGCCAGCCTTCATAAGCATCAGGAACTTGCGGCACTCTGCGGCACCGTTTGCCTTGCATACTTTCGGCTCAATGCCAGCTTCCATCTCTTTCATGCTCTCGACAACTGCTGCGGTAACTCCACCGGAGTTTGCGAAACGCTTGCCGTATACGGAAGACTCCTGATAGCTGGTATCGCTTGGCTGCAATTCTACGCCCTTGGCACTCATGATGGCACGCATCTCACTGTATGTCAGCACATAATCTGCATTGCCCTCAATCTTCTGATCGACAACCTCAGATTTCTTTGCTACACATGGTCCGACAAATACGGTCACAGCATCCGGATCCTGTGCTTTGATCATACGGGATACCGCACACATTGGAGAGATGGTTGTGGAAATCTTATCTGCCATCTCCGGGAAGTGCAGACGCACCATATTGACAAATCCCGGACAGCAGGAAGTTACTTTCTTCTCTCCTGCCTTGTATGCCTCTACCCACTCTGCGGCTTCGGAAGCAGCGGTCATATCTCCACCTAATCCGGCTTCGATAAATCCGTTGAATCCAACTTCCTGCATAGCTTTCTTCCAGCTTCCCATTGTGATGTTTGCACCAAACTGTCCCTCGGTAGCAGGTGCTGCAATCACGTATACTTTCTTATCAGACTTTAAGGCATTGATGACATCAACCATAAATGTCTTAGATCCGATTGCTCCGAACGGACAGCTATGGATACATTTTCCGCAGCGGATACACTTGGAATCATCAATCACGGAAATACCATATTCATTGTATGTAATAGCGTTGACCGGACATGCAAACTTACATGGTCTCTTCAAATGCGCGATTGCATTGTAAGGACATGCAGCTGCACATCGTCCACACTCTTTACATTTCTGTGGATCAATATGGGAACGATGGCGTCCTGCCTCAATGGCACCGAATTTACATGCATTGATACATGCCTTTCCCATACAGTTCTGACAGTTTTCTGTAACGGTATAACTGGAAATCGGGCAGTCCTCACAGGCTGCACTGATTACCTGAATCACGTTTCCATTATCCTCCGGTCCCGGGGCTTTGCCCTCTGCAAGACGGACACGCTGGCGGATAATTTCTCTTTCTTTGTAGATACAACAACGGAACTGTGGTGTCGGGCCCGGAATCAGACGAACCGCGATGTGGTCTCTCTGAGCATCAAGAGTCCCTTCAAATGCCAGTTTTGCGACTTCACGCAGAACCGCATGCTTGATCTTGATTACATTTTCATCAGCGTACATAAAATCTCCTTTGCTTTTTCGTGGTTTCTATTAAGCATAATATGTTTTTATTGTACATAAATTTTCATTAAAAAGCTATAGATGTATCTATCAAAATACATCAGACGGTGCGATTTTATGGATAATATGAATACGATGGACTTCAATCAGAAAATTGATGTTTCTCTGCGCGCTTCGCTTGAGGCAACTCCCGTCGAACGAAACGCTTCCGATGATCTGTCCACAGGGAGCAGCTCTGATGGGTTCTGGAACCTGATTGTTCTGTACACCGGTTCTCCACAGACGTTACAGAATGAATTTCCTTCCTCTTCCTTTACCTTTCTCCTTGGAAATTATGCCATAGTGAAAATCTCCGAGGACGACATTCCATCACTTGCCGCCTTTCCACAAGTAATATATATCGAACGTCCAAGACAGCTTTTCTTTGAGATTGTTTCTGCCCGGCAGGCTTCCTGTCTGAGTGCCATTCAGGAAAACAGCAGCTATGGTCTGACCGGAAAAGGCATTCTGATTTCTGTGATAGACTCCGGTATTGACTATGCGCATCCCGATTTTTGCAATCCGGACAAAACCACACGGCTGGTTGCTCTCTGGGACCAGACCATCCTCGCTGATCCTTCTGCTGGACGCTTTGCCCCCGCCGGTTATTCACAGGGTACACTTTTTTCTCCGGAACAGATCAATGCGGCACTTCAGGCAGACACTTTTGAGCAGCGCATGGAACTTGTACCCAGCACAGATGTCACAGGGCACGGAACCCATGTCGCCGGTATTGCTGCCGGAAACGGCCGTGCCTCCGGCGGACTCTACCGCGGAGTTGCCCCGGAATCCTCACTTCTTGCCGTCAAACTCGGCTCGCCCGATCCAAAGGGATTTCCAAACACGATCGAACTGATGCAGGCGGTCGATTTTTCCGTAAGATATGCCCTCGAACATACCGTGCCTCTTGTCATCAACCTGAGTTTTGGAAATACTTACGGCTCCCACAGCGGAACATCCCTTCTGGAAACCTACCTGGACTATGTCTCAAATCTCGGACGCATTAATATTGTTGTCGGAAGTGGAAATGAGGGAAACAACGGCGGGCATGCCAGCGCCCGACTGGCTTCTTTAGAATCTGCCAGAATTGAATTTGCCGTTGGAAATTATGAATCTTCTCTTTCGATTCAGATCTGGAAAAATTATTGGGATGATATTCGTTTTCAGCTGACTCCTCCGGGACTCGGAACCTCATTTAAAATTCCCAATCAGCCCGGCAGCTGGCGCTTTTCCTTTGGCACCACACAGATTCTGGTGTACTACGGACTTCCCTCCCCTTATAGTCTGTATCAGGAAATTGCCATCGATCTGCTGCCGCGGCGGGACTATATTTCGGGAGGTGTCTGGTTTTTTACCGCAGAAGCACGGTCTGTCATCGAAGGAATTATTGATCTGTGGATGCCGCCAGCCGCTATCCGCGGGACTGCCACACAATTTCTCACGCCGACAACGGAAACCACTCTCACGATACCTTCCACCGCCGGAAATGTCATTACCGTCGGTGCCTACGATTCTTCCACCAATACGCTCGCCCCTTTTTCCGGCAGAGGATATACCTGGAATACCGGACAGGTCAAACCGGATCTGGTCGCTCCCGGTGTCGACATCACCAGCTGTGCTGTCGGGGGCGGTTACGAATCCCGAAGCGGCACCTCCATGGCTGCTCCTTTTGTAAGCGGCAGCTGCGCACTGCTCATGCAGTGGGGCATTCTACAGAACAATGATCCCTTTCTATATGGCGAAAAAATGAAAGCATATCTGATCCGAGGTGCCAGACAGCTTCCATTTTCCGTTTCCTACCCCAATCCGCAGAGCGGGTACGGGGCACTCTGCGTCAGCAACAGCCTGCCGTTTGTGTGATCCACTCCCCTATTCTGCGATAAAGGCCTCATAAAATTTTTCTTTTGGCACAGGTTTTCCAAAATAAAATCCCTGGATCATCTCTGCCTTTGTTTTCTTTAAAATATCTACCTGCTCTTTTGTCTCGATTCCCTCGACGATACAGTGAATTCCCAGATCATTGATCATGGAAGTCATATAGTCGAGGAGAATCCGGCTTTTGCGGTTATTGGTAATTTCAGTTACCATGGACCGGTCAATCTTTGCAGAATCGAAATCATACTGGATCAGTACCGCAAGATTGGAATAATGACTTCCGAAATCATCCATTGAGAGCCTGAATCCAAGTTCTTTGAGGCTGTTTGCAACATTTTCAATCAGAACATGATCCATGTCTCCCACCGTCTCCGTTACCTCAATATGGATCAGTTCCACCGGAATATCATATTTTTGAACCATCTGCGTTACTTTTTCAATAAGTTCCGGATACATGATCGTCATCTTCGAGAAATTCACGGATATTGGCACCGTACGATGTCCTTCCCGGATCTGTTCCTTCTGATAACGAAATACTTCATCCAGAACAAACAGGTCAATCATATGCACCAGATTGTAGTGTTCCAGCACCGGAATAAACATCCCCGGTCCCACAATGCCCAATTCATCATCCAGCTGCCGGATCAGTGCCTCCGCGCCCTCTGTGCGCCCTGTGTGGATATCCACTTTCGGCTGCAGATATACCAGATACCTTCCACGCTCCATCAGATCGTTGATCTCATCTATCACGCTCTGCTCCATGCGCTTCATCACGGTTGTGCCATGCATCAGCTTAAGCTTATCGTTGCTCATAAGAACCTCTGCCTCTGCAATCTGGCTGCGTGTCTGCGGATGTGCACTCCAGCTGTATCCCATCGCCACGCCAAAGCCAAGTCCGGCAAGCCTTTTCTGCAGATTTTCCACCTGCTGCTCCATTTCCTGCCGTTTAATGTTGATACACAAAACCAGCATCTCATCCTCGTCATACCGGTAAATCCGGTAATTGGGAAACAGGGATTTCAATAGTTCCGCAACTTCCATCAGTCTGCGGTTGCCGCTGATATAACCAAACTGTTTATTAATCTCCGACAGATGGATCACATCGGTTGTAATCACGCCAAGTGAACAGAACATATTGTCCGCACCAGTGCGTGCCATAACCGACAATCCCTCCCGGTTCCAGAGACCTGTCAGTTTGTCATGTGTGCGGTCATATTCCTGCTGTTCCTGAAGATTGCGAAGTTCAATCCGCGCAGCCAGTGTCGTGCCAAGCATGGAAAGAACATCGGCCTCCCCGAGATGTCTGTGTGGGTTTAAAACCATTAAAATTCCAAGCAGATGATCTCCGGTATACAAAGAAATCCCGGCTGCAGACCATGCACGTAGTTCTGCCAGATATTCATAGATCACCGGATGACTTTCTCTCAGCGACTTGATATCCGGAATCACCACGTCCCCGAGTTGTCCTATTTCCTGAATAACTCCTTCTGCATCTCCTGACTCAATTTTCTCGGTCACAAGTCTTGCCATCATCTGTGCCGTATCCCTGTGACACTCTTCCACATAGCGGATACCGCCCTCTTTTGCATAGGCAAGCACAACACAGTCCGCGTCAAAATACTGGCGCAGCGCTTCAAATGTCTGCATAAGGGCATCTCCGATTCCCTCTCTTCCAAGCGCTTCCATACAGGTACGGAGCTGTCTTAACATGGATTTTTCATTGCCTTGTGCGAGAATCGGTTCCACCGGATCTGCCGTTTCCGGCTCCTGATTTTCTTTGATCTGATCATAAAAAACAATCCGGTTTTTTCCGCCTCTTTTCGCCGCGTAAACTGCCCGGTCTGCCTCATAATAAAAATCCGGAAAACTGATTCTTCGTCCATCCAGTTTCGCAGCACCGATAGATACGGAATATTCCATATCAAAGATAATCTTTTTCAAATTTTCACGCAGGGAGACACAAAATTCTTCCATTTCAACAGAATTCTGAAAGCCGGAAGCAAACACCGCGAATTCATCTCCCCCAAGCCTGCCGACAATTCCCCGGTCACCGGTCACTTCACTTAAAATACTTCCGGTCTGGCTTAAGACCATATCCCCTACCGCATGTCCCTGCGTATCATTGATCATTTTAAAATCATCAATATCAAGCATGACAAATAAGGCATTTGTTGTACATTCCGCAAGCTCTTTTGCACAGTATTCCTCAAATGCCTTATGGTTATACACATTCGTCAGTACATCAATCTCTGCCCGGCGCCGCATGCGTTCCGTGATGGCTTTCTCCTGCTGCACACAGCAAAAACGCCCCACCATACGGTCTGTTTTTCCATCTTCTTCCGCAATACTCACCAGATAAAAACGGTACCATTCCGGTTGATTTTCTTTTTCGCAATAACGGACATCGACCGTAACAGTCCCTTCTTTTTGCAGGCAGGCATGCATCGCTCTGCGAAATACCTTTTTATCTTCCGGATCAATAAAAACAGATCCATAATGGTTCTTCTTTACATAATCTTCGATATCAAAAAGGACCTCGAACCGGTCATTTTCTATCGCATAAACCACTGCCCGATCTTCTTTTACATCATATTCTATCAATCTCTCATGGTTTTGCTCTGCAACCACCCTGAGAAGTTCATTTTGCTTTTCCTGTTCTTTCTGCTCCCGCATAGTAACCTCTTATCTACTGCAGAACCTGATCTGCCACGTTCTCCAATTCACAGAATTTGTGAATTTCAGGAACCTTGTCTTCTATTGTACCAAACCCGTATGCCGCATGAATAAATTTAACCCCCGCATCCATGCTTGCATCGTAATCTCCCTGAATATCACCTACATATACCGCATCATCCAATGCATTCCGCCTGTACAGTAACGCGATATTCTCTCCTTTTGATTTTTCATTATTTCCGTAGCACTCAGTATCCTCTATCAGATCGTGCAGTTTGTAATAATCCAGAAAAGCCTCTATATATCCGGACTGGCAGTTGCTTACAATATACAGATGATATTTTTTCTTCAACTGTTCCATTGTCCTGCGGATATCCGGGTAGAGAGTTGCTCCGTGTATCCGGAGATATTCATTTTCTTCTTCCCCACACTGTGCCAGAAGTTTCTGGCGTTCGTCTTCTTCCAGATCCGGAAACAGAATCCGTGCGATCACATCCATCGTCTTTCCCATTACTGACTGGATGTCCTTTACCGTAATCGGTTTTCTGTCGTAGCCGGCTCTTTTTACGGTCTCATTCCAGGACTCTGCCACTTCCGCAGCGGAATCCCAGAGTGTTCCGTCCATATCAAATATGATTCCTTTTTTCATTATGCCTCGTCAATTGCCTTTCCGATATCATGGCGCATATACTTATTTGCGAAATCCACCCATTCGGTTGCCTCATAGGCTTTCTTTCTTGCTTCTTTTAAATCTTTTCCGGTTGCAGTAATGCCAAGGACACGTCCGCCGTTTGTTACGATGCGTCCTTCCTTATCGAATGCAGTTCCTGCATGGAAACAGAAGTAATCATCCTTGCCCTCGAACTTTTCAAGTCCGCTGATTGGGAATCCTTTCTCATAGGAAACCGGATATCCGTCAGATGCAAGTACAACACAGACAGCTGCATTGTCCTCAAACTGCAGATCAATCATGTCAAGTTTTCCATCGACACATGCTTCCATGACATCAATGATATCATTTTTCATACGTGGAAGAACGACCTGTGCTTCCGGATCACCAAATCGTGCATTGTACTCAAGCACTTTCGGGCCATCTTCTGTCAGCATCAAGCCAACAAACAGAATTCCGACAAAGTCTCTTCCTTCTGCTTTCATGGCATCCATCGTCGGCTGGTATACCTTTTCTTCACAGAAGCGCTGTACTTCTTCATTATAAAACGGACTTGGGGAGAAGGTTCCCATACCACCGGTATTAAGTCCTTCGTCGTTGTCTTTCGCACGTTTGTGATCCTGTGCACTTGTCATCGGTTTGATATGCGTACCGTCACAATAACACAATACGGACACTTCACGTCCGGTCATAAATTCTTCGATCACGATCTGATTTCCGGCATCGCCAAACTGCTTGTCAAGCATCAGCGTTTTAACACCCTCTTTGGCTTCTTCTAATGTATTGCAAATCAACACACCTTTTCCGAGAGCCAGACCGTCGGCCTTCAATACGATCGGCATCTTTGCCGTCTCCAGATAAGCAAGTGCTGCTTCCGGAGAATCAAAGTTTTCATAAGCAGCCGTCGGAATGCCGTATTTTTTCATCAAATCTTTGGAAAATGCCTTGCTTCCCTCGATGATCGCTGCATTTTTTCTCGGTCCAAAGACACGCAAACCGCGTTTTTCAAATACATCCACGACACCGCCAACCAATGGATCGTCCATACCGATAATGGTAAGATCAATTTCTTTTTCTTCTGCAAAATCTGCCAATTTATCAAATTCCATCGCACCAATGTCCACACAGGTTGCCAGTCCGGCAATTCCCGCATTTCCCGGGGCACAATAAATCTCATCTACCTGTTTGCTCTTCGCTGCGCTTGCTGCGATCGCATGTTCACGTCCACCGCTTCCTACAATCAGTACTTTCATTGAAAAGTCCTCACTTTCCTATCTGTGTTTTACTATTCCGTCTACAATTTCAATCCGGTCATTGGCAATATCATCGATCGCCTGTGGCAAAATGTTCCATTCTGCCTGCTCCATCACTCTCTTTTGAAGAATTTCCGGCGTGTCAT
>ERZ779877.684-NODE-684-length-34981-cov-5.713623_pt1 | contig 34981 bp, 29 predicted proteins | sample MGYA00511556_ERZ779877 | MGnify/ENA primary metagenome ERZ779877 (study PRJEB29588, sample SAMEA2159338) | human gut metagenome | biome: human gut; feature: human-associated habitat; material: faeces | place: Denmark | collected 2008/2010 ...
AGAGGGGAGAGAATAAGCAGTTTACTGCGCTCTCTCCCCTCTCAAAGAGGTTGTCTCCCCAAGACGACGGTAAAACGCTCCTGCGTAGGTGGAGCACGCAGACTATAAGAAAACGCAAAAAAGAAAAGGGTCACAAAAGCAAAACAGCAAAGCATGTGCTTAGCACGCAGAGCATAAAAACAACGCAAGGGAAAACGGTCACAAGCTAAGGATGATACCGCTTCATAAACCGCCAGGTGGCGTAATTATACTGCCGGAAGGGATCCTGCGCATCCTTCTCCCACCGGCGTGTCAGATGGATCTCATAGACGGAGGGACTCATGTCCTCCAGCTGCTGCCGGTAATCCGGATACAACAGATAGGCATCGTCGGACAGGTCTACAAAATCCGAAATGTGCAGCTGGGGCAGCTTTCCAGCTTTGTATGCGTTCAGATTGTAGGAAGCGATCCAGGCGTCCGGCAGGGAGAATGCCAGCAGACCCAGCATCAGGGTGCCCGTCACCAGCACGCCCCGTGCCAGATGGAACCGGGGGCGGAACTGCCGGAGCAGCAGCATCAGGAACACCAGTGCCAGAAACAGCATGAACCAGGCAGTATACACCCGCTTGGGGGTCAGACCCATTTCCGAGATGTACAGGAACATTTTGCTTTCCGATGTGGCGATCAGCAGCAGGGTGATGACGCACAGGATGCTGCTGTAGATCCGCAGGGGAAGGGGCCGTGCGTCCCCCTGTCGGCGGCATGTGAGGAACAGCAGGGCGATCAGCAGAAAATTCAGCACCGACAGAAAGCACAGCTCGAAAAAGCCGCTGCGGGCATAGCTGGCATAGCTGAACCCCTCCGGCAGGGTGCCAGCAAAGCCGGAAAACAGGTAGCTTGCCTGTAAGCCGATGTACACCGCATACACAAAGCATACCGGGGTCATGATGGCGTACAGGAGCATGCCCGGCGCAATCCGCATGCCCTCCAGGATCCGGGTGCAGTCGGACTGCCGCAGCGAACGTATGTTCCGCCGGGTGGCGTTGTTGTACAGGCTGTTGTACAGGAACATGCCGATGGGAAGCCCCAGCAGGAGCTGCACCAGGTAGATCATCAGGTTCCGGTACCAGTCCGCCCGGATCCAGTCGGTGAGGATGCCCATGTTCTGATCCACAGACAGCAGCAGTGCATATACCAGCAGGGTGAGGGGCAGTCCCAGCAGCAGTCCGCCCAGCACATACAGGGCGTTCCGGCTCAGCTTTCGCTTTTGCAGGCATTGCCGGATGGCGGGGAACATGAGATTGTTCTGTCCGGGGTAATCCAGCAGCGCCTTGTACAGCGCCAGGGGCAGGCACCGGGGCAGGGCAGCCTTGCCGGATGCCACATGGTAAAAGAAGAAGGGGATGCCTGCCAGCTCATACAGTGCGCACAGCCCGGTCATCGTCTTGTTGTCGCTGATGCAGAAAAGCAAGGGGAACAGGTACAGCACCGCTGCCATGCACCGGTGACTCCAGGTGAAGCGGATCCGGGGGGTGCGCTTGAGAAACAGGATGCCCAGGGTCAGCACGCCCCAGCACACCAGGGTGGCAGGCAGTCCCAGGGCGTGGAGGATCATGTAGCGGAGAACGCCGAAGCCAGCAAGGGGACAGCAGAACGCCAGGAGCTTCTGGGCACGGGTGAAATGCGCCGGGATCCGGGGCAGGCCGGCGCTTACGAACGTTTGTTCGCCAGATTGGGCAGCGGGATCCGGGGTGGTTGCAGCATCCAGTGCCGGGGCTTCGTCCGGTTTTGGATCCGGAACAGGTTCGGGGATCCGGAGATCGGGATTCTGCTCAGTCATGTGTATCCTCCTCCTCTGGAATGTACTCTAAGATGTCGCTGGGCTGGCAATCCAGTGCCTTGCAGATCCGGGCAAGGGTGGAAAACCGCATCGCCTTGGCTTTGTTGTTTTTGAGAATGGACAGATTGGCAGGGGTCAGATCGATCTGCTCCGCCAGTTGGCTGGAGGAGATCTTCCGCTTTGCCATCATCACGTCCAGATTTACCACAATGGGCATGGGGATCCCTCCTTAAATGGTGTAGTCGGCTTCGTCCTGGAGCGCCACCGCCCGGGCGAACACGTTTTTCAGCACCCGGAGGATCAGTCCGAAGAATGCGGCGGCGAATGCCACCAGCAGTCCCAGGGAGCGGAACCAGGCAAGCACCAGGAATACCAGTGCCACCCCGAAGCAGCACCAGGAGATGAGCCGCAGACAGGTCACGTTCTGCGCCACGAAGATCCGGTTCCGGTTCAGATTGTGCAGCAGCCGTGCCAGGGACAGCAGGGCGGTCAGCCCCAGTCCGGCGGACAGGTACAGGCAGATGCACAGGGGCAGGAAGATGGGACACATCGTCGTACCACTTTGCCATGACGGGAATGAAGAACATAAGGAATGTCACCACCCCCAGAGCCACCCAGTTGAGGATGGTGGTGAGCCGCAGGGATGCGGTCGGGGTCCATTTCATACAATCACCGTTCCTTTCGGGAATCTTTCCCTTTGTTGAGAACAGTATAACACGGGAATTATCATTTGTCAATAGAAAATTATCAAATATCGATAATTTTTTTCTGTTTCTCGAAAAAGCATCCGGAAGGGGCGGCACAAAAAAGCTCCGCATGAAATCCATGCGGAGCGGAATGCTATATGCAATGCGTCAGATCTGTGCAGAATAGTTGGGGGCTTCCTTGGTGATATAAATATCGTGGGGGTGGCTCTCCTTCAGACCAGCGCCGGTGATCCGGACAAACTTTGCCTTTTCGTGGAGGGTGGGAATGTCCTTGCAGCCGCAGTAGCCCATGCCGGAGCGGATGCCGCCGCATAGCTGGAAGATGGTGTCAGCCACCACGCCCTTGTAGGGTACACGACCCTCGACCCCTTCGGGAACCAGCTTCTTTGCGCCCTCCTGGAAGTAGCGATCCTTGGAGCCGCACTCCATGGCGCCCAGACTGCCCATGCCACGGTATACCTTGAACTGTCTGCCCTGGAAGATTTCCGTTGCGCCGGGTGCTTCCTCGCAGCCTGCCAGCAGACTGCCCAGCATAACCACATTTGCGCCGGCAGCCAGTGCCTTGACGATGTCGCCGGAGTACTTGATGCCGCCGTCAGCGATGACGGGAATGCCGTACTTTTCAGCCACGCATGCGACATCGTACACAGCGGTGATCTGGGGCACGCCGATGCCTGCAACCACACGGGTGGTGCAGATGGAGCCGGGGCCGATGCCAACCTTGAGGGCGTCTGCGCCAGCCTGGATAAGCGCCTCCGCAGCCTCCGCAGTGGCGATATTGCCGGCGATGACCGGAGTATCCGGGAAGGCTTCCTTTACCATCTTCACGCAGCGCATGATGTTGGCGCTGTGACCGTGGGCGGAATCCAGCACCAGCACGTCCACCTGGGCGTCGATCAGCGCCTTGGCACGATCCAGAATGTCAGCGGTCACGCCGATGGCAGCGCCGCACAGCAGTCTGCCCCGCTCGTCCCTTGCGGAGTTGGGGTACTGGACGGATTTTTCAATGTCCTTGATGGTAATCAGACCCTTCAGGTAGCCGTCCTGATCCACCAGGGGCAGCTTTTCGATCTTGTGGGCACGGAGAATCTCCTGTGCCTCCTGCAGGGTGGTGCCTACCGGGGCGGTCACCAGGTTGTCCTTGGTCATCACGTCGGCGATCCGGGTGTTGAAATCGGTCATGAATCGCATATCCCGGTTGGTGATGATGCCCACCAGCTTGCCCTCGTTGTCCACGATGGGCACACCGGAGATCTTGTACTTGCCCATCAGCTCGTCCGCATCGTACACAAAGTGATTCTCGGTCAGGGAGAAGGGGTTGACGATTACGCCGTTTTCACTGCGCTTGACCTTGTCCACCTCGTCCGCCTGCTTTTCGATGCTCATGTTCTTGTGGATGATGCCGATACCGCCCTCTCTGGCAATGGCGATTGCCATTTTGGACTCGGTAACGGTGTCCATGGCAGAGGTCATAATGGGGGTCTTGAGCTTGACCTTGCCTGCCAGGGTGGTGCCCAGCTGGATCATGTTGGGGGTCACATCGGACTCGCCGGGGATCAGCAGCACATCGTCAAAGGTCAGTCCCTCTTTTGAAAATTTGTTCGCATCTGACAGCATTGCATTTCCTCCTTTTTAAGAAGAGAAGGGGAGCCGCAGAATGCGGCTCGTCCCACGGGGTCATGCAGCAGCATCACCCTGCGGCAACACTGCACAATCTTTGTGCGGTGTTTCCCTGAATTTATTTTGTTTCTATCATACTATTTTTTCGACAAAAAGTCAAGGGCAATCCCGCATTGGGAAACGGAAAGGTTTTTTTCGTCAGATTGCATAGAAAGCATGTAGAAATACATGTGTATTTCAAGGGTTTTTTTGGAAAATCAGAGGACATCCTCAGAGAGGTTGTTTGCCGAAGGGGGAAAAGGAAAGCGGACGGCATCGCTTGTGCCGTCCGCCCTGGGTCATGCCTCAGTCTTGTCTGCGCTTTTGTCAGCATCCTCTGCCGGTGCATCCTCCGCAGGGGCTTCCGCAGCCTCGCCGGTTTCAGCATCGTCCACGTCCACTGCCGGCATTTCTGCGTTGTCCAGATCCTCTACCGGGCAGTCTCCGTCCAGTTCGCAGTTGCAGCAATCGCAGTCGTCTTCCAGATCTCCTGCATCGTAATCGCAGCAGCAGCCATGTTTTTTCCTGGATAGCACATACGCTGCCCCTGCGGCAACCGCCGCCGATGCTGCGAGCAGTGCAAAGATTGTTCTCTTTTTCATCGTTTGCTCCAAAGCTGTACTTCGTGAAGTCAGCTGCCACTTTTGACGGAGCGTGGCGCACCGGATTTTTCGGACGGTCGTCCTGTGATGTTAGTATAGCACAATCCACACAAAAATTCAAGCGGTTTTTGCGGAAATTTTATAGGCATCTGCCGGAATTTGTCTGATTTTTTTGAATCAGATCAGAAAGCCCCCGTTGACCCCCAGCACCTGCCCGGTGATGAAGGCGGCTTGCTCCGAGGCAAGGAATGCCGCCGCCTGTGCCACCTCCTCCGGGGTGCCGAGCCTGCCCAGGGGAGTCTCCTCCGCCAGGGCTTGCAGTTCCTCCGGGGATAAATGGCCGTTCATGTCTGTGGCGATGACTCCGGGGGAGATGCAGTTGACCCGGACGCCGGAGGGGCCTGCCTCCTTGGCAAGGGCACGGGTCAGCCCGATCAGCGCCGCTTTGGATGCGGAATAGTCCGCCTCGCAGGAGGCACCGGTCTGCCCCCACATGGAGGCGATGTTCAGGATGCAGCCACCGTGGCGCTGCAAAAGCAGGGGCATCAGCCGCCGGGTCAGATCCGCCGCACCCAGGTAATTGACCCCGTAGAGCCGGGCGGCACGTTCCGGGGACAGGCACTGGAACAGCTCCGTTTCCGATACGGCAGCGTTGTTCACCAGCAGCTCCAGCCCGCCGGCGGCGGAAATCTGCTCTGCCAGGGCGGCATTGCATGCGGGATCCGATACGTCCGACCGGATGGGCACGGCACCGGTGCGGGCGGCAAGCTGCTGTGCGGCGGCTTCGCTTTGATAATAGGTGAACCAGACCCGGCGTCCCTGGGCGGCAAAGATCCGGACGCATGCGGCGCCGATGCCCCGGGATCCTCCGGTGATGAGCGTGACAGGTTTCATACAAGGCTCCTTTCAGCCGCTTGCAAAACCGGCGGCAATGTGATACAATGGGAAACAACAAAGTGGGAGGGATGGATATGACACAGGAAAAAATGGATCGGATCAGCGCACTGTACCGGAAATCCAAGGCGGAGGGTCTGACCGAGGCGGAAAAGCAGGAGCAGGCGGCACTGCGGCAGGAATACCGGGACAGCGTCCGGAAAAGCCTTGCCGGACAGCTGGAGCATACTTACATCATTGACGAAACCGGCAAGCACAAGGCTGAGGAATATTTTGAGGAGAAAAAGGCGGAGGCGAAGAAGCATCAGTCCTGAGGGAGGCGGAATACCCCGGGGAGCAACTCTCCCAGGGGGTGGATCCCGTCGCTGAGGAGCACGGGGAAATCGGCACCACAAAATTCCGCAAGATTCTGCCGACAGCCGCCGCAGGGGGCGCAGGGCTGGGTGCAGTCCTCGTCCGTTCCGCCGGCAATGGCGATGGCGAGAAAACGCCGTGCCCCCTGGGATACGGCGGTGCACAGGGCGGTGCGTTCCGCACAGGTGCACAGGGGATAGGCTGCATTTTCCACGTTGCAGCCGGTGAAGATCCGCCCGTCCTCACACAGCAGGGCGGCACCTACCCGGAAGCCGGAGTAGGGAGCATAGGCATGGGTTCTGGCGGCGCAGGCGGCTTGAAACAGGGCGTTCTGGTCGAATGTTGTCACAGGGCAGTCCTCCATTCCGCAGAAACAGCAGGAGCGCAGAGAGATTCTGCGCTCCTTTTTGTTGATTCTGCACAAAGTACAGGGGTTGCATTTTTACATGCAAAAATGTTATAATTTAAGGCAACGGTGACGCTTACTTGGAGATCAGGGACAGGGTGTCTCTTGCGATCAGCAGCTCCTCGTTGGTGGGAACGATCCACACCTCAACCCTGGAGTCCGGTGCGGAGATCCGCTTCAACTGACCACGGCAGCCATTGTTGGCTTCCTCGTCCAGCTTGATGCCGAAGAAGTCCATATTCCGGCAAACCTCTGCACGCACGTCGTCGGAGTTTTCCCCGATGCCGCCGGTGAACAGAACAGCGTCCAGCCCGTTCATGGCTGCGGCGTAGGAGCCGATGTACTTCTTGATCTCATAAACCAGAATGTCCTTGGCAAGCAGGGCACGCTTGTCGCCCTTTTCTGCGGCAGCGGTAATGTCCCGGTTGTCGGAGGAAATGCCGGAAACGCCCAGGAAGCCGGACTTCTTGTTCATGTACTCGCTCATCTGGGAGGGTGTGAAGTGATGCTTTTCCGCAACGAAGGTAACGGCGGAAGGATCCACACAGCCGGTACGGGTACCCATCAGCAGACCGTCCAGAGGGGTAAAGCCCATGGAGGTGTCGATGGATTTGCCGCCCTGTACTGCGGTAATGGAGGAACCGTTGCCCAGGTGGCAGGATACGATCTTCAGATCCTTGATGTCCTTGCCCAGCGCCTGTGCCAGTGCGTTGGATACGAACCGGTGGGAGGTGCCGTGGAAGCCGTACTTCCGGACGCTGTAGTTCTCGTAATCCTCGTAGGGCAGGCCGAACATATATGCCTTTTCCGGCATGGTCTGGTGGAAGGCAGTGTCGAATACGACTACCTGGGGCACGTTGGCGGGCATAACCTTCTTGCATGCCCACAGCGCCAGCGCATGTGCGTGGTTATGTACGGGAGCCAGCTCCTTCAGATCGTCGATCTGCTGGATGACCTCATCAGTCACCAGAACCGGCTTGTCGAAAATCTCGGCGCCCTGGACGATCCGGTGGCCTACGGCGGAGATCTCGTCCATGCTCTTGATGACGGAAGCGTCTCCCTTGGTCAGGACATCTACCAGCTTCATGAAGGCTTCTGTATGGGTGGGGAAATCACAGTCCTCATTTAAGGTTCTGCCGTCAAGGGTCTTGTGGCTGATGTGGCCGTCGATGCCGATCCGGTCGCAGTTGCCCTTGGCGATCACGGACTCGTCCTTCATGTCGATCAGCTGATACTTCAGAGAAGAGCTGCCGGCGTTGACTACGAGAATAATCATGGTTTTCATACATCCTTTCAAAGATAACATAACATAACTATTATAAACCTTTTGCAGAAAAATGCAAGGGCAATACCGCACAAAGATTGTGCGTCAGATGCATCAGCCATTATTTCGTCATATTGCACAGAAATGATCTGTGCGGCAAAGCTTCTCCATGCAACATAACGAGGGCTCCTCGCAAATGTTGTACAGGACTTTTGCGGAATACAGAGCGGATTGGATCCCTTCGGGACTGTCCGGCAGCAAAGGAGGCATCAGGATGAAAATTTCCGGAATTGTTTGCGAGTACAATCCCTTTCACAACGGCCATGCCTATCACATTGCAAAGACCCGCGAAAACGGCGCCACCCACATCGTTGCGGTCATGAGCGGCAACTTTGTGCAGCGTGGGGATGCGGCTGTGCTGGGCAAGCTGACCCGTGCCCAGATCGCCGTAGCATCCGGGGTGGATCTGGTGCTGGAGCTGCCGGTGGCGTATTCCCTTGCCCCGGCGGAGCTGTTTGCCCGGGGGGCGGTGTTCCTGCTGCGGGGGCTGGGCTGTGTGGAGGAGCTGTCCTTCGGCAGCGAATGCGGGGATCCCGCAAGGCTGAGCCAGGCGGTGAAGGCAAGCGTGTCCTGCGGCAAAAGCGACGCCATGCATCAGCTGCTCCGGGAGGGGCTGCCCTACCCCAGAGCTATGCGGCGGCTGGTGCTGGAGCAATACGGAGAGGAGCTTGCCCGGGTATTTGACGGGCCGAATAATTTACTGGCGGTGGAATATCTGAAGGCGATGATCTTTTTGGGCGCAAAGCTCCAGCCCTTTACCGTGCCCCGGAAAAGCGCCATGCACGATATGCTGGAGGGGCATAGCGGCAGTATTGCCAGTGCGTCCTTCATCCGCTCCTGTATTGAGGAAAACGAGGAGTATGATGAACTAGTGCCGCTTCTTACTGCCCATGCCCTTGCCCAGGCAGGCAGCAGCGGGTGTATCGGCAGACTCCGGAATCTGGAGCGGCTGATCCTGTACCGGCTGCGGACAGTGACCCAGCAGGAGCTGGAGGAGCAGTTTGAGATGGGCCCCGGTCTGGATGGACGGATCTTAGGGGCAAGGAACAGCAATTCCCTGGATGAGGCGCTCCACGCCATCAAGACCAAGCGGTATCCCATGGCACGGATCCGGCGGCTTCTGCTGTGCCTGCTGATGGGGCTGCGGAAGGAGGATCTGCAAACGCCGCCCCCCTACGGCAGGGTGCTTGCCCTGAATGAGCGGGGCTGCGAGATCCTGGCGGCGGCAAAGGGCAAAAGCACCATTCCCTTTGCCACCTCCCTGGCGAAGCTGGGGGAGATCTCGCCCCAGGCAAGGCGCTATGCGGAGCTGGAGGCACGGGCGGCGGACGTGTATGGTCTTGCCACCCGGTGCATCACCTCCTCCGAGCAGGAGTACCGGGCGAAGATCACATTGACGCCCCCACAGGAACAGGAAACTACAGAACAGGAATAGGAGAATCACATTGGCAAATCAACAGGACAGATACAATCAGCATTCCCGATCCGGCAGCCGCTATACAAGCAATTCCAGAAGCGGCAGCGGACGCAGTTCGGGGAGAAATACAAGCAGCACGGGCAGTTCCCGGCGGAGCGGCACGGGGGATCCACGGCGGAGCGGCGGAACTGCACCCAGACGCAGCGGCTCCCATGCACCCGGAAGAACCGGGAACAGTCGTTCTGCAAGCCGGCGGAAGTATATCATCCGGCAGCGGGTGGGACTGCTGCTCTGTGCGATCCTGCTGTGCAGCGGCATCGGCTTTACCGTATATCAGCTGACCCGGGACGGCAGTTCCCAGCCTCCCCGGATCACCGCTGTTGCTCCCACGGAGACCGGTACGGAGCCTGCCACCCAGCCGGAAGCATCCGAAGCGGCAACGGAGCCGGTGCAGACCACGGAGCCGACCCCTACCCACCGGGGAGAGCTGCCCCGGAAGGGGAGTCTGCCGGTAAAGGAGCTGCTGCAAAACCCGGAGATGCCCAGTGGCTGTGAGATCACGTCCCTGACCTGTCTGCTGAATTATCTGGGCTTTGACGTGACCAAGATCGAGATGGCGAACAAGCATCTGAACGTTACCCCCAACGGGGGCGTCAGCTACTACGAGTACTTTGTGGGCAGTCCCTATGACTCCAACTCCTTCGGCTGCTTTGCCCCGGTCATCGTCCAGGCGGCGCAGTCCTACCTGTCCTCGGTGGGGAAGTTTTCGTCCTATGCGGTCATGGATCTGAGCGGATCGGATCCTACGGAGCTGTACTGGCAGGTGACGGAGGGGAATCCGGTGGTGGTATGGGCTACGATTAACATGAAGGAGCCCATCGAGCGGGTGTACTGGAACCTGCCGGACGGGACGCCGGAAATGTGGTACACCTACGAGCACTGCATGGTGCTGTCCGGGTATGATCTGGACACGGGCAAGGTGGAGATCTGCGACCCGCTGAAGGGGAAGGTGCAGTACGATATGAGCATCTTTGAGGATCGGTATAAAAAGCTCCAGAGCCAGGCGGTGATCGTGAAACCGGTGGGGGGCGCCACACCGGCGACCACGGAGATTGGTGGGTAATATGCCCAAAGAATGAAGCGTGTTTTTGTCTAAAAGCACAAAAGCTGCGGAGGCGGCTTTTGGCTTTTTGCGTTTTTGACGAAAAGATTGAAAAAGCGGTTACAATCCGCCGGGGACTCTTGCGAAAGGAAATGGGATGTGCTATATTGGTACTGTGATGTGCTGTAGGCACATGGGTATAACCATTGTTTTGAGACGGATCCGGCGGATCCGATATGCGAGGATGATAGAGACATGCAAAAGATGCTGAACCGGCTGCGCAGCGGTATCACTGCGCTGAACCAGCGGCGGGACCGGAATACCGGCCGGTACGCTGTGACGAATTTTCTGCTGACGGCGCTGTTTCCGCTGTTCATTGTGTGCATGGCGGAGCTGAACCAGGATAAATACCCCTCCAAGCTGATTCTGTTCTGCGTGGAGCGTCCCAGCGTCATGATCTTCAATGTGCTGATGGCAGCGCTGATCTTCGGTATGCTACTGCTGTTGTTCAAGCGGGGCTGGCGGGCTATGGCGGTGCAGAGCTTTGTGTATATGCTGCTGAGCGTCATTGAGCTGTTCAAATTCGGCACCAACGGGAATCACCTGCTGCTGAGCGATATGAAGCTAGCCAACAGCTTAAAGAGCATCTCCTCCTTTGCCTATATCCAGATCACCCCCCAGTTGATTACATATTTGCTGGTGGTGACGGCGTATGTGGGGGCGGCGTTCTGGTTTAATCCCAGGCAGAGGCTGAAGCTGTCCCGGCGGCTGATCTCCGCAGGGGCGTGTCTTGCCACCTTTGCCGCCATTGTGGCGGTGCCCGGTGTGTCCTCCACGGTGTACGGACTGTTCGACGTGGACACCAGCGAGGCGGACAATACCTTCCAGTTGAACGAGAAGTTCGACAACAACAGCTTTCTGGCGTTTTTCGTACAGACCACCTCCGAGGGGCTGGCAAACCGGCTCCGGGAGCCGGAGGGGTACGATCCGGACGCCATCCAGACCATGCTGGGGGGAAATGTGGATCAGACCGGGCAGAACGGCAAGGAGCGGCCCAATGTGATCGTGGTCATGTCCGAGGCCTTTGCGGATTTCCGCCCGGTTGCAAAGCGGCTGGGGCTTCAGACCAATGCCTACAAGCAGTTTGACGCAGTCGGGGCGGAGGGCTGCAAGGGCACGGCAGTGGTGCCCACCTTTGCAAGCTTTACGGTGCGGACGGAGTTCGAGCTGCTGTTCGGACTGCCGGTGCGGTCCCTGAACGATCCCAACATGCCCCAGCAGTTGATGGAGGACCGGCCCCAGCCCACTCTGGCGAGATACTACAAGGAAAACGGCTACGCCACCGCCTATGTGCATCCCTTTTTGAGCACCTTCTACAACCGGGAGGAGGTCTACTCCAACTTCGGCTTTGACACCATGCTCTTTGAGGATGATTTCACGGTGGATGTCAACTACTACGGGGCGTATATCGACGACGAGACCGTGTTCAACCAGATCCTAAAGCTGGTGCAGGATACGGATCAGCCCCTGTATCTGCACACCACCACCATGCAGAACCATCAGCCCTACAACAAGGGGGAGGATCCGGACGCAGAGTTTGACAATTATCTGACCTGGATCGCCCGGACGGGGGATTCCCTGCGGGCGTTCACCAATGCGCTGAAAAAGCTGGAGGAACCCACCATTGTGCTGTTTGTGGGGGATCACTTCCCGTCTCTGAAGGGGGAGGACAGCGTGTACGACCAACTGGGGATCAACGGGAACAACTGCCAGGTGCTGTACGAGCAGTCCTATTATCTGTGGAGCAATTACAAGCTGGATTACAGCGGCGTGCCGGATACGGAGCTGTCCGCCTTCTATCTGCCCTATGTGGTGATGGATCTGGCGCAGATTCCCCGGGACAGCTATTTGCAGCGGATGCACGACAAGATGCAGAGCCTGCCGGTGTATGCTACCAACTATGACCCGGACGGGGCACGGGACAGTATGCTGGATATGCTGACCTATGACCGGATCTGCGGTGAGGATCTGTCCGGACAGGAACTGATCGAAAAAACGGAACCGGAAACAAAGAATTGAGAAAAGCGGAGGGAACGATATGAAGGAGTTTGCACTGGGAACCAAGGGCGAAGCGGAAACACAGGTGGACGAGAGCCGGCTGGCATGCACCGTGGGCAGCGGTTCTCTGCCGGTATACGCCACTCCTATGATGGTGGCGCTGATGGAGCAGGCGGCATGTGTAGCCGTCCGGGACGCTCTGGAGGAGGGGGAAACCTCCGTGGGCACGGCGCTGAACATCCTCCACACGGCGGCAACCCCCCCGGGCATGGAGGCACACGCTGTGGCAGAGGTGACGGAGGTCAGCGGCAGGGAGATCACCTTCCATGTGGTTGCCTACGATCACTGCGGCAAGATCGGCGAGGGCATGCACAAGCGGGTGGTTGTCCGGGCGGAACGGTTTTTGGAAAAGACCAACGGGAAAATGGCGAAATAATGTCCCAGACATGGAACAGGCACCGGAGCTCCGGTGCCTGTTTTGCCTTTTTGGTGACCACTTGCTTGTAATTTATTTTTGATAATCTGCGTGCTGGGTACACGCAGTACCGTCTTACCGATGTCTTGGGGAGACAACCCAGGGGAAGGGGGGCAGCCCGGCTGCAATCCCCCTTCCCCTTCCGGGTTTTCTCCCCCAGTCCCCCACTTTCCTCCTTCCCCATCCCCCTATGGCATACACCTGTAGGCTGCGCATTCCCACAATGCTGCACCAAACGCAAAAGGGTGAAATCTGACGGCTGAAATCGTGGAAACTGTCCAGCACGTTCGTTCCTTCAAGAGAGGGGAGAGTTGTGGAAAAGAGAGCGCGAGAGAAAAGCAGGGCAGCAGCACACAGGGATTGTGCACAGGATGCGTCAGCAGATTTTTCTTCAGAGCGTGCAGAACTGACGCAGGAATACTTGCCGTATTGCAAGGAGGTTCTGTAGGCTATGAGGGAAAATCTGCAAGCAGATTGTGTGCAAAGCCGCAGGCGTTCCCTGCGTGATGCTGCCCAGGGGAGGGGAGAGAATAAGCATCGTCAGATGCGCTCTCTCCCCTCCCAAAGAGGTTGTCGCTCGCACACCGGTAGATGGGTCATGCGTGACCCATTCGGTTCATGAAATAGAGCCATACACATCTCCCCAAGACATCGGTAGAACGCTACTGCGTGTGCCAAGCACGCAGATTATAAAGGAACGCAGAAAAGGAACAGGTCACGAAAGGTAGATGGGTCATGCGTGACCCATACGGTTCATGAAATAGAGCCATACACATCTCCCCAAGATGACAGCAAACCCATACTGCGTGGGTGGAGCACGCAGAGCATAAAAAGCAACACAAAAGAAAGCGGTCACCAAAACCAAAAATGCAGTCAAAAACACAAAAAACAGGCCGCTGTCGGAACGGCATCCTTGCCCGACAGTGCCTGCTTTTTGCTTTGGCGGTGTGCGCTACGCTTCCACCTCGACCAGCTTTTGATCGTTCCGGAACAGCAGTGTGATGCACCAGACCGCACTGATTGCGACCAGGATATAGATCGCTCTGCTGACCAGAGAGGCTGCGCCTCCGAAAAGCCATGCAACGAGGTCGAATTCAAAGATACCGACTAACCCCCAGTTCACACCGCCGATGATCAGCAGGATCAAAGCGAGCTTGTCCCACATACGTTTGAACACCTCATTTCTCATGAACATAGTTCCTATGCTCATGGCACTAGTATCACCGGCTTTTCCGGGTTTATGCCGCATTCTTTCTTGTAAAATCGATCCAAAAGAAAACAGCCCGCCGAAGCGGACTGCTTTGCATCAGTCTTACTGTGCGTTCCCCAGGAATGCGGCGCCGATGATGCCGGCGTCGTTCCCCAGCTTTGCAATGACGATCTGGGTGTTCTGCTTGGAGTTCCGGGTGTAGACCTCCTTTGCCACCAGTTCCTTCACCGGCAGCAGCAGGGCGTCCCCTTCGTTGCAGACGCCGCCGCCGATGCAGAGGATATCCGGCTGGAAGGTGTTGATGGTGTTGGTGATGCCTGCCGCCAGATACTTGATGTAGTCGTCCACCACTGCCTTTGCAGCAGCGTCCCCCATGCGCATTGCGTCAAAGGCGATCCGTGCGGATACCTTGCCGCTCCGCTCTGCCACCAGCTTGTGCATGCTGCTGTCCGGATTTTTCGCCATGGACTCCTTGGTCATCCGGATCAGACCGGTTGCAGAGGAGAATACCTCAAAGCAGCCCTTTCTGCCGCAGGTACACTGGGGGCCGTCCACGGAAATCACCGTGTGCCCGATTTCTGCACCGGCAAAATTGGAGCCTGCGTAGATCTTCCCGTCAATGATGATACCGCCCCCTACGCCCGTGCCCAGGGTGATGCATACGGCGTTGTTTGCGCCCTTGGCAGCCCCGGCAACAAATTCGCCGTATGCGGCAGCGTTTGCGTCGTTCTCCACGAATACGGGCTTATCAATGTCCTCCTGGATGTACTTGACCATGGGAGTGTTTACAAAGCCCAGGTTGTTGGAGTACTCAATGATCCCGTCCCGGCTGTTGGCAATGCCGGGGGTGCCGATGCCGATCCACTCGATCTGATCCATGGTCAGCTTAGCATTTTCCACTGCCTGGATTGCCATTTTTGCCATATCCCTTGCGATCTCCCGATCCGGCCGGGGGCAGTTGGTCTTGGTGCTTGCCTTTGCCAGAATGTTGTACTGTTCGTCCACGACACCTGCTACAATGTTGGTGCCGCCCAGATCAATGCCTATGTAATACTTCATATGTTTTGACTCCTTTGTGGTATATTCAGACCGTTGTCAGGATGGCCTGACCGGTTCCGTCCAAAGTATATGCCCCCAGTCCTGCGGGCAGGAACACGCTTGCTCCCTTCTTCAGGGTCAGGGTATCCTCCCCGGCGGTGAGCACTGCATGCCCCTCCGTCAGCAGGATGTGGTGGAAGGATGCCTCATCCGCATCCAGCTTTGCCGCCCCATGCAGATCCAGCCGCCGGGCGGTGAAATACTCGCACCCTGCCAGCAGGGTCTCGGTGTATCCTGCATGCTCCCGGGGCGGGGATGCAGGATAGGGCTTTGCAGGCGCCAGGCGTGTCACCTCCGCCGCCTTGTCAATGTGCAGGGCACGGGGCTTTCCGTCCGCCCCCACTCTCCCGTAGTCGTATACCCGGTAGGTGGTGTTGGAATTTTGCTGGATCTCCGCAATCAGGATTCCGGCGCCGATGGCGTGAAGGGTACCGGCGGCAATGAAGAACACATCCCCCTTGTGTACCGGCACCTGATGCACCGCCTCCAGCAGGGTATTGTCTGCGATTCTCCGGCGGAATTCCTCCTTGGTGATCTCCTGCGCAAAGCCGTAGATCAGCTTTGCGCCCGGCTCGCAGTCCACAATGTACCACATTTCCGTCTTGCCGTATTCCCCCTCCACCCGGAGGGCGTATTCGTTGTCCGGATGCACCTGTACGGACAGATTGTCCTTGGCGTCGATGAGCTTGATGAGCACCGGGAAGTACCGGAACGCCGCTCCCCTTGTGCCCAGAACGGCTTTTCCGGCATGCTCCAGGTATTCGGTCAGCAGCATCCCGGCGTATTTGCCGTTTGCGATCCGGGATACCCCGTCCTTATGACAGGACAGCTCCCAGCTTTCTGCGATTTTTTCCTTGTCACTTGTTTTACCGAACTCCTCCCGGAGCCGGGTGCCTCCCCAAAGGTAATCCTTACAGGGGGCGATTAGCTGCATTGGGTACATAGCGTTCTCCCTTATTCTGTAGTTGTATGCTTTTCCGTCAGTCCGAATTCCTCCAGGAATTCCGCATAGCTGCCCCGGTATACATTCAGGTCAATGTTTTTCTGCTCCCAGTGATTCCCGGCATAGCCCGGCAACTGGGCGTCGCACCGATACTGCCAGAACACCCAGTCCGGCCCCACCAGGGGCGGCGCATACACGCTCCGGTACCAGATGGGGCAGTCCGGCATATCCCCCTTCAGATATTCCCGGTAGCAGGTATAGGTGGTGTAGATCACCGGGGTCTTGCCGTATTGCTCCTTCAGCGCCCGGATCAGGGCGTCCAGCTCCCGGCGCACCCCATCCCGTTCCGGGGGATCCGACGCCTTGTCCCCGTAGTACTCCAGATCGATCACCGGGGGCAGGGCGTTGTCCGTTTCCGGCACGGTGCGGATGAAATTTTCCGCCTGGGACTGTCCCGGACTGTCAAAGCTGAAAAAGTGGTACGCTCCCACATACAAAGCGGTTTGGTGTGCGTCCTGCCAGTTCTGGGCGAAGTATTCGTCCACCAGGCTGCTGCCCTCCGTGGCTTTGATATAGGCGAATTGGATGGACTGGGCGGACAGCACCTGCCAGTCGATTGCCCCCTGGTAGTGGGACACATCCACCCCCCGTACCGGGTATTTTTCCGGGGACGGATGATTCAGCCGGATCCGTCCGGTATACACCAGCCAGCCCCCCACCCCGGTGCCTGCCAGCAGCACCAGCAGGATCAGTCCGATCAGCAAAATCCGCTTTTTGCGGGATATGCGCCCCATTACTCTGCAATATCCCCCATCACGATGCCTCTGCCGTTGGTGGCGAAGTATACCTTGCCGTAGACGCTGCCGTCCCCGCAGATATAGGGGGTGATGTTTCCGAACTGGTGCTTGTCATCGTTGATCCGCTGCCAGGTCTTGCCCTGATCGGCGGAGCGGAAGATGCCGTTTACGTTGTCGCTGCTCCCCATGGCATACAGCACCGAGTAATCCCCTGCATTTTTCGGCGCACCGAAGCCCATGGCTCTGGCATTGAAGTTTTTCAGATTTTCAAAGGTCTTGCCCCCGTCCTGGGAGAACATGATGATGCTGCCGCTGAGCGCCCATACATGCCCCTCCCTGCCGTCCACAGTATACAGGGTGGTGGTGTCGGACACCAGTGCCCCGGTGGGCGCAAAGTTGAAGCCCCCGTCCTCGGATGCAAACACCTGACCGCCGCATGCCGCATAGATTTTGGAGGGATTTACCTTGTCCGCCGCCATTTTCGGCTGGAAGCCCAGTCCGTTTGCCACATACCAGGTTTTGCCGTTGTCGTTGGATACATAGGTCTCCGCCTTGGTGCTGTTGGGCGCCCAGAGCATGGTACTGCCGTTGGCGGACAGGGCAACCGTGCCGCTGGCGCCGCCGGTGCCCAGTGCGGTGCATGCGTTCCAGGTCTTGCCCCCGTCCAGCGTGATCCGCACCGGCATTTTCCCGTTGTCACTGGTGTATGCTGCCACATTCGGGTTCAGCCATGCACAGTCCACGTCCTGGGGAACCCCTTCCTTCATAAAGTGTGCGTCATCCGGCCGCACGTTCACATCCATATGGGAAAAGCCCGTCAGATCCCCCATAATGGAATACAGCTGGGGGGTACTGCCGTCTGCATGGGGGGGCGAAACCATTTTGAATACTGCGTTCTCCTCCAGACCATAGGCGTTGAACTTGATGGTCACATCTCCGCCGTTGTCCAGAGCGGTCATGTTCACCGTGGTGTACACCGTTGCGCCGGTGCCGTAGGTCACTTCATCGGAATTGAAGGGGTTGATCTCAATGTCCGATACCCACCAGCCGGTCTGGGGCTGTTCTCTGCCCCAGTTGAGCCACTGGGCGTCCGTTACGTCCATTTGATAATGGCTGCCGCTTTCGTCATACAGTGCCTTCCAGGTCTTGCCCCCGTCCGTGGTGCGGTACAGGTTCTCGCCCTTGCCGTCCCAGAAGCACAGGGAGGAAACCACCACCGTGTCCGGATCCTTGGCGTCGATGGATACGCCCCCGTATCCGCCGTAGTGATTGTCCCCTACCTGGGGGGTAATGTCCTCATACTTCTTGTCCGCCAGGCTCCAGCGGTACACCTTGCCGTTCTTGCAGGAGGTATTGGGGCCGCAGGTGTCGCTGTAGCTCAGATACAGATAGCCGTTGGAGGAGATCCCCGCCTGGGTGGGATACATGCCCTTCTCGTTGGCAGGCAGCGCCTTCCAGCTTTCTCCCTGGTCGGAGGAGGTGTAGATGCACTGACCGTCCTTCATGGCGGCGCATACATAGATATCACCGGAAACCGGGTCAAACTCCACCCAGAGGATCCCCATGCTGATGCCCTCCTGGCTGTAGTTGCCCTTGACCGGGAAGGAGCTGACCTGTTCCCAGTTTGCCCCGTAGTCCTTGGAACGCCACAGCCCGTCGCTGCGTGTGCCCAGGTATACGGTGCTGTTGTGCTTGGGATCCACCATCATCCGTTCCCCGGCGCCTCTGCCGGAGTTGTTCGCCCCGAAGGTGACGCCGATGTCCACCTGTTTCCAGTTGTTCCCGTAGTCATCGGAGCAGAGAATGGCGCCCGGCTGTCCCATATAGGTGCCGCAGGACATATACACCCGGTTGGGCTCCACCGGATCTGTCGCCAGGGATTCCACCCCGTTCAGGTTCCAGCTGTCCGAGTTCACGCCTCCCAGGTGATCCGTGATGCACACCCACTGGTTGTCCCCGGATTTCCACCGGTATGCGCCCCCCATATCCGTCCGGGCATACATAAGCCCCTCCTCCGTGGGGTTGTAGGTGATGCCGGTCACATAACCGCCGCCGCCGATGGCAACGTTGCCCCAGCGGTAGCTGAGGGATGCATCCCCCTGCTTTCCGTCACAGGCGGAAAGCCCTGCCAGCATCCCCAGGGTAAGGCTCAGTGCTGCCGCACGCTTTTTCTGCTTCATGCTCGTTCCTCCATTTTATTCAGATAGATCTGTCGGCTCTGGAAATCCCCCCACAGGTTGGGCATGCGCAGCCCTGCCTGCATGAGATAAGCGCCGCTGTAGGTTTTTCCGTTTTCGCTGCACCGGTACCAGCTTTCCGGGTTCAGTCCCTTGAGCCGGATCCGCCGGGAGCGCACATTGGGTCGGGACAGGGTCTGCACATAGGTGAACAGCGCCTCTCCCTTGTCTTTGGCCACAAAGATCCAGGCGTCATAGCCTGCCGTGCCGAAGGGATCCCCGATCCGGTACTGATCCCCGTTCCGCATGATGTGGCTGTACCGCTTGTAATCGGCGATCTGACCGGGAATCTGACCCCGATCCTCCGGGGAGATCTTCGTAATGTCCAGCTCATAGCCGAAGGTGCCTGCCATCGCCACATGCCCCCGGGTCTGGAAGGGGGTGGTTCTGCCCACCGTATGGTTGGGGCAGTCGCTGACGTGAGCGCCCATGGCGGAAACCGGGTAGCACAGGGAGGTGCCGTACTGAATCTTCAGCCGCTCCATAGCGTCCGTATCGTCCGATGCCCAGATCTGGGGACTGTAGTACAGCATGCCCGGATCGAACCGGGCACCGCCGCCGGAGCAGTTTTCCAGCAGCAGATCCGGAAATTCCGTTACCAGCCGCTCCATCATCTCATAGACCCCCAGCACATACCGGTGCCACAGCTCCCGCTGCCGGTCTGCCGGAAGCATCCGGGAGCCCACCTCCGTCAGCTGCCGGTTCATATCCCACTTGACATAGGAAATGTCCGCACTGGTGAGAATGTCCCGGAGCATGCCGTACACATACTCCCGCACATCCTGCCGGGAATAATCCAGTACATACTGCTCCCGGCACAGGGTCAGCTCCCTGCCGGGCACCTGGATCGCCCAGTCCGGGTGGGCACGGTACAGGTCGCTGTCCGGGGAGACCATTTCCGGCTCGAACCAGATGCCGAATTTCAGCCCCATTGCCCGTACCTTGTCCACCAGGGATTTCAGCCCGCCGGGCAGCTTCTTTTCGTACACATACCAGTCCCCCAGACTGGAATTGTCCTTGTCCCGGTGTCCGAACCAGCCGTCGTCCATTACCAGCATTTCGATGCCCAGCTTTGCCGCCTCCCGGGCGATGGACAGAAGCTTTTCCTCGTTGAAGTCGAAGTAGGTGGCTTCCCAGTTGTTGATGAGCACCGGCCGGGGCAGAGCCCGGTACTTGCTGCGGATCAGATGCTGCCGGTACAGATCGTGGAAGGTGCGGGACATACCCCCCAGCCCCTCCTCCGACCAGACCAGCACTGCCTCCGGTGCGGCAAATGCCTCCCCGGGGGGCAGCAGCCAGGTGAAATCCGTAGGGTTGATGCCGATCTGGGCACGGGTGGTGTGGTGCTGATCCACCTCCGCCTGTGCCATGAAATTGCCGGAGTAGATCAGATTCAGCCCGTAGCATACCCCCCGGTCTTCGTCCGCACCCTGCTCCGCCAGGGCGAAAAAGGGGTTGTGCTGGTGGGAGCTTTCCCCCCGCATGCTGTCGATCCGCTGCTTGCCCATGTGAAGCCGGCACCGTTCCACATGCCGCTCCCGTGCCCAGGAGCCGTTCAGCGTCAGCATATCATATCCGTCTCCGTCCAGAGTCAGGGTTGCGCTCAGCAGCCGTTTCAGCCGGCAGTCAGCCCTTCCGGTGTTCCGGACAATGGCGCTGCGCACGATTGCGTGCAGCTGTTCAAACACGGAATACCGCAGCTCCAGCTCCAGGTCTGCATGCTGATCCCGGCACAGGATGCACAGGGTCATTGCCTGCTGCTCCGTGCCGAAGGTGGCAGGCAGTCCCGGCAGTCCCGGCTTGCCGGGGATGATGCGGTGGGACACATACCGGAAGTCGCAGGTGCTCATGCCTGCCCCGTCCAGGATCTCCACTGCATGCTCCCGGTAATCCCCCAGTCCGAAGCAGGGGCACTCAAAGGGCAGGGTGTCCATATAGCTCGCCTTGTCCCGGTTATTCACAGAGGGGGTGAAGGGGTTTTCATCCAGCCGCAGCAGCTCCGTCAGATCAGCATCCGGCAGATTTTTCCCGAAATATATGTGGGCAAGGTACGCCCCGTCCGTGATCCCCATGGCGTACAGCATATCCCCGGCGGTGAGCCGGAACAGCTTCAGGGTTTCGTCATAAGTGATGTGCATGGCTATGCCTCCTTTGCCCGGGTGCAGACCATGCCCCCGTAGCCTGCCAGGGTGATGGTACCGGTGTAGACCCCTCCGGTTTCCAGATCCTCCAGGGGGAAGGGCAGTACCAGCTCCCTGGAATCCTTGTTGAAATTCTGCAGGAAGTAATAGGTTTTCGTATCACTTTGCCGGATGCCCACGGTGACCCCGTAGGGCAGCTCCGTATCCAGTGCCGGGGACAAGCCTGCCTCCGGGGCGATGCGCCCCAGCAGATCGTAGTAGAACTGGGATTCCCCAAAGGTACCCACATAATATACCCGCCCCTTGCCGAACCGGTTCACCGTTACCGCCGGCATGCCCTGGTAGTAGTCGCTTTCGTAGATCCCAAGGGTTTCCGCCGTGGTGGGATGCACCACTTCGCACAGGCGGCTTGCCTCATACCGGTTCTGCATGCCGGGGGTGTCCTGCATCACAATGCCGTTGTGCTGATGATCCCACAGGCCGTCGATCTCCTCCGCCCACAGACCCAGCACCTCTGTCAGACCACAGGCAGGGGTCTGCCCCAGGTAGCAAAGATCCGTTTCGTCCACCAATCCGGTGAGATAGCTGGTCAGCAGGGTGCCGCCCTGCTCCGCAAACCGCCGGAGTCGCTGGGCAATGTCTCCCCGGAGCATATACAGCATGGGTGCCGCCACAAAGCGGTAGCCATCCAGGGGTGCGTCCATATTCACCAGATCCACCGGGATGCCCCGGCGCCAGAAGCCCTCATAGATCCGCAGGATCAGGTCAAGGTACCCTTCCCCAATGTTTCTGGGCCCCTTGGATTCTCCGATCGCCCAGCCGTTCTGCACGTCATAGATGATCGCCGCTTTGGCAGGCACATGGCTGCCCCGGATCTCCTTCAGCTTTTTCAGCATAGCGCCCACGCCTGCCACCTCCCGGAAGATCCGTACCTCCGGAGAGGGATTGTGGCTGACCACGGCGCTGTGAAATTTTTCGCAGGAGCCTCTGCTCTGCCGCCACTGGAAGTACTGGATGCTGTCCGAGCCGTGTGCCAGGTTCTGGATGGCAGTGAGCCGGTGAAAGCCGGGCCGCTTGTGCCGGGATGCCCCGATCCAGTTGGTGGTGCTGGGGGAATTCTCCATCAGCAGCCAGGGCTTGTGCTTCATGGCACGCATTGCGTCGCAGTATGCCCCGTTCCAGACCGCATTGCCCCCTTCGTTCCCGTCTCCGTTGTGCCAGCCCGGGTAGCTGTCCCAGCTGATGATGTCCAGCTCCGGCAGGAACTGCCAGTAGTCAATGCCGTCATAGAAGCCCATCATGTTCATGGTCACCGGGATCTCCGGATTCTCCGCCCGCAGCGGCGCTGTCTCCACCCGGAAGAAGTCCACGGTCTGGGCGGTGCAGAATCTCCGCCAGTCCAGAACCAGTCCATGCACGTTGGTCTCTCCCTGGGGTGCCGGGGACTCGATCTCCACCCAGTCCGTGTAGGTATGGCTCCAGAACGCCGTCCAGTATGCCTTGTTCAGCTTTTCCAGACTGCCGTATTTCTCCTTGAGCCAGCTGCGGAATGCCGCCTGGCACAGGGGACAGTGGCATTCTCCCTGGATCTCGTTGGAAACATGCCACAGGATCACCCCGGGATGGTGGGCGTACCGCCTGGCAAGCCGGGTGTTCATCCGGGTCACCATCTCCCGGTATACCGGGGAGGTGTAGCAGTGGTTGTGCCGTCCCCCCTGGAGATTCCGGCGGCGATCCGCTTCCACCCGGAGGATCTCCGGGTACTTCTTCGCCATCCAGCCGGGCTTTGCGCCGCTGGGCGTGGCAAGCACCGTGTAGATGCCGTTTTCGTACAGATGCTCAATGACCTGATCCAGCCACTGGAAGGTGTATACCCCCTCCGCCGGCTCCAGAGCCGTCCAGGAGAAGATGCCCACGGACACGCAGTTGATGCCTGCCTGCTGCATCAGCCGGATATCCTCCTCCAGCACCTCCGGTGTATCCAGCCACTGCTCCGGGTTATAGTCCGCCCCGTGGAGCAGGCAGTTTAGCTTGATGCTCGCTTCTTTTCTCATAACACGATCCTCATTCGCTTTTTCTTTTAGGGAGTGTTGACACTAAGATAATATGCAGATTTTCGAGCATAAATTTTACGTAGACAAGGCAAAAAGTCGCAGGCAGGCTGTCGCCTGTCAAGACTTTTTAACGCAGAATGCGTGAAATTTTGCCGAAAAGATGCGTTGTTAGGCTTCGTGTCAACACGACCTAGGCAACACTGCACAAAGATTGTGTGAAAGATTGTGTGGTAGATGCGCCGACAGGCGGGCTTTGTGCGGCATTGCCTTTATTATATCCGATTGCCCTGTCAAAGTCAATGCAGGTGCCCTTCCGAAAAACGGCTCCGCACACCTGTACGGAGCCGTTGGTTTTGATGTGTTATTGCTTTGCGTTGAATTCGTCTACGACCTCATCCACCACGCCCTGCCAAGCGGAACGCATCTCCGCCCAGGTGCCGGGTGTGCCCTCATATTTCTGGAGCAGACCGTCCATGAAGTTGTTCATAACGCCACGGGTCTCGTAAGCATAGGTTTCGTTGCTCATCCGGGTGCCCATGCCGTAGCCGAAGTCGAACATGGGAACGATATTCTCCGAGGTGTACCAGGTCTGCATAAAGTCGTACTGCTCCTCCGTCAGATAGGAGGTCACCTTGCCGGCAGCGGTCTTGGTCTCGATCAGTGCCTTTTCCTTGGCAGCCTGCTTGTATTCCGCCTGGGTGGCAGCCAGCCGCTCACACTTGATGTATGCCGCAACCGCATCCCCCTTGTCGGAGTTCTTGACCAGCATCTTTGCCGCCGCATTGCCGCAGAGATAGTACTTGTCGGATCCGGGCATCTTGGGGAAGGGCACCAGGAACAGATCCCCGTCCGGGTTCATGACATTGGACTGTCCCAGATGCCAGGGCGCCATGCCGTAGTAGAGGATGGAGCCGTCGTTGGGGTAGGTGCCGTACCAGGTGGGATCAAACAGGCTCAGCCGGGTCAGCTCCTCCTCCAGCAGCTCCGCCTTTTCGATCTTTTCGTTCATGACGTTGCTGGAGAATTTCTTTCCGTCATAGTTGATGATGGACTCGCCGGTGGACTGGACGATCGCCTGCCCGAACCAGCCTGCGCAGCCGTACCGGGTCTCCCCGTCCTCTGCGTTGGCTACAAAGGTCTTCATGGAGGACATGAAAGCGTCCCAGTCCCACTTGCCCTCCTGATAGAGCTTGTAGGGATCCGTCAGTCCCTCCTCCTCAATGAGGGTGCGGCTGTAGGTGATGGCGATATAGTCGGATACGGAGTAGGGTACGACGTAGTAATGCCCCTTGTATTTGTACTTTTCGATCAGATCCTTCATGCCGTCCCAGATGGGATCGGACAGATCAATGTAGCTGTCCAGGTATTCGTACTGTCCCTTTTCCACCCCGTTGGGCACGGAATCCCACTGGTAGTCGAACATATCCACCGGATCGCCTCCGTTGATCCGGTTGGCAAGGTCTGTAAACAGGGTTTCAGAGGTGGTCTTGATGGTTTCGATCTTCGCTCCGTATACGTCCTCAAACAGGGTCAGTGCAACGGTTCGATCCTGGTTTGCAGTGGGGTTCAGATCGTAGATTCCCAGGTAGTAGATGGTCTGTCCCTTGATGTCCGGATCTCCGGCGTTGATGGCACTGTCCGCCGTGTCGATGGATACATCGTCCTGGGATTTGGTGCGTCCCTCGGATTCAGAGGAACTGTTTCCGCCGCAGGCGGTTGCCGCTGCGGACAGAGAGAGGGCCAGCAGCATGGCAAGTGTGCGCTTGAGATTCTTCATGGGTAAAACACTCCTTTTTAATCGTTCCGGAAAGCCTGCTCCGGAATGGCTGATGCACGGTTCCATAAACAACCCCCATACTCCTGTGGGGCGCTGTCTATATGCATTCCCACTTTATTATACATAATTTAAATTCCTCCTGTCAATCAGCACAAAGCACGATAGACCTGTGGACTGTTTGTGGATTATGCACAATGGCAAGGAAAATCCGGGGTTGCCTGCCCGGTCAAAACAGGGTATAATACTTGTATAGAAACCGAGTGAAAGGAACATACTGACTATGAAGCATGTGGATATTTTTACGGACGGGGCATGCAGCGGCAATCCGGGCCCCGGAGGCTACGGGGTGGTGCTCCGGTTCGGCACGGTGGAAAAGGAGCTTTCCGGCGGAGAGCCAAACACCACCAACAACCGGATGGAGCTGATGGGGGTCATCACCGGCCTGTCCGCCCTGAAGGAGCCCTGTGACGTGACCCTTACCACCGACAGCAAATATGTGGTGGACAGCATCACCAAGGGCTGGGTCTACGGCTGGAAGCGGAAGGGCTGGATCAAGTCCGACAAGAAGCCGGCGCTGAACGTGGATCTGTGGGAGCGGCTGCTGCCCCTGCTGGAGCGGCACCAGGTGCAGTTTGTCTGGGTCAAGGGGCATGCGGGACACCCGGAAAACGAGCGCTGCGATGCCCTGGCTGTGGCACAGCGGGATCGGTTCTGATCCGCCGAAAAATTTTTCCCTCCCCTCTTGCAAAATTCCTACCAATCGTGTATAATATCCTTATAGCATACTAAAACGGTAGGAAATCTACCGGAGAGGAGTTTGTGTATGGAAAAGCGAATCATCTATGCGGACAATGCCGCCACCACCCAGGTGTCCAAGCCTGTGCTGGAGGCAATGCTGCCCTACCTGACCGGGCAGTACGGCAACCCCTCCAGCATTTACGCCCTGGGACGCCATGCCCAGCGGGATATAGAGCTTGCCCGGCAGCAGGTTGCGGAGGCTTTGGGCTGTGAACCGGGGGAGATCTTCTTTACCGGCTGCGGCACCGAGTCCGACAACTGGGCAATCCGTTCCACCGCCGCCCGGCTGGGGGCAAAGGGCAAGCGCCACATTGTCACCAGCGTGTTTGAGCATCACGCCGTGCTGCACACCTGTGCCGCCCTGGAGAAGGAGGGCTTTGAGGTCACTTACCTGCCGGTCAGCCGGGAGGGGCTGCTGACCGCTCAGCAGGTGGCGGATGCCATCCGGCCGGATACCGCCCTGGTGTCCATCATGTACGCCAACAACGAGATCGGCACCATCCAGCCCATCTCTGAAATTGCGGCAGTATGTCGGGAAAAGGGCGTGCTGTTCCATACGGATGCGGTACAGGCAGTGGGACATGTGCCCATCAACGTCCGGGAACAGGGCATCGACATGCTGTCCCTGTCCGGCCATAAGCTCCACGCCCAGAAGGGCATCGGCGCACTGTATGTGCGCAAGGGCGTGCCCCTGCCCAATCTGCTGTACGGCGGCGCCCAGGAGCGGAGTCGCCGACCCGGTACGGAGAATGTGCCTGCCATCGTGGGACTGGGTACCGCCATCACCCTGGCAGTGGAGAACCTGGAGGAGAAGATGGAACGGGTCACTGCCCTGCGGAACCGGCTCATTGACGGCATTCTGGACATTCCCCGCACCCGGCTGAATGGTGACCGGGTGCATCGTGTGCCCGGCAACTGCAATATTTCCATTCTGGGCATCGAAGGGGAGTTCCTGCTGCTGGCGCTGGATCAACTGGGCGTCATGGCGTCCAGCGGTTCCGCATGCACCAGCGGTTCTTTGGATCCCTCCCACGTTCTGCTTTCCCTGGGGCTGTGCCACGAGGTTGCCCACGGCTCTCTGCGGCTGTCCATCTCCGACGAAACCAGCCGGGAGGACGTGGAGTATATCATCTGGGCGGTGCACCAGGCAGCGGAGCGGGGCAGAGCCATGTCCCCTTTGTGGGAAGCCATCCAGGCAGGCAAAGTGGATTATCCGGATATCTGAAAGGAGTGCTGAAAGATGCTGTATAGTGAAAAGGTAATGGATCATTTCACCAATCCCCGGAACGTGGGAGAGATCCCGGACGCAGACGGGGTAGGCGAGGTTGGAAACGCCAAGTGCGGCGATATTATGAAGATGTACATTAAAGTACAGAACGGTGTGCTCACCGATGTGAAGTTCAAGACCTTTGGCTGCGGAGCGGCGGTTGCCACCTCCTCCATGGCAACGGAGCTCATCAAGGGCAAGCCCATTGAGGAAGCCCTGCAGCTAACCAACAAGGCAGTGGTGGAGGCGCTGGACGGTCTGCCGGCAGTGAAGCTCCACTGCTCCGTGCTGGCGGAGCAGGCAATCAAGGCTGCCTTGTCGGATTACTACCGGCGGCAGGGCATTGATCCCGGCCCCCTGGTGGGAGAGGTGCACGAGTGCGAGGGCTGCTGCGAAGGGCATTGACCCGGAATAGGAACACCGCCTGTCTGGATTTTCCGGACAGGCGGTGTTTTTTGTGATCTTGTGCAGGATACCTCAGCTCAGCGCATACATGGTCTTGTATTCCTCATACCGCTGCTGAAACTGGGGATTGTCCATATTCTTGAGGGTGTTCAGATACTCGTGGGTGTCAAAGCTGCTGTGGGCAACCTCGATCATTGCCACTGCGATGTTGGAGCAGTGGTCGGACACACGCTCGTAATTGGTCAGCAGATCCGACAGGATGAAGCCCAGCTCAATGGTGCATGCGCCGTTCTGGAGCCGGTCAATGTGGTTGGTTTTAATATCCAGGATCAACCCGTCAATCACCTGTTCCAAAGGCTCTACCCGCCCTGCAAGCTCCAGGTCGTTCCGTTCAAATGCCTTGGTGGTGATGCTGATGATCTCCTTCAGAGCATTTGCCACCACGGTCAGCTCCTTTTGTGCCGCCGGGGAGAACTGGATCTGCTTTTCGTCCATTTCCTCAGCGGATTTCACCAGATTCAGAGCGTGATCCCCGATCCGCTCAAAGTCCCCGATGGTGTGCAGCAGCAGGGATACCTTCCGGGTGTCCTCATCGGACAGATCGTTGCTGGACAGCTTTACCAGGAACGTGCCCAGCTTATCCTCATACAGATCCAGCTGGTTTTCGTGCTCCCGGATAAATTCCACCTTCTTTTCGTCAAAGCCCTCCCCCAGGGAAATGGCCTCCAGAATGGAGTCCCGGGCGATGCGGCACATGCCGGTGGTCTGGTTGGTGCACTCGGAAATGGCGAAGGAGGGGGTGTTCAGCAGACGCTCATCCAGGAACGCATAGGTTTCCTTGTCCTTGGGATCGTCCCGTACCACGAATTCTGCGATCTTTACCAACTGCTTCTGCATGGGCAGCAGGATGACAGTGGTGAATACGTTGAATACAGAGTGGCAGATGGCGATGCCAAGCTGATCGATGGGCTGATCCGTAAAGGGGAAGCCCAGAATGGCGTCCAGCCCGTAGTACAGGATCAGCAGCACGATGGTGCCAATGATGTTGAAGGAAATGTGTACCACTGCTACCCGCTTTGCGTTCTTGGTAACTCCGATGCTGGAGATCAGAGAGGTGACGCAGGTACCGATGTTCTGCCCCATGATAATGGGGATCGCCATGCCGAAGGTAATGCCCCCGGTGGCGGACAGGGACTGGAGAATCGCCACGGAAGCGGCGGAGCTTTGGATGATGCCGGTGAAGGCTGCGCCTACGATGACGCCCAGGATCGGGTTCCGGAAGGCAGTCAGCAGGCTTGCGAATTCCGGCATATCCGCCAGAGGGCTTACGGAATCGCTCATAAGGGTCATGCCGTACATGAGCACTGCAAAGCCCACGCAGATACTGCCGATGTCCTTTTTCTTGGTGGATTTCGCCATCATGATGAGGATGATACCCACAAGGGCAACCAAAGGCGAGAAGGAGGTGGGCTTGAGCATGTTGATGAAGAAGCCATCCCCCTCCACCCCTGCCAGGGACAGGATCCAGGCGGTCAGGGTGGTGCCGATGTTGGAACCCATGATGACTCCCACGGTCTGGGGCAACTGCATGATGCCGGAGTTTACCAGACCCACCAGCATAACGGTCAGTGCGGAGGAGGACTGGATGGCGATGGTGATGCCGGCACCAAGTCCTAGACTTTTCCACTTAGAGGAGGTCATTTGCTTGAGGGCACGCTCCAGCTTGCCGCCGGCGAGCTTTTCCAGCCCGTTGGACATGACGGTCATGCCGTACAGGAAAAAGGCGAGTCCTCCCAGAAGTGTAAACACAGAAAAAATGTTCATACGATACGTTGGCGTGCGCCCCTTGCGCCGCCGCTCCTTTCCGATTTCAGGCGTAATGTGCGGGTAATCCCGATTCCGTATCCCCAGTTTCAAAACAAACCCTTTTTCCAATAGCATAGCATTGACGCGTAAAATCTGAAAGCACAATCGTGTAAAATCTATGTAAAGTCACGGGCATGCCCATGACTAAAACAGCCGGTTCAGCACCGGGATCTCCCCGTAATACAGCTGCTCCAGCAGGGTGCGGCTGGTGGCGATCTCCGCCCCCAGCTCATCGTTTTCCGTATCGATCAGAGGGATGAGCCGGGAAAGCGCTCCGCCGATCTGGGTCAGCTTATCGCTGGACACCAGCATATTCAGCCGGGGCGTGGCATGGCTCCAAGCCTGGTTCAATTCCACTGCCGCCTGTGCCGCCGCTGCATAATCCGCCTGCTCCGTGTGTACCTGCACCCGAGCCAGAATATCCAGCAGCTCCAGGCAGCTGCGGCGCACATAAACCGCCGAGAAGATGCAGATACTCACAATGGCGGCGAGAATACAGCCGCTCAGCCGGATCCGTGACATCCGTTCCCCTCCTTTTCGATCAGACAGTAATCCTGCTGTCCCCGTGCCGCCAGCAGGAACACGTCCTGGATCTTCAACTGCCGCCGGTTCAGCACCCGCTGGATCCATGCCCGGTCAAGACCGCTTGCCGCCAGCCCGTGGGGAATCAGCTTTCCGTCGGAGATCAGCACATCCGGCGGATCTCCCGTGTCCTGCTCCGGTACATTGGTCACCGGCCGGTTTGCATGCTTGGGGTACACGGACACACTGCCGGTGGTTTCCACAATGGCAAACTGCACCTCTGTCACATCAAACACGCCGCTGCCCCGGAGGGCGGTCATGAGATCGTCCGCCGAGAACCGCAGCTCCTCCAGCACCTTCTGGTCAATGACCCCGTCCCGGATGATGATCTTGGGACTGCCGGACAGGATCCGCCGCAGCCGCCTGCTCCGGAGCGTGCCCCAGGAGGCGAGCACCTCGAAGCATACCAGGGACAGAATGGGGATGATGCCGGTGAGCAGAGGAATGTCCAGATTTTCCAGGGGCAGGGTGGCAATGTTGGACACCAGAATGGTGATCACCAGCTCCGAGGGCTGCAATTCCCCGATCTGCCGCTTGCCCATGAGCCGCACGGAGAAGATCACCACCCCGTACAGGATCAGGGAGCGGAGAAATCCGATCGCCATAGCTTCCTCCTACTTGTCCTTGGAGCGGAAGCACACCGCCGCCAGCAGACCAAAGAGCATGGCTGCGGTAATGCCCCCTGCCGCAGAGGTCAGCCCGCCCAGGAATACCCCCAGAAAGCCGTGTTCATCCACCGCCTTGCGGACGCCCTCCGCCAGCAGGTGCCCGAAGCCGGTGAGGGGCACGCTGGCACCGCCGCCTGCCAGTTCGATGAGCTTGGGATACAGCCCCACACCGCTGAGGATCACTCCTGCCACCACAAAGCTCACCAGAATCCGTGCCGGGGTCAGCTTGGTGTAGTCGATGAGCGCCTGTCCGATGGCGCACAGTGCGCCGCCTACGAGAAATGCCCACACATATTCCATGTCAGTTCCCTCCTTTTTTGTCTGCGCTGATGTGGATCAGATGGGAGATGCCCGGAATGCTCTCCCCCTGCTGAGATGCGGTGGGGGACATGAGAGCGCCCGTTGCCGCAAAGAGGATGTTCTTCAATTCCCCCGTCCGGAGCCTGGGGAGAAAATAGCCGCACAGCACACTGGCGGAGCAGCCGCAGCCCGAGCCGCCCGCATGGGTGTCCTGCTGTTCCGGATCGAACATCATCGCACCGCAGTCCCGGTGCTGCTTCCGGATATCCACCCCCTCCTTCTGCAGGATCTCGCACAGCAGCTTGGAGCCGATCAGCCCCAGATCCCCTGTGACGATGGCGTCAAACTCCTTGGGGGATGCCCCCGTATCCGCCAGGAACCGGAGAATGGTGTCCGCCGCCGCCGGTGCCATAGCCGCCCCCATGTTGTTGGCGTCGGTGATGCCGTAGTCCACGATCCTGCCGATGGTTACTGCCCGGAGATAGGGGGCGTTCTGACAGGGTGCCAGCACCACCGCCCCGGATGCGGTACAGGTCCACTGGGCGGTGGGCGTCCGCTGTCCCCCGTAGGATAAGGGGAACCGGAACTGCCGCTCCGCCGTGGAAAAATGGGAGGAGGTGGCTGCCACAATATGCCGGGCAATGCCGCTGTCCATAAGGATGCTGCCCAGCGCCAGTCCCTCCGCCATGGTGGAGCATGCCCCGTACAGCCCCAGCAGGGGGATGCCCATGCCCCGTAAGCCATAGGTGGTGCCGGTGCATTGGTTGATGAGATCCCCTGCCAGGATCAGATCAATATCCTGGGCGGTCAGCTCCGCCTTCTGCAAAGCCGTGCCCACCGTTCGCCGCTGCAATTCGCTTTCCGCCTGCTCCCAGCTGTCCTTGCCGAAATAGCTGTCCTGCTCCACATAGTCAAAGCATGCCCCCAGAGGGCCTTCCCCCTCCATCTGTCCCACAATGGCGGCATACGCCGCTGCGGAGGGGGCATGCTCCAGCAAATAGGTACCCGTTCCGATTTTTTTCGCCATGCGCCCATTCATCCTCTCTGCGGCTGTGCCGCTGGTGCTGCCTATAGTTTGCGCAGTTTCCTGCGGACTATACCCGGCATAAAGCTGTCCGGGGGCACATACAATGAACGGACAACATTCTTAGCGGGAGCGTGATGCAGTATGCAGATCGGGCTGACGGAGCAGCAGGCGCAGCAGCGCCTTGCCCAGCAGGGGGAAAACCGGCTGGCGGCGGCAAAGCGAAAACGGCCTCTTTCGATTTTTCTCGGACAGTTCCGGGATGTGATGGTGTTGATCCTGCTGGCGGCAACGGTGATCTCCGCCCTGCTGGGGGAAATCACGGACGCTGTGACCATCATTCTGATCGTGCTGCTCAACGCAGTGCTGGGCTTTGTGCAGGAATACCGCACGGAGCGTACCCTGGAAGCTCTCAGCGCCATGACTGCTCCTACCGCCCGGGTATTCCGGGACGGGACCCTTACCGCCCGTCCGGCGGCGGAGCTGGTGAACGGGGACGTGATCCGGGTGGAGGCAGGGGACAGAGTGCCTGCGGACTGCCGGATTCTCCGGTGCCGGGGACTGTTTGCAGAGGAATCCGTGCTGACCGGGGAATCCGTGCCCGTGGGGAAGCATCCCGGCGCACCGGAGGATACGGACAACGCACCGGGCAAGGATACCCTGCTGTATACCGGCACCGGCATCACCCAGGGCGCCGGGGAGGCAGTGGTGATCGCCACCGGCACAGCCACCCAGGTGGGGCAGATTTCCTCCATGCTGAGCCAGATCGAGGCCGGCAGAACCCCCCTCCAGGAGCGTCTGGGGGAGCTGGGGAAAACCGTTGCGATCATCTGCCTTGCGGTGTGCCTCATCGTGTTCGGGGCAGGCGTGCTGCGGGGAGAGCCAGTGTTTGATATGCTCCTGACCGGCATCACCATTGCAATTGCCGCCATTCCAGAGGGACTGCCTGCCACCGTCACCATCGCCCTTGCCCTGGCGGTGAACCGGATGCTCCGGGCAAACGCCCTGGTGAACCGGCTCCACGCCGTGGAGACCCTGGGCTGTACCTCCGTGATCTGTTCGGATAAAACCGGCACCATCACCGAGAACCGGATGACCGTCACCCGGTTGTTCGCAGGGGGGGAGTTGTACGAGGTGCGTGGCTCCGGCTACCGGATCACCGGAGAGATCCGGCTTGGCAAGGAGATCTGCAACCCGGCGGCAAAGCCGGATCTGACTGCTCTGCTCCGGTGCGGGGTGCTGTGCAGCAATGCTGCCATCCGTACCGATCGGGAGATCCGCTGCCGACAGCGTGGTTCCATTTCCGCCGCCGGAGACTGGCAGGTACAGGGGGATCCCACGGAAATCGCCCTGCTGGTTGCCGCATCCAAGGCAGGGGTCACAGCCCGGAGTCTGTCCGGCTGGAAACGAATGGAGGAGGAACCCTTTGACAGCGATACCCGGTGCATGACCGTACTGGCACGTTCCGGCAGCCGCTGCACTGCCTTCTGCAAGGGGGCGGCGGATGTGCTGCTGCCCCGCTGCGCCTTTTACATGCAAAACGGCATCCCCCAGCCCATGACCCCTGCCATGCGCCAATCCCTCACCGCCCAGGCGCAGCTGCTGTCCGGCAGAGCGCTCCGGGTGCTGGCGCTGACGGAAAAGGACTGTGACAGCCTGTCCGCCGCAGAATACGGTCTGACCTTTCTGGGCTTTTCCGGCATGGAGGATCCGGTGCGGCAGGAGGCAAAGGAAGCCATTCGCCGGTGCCGCAGCGCCCAGATCCGCACGGTGATGATTACCGGGGATCACCCTGCCACCGCCAAAGCCGTTGCCGCCCAGGCAGGACTGCTCCGGGGCAGACAGGTGCTGACCGGGGCGGAGCTGGACGATATGCCGGAGGAGACCCTGCGCCGGCAACTGGATCGGTACAGCGTGTTTGCCCGGGTCAGCCCTGCCCATAAGCTGCGGCTGGTGCGTGCATACCGGAGCCGTGGGGAGATCGTCACCATGACCGGGGACGGGGTGAACGATGCCCCTGCCATCAAGGAAGCGGATGTGGGGGTGGCGATGGGGCTGACCGGAACGGACGTGGCAAAGCAGGCGGCGGATGTGATTTTGCTGGACGACAACTTTGCCACCCTGGTGGGAGCGGTGGAGCAAGGGCGCTGCATTTACGCCAACATCCGGAAGTTCGTCCGGTATCTGTTGTCCTGCAACATCGGGGAGGTGCTCACCATGTTCCTGGGGATCCTGATGGGCATGCCCATGGTGCTGCTGCCGGTGCAGCTTCTGCTGGTGAATCTGGTAACGGACGGCCTGCCTGCCATTGCCCTGGGGCTGGAGCCGCCGGAACGGGGGAATATGGAAAAGCCGCCCCGGCGACCGGAGGAAAGCTTCTTTTCCGGCGGGCTGCTGGGGACGATCCTGCTGCGTGGGGTGCTGATCGGTCTGTCCACCCTTGCCTGCTTCTCTCTGCTGCTGCATATGGGCTGCGGCGTGGCAGGGGCACGGACGGGGGCGCTGACCACCCTGGTGCTGTCCCAACTGCTGCATGTGTTTGAGTGCAAATCCGAGCAGAAGAACATCTTCACCGTGCCCTATCTGAACAACGGGAAGCTGGTGCTGGCGGTGCTGGCATCCCTGCTGTGCCTGTTCGGTGCGATTTATGTGCCGGCGCTCCAGACGGTATTTTCCACCGTTGCCCTGTCCGGTGCCGCATTGCTCCGGGCGGTTGGGCTGAGTCTGGCGGTGCCCCTGGTGGCGGCATTGATCCCCAAGGGGCGGTGAGTCGCCCCACCCGCCGTCCCTTGCCCTGCTTTTCACCATCTTTTCCGGGCTTGTCCTTTATGCTCTGCGTGCTAAGCACACACTTTGACGTTTTGCTTTTAGTGACCGTTTTCTTTGCAGGTTGTCTTATTTTTTCTGCGTGCTCCGCTTACGCAGGAGCGTTTTACCGGATGCTTGGGGAGACAACCCAGGGGAAGGGGGGGCAGCCCGGCTGCAATCCCCCTTCCC